>Ga0335085_10001150_pt1 | contig 60784 bp, 52 predicted proteins | sample Lox_Sample_45_FD_206712 | JGI IMG/M metagenome (GOLD analysis project Ga0335085, IMG submission 206712) | Soil microbial communities from Loxahatchee National Wildlife Refuge, Florida, United States - Lox_Sample_4.5 | ecosystem: Environmental > Terrestrial > Soil > Wetlands | place: USA...
GACTCGGCTCCAGGAAGTCCGCCCGCTCGGCGAACGAATGGGACGAGACCTCTTCGAGCGGCGCGCCGAGACGGCCGTAAACCGAGCGGTAGTCGGCCACGAAGTGCCGGCCCGGGTCCGAGACGAAGGCGCGCACCTGGTGCTGGTACAGGCCGGTCAACGACGCGCCCACACCCGTGTGGGCCGTGGACACCCGGAGGCCGCACTGGAGCCAGCAGCCGTCCACGAACGCCGTCGGCATGTACTGGACGAAATAGTGGAGGGCCTGGCGCCGGGTCAGGTCGTCGGAGGCCGAGTGCCAGGGCCGGGAGAACCGGGCCCGCTGGGCGGTGAGGCCGCCCGTCACCTCGGCGAGGCGCGGGGCGATGTCGGCGGCCCCGGGGGGGGCCAGGGGCGCGCCCCCTAGTGCCTTCTCATCCAGGGCCCGGAGCCGCCCATCCACCAGGTCGTAGGCCAGGGGGAGGACTTCCGGGTGCTCTTCGACGTTGACGAGGTGCCAATACGCCTGGCGATGGCTCAGGCGGGTGGGCACCGCCGCCAGGGCCGGGTCGTCCCCGTTGAAGGAAGGGGAGAGCTTCGCGCGGTTGACTTCGGTGGTCAGCATCGGTGTGCTCACAATATCGGCCATTCTCGGGGAACCAATGACGCCGCAAATGCTGCGCTGGCGCAACAAGTGCTGGCGTGGCGGGCCCAGGTTGGCGCCATCTGGAACCGCCAACAGCGCCAGCGTATTGTAGTGGGCGCCGTTAACGGCGCAAGAATTGCACCCGCGAGCCTCGCTTACCTGCGTCCGCAAACCGAACCGCCCACGGAGACGACCCCCGAGATGGCGCCTGTAACTATCCTCGGCATTTCAGCTTACTACCACGACAGCGCGGCGGCCCTGGTGCGCGACGGGGAGATCGTGGCCGCGGCGTCCGAGGAGCGCTTCACGCGGAAGAAGGGGGATCCGGGGTTCCCGGCTCACGCGGTGGCGTACTGCCTCAAGGAGGGCGGGGTCACGGCGGACCAGCTGTCCGCCGTGGGGTTCTACGACAAGCCGATCCTCAAGTTCGAGCGGATCCTCGAATCGTACCTGGCGGTGGCCCCGCGGGGGCTCAAGCAGTTCCTGATGGCGGGGCCCCTCTGGATCAAGGAAAAGCTCTGGATGGACCGGAACCTCCGGAAGGAGCTGGGGGGGTACGCCGGGGAGCTCTTCTACGCCGAGCACCACGAGTCGCACGCGGCGAGCGCTTTTTTCCCGTCGCCGTTCCAGGAGGCCGCGATCCTGACCATCGACGGCGTGGGGGAGTGGGCCACGGCGTCGTACGGGGTGGGGCGCGGCGCCGACATCCAGCTCCTCAAGGAGATGCGCTACCCCGACTCCGTGGGCCTGCTCTACTCGGCCTTCACGTATTACACCGGGTTCAAGGTGAACTCCGGCGAATACAAAGTGATGGGCCTCGCGCCCTACGGGGAACCCAAGTACGTCAAGCTCATCTACGATCATCTCCTGGAGCTGAAGGAAGACGGTTCCTTCCGGCTGAATCAGGAGTATTTCGGGTTTCTGGACGGGCTGACGATGACCAACGACCGGTTCCACCGCCTGTTCGGTGGGCCGCCGCGCGAGCCCGAGTCGAACCTGACGCAGAAGGAAATGGACCTGGCGCGGTCGGTGCAGGAGGTGTGCGAGGAGATCATGTTGCGGATGGCGCGCGCCGTGCACCGGGAGACGGGGCTCGAGAACCTGTGCCTGGCGGGCGGGGTGGCGCTGAATTGCGTGGGGAACGGTCGTCTGTTGCGGGAAGGACCGTTCAAGCGGCTCTGGATCCAGCCGGCGGCGGGGGATGCCGGCGGCGCCCTGGGGGTGGCACAGCTCATCTGGCACCGGCAGTTCAAGGGGCAGCGCGCGGCGGACGGATGCCGGGACACGATGAAGGGCGCCTACCTGGGCCCCAAGTTCAGTGACGACGAGATCAAGGGGTTTCTGGACGACGTGGGCGCCAAGTATCACAAGCTCGACCGGGCCGACCTGCTGAAGACGACGGCGGACCTGCTCGCGAGCGAGAAGGTGGTGGGGTGGTTCAACGGCCGGATGGAGTTCGGCCCGCGTGCCCTGGGGGCCCGGTCCATTCTGGGAGATCCGCGGAGCCCGCGGATGCAGGCGCAGATGAACTTGAAGATCAAGTTCCGTGAGGGGTTCCGGCCCTTCGCGCCGAGCGTGTTGCGGGAGCGGGTGGCGGACTATTTCGAGATGGACGTGGATTCGCCGTACATGCTCCTGGTGGCGCCGGTGAAGAAGGAGCGGCAGATCGCGGTGACCGGGGACCAGCGGAAGCTCTGGGGGATCGAGCAGCTCAACGTGGTGCGGTCCGACATTCCGGCGGTGACCCACATCGACTACTCGGCGCGGGTCCAGACGGTGAGCCGGGAGGTGAGCCCCGACTATTACGATCTCATCCGTGAGTTCGAAAAGCGGACGGGGTGTCCGGTGGTGGTGAACACGTCGTTCAACGTGCGCGGCGAGCCCATCGTGTGCACGCCCCGGGATGCGCACACCTGCTTCATGCGGACCCACATCGATGCGCTGGTGCTGGGGCCGTACCTCCTGCACAAGGAGGAGCAGGACGAATGGAAAGAAACGGAGGACTGGCGGTGGCAGTTCCAGCTCGATTGACGGCGCGGGAAGGCCGCAAGTTCGCCTTCACGGTCGGGATCGCGTTTCTCGTGCTGGGCGCGCTCTCGGCCTGGCGGGGCCACGTCTGGCCGCCGCGGGTCCTCTGGGTGCTCGGGGGCCTGCTGGTGCTGGCCGGGACGTTCATTCCGGGACGCCTCACCCGGCTGAACCGGTGGTGGATGGCGTTGGGGAATGCCATTTCCAAGGTGACGGCCCCGATCGTGGCGGGGGGCGTGTACTTCGTGGTGGTGACCCCGGTGGGGGCGTTGTTGCGGCTCATCGGGAAGAACCCGCTCCGGCACAAGGAGCGGGAGGGCGGATTCTGGGTGCCGGCGCCCTCGGGTGGCCGGAGCAACCTCGACACGCAGTTCTAGGGAGACAGACGATGGCCAGAGCAGGCTTGATGGGGCAGTTCTGGGGGTATGCGAAGGTTCGGAAAAAGTTCTGGCTCCTGCCGATCGTGCTGCTGCTTCTGGCGGTGGGGGCGCTCTTGATCTTCGCGCAGGGATCGGCCTTGGCACCGTTCATCTACACGATCTTCTAGGCCCAAATGGGGCACCCAGGTGTTGCGGCTACGAAACAGTGCTACACTGGCGCGACCGGTCATCGACGGGCGATGCTTCAGTAACACGTTGGAATAAAATGGGTTATAGTGTATGTGGTCAGTTCGGGCAACTGGCCCGAAACCTGCTTAAAGATGGGGCCGGGAAGGCAGACTGCGGCGTCTTCGTGGACCCTACTTGAGGGCTCAGACAATGACCGGTTTCACCGGCAAGCGTGGGTGGCTGATGCTGGGCGTGGCAGGGAGTCTCGTAATGGCTCCCGCGGCGGCCCGGGCGGACGGCCTCAACTTCGACAACTACTGCGTCATGGGGGCGCTGCGGGTCTGCGCGTCCGTGAGGCTCCAGTCGGTCGGCAACACGCTCTCCATGCAGGTCTGGAACCTCCAGGGCTCGATGGGCTCCGTGAACACGATCAACGCCATCGGTCTCTACCACACCAGCTCCCTCTACGATTTCACCGGGACGGTGGCCAACTACTCCGTTCACTACGTACAGAACGGGCACCAGACCAACATCACGTCGTTCTGGTCGGCCGCCAACAACACCGGCATCAAGAGCGGCTCGGACCTGTATATGGGCGCCCAGGGGAACAACGGAATCACGGGCTGCACCAACCCCGGCGGCAAGAACGTCACGCACTGGTCCACCTGCAATTCGTTCCCCGGCGTGCCCTACGTCCAGTTCGACTTCACGTTCGGTCAGAACCAGCACTATGACCTGACCGACGTCGGCCTCCGCTGGAATTCGACCCAGGTGCCCGTCGTCCGCAATCTGGCCTGCGACACCGGGAACGGCGGCTGCGTCGATCCCGCGCCGCCGACGGGCAACGTGGTCCCCGAGCCGATGACCCTGGTGCTTCTCGGTACCGGCCTGATGGGGATGGGCGGCGGGGTCCTGACGCGGCGCCGCAAGCGGGGCGACGCGCCGACCGCCTGAGGTCACCCGTACCGCACGGTTGTGACGGGCCCGGCGCCACGAACGCCGGGCCCGTTTTTTCCCCCTTTGGCCAGGGATCGCTTACCTTTCTAACCGATGACCGCTCACCACTTTACCGTTGACGTGGAAGAGTACTTCCAGGTCTCGGCGTTCGAGGGGATGGTCCCCCGGGAGTCGTGGGAAGCCCTCCCGTCACGGGTCGAGGGGCAGGTCTACGGCGTCCTTGACCTCCTGGAACGCCACCGCGCCCGTGGAACGTTCTTCACCCTCGGCTGGGTGGCCGACCGGCACCCCGAGATGATCCGCCGCATCGCCCGTGCCGGGCACGAGCTGGCGAGCCACGGCTGGGACCACAAGCGCGTCACCCAGATCGGCCCCGAAGAGTTCCGTCTCTCGGTCCGCCGGACCAAGGCGCGCCTCGAGGAGCTCACCGGCACACCGGTCCTGGGCTACCGCGCTCCGTCGTTTTCGATCGTGCCCGGCCGGGAGTGGGCGCTCGACATCCTGGCCGAGGAAGGGTACCGCTACGACTCGAGCCTCTTTCCCATCAGGCGGCCCGGCGGGTACGGCTACGCCGCCGGCGGCCGCGATCCGTACCGGCTCGACCGGCCGGCGGGGCCCCTCGAGGAGCTCCCCCCGGCCACCCTCCGCGTGGGCGGCGTGAACCTCCCGGCCGCGGGCGGCGCCTACTTCCGGATCTTTCCCTACGCGCTGGTCCGCGCCGCGCTCGCGGACTACGACCGGCGGGGGGTGCCCGGGGTCTTCTACCTGCACCCCTGGGAAATCGACCCCGACCAGCCGCGCCAGCGGGTCAACTGGTCGGCCCGGTTCCGGCACTATACGGGGCTGCGCCGCACCCGCCCGCGGCTCGAGCGGCTCCTTTCCGAGTTCCGCTTCACCGCCATCGCCGACCGCTTCACGCAGGTCCCGTCCGCCGCGCTGTCGTGACCGGGCCGGGTGCCGTCCTCCCCTACACGGGCAGTCCCGAGGCGTGGGACGCCCTGGTGCGCCGCGCGCCGGGCGGCACGCATTTCCACCGCTGGGGATGGAAGGGCGTGCTGGAGCGGGCCCTGGGCCACGAGGGCACCTACCTCGCGGTGGCCGGACCAGCCGGCGAGCCCGCCGGGATCCTTCCCCTCGTCCGGGTCAAGAGTCTCCTGTTCGGACACTATCTGGTTTCGATGCCGTTCCTGAACTACGGGGGCCCCCTGGGTGAGCCGGACGCGATCCGCGCGCTGGCCGGCGAGGCCGTGGCCCGGGCCACCCGCGAGCGTGTCAAGCTTCTCGAGCTCCGCAGCCGGGTGGAGCTTCCGCTCGACCTCCCCGTGTCGCACCGGAAGATCACCGTGGTGCTCGACCTGCCGGGCGACTCGAAGGTCCTCTGGGACGCCCTCGCCGCGAAGGTCCGGAGCCAGATCCGGCGCCCCCAGAAAGAGGGGCTCACGGTCCGCTTCGGACCCGATCAGCTCGATCCCTTCTACCGCGTCTTCGCCGAGCACATGCGGGACCTCGGCACGCCGGTGCAGTCGCGCCGGCTCTTCACCGAGATCCTGGCGGCGTTTCCCAAGGACGCCTGGTTCGCCGCCGTCTACCTCGGCAGCCAGGCCGTCGCCGGCGGGTGCGGATTCCGGTGGGGCGACGAGTTCGAGATCACCTGGGCCTCGTCGCTGCGGGTCCACAACCGGCTGGCGCCGAACATGCTGCTCTACTGGGGCTTTCTGGAGCGGTGCATCACCGAGGGCGTGAAGGTCTTCAACTTCGGCCGCTGCACGCCCGGGAGCGGGACGCACAAGTTCAAGCAGCAGTGGGGCTCGCGGGACGAGCCCCTCTGGTGGTACCAGCAGGGCGGCGACGGGGGAGAGGCGTCCACGCCGTCACCCGACGAGGGCGCGTATGCGTGGGGGCCGCGCCTCTGGCGGCACCTCCCGCTCTTCCTCGCGAACACCCTCGGACCCCGGATCGTGCGGGGGATCCCCTGAGTTACCAGCCGCCCGTCGCCGCGCCGCTCCCGTTCTCCGCACTGCTGGGGGGCGCGCGGGGCATCTGGCGGGACCGGGATGACCGGGAGCGCCTCCGGCGGTGGCTCGTGGAGCGCCACGGCGTGGCCGACGCGCTCCTCACCGATTCGGGCACGGGCGCTCTCACGCTGGCGCTGACGGCGTGCCTCCGCGAGCGCCCCGGTCCCGTGGCCCTGCCGGCGTACGCCTGCTACGACCTGGCGACTGCCCTGGTGGGTGCGGGCGGACGCTGCGTGTTCTACGACCTCGACCCCGCCACCCTCGCCCCGGCACCCGAGTCCCTCGCCCAGGCCGTCGAGGCGGGCGCAGGGGTGGTGGTGATCGTCCACCTGTACGGATTCCCAGTGGACATCGCGGCGCTCCGCCTGCCCCCGCGCGTGCTCGTCGTGGACGACGCCGCCCAGGGCCTCGGCGCCACGCTGCGCGGCCGGTACCTGGGCGCGGGCGGCGCCCTCGGCGTCCTGAGCTTCGGGCGGGGAAAGGGGATGACCGCGGGCTCGGGGGGCGCCCTGCTCGCGCCGGGAGAGCCCGGCGTTTCGCTCCTGAAAGCGGTGCAGGGGACCGTACAGCCTCCCATTCGCGGGCTCGCGCCCTTCGTGGCACTCAAGGCCCAATGGCTGCTGGGGCGCCCCGGCGCCTACGGCTTCGCCGCCCGCATGCCGTTTCTGCACCTGGGCGAGACGCGCTACCACGAGCCGGCGCCGGTGCGGGAGCTTTCCGCGGCCGGCGCCGCGGTGCTGGCCGTGACCTCCCGCCTGGCCGACGCGGACACGGAGCGGCGGCGCGCCGTCGCCCGGCGGCTGATCGCGAGCCTCGGAGCGGAGGGCCGGTTCACCCCCGTCCGGGCCGCGCCGGACGCCGAGCCCGGGTATCTGCGGCTTCCGGTGTTGCACGCGCTCGAGGCGCGGCGGGCGGTCCTCGCCGCCGCCCCGCTCGGCGTCCAGCCCGGGTACCCCGCGCCGCTTCCCGATCTTCCGGCCCTGCGGGACCGGAGCGTCAACCGGACCGAAGAGTTCCCCGGCGCGCGCATCCTCGCGGCGCGGGCTTGCACGCTGCCCACGCACCGGTTCCTCGGCGAGCGGGACCTGCGGCGCCTGGAAGCCTGGCTTCGCGGATGAGCGGGACGGCCTCCGCCGCCGCCCGGCCCGACCTGGGAGCGCTCCTCGAGCAACAGCACCTCCCGGCGCTCGACGGACTGCGCGCCATCGCCGTGTTCACCGTGATGGTCTATCACTTCGGCGTGGCGCAGGTCCCGGGCGACCTGGGCGTGTCGGGGTTCTTCGTGTTGTCGGGATTCCTCATCACCTGGCTCCTGCGGCAGGAGTACCGCGCGTCCGGCACCATCTCGCTCAAGCGGTTCTACGCCCGCCGCACCCTCCGGATTTTCCCGGCCTACTACGTCTTCGTGACGTTCTCGTTCCTGGTGGATCATCTGCGGGGGGAGCACTGGCCGAAGGCCTTGACCCTGTCCGCGTTCGGCTACGTGATGAACTACTACAACGCCCTGCACGGGTACCCGATCACGAGCGTGGCGCACGCCTGGTCTCTGGCCATCGAGGAGCAGTTCTATCTTCTCTGGCCGCTCGCCTTCCTTCTGCTCTCGCGGGGAGGGACCCGGGCCCTCGTGCGCGCCCTGGTGGCGGCCATCCTGGCGGTCGTGATCTGGCGGTCATACCTGTACCTGGTGCGGGACGTGGGGTCGGCATACGTCTACGACGCCTTCGACACCCGCTTCGACAACCTGGCGGTGGGATGCCTGCTGGCGGTGGGCCTCGAGTCGGGCGGGGTCCGGAGCGCGGCCTCGGCGCTGGCGCGCTGGAGCTGGCTGCCTCTGGTCACCCTGGCGCTCCTGATCGTGTCACGGCAGGAGACCTCCGTGCGCTACCACTACAGCGCCGGATTCACCGTGGACGCCTGCCTGGTGGCGGTCTTCATCGTGCAGATGCTCCAGCTCTCGGGTGCGGCGCTCTGGCGCTGGCTCGAGCTGCCCGTGGTGCGGTATCTGGGCCGGATTTCATACCCGCTCTATCTCTATCACCTCTGGGGCGACAATGTAGGGGAGCGGGCGCGCGGGGCGGGCCCGGTAGGGATGTTCGCGGTGGCCGCCCTGGCCAGCATCGCGCTGGCGTCGGGGTCCTACTTCGTCGTGGAGAGGCCGTTCCTCGCGCTCAAGGAGGCGTTCGGCGCGCGGAGGGCGTCGTCCAGGAGCTGAACCAGCCGGGCGCTCTGGAGCTTGCGGTCGAACACGCCGGCACGGTCGGCGGGGCCGTGGACGTCGCCGGCGCGCCACCGGGTCAGGGCGGCGTCGAGGGAGCGGGTGACGCCGTCCACGTCGCCGGCGGCGTGCACGGTCAGGCCGATCCGCGCGGCGGCGTCCGCCAGGGCGCCGGTGGGGTTGCCGATCGGCAGCATCACGCCGGCGAGGGCGCTCTGGTCGTAGAACTTGGTCGGGACGGCGAAGGGGTGGGGGTAGTCGAAGATCAGCAGTACGGCGGCGCGCTGCTGGAGGGCGAGGGCCTGATCGCGGGACCCGGGGCGGTGCAGGGTGAACTGGCCCGCGAGACCGTAGGCGCGGGCGAGGTCGCCCAGCGTGTGGCCGCCGTACGACTCCTCGGGTCCCATGAACTCGATGGCGAGCTCGGCCGGTGTGAGGCGGCCGGCATCGATCAGGCGGCGCGCCGCGGCGAACACCGGCCTGACGTCCATGAACGGGTAGAGCCACCCGGCAAAGACGATTCGGAAGCGGGTGCGGTCGGGAGATCCGGAGGCGGGGCGGTGGTCGTAGCCGTTCGGCAGGGCCACCGCGTTGATGGACGGCGGCCCCGAGACGGCGATCGCGGCCGCGCGTGCCCGCTCCGTGTTGGCGAGCACCAGGCGGGCATTCCGGAAGATCCGCGCTTCGTGACGGGCGCCGAGCATCCCTTCGACCACGTTGAAAGTGGTCGAGTCGGGGCGGCCGAGGACCCAGGGGTCGCGGAAGTCGGGGATGTGGGGGACGCCGAGGTCTGAGGCGAGCCGGTCACCGGCGATCTGGGCGAGGTGGGGCGGGCTCGAGGTGATGACGGCGCGGAAGGCCGTGGTGCGGCCCAGGCGGCGGCCGGCGTGGAGCACGCGGCGGGCCCAGGCCCAGTCGGGATGGATGCGGATCAGGTCGTCCAGGGTGCGCAGGGTCCGCGACTTGAGTCCGGTGGGGCGGCCGGGGTGGCCCAGGACGAAGTCTTCGGGGCGGAGCGGCGCGGCGGGCGGGGCGGAGGGTGCCTCGGGGGGCGCGCCGTGGCGCCAGGCCTGGAGGCGCTCGAGCAGGGGCACGAGGCCTGAGGGTGCGGGCACCGGGTGGACGGTGAGGCCGGGCCGCGGAGTGGTGGTGAGGCCGGGCCGGGCGGCGGTGAGGACGTGGAGGGACCAGCCCGCGTCGAGGAGCGCCTCGCCCATCGCGTTCCAGCGGTTGGCGCCGGTCGAGGCGCCGGGGCCGAAGTGATAGGCGATGAGCAGCAGGTGATCCGGCACACGGAGACCAGGTGGAGGACGGATAAAGATATGCAGAGGCGGGTGATGCTGGCGGTTTCGATCGACACGGAAGAGGACGACTGGACGCCCCGGCCGGGTCCCGTGACCCTGCGGAACATCCGTGAGCTGCCCCGGCTCCACCAGTTCCTCACCTGGTTGAACCTCCGGCCCACGTATTTCGTGAACTACCAGGTCTTCGCGGACCTTGAAGCGGCGGCAGTGATCCAGGAGATCGCCGGGAGCGGGAACGCCGAGATCGGGGCGCACCTGCACCCCTGGAACACGCCGCCTGTGAACGGGGCGCTCGGGCCCGGGGAGACGATGCTCCTGAACCTGGCCGAGGAGGTGCAGGAGGCGAAGATCCGCGCCGTGACGGACAAGGCCGGAGAAGTGCTGGGTGTCGCGCCCACCGCCTTCCGGGCGGGCCGGTTCGGCTTCGGCGCCGGCACGGCGCGGGCGCTCCGGCGGACCGGGTATTCCGTGGATTCGAGCGTGACGCCGTTCTTCAACTGGGGGCGCTACGACAACGGGCCGTCCTTCGTAGGCGCGCCGCTCAGCGTGTACCGCCTGGGCGCCGGCCAGGAGGACGTGCGGCGCCCGGCGGCGGGGGGGGATTTGATCGAGGTCCCGATTTCGGGGGGCTTCAACCGCTGGCCGGTGCGGAGCTGGGGAGCCCTCCAGAGCGTCTTCAGCTCCGGGGTGGGGCGGGCGGTGGCGGGCGTGGCGGCGCGGTCCACGCTGGCCCGGAAGGTGTCGCTCAGCCCGGAGCGGGACGGGGTAGGGGAGATGCTGGGGCTTTCCCGGCGGATTCTCGCGGCCCGCATCCCCATCCTGCACGCGTTCTGGCACAGTCCCTCGATGGTGCCCGGGCTGACGCCGTTTTCGGAAACCAGAAAGGACGTGGATCGCCTGCTCTACCGGATCGAAGCCTACGTCGAGGATCTCCGGCGGATCGCGACGGTCACCGCCGCCACGGTGTCGGAGGCGGCACGCGCCCTCGTCCCGGACCAGGTGGCCGCGTGCTGAAGAACGTCAGCTCCAACTGGATCCTCACCCTGGTCCAGATCGCCGTCACCTTCGTCCTGATGCCGTTCACGATCCGGACGCTGGGCCAGGACCAGTACGGCACCTGGATTTTGATCGCGTCGCTCACGAGCTACCTGTCCCTGATGGCGCTGGGGATTCCGATGGCCACGGTGCGGTTCGTGGCGAAATTCGCGGCGGGCGGGAATCAGGAGGAGCTGGACCGGACCGTCGGCTCGTGCCTGGGCCTGTATCTCCTGATCGGGGTCGCGGCGATGCTGATCGGGATCGGGCTCTTCTTCGTCTTCCGGTCCACGTACAACGTGCCCGCGGCACTGCGGTCCCGGGCCGATCTGGCCTTCGCCATCACGGTGGTGTTCATCGCGGCGGGGTTCCTGGGGCAGCTGCCCTATGGGATCATGTCGGCGCACCAGGATTTCGTGATCAAGAACCGGATCCAGATCTCGGGGTTCCTGCTCCGCCTGGTGCTCACCTACGTCCTGCTCAAGATCAACGCCACGATGGTGTGGCTCGCGGTGATCCAGGTGACCCAGCTGACGATGGAGTTTTCGATCGCGTCCTGGGTGGTGGCGCGGCGGTACCCGCGCATCCACATCCGGCTGTCCGATTTCGATCCGGGCATGCTCAAGCAGATCTTCTCCTTCAGCCTGTTCGTGCTGATTCTCCAGATCGGCGGCCAGCTCGCCTTCCAGACCGACTCGCTCGTGATCGGAGCATTCCGGCCGGTGGGGGACATCCCGTTCTTCACGGTGGCGTCGTCGCTCGCGGTGTACGTGATGGAGTTCGTGATCGCCATCGCGGCGGTGGTGATGCCGCTCGCCACCCAGCTCGAGGCGAAGGGGCAGTGGGAGGAGCTGCGGGTGGTGTTCCTCAAGTGGTCCAAGATCACCCTCTCTCTCACGTTGATGGTGGGGCTGTTTCTCATCTTCATCGGCCCGCGCTTCATCGCCTGGTGGGTGGAGCCGTCGTTCGAGAGCCCGGCGGGGCGGGTGCTCCGGATCCTGATGACGGCGAACCTGATCTTCCTGCCGATGCGCGGGGTGGCGTTGCCGATTCTGATGGGACTGGGGCGTCCCGCCTGGCCCACGGTGGGGTTCCTGATCGCGTCGGTGGGGAACCTGGCGCTGTCGATCGCGCTGGCGGGCCCGATGGGGCTGGACGGGGTGGCGTGGGGAACGGCGATTCCGAACGTGCTGTACGCGCTCTACGTGCTGGTGCTGGCGTGCCGGGCGGTGGGGCTGCCGTTCGTCACCTATGCCCGGTACGTGGGGGTGCGGGCGGCGCTCGGCACCGTTCCCGCGGTCGCGGTGCTGTGGGTGCTGCGGTACGTGCTGAACGTGCACGGTTTGTTTCAGATCTTCTTCGCCGGCATCGGATTCGTGGCGGTGTTCGCCGCGATCTGGGTGTTCTTCGTGTACCGGCGGGACAGGTATGTCTCCCTCGATCCGCTGTTTTCCCGGGTGCCGCTGCTCAGGGCGTTCGCGTGACGGTGTGGGTGGGGCTGGGGATCGTCGCGGCGGTCCTGGTGGCGGTGGAGGCCGGGGCGCGCTGGATGATCCGCCGGGGACGCTATTACGTCTGGGTTCCGGGGTCGCGCCGGCGCTTCCGGCCCGATCCCGAGTGTTATCCCCATCTCGAGCCCCGGGTGCGGTTCGACGTCAATGCCCAGGGGGAGCGTGGGGGGCCGGTGCCGGCGGGCGGCGGCGGGGCTTTCCGTGTGCTCGTGGTGGGGGGAAGCGCGGCGGAGTGCTTTCTCCTGGACCAGGAGAGCTGCTGGCCCGGGGTGCTCGAGCGGGAGCTGGCGGATCCGGTGCGCCGCGCGCGTCTGGGCGCGCAGCGGGTGCACGTGGGGAACATCGGCCGCTCGAGCGTGGACTCCCACACGTTGCGGATCATTCTCGAGAAAGTCCTGCCGTCGTATGCCGGCCTGGACGCGATCGTGGTGATGGTAGGGGCGTCGGACGTGCTGCGGTGGCTCGAGGCGGGGGCGCCGCCGGACCGGCCGGCGACGACGCTGTCGGTGGGGGCGGCGTTCGCGCAGCATCCGGAGGTGGTGTTGGGGTGGCGGCCGTCGCGGTGGGGGTTGGCGGAGGTGTGGCGGCGTTTGCGGGAGCGGTTGCCGCCGCGGTTCGAGCCGGCGGGGGGGCGGTGGATCGCGCGGGCGCGGGCGATGCGGCGGGACGCGAAGGAGGTGCGGCGGGAGGTGCCGGAGGCGGGCGTGGTGTATCGGTCCTTCGAGGAGCATTTCGCCGAGGTGTTGCGTCTGTGCCGGCGGGCGGCGCCGCGGGTGGTGGTGGCGCGGCAGCCCTGGTTCGAGAAGGAGCGGTTCACGGCCGAGGAGGAGGCGATGTTCTGGAACGGGGGGGTGGGGCAGGCGTTCCGGGAGCAGGTGACGGTTTACTATGCGAGCGAGGTGATTTTCGCGCTGATGGCGGGGGTGGATGCGCGGGCGGCGCGGCTGGCCGAGGCGCAGGGCGTGCCCCAGGTGGATCTACGGCCGGTGCTCGAAATGAATGTTCGGTTCTTCTACGATCATTTTCATCTCACGCCGGTGGGATGTGCTCCCGTAGGACGACTGCTCGCGGACGTGGTGACGCGAGGGCCAGGGGACCACTGATTCTCGAGGACCGGCCAGAGGCCACAACTGGACGTGGCCGAAAAGCGACGTGCGTCGAGACCGCATCGGGCGGTCGACCATGCTCATCGTTAGCGTGCTACGCAAGGTGACCTCTGCTCGGCCAAGCTCGGCTTTTAGGCCATAGACCAGATCGCCCGACTACGCACAATCTCCGAGAATGGCGAACGTGTTATGCCTGTGGTCGTACTGGTGGCGCTCACAGTAGACGTACCTCTTGCCCCGGTTGTCTTGGTAGGTTGCTCGCGTCTTCATCGTGAGAGAGCTGCTGCCGTTGGTGATAAGAGTGTAATTCGGCAGGCCGATCACTCCGTCGAAGGTCTTCTCCGCGGTAGGAGGGATCGTGTGCGGACTGTCGGGGACGCCGACCGACGGGAGATCAACCCCATTTAGTTGAAGCTCCCACGTCACCGTAGCCTGCTCTGCTGGAAGTGTTCCGAAATTCTTGATGCCCACCTGCAGCCTCATGGCCGAGCCGGATCGGTGGTGGAGCACTAGGATGCCGCTCATGCCAAGAAGCGGGCGGTTGGCCGCGTCGAAGCTGACTTGCGCGATATTCGCCGTGGTCTTGGTCGCCTTCCAAATCATGACCGATGTTACAATTTGAGCCAGAGACGCGAAGGCCAGGATCGCTGTGAACGTGGTCATAGCGTCCATACCAAGGATGTCCGTTGTTTGACTGACTGTCACGGGAGGCCTCGAGGGGTGGCGCCGATGCCGATCGCGGCTCAGAACGAGTGACGTACCTAAGGTAGATAACCTCAGGCGATCAGGCAAACGGACAGCGAGCGGATCGACGTCCCGTGAGAATCTGGATGCAGGACGAATGGGCTATCGATCTCCTCGGAGCGCTCACCTGTTTGGCGCGCACGGAGATTGGTGCGGCGGCAAGGGACGGCTCCATGAACACGACAGAGGCAGAAGATCCGGGAGGGCAAACGATCGCTCCCTACCTTGGACCGCAGGATTCGTACAACGTCTGGTAGTGGGCGACCATCGTCCGGAAGCTGAACCCCTCGATGACCCGCGCCCGGGCGCGTGCCCCGTCGTCGCGCCGCTTCGCATCGTCGAGCAGCGCTCGATGCAATCCGTGAGCAAGCGCTTGAATGTCTTCCGGCGTCACTAGGCAGTGGGCGAGCCCGGGGCCGAGCACGGCGGCGGTTCCCCCCACATCCGTGACCACCGGACAGACCCCTGCGCTCATGGCCTCGAGGAGGCTCATCGAGGTCCCCTCGCTCCGGGACGACAGGGAAAACACCTGAAGGGCGGCGTGCAGCTCGTGGACGTCGGATACCCACCCGGGCAGGTGGACGTCGGCCCGGTAGGGGGTCTGCGCCAGCGCCCGCTCGAGCGCCGGACGGTCCGGCCCCTCACCGGCGATGACGAGGTGGGGGGCCGGGCGGTCCGAAGGCCAGCCGGACCGGAGACGGTCGAACGCCGCGATCATCAGGTCGTAGCCCTTCACGGCGTCGAATCGGCCCAGGCTCCCGATGAGCGGCGCCCCTGCGGGAATGCCGAAGCGGGCGCGAAAAGCACCGGTATCGGGTGCCGGCGCGAAACGCGCCGTGTCCACGCCGTTCAGGATCGTCCGCACCTTCCGCCGGTCGACCCCGATCTTCGTCACCAGGGCCTCGGCCAGCGCGTCGGACACCGCCACGACCACATCGGAGTACCGGGAGCCGAGACGGTCCGCGAACCGGCCGACCCAGGGATCGGGGCTGCGGCGGCCGTGGTCGGTGTGCACGAGGAGGGGTACCCCGGCCGCCCGCGCGGCCCGGGCCCCCTTGTACCACGTCCCGCTGTGCGTGTGCACGACGTCGGGGGCGATCGACCGGATGAGCCGGGTGAGTGCCGCCGGACGGATCAGGGACCAGCGGGACGTGGGCGGAGCCACGTGGACGGCGGCGTGGGCGCCGAGGTCGGTCCCGTGTCGCCCCACGAAGTGCAGGGCGAGGACGTGGCTCTCGAAGCGCGCGGGGTCGAGCCCGTTGACCAGGTCGGCCACCAGACGCTCGAGGCCTCCGGCCTCCAGGTCGAGAACTACCTGGAGGACCCGGATCGGGCGGGTCATCGGGTGATCAGCCCGGAGATCCGCAGGGCGAACCCGTTGGCGGATACGCCCGCCGGGACGTTGAGGCGGGGGAGGGCGAACGGCTGGGCGGGTGTGGAGCCGATCCAGCCGGCGTGGAGCGCCAGCGCTCCGCGGTAGCCCGCGCGGCGCGCGGCCTCCTCGGCGCGGGGGTTGTGATACCCGTACGGGTAGGCGAGCCAGTCGGCGGTCGCGCCCAGGTGCTCCGTGAGCCAGGCGCGGGGCCGGGTGAGCTCCTCGTCCAGGGCCGCGCCCTCGAGCTCGGCCACGTTGGCGTGGCTCCAGGAGTGGGAGCCGAGGGTGATGCCGGGGTGGCCGAGGGCGGCGCGGAGGTCGGCTTCGGTGGCGCAGCGGGCGTGATCGGAGACGCGGTACTCCGGGAATCCGTGTTTTGCCGCCCAGGGGCGGATCTCGGCGTCCCGGCCCGCGAGGGGCCCGAGGGCGTGGCGCCGGAGTGCCGGGGCGGGGCCGTCGTGATCGGGGCGAGTGAGGGCGTCCCACCAGAACGTCCGGCCACCCAGGAAGGCGGGGCAGACGAAGATGGTGCCGGGCAGGCCGCGGCGGACCAGCTCGGGAATGCCCGCGTGCAGGGTGCCGGCGTAGGCGTCGTCGAAGGTGACGGCGGCGCGGGGTCGGGGTCCGGCCGCTGGAGTGAAGAGATGGTCGAGCGGTACGACGTCGTGGTGACGCGTGAGGAGATCGAGCTGTGCGGTGAACCGGGCGACGGGGAGGTGGAGTGAGCGGTCCCCGCCGGGCCGCTCGCCCGCGGGCACGATGTTGTGATAGGCGAGGACGAGAGTTTGCCCGGACCGGAGGCGGCGGCTCAGGTGCGCCGCGCCGGCGCTCAAGAGGACGGTCTCAGCCGTCGCCTTGGCGCGCGTTCGCAAAAATGACATGCTATTGTGCGGCGGGGTCAGGCTATCGGACGGCCGAACGCAGCGGACGGGCGACGCCCGATGATCTGGGGGCGTATGGCCGGTGGACGATGAAGCTTCGCCAAGCCCATTACGATCCCAAGCGTGATATAGAGGTAAGCGGCATACGCCTGGGAGAGGAAGAATGCCGTGACGATGTACCCGACCATCGTCGCCCGGAGCACCTGTGCTAAAGCCGCCGCTTGGTCCCCTGGAGGACCTTTCGCTCGCGTGATCGGGTTCAATGTCTTGAAGGTCTTGTAGAGCAGTGTAAGGAGAGCAATCAGCCCGAAGATGCCCAGTTCCGCGCCGATCTGCACGAATGAATTGTGCGCTGCACTCCATTTGAACTGCCCCCGGCCCATGGTCTTGGCGTATTGGGCTTGTTCGGAGAGCTGCCCTTCAGCTTGCGGGAAGTTCTGCGGGCCAACGCCCAAGAGCGGGCGTTTTGCCATGTATCCGAGCCCGCGCTTCCAAATCTCAACTCGCCCTTCCTTGGACTTCCCTGCCCAGTTGTAGTCCGACTCGGGATGGGCCAAGGTCTGAATAAATCCCCAATAGGTGTCCGTTGCCGTGCTGGCTAGGAGAGCAAAAAGGGCGATTACGACTCCAATGCGGAGCTTTTTGGAGACGGCACGGAAAGTGAGGAGCAAGGTTCCGGCCACCGCAATGAGGCCAAGGAAGCCACCTCTTGAGCCGGAGCGGACGACCCCTACCATGAAGAGCAGAATCGCCCCGATCGCCAGCAGTCGATAGTGCCATTTCCCAGGCCGGCGGGCGAAGAACACCGCGAGGGGTAGCGTGCAGACAATGAGCATTGCGAAGTCGTTCGCATCGTAGTACGCCAGGTCACCCAGACGCCCATCTGCCCCGACCTTGAAGCGCGTAATTACGATGACGCAGAACATGGCGCATCCGAGCACCTGGACGAAGGCAAATCGCTCCGCGTCGATAGTGCCCCGGATCGAGGCAGCGATGAGCACCATCACGACAAAGTTCGGTATGTAATCCTGAGTAACGAAGCGGAATGCTAGCCCTGGGTAGAGGGCAAAGGGGACTGACGCGCACATCAGGCCCAAGAGGATGACGGTAAGCGTGGCGATTGGACTGCGTATGGCGCTGAGATCCCGGCGCCGGTCGCGGTCGACGAGAAACAGCACGAGAGCGGCGAGGGGGGTCAGGAGGCCGACGTGGAGGACCCCAAAGACCCCGTAGAAATCCTGAACGCGCCAGACGACCGTGAACATCGCAGCGAACAGTGCGTACAGAAGGGGGTCCAGCTTGAACCGATCGTAAACGCGCTGGAGCCGTCCGCTCGCGGAAACCGCCTGCGGTGACCCGAGTTGAAGTGCTCCCGAAGGGTGCATCCCACCGTCCTTGCGCCGTGCGCGGTCCTGGCTAGGCACCACCGGACCCTGAAGCACCTGTGAGGCCACTCCTCTAAACGTAATGCCAGCAATCCTTTAGACAAGCCACGAGATGTCTAAGGGGCCCCACAGGCCAAGACGTTGACCACATAGCTACGATCGTCGAATCGTGGCCGGCCGACGCGAAGTGCCACCCGACAATGAGAATCGATCCAGCCCGTGGCTGAGCCGTCGTCACCCAGCAGTCCTGATCTGCTGTAGGAGGCGACGATCCAGAACTCACGATGAAGCGCTAACGCGCTGTCGAGCTGCGGCACCTCAGTCTGGAACTCGGCGAAGTTCAGTCTCGGGGCATAAGCGCGCTGCGTGAAGGTTGGCAGTCCCAGTACAAGCCGGGTCGAATCGCTGTGCATGATGTAGTTGTACGCTGTCCGGTAGTCGAATCGCGTTCCGTCTACTAGGTGCGACGCCACACCTGGCAAGGTGGCCGCGACAAGGACCGCGGCGCCTGCAGCCGCTGGCCAGGGAGACGCGATCCTCTCGGATACACGCTGGAGCGCACCGCCAATAGCAAGATATATGAGGGGAAGCATCCCCATTCCGTAATCAGCATAGATGTCTGCCTTGCGGCCGGCGATTAAGAGAAGCACCACCAATGACCCGCAACCCAGGATGGTGCTCCAGCCCCAGCGGGCGTCTCCATCGCGCCCCGGCCGCGTCGCTAGGTAAACCGCGCTCAAGGCCCCTGCCGTCGCCACGGCCGGGGTCATCCATTCAAGCATGCCGAGGAGCACTCTGAGGTTGGCCGCCCAGCCGCGGCCGGCATGAATGGGCAACGCCTTCGGGGACCCCGCCAGTTTCACCACGAGCGTGAACGCCACCGCGCCGATCGCCAGCGGCACCCAGAACCAGAGCCATTCCCGCCGCGACGGCAGACGGAACCCACGCGCGCCGGATCCGGACACCAGGGCCGCAGCCGCCACCACCCCGACGACGGCGAACGCGAACGTCGGGTGGGTGAAGGCCCCGATTAGTGCCACCAACAGGGCCGGAACATACGCCGGACCTTCGTCCCGATCCCTCGCCAGCGGGTAGAGCCAGTAAAACAGGAGTCCAAGATCGTAGAGCGCGGTCCAGTATCGAGCGAATTGGCTGGCGTAGAGGTGCCAAGGAGACAACGCGAGGAGCAGCGCCCCCACCAGCCCGGCCTGCTCCCCCAAAGTCCGGCGCCCCACCCACCAGGTGAGCCACACCCCGAAGACCCCGAACAGGAAAGGCGGAATTCTCATCGCCAGGGGGGTCGCCGGGCCGATCGCAAAGAGGGCGTGCTGGAGCAAGTAGTAGAGAGGGCGCGCGGCCACCCCTGGGCCGCTCCCGCCCCCGCCGAGATGCGTGGCGTCGAACAGCGTGTACAACTCGTCCTGCTCCCACGGCCAGCTCCCCAGACCGTGAAGGCGGAGCAAACCGGCCAGCACCACGATGCCCGTGGCCAAGACCGCCGGCCGCCGCCACCAGGGAGCGCTCACCGATCGCGACCCCGAGTCCGCCGGACCAGGAGCTCGCCCACGAGTCCCGCCGATCCGAGCTGAATCCCCGCCAGCAAGAGTACGATCCCCAGGAAGAGCAGGGGACGGTTGCCGATGGTCGCGTGAACGATGAGCCGCAGGTAGCTCATATACAGAAGAATCACGAAGCCCAGGAATCCGAGTCCCAGGCCCGCCGTACCGAAGAAGTGCATGGGCCGGGTTTCGAATCTCGTGATCATCATGATCGTCAGCAGGTCGTAGGCACCCTTGAAGAGCCGGGTGAACCCGTACTTGCTCTTGCCCCATACCCGGGGCGCGTGCTCCACCGGCTGCTCGGCGACCTTGAAGCCGTAGCGCGCGGCAATCACCGGGATGAATCGGTGCATCTCGCCATACAGGTCGATCTCTTCAAGGACCTCACGCCGGTAGACCTTGAAGCCGCAGTTGAAGTCGTGGAGCGGGACGCCGGACACTTTCGCCGTCACCCAGTTGAAGAACTTCGACGGCAGGGTCTTCCCGAGCGGATCGTGCCGTGTCCGCTTCCATCCCGACACCATGTCAACCGGCTTCAGGGCCTCGAGCATCTTCGGCATTTCCGAGGGCTTGTCCTGAAGGTCCGCGTCCATCGTAAACACGATCTCGCCGGTCACGTGGCGGAATCCCGCGTTCAGTGCGTCGGCCTTGCCGCGATTCATCCGGAAGAGCACCAGCGTGATCTTGGGGTCCCGGGCCGCGAGTCCCCGGAGCACGTCCGTCGATCCGTCGGAGGAGCCGTCGTCCACGAAGACGAACTGATAGTCCCGGGCCAGGGTCCTGAGTTGTGCGACTACCTCCGTGTAGAGCTGCTCGATGGTTCCCCGTTCGTTGTAGACGGGGACCACGACGGAGATCGTGGGCTGGGCGGAGATGCTCATAGGCGGTTCACGCTCGGGAGTCGGTGGCCAGGTCGGTGGCCGGCATCGGGTGACCATGCCACGTGGTCCCCCGGACGATGAACAGCAGGCCGCCAATTGCGCCGACGCAGATGAGGCAGAAGAAATATGACAGGCTGAACACCACGGCGGTGGCGGACGGGACGGCGAAGGGGCTGAGCAGGACCACCCAGAGGCCCTCCCGCAATCCCAAGCCGGAGATGGTCACCGGCAGCATCGCCGCGAGCGACACGAGTGGCACGCAGGCGACGAACACCAGCCAGGACAAGGGCAGGCTGAGCGCACTCCCGAGAGCCGTCCAGGCGGCGATGTAGGCGGCCTGCACGACCAAGCCAAGCACCATCGCCTCGACGGTGACGCGGGGTTCTCGCCAAAGCCGGGCGATCATCGCCCCGCCCTCGCGGAGTGACGCGGGAACGGCGCGACGGCGGAAGAGTAACCACGCGAACAGAATTGCGAGGGTCAAGGAGCCCACGGCACCGAGAAGCATCGTACGCGCCGACATCTTCCAGTGGAGGGATGACATCGCCGGGCCGAGGATCGTGGGGACCAAAGCGATGCCGATTAGGAAGTAGATCCCGAGGGCAAGGGTCCCGAAGAGTCGGTCCACGATTACGCTTGTGACCGCACCCCCGGGACGACCCAACGCCTGGGACGCAGCTGCCGCACGCACGGCATCGCCTCCCACCGACGTGGGCAAGAACAGGCTGAAGAACGATCCGACCAAATAGAGCTTCCAGAGATACGGCCATCCCGGCGCGCCGGTGCCCAGGATGACTCGCCAACGGAGCGCGGAGACCCCGAGGGCCAGGAGGATGCAGGCAAGCGCGAGCAACACTCCTTCATAGAAGCGACGGCCCCACGGAATCTGCATCTGCGATACGTGCACTCGGCTGAGCACAAATGCGAGGATTCCGACCCCGACTATCAGCCTAATGGCGAACCGTCCGGCGGGAGTCAGGAGTCTGCTCCGTTCAAGAGCGAGTCATAACGCTCGTGCATTCCGGCGCCGATCTTCTTCCAGGAGTAAGTGCTCACCGCCGTCTCCCTCGCCGCCTGTCCAAGCCTCGACCTCAGCTGTGGGTCAGTTAGGACCTTGCACACCGCGTCCGCAAAGGATTGTGGCTCGTCACGGATCAGAATGTTCGCTCCATCAACAGCTGCTAGTCCCTCGCATCCGACGGACGTGCTGACCACCGCCTTTCCCATGGCCCAGCCATCAACGATTTTGAGTCGCGTCCCGCCGCCCACTCGGAGTGGGACGACATAGCAAGCCCCTTTCCACGCATGGGGGCGTACATCGGGAACGTAGCCAGTCATTGTAATGCCGTGGATCGAAGAGTAATACTCGCGCTCCCCAGGCGTTGCCTTGCCGACCCACGTAACCGAGACGCCCGGGTGCTGCTGTCTGATCAGGGGCAAGAGCGTCTCCGCGAAATATCCGAGGGCATCGCGATTGGGGAACCAGGACGTGCCCCCCACGAAGACGATGCCGGACTGCTCTGCGACCCCCCGAGCGGCGTCTGGAACGAAGAAGTCGACATCGACTCCGTTCGGCACGACAATGTAGTTGCCGCCCTGCGCGATGGTTCGAAGGTCCTCCGCGTCGCGGTCTGAGACGCACACGTTCAGTCTCACGCGAGGACACCAGCGCCTTTCCTCGGCCTCAGTCAATCGAGCTTGGAACCGGACGTACGCCCGCTTCAAGGCGGGTCGTTCGGCCGGCGCTCGTCGACGCAGGAGGGCCGATTCGACGTTGTGGTGCGTGCAGATTACGCGTCGCCCGGCCAGCATTGGCAGATAGAAGGACAGGTCCATACTGTCCATATGTATCAGAGCGAAATCGTCTTGCTGTAGGAGGCTTGTGAGTCGGCTGCTAAACCGCTGCGACTGATACGCGAAGCGAGTGTAAACGGTGTGTGCAATCAGACTTCTTGCGTGGTCCCAGAGAAGACGGAGCTTCGAATGCTCTTGGGGGATGGGAAATGCTTCGACGTTACCGTAGGCGCTCAACGCGCTTACTGCCTCGCCTATCCGCCCTCGGACAGCCCCGCCCTTCCGATAGAAGCAAAGAGCCGTGACCTCGAAGTGCTCGCTGAGCAGCCTGAGAATATTGAACGTGCGATTTTCGACCCCCCCGTGGGGCGGGTAGGGGAGCGTCTGAGTGAGGAATAGGAGCTTAGGGCGCTTCATGGGCGGCACGACACGCAAACCGCATGCCGTGCCGCCCTGGGTATCGGGGTCACCAGCCGGGGTTGGTCTTCCACAACTTGATCAAGCCCCAGTCCAGCGTCTGCACGGCCGCCGGGCCTTGATTGAGGTTGGCCCCCATCTTAACCCCGTAGATCCCCGTTGAGAGGGTGCCGTTGAATACTGTGTTCAGCGTATGGCGAGTTGTGACTAGGCTATCGTCCAGCCAGATGTCCCAAATGCCATCAGCCGACGTCGCGGTCGTCGAGACCCTCGCGTGCATCCGAATGCGGTGCCACTGATCGTCGTGCCAGACGTTATAGATGAAATTGTTGTCGCCGTCTCCGCCGCCCGGATAGTTGGCGTCCCAGTGCGTCCCTTCGCCCGCGTAGTCGTTTTTCAAGTCAAACCGGCCACCCCCGACCACGCGAATGAAGATGAACTTGTAGTCCGGATCTGATGTGCAGCTCCACGCGGCGGGCGCCTTGGTGGTGAAGCTGCTGCTGAAGCGGACCCAAATCTCAGCCCACATCTCCGGCACCAGGGACATGCTCGCCGTGTAGTCTGGAGTGTTGATGCTCCTCGTGATGTAGTAGTCCGTGCAGCGGTTGGCGGAGTCGGTCCGAATTGGCCAAGTGTATCGCATGCTCTGCGTGAGCCCGTTCACGCCACTGTTGATCAGCGATACCTGTTGAAGGTTGTTGATGTCGCTGTGATCGTAGATCCCCCGCGGGTCCAGCATCATGTTGGCGAGGGACGTGTAGGTGCTGAAGTCCTCAACTAGCCAGGGCGTCGTGGAGGCTGTGGACACCGAGACTGGGATGGTGTCGGCAATAGCGGCGCTCGACGTAATGATGCTTGCAGACCCAACGGCAACGGCGGTCACGAGGCCGGAACCGCTCACTGTTGCAATGCTTCCGTTGGTAGCTGACCAGGAGATCGGGCGGTTCGGGAGATTGTTTGAGTCGGCGTCCTGAGCGACAGCCGTGAGACGGAGAGTGTCCCCGACGCTCATCGTTAGCACGCCCTGAGACGCGCGGACCGCCGCCACCGGCACTCCGAGTAGACCAAAGGTGCCGGTCGCCCCCAAGGTGGTCGAGACTGCGGATCCCGTGTTCGCGGATGTGAGGTAGGCCCAGCTGCTCGAAACAACCTTGCCGACGCGAACCTCGGGCTGGAGGACCCCTGAGGGCATCGTGAGTCCGGTGAGCTGAACGGTTACCGTCGGCTCGGCTGCCGGAGGGAAGCTGACTTGCGGACTGATTTGCCAAACGGACCCGGTCACTAGGAGAGGGTTCGCAGGCCCGGACGCGCTAGTGGCCGTGAAGGAGGTGTACTGCGTGACTGCCCCAGCCGGCACGTTGAGAATGATCAGGCCAGCCGCGAGGGTGTCTACGCCTCCGTTGGGACCAATCCCAACCGGCGGAGTCTTGATTCCCGTGGAGTCTTTTGAGCAGGTGACGCCCAGAAAGACGGTAGCGCACAGTGCGAGGACGTTCATTCGACGATCCATGGGTGGCTCCAGCGTTGGCAAGCAACTCCCGGGCCGCCTTGCACCAGTTTCGGGCGCCGAGTAGGGGGGTGAAGTGTGCGCTTCAAGCGATACGCCCGCAAGGCTTTATGTCACACGGAGCAAGTCGTTTCGTGGCAAGTGTATGGCAGTCCTAGAGGTTGGCGGTAGGATCTGTTGCGACATGGCAACACCGTGTTTTCATAGGCCCTCACCAGCTCCGGTACGGGATGGTTGAACTCCGCACTCTGGTGCTGGACAGCCCCGTGGTGCCGACCACGGCCTTACGCGCTAGCTCGGGGTGTGGGCAGGGCCCGACCACGATGTCCGCAATGAGGGACGAGAGATCCAATTGAGTTTGGCCGCCCGGCAGCTTCACGTACGGAACGAGCATCGAGGTCCCCTCACGGTAGTGGATCTCGGGCGAACCTGAGGATACCACGACTCTCCACTCTCGCTCCTCATCAAACTTCTCGTTCTTGTAGAAGAGTGCCCAGCGGTAGAAGCAGGTGGCCGATGCCATCCCGGCCGCGACATACCTCTCACTTGCGCCGTACTCGCGCGCAGCCGCGTCGACGCACTCCCTAACCTTCGATTCGATATCTCGGGTCCCTCCATACCGACAGGCTCCGAGGCTGGCTCCAGGGAGAGTCGCCACAGTGGTCTCGAGAGCAGCGCGATCAAAGCCGACTGCGAACCCGTACCCCCCGCGACCGTATGCGCGCCACTGGCTAAGTTGGTCGTCCTTTTCCGAGAGCGAGAAGATGTAATGAGGCTGGCTCGGGGCACCACCTGCGCGATCACGAGAGATCCCATAAAGATTGCTGAGCTCGCCCTCAAACTCCGTCTTCCGGCCAAACTCACTCAGGGACAGGCTGTTCTTGAGACTGATAGCGTCGCGAAAGACGTCGCTGCCCTCGCTCGAATCGTTCAGATATCGATAGTCCGTCGCCCATAAACATTTTGACTTCGCGATTCCCAACAGCCCATGCATGTCCGTGTAGTGGTATAAAATGTCTGCAGTATGAGCCTGTCCCCTTAGTACCGGAAACATGTGAACCCCCGTTCGTTAGCACCAACGACTAAGGAGCGGGAAGCGCGACCGCACTGATGGTGGGATACACTTTGTCCATACTCTCTACTGCAATCGGTCAAGGATGTGCCCCGCGATCCGGTCCACCAGCACCCCCCAGTCGTACCCTTTCGCCACCTCCCGCCGCGCCGCCACCTGCTCCGGCCCGCGCTCGGCCGGCTCCAGCGCCGCCGCGAGCGCCGGCACCCAGTCCCCCGGCCCCTCCACCAGCCGCACCACCGACCGGAAGTCCTGCAACGAACGGATCGACGTGCCCACCGCGGGTATCCCCGCCGCCAGGTACTCGTGAAGCTTGAGCGGGAAGATGAACTTCGTGTACCCGTTCAGCCGGTAGGGCAGGAGCCCCACGTCCACGTGCTGAATGTACGCGGGCAGGGCCGCCACCGGCTTCCCGCCCAGCGCGAACCCGTTGGGGAGCCCGCGCAGGGCCTCGAAACACTCCTGGTCCGCTCCCCCGAGCCGCGACGGACCGACCATCACGAACGACCAGTCGGGCCGCGCCCGCGCCAGCGACAGAATCATCGGCACGTCGAGCTGTTCCTTGATCACCCCCACGTACCCCACCCGGGGGTGCGGGACCCGCGCCAGGTCCTCCGGCTCCGCCGCGGGCGTCGCGAACGCCCGGAAATCCACGCCGTTCGGCACGAACGCCGTGTGCGGGTTCAGCGTCCCCTTCTTCTCCAGGAGGGCGGGCGAGTGAATGATCACCTGGTCCACCCGCCGGATCAGCGCCGCCTCGGCGGGATCGAGGGGCAGCTCCGCGGCCGAGAAGTTGTACTCGTCGTCGATGTGGTAGACCGAGACGTCGTGGGGAATACGATCGAGCGCGGGCCCGTACTCGGGGCGCCAGAGGTACACCACGATCCGGCGCGCCCCCAGGGCCGTGAGCCGGCGCCGGGCCGCCCGGTACCGCCGGCCCTCGAGCCACCGGCCCACCGCGCCCGGCCGGTACACCTCCGGCAGGAAGGGTCCCGGCCGGTACAGCTCGAACCCGGGATAGGTGTCGGCCGCGAGCGGAGGACGCGCGGGGCGCGCGTGTCCCGGAAGCCACCACTCCCGCCACTCGAGCGGCAGGTCCATCCAGACCACGTGAAAGTGCCGGCCCAGGCGCGTGAGCACGTGCTCCCGGGGCATCCAGGGGCCGCCCCAGGGCTCGGGCACGAGCGCGATCACCCCGACGTCGGGGCGGCGCGGCCCGTTCACGACGCGGGACCCGAGAGCTTCGGCGGATGGCGGATCCCGAGGTCGAGCCCCACCCGGCGTCCGAATCCGCGGAGGAGTGCGCCGAGACGCTGCGCGTCCGCTCCGCGCAGTGCATCGCCGAACTCCCGCAGGCCCAGGCCGATGACGGCGGCGTGGCCGCGCAGCCCGTACTTCGCGTAGAACCCGCCCCGGCCGATGCTGTACCGGCGGTGGACCGACGCCGTGTCTTCATCGGTGCGACGGCCGTGCCGGTGGTAGACCGTCACCTCCGGAATGAACGCGATCCGGTGGCCGTGATGAAAGACCCGGTAGATCAGGTCGATGTCGTTCCCGGACGGGACGAAGGCTCCGGGGCCGACGTTCGGGTCGAATCCACCCACGTCGTCGACCACGGATCGCCGGAAGGCCATGTTGGCGCCGATCGCGAACTCATAGAGATCCCGCGCCGACGTGAGCTCCCAGCGGTCGGCGCGGGTTCGGACCGCCACCGGCCGGTCCGCGGCGTCCTCGAGGAGCACCCGCCCCCCGAGACCCGCGAGCGTCGGCTCGCCGCTGAACTGCGCGGCGATGTCGGCCAGCCACGTGGGAGGCGGGAGGCAGTCGTCGTCGGTAAAGGCGATCACCTCGCCCACGGCCCGCGCCAGCCCGGCATTCAAGGCGCACGGCTTGCCCAGCCGGGCCTGGTGCAGGACGATCAACGGGAACCCGGGTCCGGCGGCCTCGCGGAGAATCGCCGCCGTTCCATCCCGGCTGCCGTCATCCACCACGATGGCTTCCCACTCGTCACCGGGACGCAGGCGCTGGGCTTTCAGCCGGTCGAGGAGGGCCGCCAGCGCGGAGGCCCGGTCGCGGGTCGCCACGATCACCGAGAGGCGCATCGCGGCTAGCCCCGCAACGCCCGCCAGCAACGCCCGAGCGCTTTCTTGGGATTGCCGACCGCGTCGAAGACCGCAAGCAGGGCGTACCACCAGAGCCCGTACCAGTGGAGCTCGTACCCGATGGTGCGGAGGCCCTCGCGATGGTAGGTCCAGAACGCGGGCTCGCGACGGGTGAGGAGCGCGTCGCCGAGCAGGCGGAAATAGGCGTTCCGGGTCCGCCGGAGGACGAGCTGGTACTCGTCCCCAGTGAGGTAGGCCGCCCCGTACTTGGAGACGACGATGAATTTGTCCAGCGCGTAGGGGAAGTACGTCTGGACCGCCGCCATGCGTCCGGCGTTGTCGGTCCGCAGGAACGACAGGACTTGGTGCACGAATCCGAAGTCCCAGCGCTGGAGGTCCCGGTAACAGGCCTCGGTGTCGGCGTGGTACGCGGCCGGGTCGTAGTAGGGCGTGGTCTCCCGGACCAGATCCGTGCGCATCAGGACCGTGGTGGGTGAGCCAAAGACGAAGATTCCGGTCTGGAGCTGGAGGCGGCACACGTCGCGTCCGGGAAGGATCGGGCTCGGGTAGGGGAGTCCGCCGCCGCGGACCTCCGTTCCCTTGAGATAGTACGAGCCGACGACCCCGACCCTCGGGTGGGCTTCCGCCACCGCGACCATCCGTTCGAGGCACTCGGGGAAGATCCAATCGTCGGCTTGAACGATCTTGCAATAGCGGCTGCCGGGGCCGGCCTGGCGGAGGGCCTCGCTGTAGTTCAGGTCCTGGGGCAGGAGGGAGGCGGTCCGCGCGACGCGGATGCGTGGTTCGCGGCGGGCGTATTCCTGCGCGATTGCGAGCGACCCGTCCGTGCTCTGGTTGTCGACCAGGATGTATTCCCACCGCTGGTAGGTCTGGGCCAGCACGCTCTCGATCGCCTCGCGGAGGTAGCGCTCCGTGTTGTGGAACGGCGTCACCACGGTGACCAGCGGCGCATCGCTCATCCGGCGGCCAGGGCGACGAGTCGGTCGTACTGCCCGGCGAGCGCCGTCTGAAGTGCGGCCGTTCGGGCGGCAATGGCCGGACCGAGCGCCGGTGCCTGAGCCGCGAGCGCGTTCAGCCGGCTCACGATCGTGGTCGGCGTGGGGCCTTCGATGTCGAGGCAGTGATCGGCCAGGCCCAGCGCATTCATCTGATCCCGCACCTTGCGGTGGTAGGCCAGCGCCAGGACGGGCCGGCCGACCAGGAGGGCCAGCAGGACCCCGTGCAGCCGGCTGGCGATGACCAGGTCCACGGAGGCCAGAACTCGCAGGAGGTCGTCCAGGCTCTCGATCCGGGGAGCCGCCGCCGTTTCCGGAGGCAGGAGGGCCAGGACGTCGTCCACCGACCGGCGATCCGGATGATCACTGGTGAACAGCACTACCGAGTGCCCCTGCGCGCGCAGGGAGGTCACGGCGTCCGCGAGCGTGCGGAGGTAGGCGCGGTATATGGCCTCGTCCTTGCGGGGCCAGCTCCGGGGGTCGCAGTAGGCCATCGGGCTGACGCCCACGGTCGCGGGTGTGCGGCCCGGGGCCGGAGGCCACCGACCGGGAAGACTGAAGGCCAGATCCGCCACGACGGGATCGTCCGGTCCCACGCCGAGATCCTGGATCACCTGCTTCGACGCCCCGTCCCGGTAACTGCGGTAGGCCGCGGTCCTGAGCGCGGCTCTGGCCATCACCCGACTGGACCGGGAATTGAGGGATTCCGCGCCCACGCTGGCGAACGCGACGCGTGCACCGGCGGCCCGCGCCAGCAGTGTCCACTTCCACAGGTCGTATGGCCCGCCCCACGGTCCGCCCCACTTGTCGTCGAGCTGGCCGCCGCCCGACACCACGAGCAGATCCAGGGTCCGGGCCAGCCGGAACGCCCCGGCCGCGTGTTTCAGCTCGGCCGCCACGGGCTCCAGCGCGCGGCGTCCGGCGAGGACCAGGGGCCGCACGAGTGGGACGCGCTTCAGCGCCTCCCGAACCGCCGAAGGCTTGGCGTCCCCCGTTGCGGGCGAGGCCGGGGCAGCCACCCAGCGTCCCGGCCGTGGCCGAGCCGAGAGCGGAAACGCGGGGATGCCGTGGCGGGCCGTGGTGTCCGGGGGATTGAGGGTAATGCCGATGAGCCGGGCGCCGGGAATTCGGGCGCGGAGATTCTGGATCATCGCGTCCTGGATGGCGGCGTCCCCGAGGTTACCCCAGCCGCACGGGGAGACGAGGCCGATGGCGGGCGGGACGGGGGCGACGGGCATCAGTGAAGATAGAGGACGACGGAGCCGCCGAAGGGCGCGCGCAGGAGGCGGGGAGATCCACCCTGAACGGGATCGGCGATCAGTACCTCGTTCTCACCCGGGGAGAACCATTCCACCGTGAGGGGTCCCCGGGCCGCGCTCACGTTCACGGTCACGGAGCGCTCGTCGGGCAGAAAGACGAGGTACTGGGGGTGGGGGTCGTCGGGGTCGGCGAGGCAGAACCCGCTGGTCGAGAGCTCGCCGTGCGGCGTCATCCGCTCGAGGGGGATCCGGTTGGCGTAGGTCAGGGTGTATCCCAGGTACCGCCGCAGGAGGGGCCACTGCGGGTCGCGGGCGTCCTGCTGGCTCGCGCCGATCATGTTGCCGGTGGCGCCCCACTGGTCCATGAACAGCGGGTTCATCCCCTGGAGGAAGCTCCGCCAGACCCAGTCCGGCTCGTGACAGCAGAGGTGGTCGTCGTCCAGCAGGATGACCTTGCGGCCGTCCGCGGCGGGCGGGTGGGCGCTCGAGTAGCCGCCCGAATCGTCGGGCGAGATGAAGTCTGCCGGGCTCGCGAAAAGCGAGGCGTTGGACCCGTCGGGATACTCCGCCGACATCCCCACCGGATGCTGCTTGGGCAGGGTGGCCTCGTAGGCCTGGATGAAGCGGATCATGTGGTACTGCCACTGGTCCGCGTGCGGATGGCTTTCGTTCGAGATCTCGTACAGCACGTTGTCCAGGTCGTTCACCGCGTCGATCACGTGCCGCACGTACGCCTCCTGGATCCGGGTGACCGCGGGAATCTCGAGGGTGTGGGTCTCCTTTCCGTCGTCGTGGAAGTGCGGATCGCCGTCGATGCCGTTGACGTTGTTCGCGCGGTTGAATGGGTGGCCCTTCCAGGGAGTGTCCGCACCGAAGTCCTTGTCCTCGATGCTCCAGCCGTTGAAGAGCATGATCCCGACGTAGATCCCCTTGCGGCCCGCCTCCTGGATCCGGGCCCGGAGGCGGTCGAAGTACGCCGGATCGAACCTGGTGAGGTCGAACTTCGGCTTGCCGTCGAGGGCCAGGCCGGGTCCGGTCCGCAGGAAGGGCAGGGGAGCGAACCGGTACTCGCCCTTGGTTTCCGCGGTCCAGTCGGCCTGCTCCCAGCTGTAGAGCCGGATGTAGTTGTGATTGAGGGTGACCAGGGTGTCGAGGTATCCCTCCCAGTCGAACGCCGGCGGCGGGTCTCCCGGTCCCTGGTCCTGGAGCACCGCCCAGGTCTCGGTGCCGGTGAGGTACACGGCCCGGCCGGTGCGCGGGTCGTCCGTGAAGTACCGCGGGTTCCGCCGGCTGACCGTCAGCGGCCCGGTGGCGGGGGACCGCCGCACCGGCGTGAGCGGCGAGCGCATCGGGAGGGCGTCACAGCAGACCGCCACGAGACCGAGGAGCGCGGCGGTGTATCGCGTCACGGGCGTGGTCTCACGGGCAAGGCGAAGGTGAGGATGTCCCGGCCGGCGGCCACGGTGACGTACTGCCGGCCGTCGTTCAGGTAGGTGACCGCGCCCGCGGACACGGTGCCCCCGACGTTGCGCTGCCAGAGCGCGGTCCCGGTGCGCGCGTCCAGCGCGAACACCCGGGCCGAGTCTCCGCCGAATACCAGGTCGCCGGCGGTGGCGAGGAGGCCGCCCATCACCGCCCAGTTGGTCCGGGCCGGAAACCGGTGCTCCCAGCGCTGGGTGCCCGTGAGGGGGTCCCAGGCCCGGATGGCCGTGTAGAGGTTGACGTCCGGGATGTCGTCGGCCTCCGAGCCGATGTAGTCGCGGCCGGGGTGGTAGTCCTCGCGGTGGGCGTAGTAGATCGAGGGTTTCTCGAGGGTGGGGATGTACACCAGGCCGGTGCGGGGGCTGTACGCCGGGGACCACCAGTTGGTGGCGCCGGCGTTCGAAGGCGACGTGCGGGTCCCCTCGGGGCTCGGCACGGCCTTCGGGTTCGGCGTGGGGCGCCCCGCGGAGTCGAGCCCGAGGGCCCAGCTCTGGTGGGCGAACGGGTGCGCGGCCAGGAAGTTGCCGGTGGCGCGGTCGAGCACGTAGAGAAAGCCGTTGCGGTTGGCCCAGTACATCAGATGGCGCGGCGCGCCCCGCCAGAGCGTGTCCACGAGGATGGGGATCTGGTTCGCGTCGAAGTCGTGGAGATCGTGCGGCGTGAACTGGAAGTACCAGCGCAGGGCGCCGTTCGCCGGGTCGAGCGCCACCACGCTCGACGTGTACAGGTTGTCGCCCGGCCGGTCGTCGCCCTCGTAGTCGGGCGAGGGGTTGCCCACGCCCCAATAGAGGAGCCGGAGACCGGGATCGTAGGCGCCGGGGACCCAGGTCGGCCCCCCGCCCGTCCTCCAGGACGTCCCGCCCCAGGTCTCGTTCCCGGGCTCTCCGGGCCCCGGAATGGTGACGAAGCGCCAGAGGCGCGCGCCGGTGCGCTGGTCATACGCGTCCAGGAAGCCCCGGATGCCGTATTCCCCGCCCGACACCCCGATCAGGATCTTTCCGTTCACGGCGAGGGGCGCGCTGGTGATGGAATATCCCTGGCTTGCGTCCGCGACCGTGACGTCCCAGAGCTGGTGCCCGGTACGGGCGTCGAGGGCGATCAGGTGGGCGTCGAGGGTGCCGACGTACACGCGGTCGCCGAGCACCGCGACGCCGCGGTTCTGTTCCCCGCAGCAGAGGGCGAGCGTCGCGGTGGGTTTGCGCTCGTAACTCCAGACCGGGAGGCCGGTGCGGACGTCCAGGGCCCAGACCGAGCCGGGCGGGCTGGTGACGAACATCGTTTGGCCCACGACGATCGGTGTGGCCTCGACGGTGGCGGGCGGGATGGGGAGCTGGAAGGCCCACTCGAGGGCGAGTCCGGACACGTTGTCGCGGCGGATCTGCGCCAGCCGGCTGAAGCGCCAGCCGTCGAGGGCCCCCGAGTAGGTGGTCCATTCGCCCGAGTCCCGGCGGGCCCGTTCGATCTGGGCGGTCGTGAGCGTGTGCCACGCCACGGCCGTGCTCTCGGGGGGCTGGAGCGCGGCCACCACGACGCGGCGGGCGCGGAGGTAGGCGATGATGCGCCACACGTCGTCCGAGGGCAGATCGTTCCGCGGCATCCCGGTACCCGGGATGCCGTGCGTGATGTTGCGGTAGAGAGCCCAGTCGGATCCGCCGTGGGCGAAGGGCCGGCCCACGAGCGCGGGCCCGGCCGCGCCGCGGCCGCCGGGGCCGTGACAGCGGGCGCAGGTGTGCTCGACGAGGGAGTCTCCGCGGGCCGCGTCCTCCGGCGAGGTGAGCGGGTCTACGATGGAGACGAACGGGTTGGGGTCTTCCCAGAGCGGCTCGAGGTACACCGGGCTCCGGGGCCGGAGCCAGGGCAGGAGCTCGCCCCAGTCGACCGCGGGAAGCTGTCCGCGGAGCTTGGCCGTGACGAGCCCGGCGCGCCAACGCAAGCCGGGCACCGCGAGCACCAGCGCCAGGAGGGCGGCGAACCCCGCGACCGGGATCAGCCGCCGGCGCCACCGGGGCGGCCGAGGGTCAGGCGCCGGAGCCAGGGGTGTCTCCCTTGAGCCGGTGGTAGAGCGAGAGGAGGGGCGCCTCGAGGCGGGCGAGCCGGAGGCCGCTCCGCACCAGCTCCTTCAGCTCGAACGGGCCCGGGTTGATGGGCACGCCGAGCGCCTCGGGCCAGAGGCCCGCGATCAGCGCGCGGGTCAGCTCGAACTCGGGCTTCTCCCGGCGCCGCACGTCCACGGCGAGGAGCGTGGTGAGCAGCTCGCGGGTCGCGTAGGCGGGGAGCCGCTCCATCACGATGTCCCACTGCGCCTCGCCGTCGGCGGCCCAGTTGCCGACCCACTGCTCCCAGTGCATCAGGTCGAGGATCCGCACGCCCGTGGCGCGCTCCACCTCCCGGGCGCCCGACAGCCAGACCTCGTACTCCTCCACCGCGTACGGGGTGTTCCACATCCGCGTGTACTGGGCCACCCGTTCCGCGGTGATGGGCTCCCGGGGATAGAGCTCCATCCGGTAGTAATCCCCGCAGCGGGCGATCTCGGCCGCGTGTCCCACCACGCAGACCCGGTCGTCCGGGTAGTCCGCGAAGAGCCCGTCCGCGATGGCGCCCGGCTCGGCGGGCGCGGGGTGCACGCTGGCCGCGTAGAGCTTCGCGAACCGGGGCTCGGCCACGGGCGGGCAGGCGATCACGCGGTGGTGGATCCCGAGGCGCCGGGCCAGCCGGCGCGCCGTGCGGAGGTCGTAGTGCCGGGCGCCGTACCGGGCGTACCGCATCGTGTAGTAATAGATCTGCGGGGCCCAATCGCGGCTGGCGGCGAGGAGCACCCGGCTGTCGAAGCCCGCGGTGACGGGGACCGCCACCGGGAAGCGGCGCATCGCGGCCGCGAAGGTGCCGCGCAGCAGGTCGGCGCCCCGGAGGGCGGCCTGGTCGAACGCCACCGGCTCCAGGGCGGCGCGGGGCCAGAAGCGCTCCACCCGCCCCTCCGGCAGGGTGAGCCAGTGGTTGGGGAGGAGCCGGCGGACGCCGTCGTAGGGCGAGGAGCCGTTGGGCCAGAACCACTCGCGCTCGCGGGCCACGTAGTCGGACGCGAGAAATGCGCGGCCGCGCGCGCCCACCTCGAGCCCCAGCGCGGCCGCGAGTGCCTCGGGCTGGGAGGCGAGCCAGGGGCCGTCCGGGGTGGCCGTGTGGAAGACCTGGCGCATCCCGCCGGCGTCGGTGAAGGCGACGCCCGTGCCGTCCCGCGTCACCATCAGGGCCCAGCGTCCGGTCCAGCGTTCCGTGAGCCGGGCGGCATCCGCGGGATGGGTGAGGGCCGCCGCGAGGTCCGAGACCAGCGCCGAGTCGGTGAGCTCGGGGCGGTCGGGGTCGAGGGCGTAGCCGATCAGGGTGACGTGGACGCCGCCCTGGTCGGCGCGGGCGACACCCAGGTCGGGATGGGTGGCGAGCACCAGGTCGCGGGGGCCGCCGGTGGGGACGGCGGTGGTGCGCCAGCCCGGCGCGCGCGGGGCCGCCCGCGGGCCGAGCACGAACTGCCGGCGGTAGAGCAGCCGGCCGTAGTGCTCGTCGGTGAGCTCCCGGTAGCTCAGCCTCACCGGCTGATCTCGGAGCGGACCACGCGCGGGTAGAGCTGGGAGGGACCCAGCACGTCCTGCTCGGGGCTCACGAAGATCGTGGCGGCGGGAAACCAGTGGTCGAATTGCCGCTCGATGTCATACCGGTACAGGAAGACCCCCAGGTGATAGGTCCCGTACCCGAGGTGCAGGTCCAGCTCGAAGCTCACGCGCCAGGTGTCTCCCGGGCCGAGCGTGGCCGGCGGGGTGCCGAGCCGTTCGGACGACGTGTTGAAGGCCACGTAATTGTCCTCGTCCGTAATCTGCAGCACCACGGCGATCTTTTCGTGCGGTTGGCGGGCCCGGACCGTCACGTCCACCCAGGCTTTGTCTCCGGAGCGGAACTCGACCCGCTCGCCGCCCGTTCCGCGCACCCGGACCTCGGTGATCTCGATCTCCCGCTCGAGGGCGGTGCGGCGGAGGGCGGTGGCCCGTTGCATGTAGGTGCGGACCACCTCGCCCGCCGGGCCCGAGGCGACGAGCCGCCCGCGCTCCAGCAGGATGCCGCGGGAGCAGAGGTCGGTGAGCGACCGCATGTTGTGGGAGACGAAGATCACGGTGGCGCCGCCGTGGATGATCTCGTCCATCCGCTCCATGCAGCGCTGCTGGAACACGTAGTCGCCTACCGAGAGCACCTCATCCACGATCAGGATGTCGGGATCCACGTGGGCCGCCACCGCGAAGCCGAGGCGCGCGAACATTCCCGACGAATACCGCTTGACGGGCGTGTCGATGAACTCGGCCAGCCCGGAGAACTCCACGATCCGGTCGAACTTGCGGGCGATTTCCTGCCGCCGCATCCCGAGGATGGTGCCGCTCAGGTAGATGTTCTCGCGCCCCGTGAGATCGGGATGGAAGCCCGCGCCGACCTCGATCAGCGCCGAGAGCCGGCCCCGGACCGAGATGGCGCCGGTGGTGGGCCGGAGGATCCCGGCGAGGAGCTTCAAGACGGTGCTCTTGCCCGCGCCGTTGGCGCCCACGATGCCGAAGGCTTCGCCCTTGGGCACCTCGAACGACAGGTCCTCCACGGCCCAGAACTCGCGGCGGGCCAAACCGCCCGTGGGGGGGCCCGACACCCACCGGCGGGCGAGCGAGGGGATCAGGTCCCGCAGGGAGTCGTACAGCTCGCCCCGGCGGAACTTCTTGTAGACGTGATCGAACGACAGCGCGACGTCAGCCACGGCCCGCCTCAGATCTTCTCGGCAAAGTAGGGCTCCAGTCGCTTGAAGAACGCCAGGGACACGGCGCACCCGACCAGGGCCCAGGCGGCGCTGTAGGCCGTCCAGGCGGGATCGGGGCTGCGGTGCAGGAGCACCGCGGCCGACAGTCCTTCGAGCACCGGGGCCACCGGATTGAGCAGGAGCAGGGTGGACCAGCGGGGAAAGAGCGTGACGTCGTAGAACACGGGCGTGAAGAAGATCGCGAAGGTGAGCCCGACCTCCACGATGTACTTCACGTCGCGGAAGAACAGGCTCCCGGCCGCGAGCGCGAGTCCCATCCCGGTGACCTGGAGGACGAGAATGCCGATCAGCACGGGGACCCAGAGCAGGGCCCAGCCCGCGCCGACGTGCAGGATCGCCAGGAACACGACGAGCAGCACCGCCGCCACCAGGAAGTCCACGAACTGGGAGAGGATGGACGCGACCGGAAAGATCTCCCGGGGCATGTAGACCTTGGTGACCAGGTCCGCGTTGGCGATGAGGCTGTTGGTGGCGAATCGCAGGCCCGACACGAAGAAGGCCCAGGGGACGGACTTCACGGCGACGGTGACGATGTCGTCCACGGCGAGGGGCGTGCCCCGGAGCATCGCGAAGGCGTACCGGACCAGTATCCCGGCGCCGACGATCAGGCCGGGCATCAGCACCGCCCAGAGGAACCCCATCACCGACTGCTTGTACTTGATCTGCACTTCCCGCCACGTCAGCGTGAAGAGCAGGTCACGGCGCTGCACCAGCTCCCGGAGCGTCCCGATCATCGCGCGGCTCAGGGGGTGAGCAGCAGCTTGCGGGCGGAAAAGGCCTCGGCCACGCCCGAGGCGGCGCCGCATTCGACGCCCCGGAGCCGCGGGAGGGCCCGGAAGGTCTCCTCGGTGAACCACGGCTTGCCGCGCTGGCTGGGAAAGGCCTCGAGCAGGTGCGCGATCTTCGCGCGCAGGGTTTCCGGCGCGAGAGCCACGAAGGCGTTGGGCGACCCCAGGTCGCCGTCGTACTTCGGCACTTCGTACTCGAGGATGGTGTGGCTCCGGAAGGTGTTCCACGTGAGATCCGACACCGCGCGGTGGTCCTGGTGGCGGTCGTCGCGGGCGTGGGTGAACACGAGGTCGGGCCGCACCTGGGCCTTCAGGGCCTCGAACGCGTCCTTGAGCGCCGCGTCGTAGGGGAAAAAGCCGTCCCGGAACCGGTGGACCGTGACGTCGGACCGGCCGGCCCCCGTGAGGAACCGGCGGGCCGAGGCCTGGGCTTCGGCCTCCCGGGGCGTGCCGGCGCCCGAGAACACGACCCAGTGGACCGTGAGACCGGCCCGGGCCGCGAGCCAGGTGAGCAGGGTGCCGCCGCAGCCGATTTCGATGTCGTCGGCGTGGGCGCCGAGGCAGAGCAGCGTGCGGGCGGGGGGAAGGGCGAGCGGCTCCACGTCAGCCCCGCCGCGCGGTCTGGGGATCGGTGCGCCAGACCTGCCAGGGCGGGTTGCCGGCCGCGAAGAGCTCGTCCACCCGCTGTTTTTCCTTGGCGGTGTCCACCGCGACCCAGAACCCGTCGTAGTTGTACGCCAGGAGCTTCCGCTCGGCGATCAGGCGCTGGAAGGGCTCGAGCACCAGCTCCTCGCCCGGCTTGAGATAATCGAAGATCGCCTGCCGGAACACGAAGAACCCCCCGTTGACCCGCACCCCCGACTGCACGATGTCCGTGAATCCCGTGACGACGCCCGCGGCGTCCGACGACACGGAGTGGTAGGACAGATTGGGTTTGCAGCAGAGGAAGCTCGCCACCGCCGGCCGGCTCCGGAAATGCTCGATCTGCTTGCCGAGCGGGAGGTCGCTCAGGCCGTCGGCGTAGTTGGCCAGGAAGATCTCCTCGCCGGCCACGTGCGGCCGCACCGCGGCCAGCCGCTCCCCGATGTTCGCCGAGAGGCCGGTGTCCACGAAGGTGATCTTCCAGTCGGCGATGTCCGACGACAGGAGCTCGCGCCGCTTCCCGCCCTCCGACAGCACGAAGTCGTTGGTGACGAACTCCTCGTAATTGAGGAAGTAGTGCTTGATGAGGTCGCCCCGGTACCCCAGACAGAGGATGAAGTCCTTGTGCCCGTGGTGGGCGTAGTACTTCATCAGGTGCCAGAGAATGGGCCGGTAGCCGATCGGGACCATCGGCTTCGGGACGTTCTCCGCGTAGTCCCGGAGCCGCATGCCCAGGCCGCCGCAGAACAGGACGACCTTCATCGCGCCGCTCCGAGCGCGGGCCGGGGGCCCGTCGTGGGGGTCCGCTGGGTCCAGCGGAGCTCGGCGTCGAGCCGGTGCTCCGCGAGCAGCTCGCGGATGCGCCGGATCCGGAAGAACCGCGTCCCCTCCCACTGCTCCTTCCCGAACCCCGCGGCGCGGTAGCTCTCCACCAGCTGGGCCACGCCGTCCGGGACGCGCCACTGCGGCCGGTAGGCCGGGACGGCGCGGCCCAGCTTGTCGCAGTTCACGCGGTAGGAGCGCGGATCGGGGCCGCCCCCCTCGGCGTAGCGCACCGTGGTGCCCGGCACGGCGCGCCGCACGAACTCGGCGAGCTCCGAGACCCGGTAGTTCTCGTCGGTGCGGCCCACGTTGAAGGCCTGGTTGTGGACCCGCTCGCGCGGCGCCTCCAGGACCGCCAGGAAGGCCCGCGAGAAGTCCTCGACGTGCACCAGGGGGCGCCAGGGCGTGCCGTCCGACTGGACCAGGATCTCGCCCGTGGCCAGCGCCGCCCCCACCAGGTTGTTCACCACGATGTCCAGCCGGAGGCGCGGGGACGCGCCGTAGGCGGTGGCGTTCCGGAGAAAGACGGGCGTGAACGTCTCGTCGGCCAGCAGCCGGACGTCCCGCTCCACCAGGATCTTGGATTCGCCGTAGGGGGTGAGGGGATTGAAGCCGGCGTCCTCGTCCAGCACGGCGTCACCCGCCAGCCCGTAGAGGGAGCAGCTCGACGCGAACAGGAAGCGGGGCACCCCGGCCGCCTTGGCGAGCTCCGCGAGCCGCACCGACGCCCGGTGGTTGATCTCGTAGGTCGTCTCGGCGTGCAGGTCGCCGAGCGGGTCGTTGGAGAGGGCGGCGAGATGGATCACCGCGTCGAAACCCGCGAGCTGATCTTCCCGGACGTCCCGGAGGTCGAGCCGCAGGGCCCGCGCGTCGGCCCGCTCGGGGCCGAGCGTGCAGCGCTCGAAGTAGTAGGTGTCGAGCCCCACCACGTCGTGGCCCGCCGCCTGGAGCATCCGGGTCATCACCGACCCGACGTACCCGTTGTGCCCCGTCACCAGTACACGCATTGACATCTCCCCCGCATTGGCATCTCCCCAAAGATTCTCTAAGCTAGTCCGTCGCGCCGGCGCCGCTCAGTAGTCCACGCCGGGGCGCCGGCCCGCGTAGTGCGCGAGCGGGCCCCGGACCCCCGACACGCGGGGCTCCTCCAGCTCGCCCACGACGACCCCCGGCTGGACGCCGAGGGACGCCACGATCTCTCCGCCCGGCCCCACGATCAGGGAGCCGCCGCCGAACTCGGTGCCGTCCGCCGCCCGCCCGGTGCGGTTGGTGAGCGCCAGGTACGCCTGGTTCTCGATGGCGCGGGCCAGCGCCAGGGTGCGCATCGCGTCCGCGCGCTCCGCCGGCCACTCGGCCGGCACGAGAAACAGGTCCGCGCCGTCCACCGCGTCCCGCCGGTACATCTCGGGGAAGCGCAGATCGTAGCAGATCGACAGCGCGGCGGTGAAGGGTCCGACGCGGAGCCGGGCCCGCTCCCCGCCGGGCACGAGGTGCCGGGGCTCGTCCATCGGCTGGAAGAGGTGCGCCTTGTCGTAGCGCGCCGCCACGCCGTCGGGACCCACCACCCAGAACCGGTTCACGAGCCGCCCGTCGGTGTTGCGCGAGATGAGGGTCCCGCCGATGAGGGCCCCCTGGGTCTGCGCCGTGCGCCGCAGCGCGTCGAGCGCTCCGGGCGTGCTCCCGTCCGCGAGCGCCGGCCAGCGGCGGTGCGTGTACCCCGAGGTCCAGAGCTCCGGGAGCAGATAGAGCTGGGCTCCCGGGTGGCCGGCGATCAGCCGCTCGGCGGCGGCGATGTTCCGGGCCGGCTCGCCGTCCGTGATCTCCATCTGCACCAGGGCCAGCCGGAAGGCGCTCACGGTGCCTCCCCGAGCAGTTTCGCGCCGGCCAAGGCGTCGGCCGCCGCGCGGATGGCCGGGAACGGGAGACCGGCCCGCTCCGCGATGTCGAGGAGCGAGTGACGGCCATCCGAGAAGCTCAGCACCCAGAGGAGGGCGAGCTCGAACCCGGGCAGGCGCGCCGCGCCGCCGGTCGCGCCGTAGAGCCCGCGCCGGCCGAGCTGGGGCTCGCCCTCCGGGCTCAGGTTGAGATAGCGGCCGTCGCCTTCCAGCACGGCGACCACGCTCCGGAGCAGGGCGAGCGAGCCTTCGAGCGCCCCGGCCTGGACCAGCGACAGATCGTCCGCCGACGTGTGGTACTCGGGGTACTCGCCGTTCGGCGTGCGCATCAGGCAGCCGACCGGAAGATCGAACCCCGGCGAGCAGTACTGCCGCTCGTCGTATCCGTACGGCACGAAGTCGCGGAGCGTGTAGGGCGCGCCGACGTGGCGCAGGGCGTGGGCCACCGCGCGGTCCACCGGCGCGTCGCCGCGGCGGCTGCGCTTGTACGTGAAGCCGCCGGCGTCGCCCACGCAGGAGAGCACCAGGCCGTGCCGGATGCGCGGCACCACGTCGGCGTGGGTGGCGAGCCACGTGATCGAGCCGATGGTGCCGGGAATGAACAGGAAGCGGTAGGTGAAGCGCCGCGCCGGCAGAGCGAGGAGCCCGCGCGCGAGCGCGACCGCCACGGCGATCCCGGAGAGATTGTCGTTGGCGAGGCTCGGGTGGCAGGCGTGGCACGAGACGAGCACTTCGTCGGCGGTGGCGCCCGGGAGCACCAGCTCGCCGTACGACAGGGCGCCGGGCTCGAGGGTGCTGTCGATCACCACGTCGTAGTCCCCGGGGGTCAGCGCGTCCACGACCCGCTGGGCCGCGCAGAAGCCCCAGGCCTCCGCGTAATAGGACGTGCGGTACGGCACCCAGTCGGGGTGGTCGGGCAGGGTGTGGAGGTGCGGGCGCAGCTCGGCCAGGGGCATCCGGGCGCGGACCGGCGTGCTGTAGTTGAGCACGTGGAGGTTCGAGGCCCGGAAGTCGACGACCCGCTTGCCCGATGAGTCGGCGACGAAGGCGTCGCGGATGTTCCACTCCCGCGGCACGGTCCAGTCCAGCACCGGAGTCCCGCTCGGCACTTCGCGGATCTCGAGGGGCACGAGCTTCGCGATCCGGCGCAGGGTCTCCCGCAGCCCTTCGCCGGTGATGCTCCGGCAGATGGGGTACAGGTCGGCGATGAGGGCCCGCATCTCGGCCCCGGTCATCGCCGCCCCTCGGGCACGAAGTCCGGGTAGTCCCGGTCGCGCGGCAGCAGGATGGGATCGGGGAGGGGCCAGCGGATGCCGAACGCCGGATCGTTCCAGCGCGCCCCGCGTCCCGCCTCGGCCACGTAGGGCGTGGACATCTGGTAGTGGACCACCGTGTCGTCTTCGAGGGTCTGGAACCCGTGCGCGAAGCCCTCGGGCACGTAGAGGGCCTGGTGGTCGGCGGCGCGCAGGTCCACGCCGAAGGCCTTGAGATAGCCGGGGGAGCCGGGCCGGAGGTCGACGATCACGTCGTGGATCACGCCCTGCTCGCAACGCACCAGCTTGGTCTCGGCGTGGGGCGCGGCCTGCCAGTGCATCCCGCGCAGGGTGCCGCGCTTCTTGTTGAACGACAGGGACGTCTGCGCCACCCGGGCGTCGAGGCCGTGCGCGGCGAACTCCTCCGCGCTGAAGACCCGCGCGAAGAACCCCCGCGTGTCGGCGTGGGGCTCGAGCGCGACGAGCCAGGCACCCGCGAGCGGGGTGGCGGTGAACTTCACAGGACCTGCGTGGTCGGGATCGGGACGACGCAGCGCCCGCCCCAGGCGCGGATGTACTCGAGCTGGGCGGCGATCTCGTCCTTCAGGTTCCAGGGCAGGATCAGCACGTAGTCGGGGCGCGCCGGGGCCAGCGCCTCGGGACCCAGGATCGGGACGTGCGTGCCCGGCAGGAACCGGCCCTGCTTGTAGGGCGAGCGGTCCACGGTGAAATCGAGGAAGTCGCGTCCCACGCCGCAGTAGTTGAGCAGGGTGTTCCCCTTGCCCGGCGCGCCGTACCCCACCACGCGCTTTCCCCGCCGCTTCACGTCGATCAGGAAGGAGAGCAGGGCCCGCTTGGTCTCCGCCACCTGGAGGGCGAACGCGGCGTACCAGTCGAGCCGGGTGAGCCCCGCCTCCACCTCGCGGGCCCGGAGCGCGGCCACGCGGGGGGACAGCGCGTGGCCGTCGTCCTCGGCGTGGCGGGCGTAGATGCGGAGCGATCCGCCGTGGGTGGGAATCTCCTCGACGTCGAACAGCGTGAGCCCGTGCGCCGCGAAAATCTTCTCGGCGGAGAGGAGCGAGAAGTACGAATAGTGCTCGTGATAAATGGTGTCGAACTGGTTGTCGGTCACGAGCTTCAGGAGGTGCGGAAACTCGATGGTGATCACGCCCCGCGGGGCGAGGAGGATCTTCAGGCCCGCCACGAAGTCGTTCAGGTCGGGGACCTGCGCCAGCACGTTGTTGCCGAGCAGGAGGTCGGCGCGCGGGCGCTCCGCCGCGAGGCCCCGGGCGGTTTCGACGCCGAAGAACTTGACCAGCGTCGGGATGCCCTTCTCCTGGGCCACCTTGGCCACGTTCGCGGCGGGCTCGATGCCGAGGCAGGGGATGCCGCGGGCCGCGACGTACTGGAGCAGATAGCCGTCGTTCGACGCCACCTCCACGACCTGGCTTCCGCTGCCCAGGCCGAAGCGGGCGACCATCGCGTCCACGTAGCGCTCGGCGTGCGCCAGCCACGAGCTCGAGTAGGACGAGAAGTAGGCGTACTCGGTGAAAATCTCCTCGCCGCCCACGTAGGCCTCGAGCTGGACCAGCCAGCAGCGGTCGCACACCCGCACGTGCAGCGGATAGAAAGGCTCCATCCGGTCGAGCTGGTCGGCCCGGAGGAAGCTCTCGCAGAGCGGCGACATGCCCAGATCGACGAAGGTGTGCGTGAGCGGCGCGGCGCAGAACCGGCAGGTCGGGGCGTTGCTCATCGGCTCAGTTACGGGCCCGCATCGACGGCTTGAGGGGACGTCCCTCCAGATAGGGGCCGATGCCGTCGGTCAGCGCCCGGGCGTACACGCCGAGGGCGCCGTCCACGGCGTCGATGGTCCGGTCGATGTCTTCGTCCGTGTGCGAGTAGCTCACCACGAACGACGGGCCGATCACGCCGCGGCGGATCAGCTCCTGCATGAACAGCGCGCGGTACGCCTGGGAGGGGCGCCCGTCGGCGTCGCGGGTGACGAACACCAGGTTGCAGGGACGTCCCAGCACGTCCACCGACGCGGCGACGCCGTGCGCCGTCGTCGCTTCGCGTATGCCGCGGCGGAGGCGCTCGCCCTGGCGATAGAGGGTGTCCACCACGTCTTCCCGCCGGTAGATGCGCATCGTTTCGATCGCCGCCGCCAGCGCGTGGGTCTCGGCGCCGTGCGTGGTGGAGAGCAGGAACACCCGCTCCCGGTCGTGGTCCAGGCCGCCCAGGCGCATCACGTCGCGCCGGCCCAGGAGGGCCGACAGCGAGAAACCGTTGGCGAGGGCCTTGCCGAAGGTCGAGAGATCGGGGGTCACGCCGTAGAGGCCCTGGGCCCCCGAGTTGTGCCACCGGAACCCGGTGATCATCTCGTCGAAGACGAGCAGGGCCCCGTGCTCCTCGCAGAGCGCCTTCAGGCCCGCCAGGAACCCCTCGGCGGGCTCGACCGACGTGGCCGCTTCGAGCACGCAGCAGGCGACGCGCGACGGATGGGCGGCGAAGAGCGCCCGCACGCTTTCCAGGTCGTTGTACCGGAACGTGACGGTGAGAGCCTGGATGGCGGCCGGAATGCCCGCGCGCATCGGCGTGGTCCCGATGAACCAGTCGTCGGTGGAGAAGAAGGGCTGATCGCCGCAGATGGCGACCAGGTCGCGCCCCGTGTACGCGCGCGCGAGCTTCACGGCGGCGGTGGTGGCGTCGGATCCGTTCTTCGCGAACTTGACCATTTCCGCGCCGCCGATCATCCCCAGCAGGGCCTCGGCGCATTCGACCTCGAGCGGGGAGGGGCGGGTGAAGTTGGTCCCGGCCAGCATCGCCTCGTGCGCGGCCCGGACCACGCTCGGGTACGCGTGGCCGAGGCCCACCGCGCGCAGTCCCATCCCATATTCGATGTACTCGTTTCCGTCCACATCCCAGACGTGGCATCCCGCGCCGCGGGCGATGAACCCCGGCGCCAGCACCGGATACTGATCGTCGCCCTTCGAGTAGGTGTGCGCCCCGCCCGGAATCAGGGCGTGCGCCGCGGTCTGGAGCGCCCGGGAGCGCGCGAACGACCGGTCGGCCGGAGCCTCGGCGTCCGGGGCGGTGGGCGAAGGGTGGCTGGGGACGGTGGGTCGCACGATCGGACTCTCCAAAGCGGCCTGTGAGTACTGCGACGGCTCCGTAGTGCAGTTTCCAGGCCAGTCGTTATCATAAGCAACGTCGAAAGATAGCCCTGTTCGGAGGGGCTTGGTGTGGCGATGATGCAACATATTCAGAATGCGGAACGCGGAATGCGGAATGCGGAATGTCCAATGCGAACATCTCCATTCCGCACTCCACGTACCGCATTCCGAATTGCCGGATGAGCAACGCCCAGTCCGACGTAGCCGTCGTGGGCGGCGGAATTGTCGGCTGTGCGACGGCGCTCGCGCTGGCGCAGGCTGGGCGGCGGGTGACCGTGCTCGAGGCCGAGGATCGGGTGGCCGCCCACCAGAGCGGGCACAACTCGGGCGTGCTGCACTCGGGTCTCTATTATCGCGCCGGATCGCTCCGGGCCCGTCTCTGCCGGGAGGGGCTGGCCGCGATGGTGCGGTTCTGCGAGGAAGAGGGGGTGCCGGTCCGCCGCTCGGGGAAGGTGGTGGTCGCCACCGCCCCGGCCGAGCTGCCGGCCCTGGATCGTCTCGAGGAACGGGGGCGGGCCAACGGACTCGTCGGACTGACGCGGCTCGAGGGCGCGGCGCTTCGGGAGCACGAGCCGCACGTCCAGGGTGTGGCCGGCCTCTGGGTGCCGGAAACCGGCTTCGTGGACTACGCCGTCGTGACGCGCGCCATCGCGCGGCGGGCGGAAGGGCTCGGCGTGGTGGTGCGCACGGGCGCGCGGGTCACGGCCCGCCGCGGCGGCGTCCCCCAGGTCGTGGAGACCTCCGCCGGGCCGATCGAGGCGCGTTTCGTGGTGACGTGCGGTGGACTCCAGGCCGATCGCCTGGCGCGGCTCTGGGGCGTCGACCCCGGGGCCGCCATCGTGCCCTTCCGGGGTGAGTATTACGAGCTCCGTGCCGACCGAAGGGACCTGGTGTGCAGCGCCATCTATCCGGTTCCCGATCCGGAGCTTCCGTTTCTCGGCGTGCACTTCACCCGGCGGATCAACGATCAGGTGGATGCCGGGCCCAACGCCGTGCTGGCCTGGGCCCGGCACGGGTACCGCCGGAGCGACGTGTCGGTCGGCGATCTGGCCGAAGCGTTCGGGTACGCGGGGTTCTGGCGGATGGTGGGCCGGCAGTGGCGCGTGGGGCTGGACGAGCTGGCCCGCTCCTATTCCAAGCAGCGATTCGCGCGGGCCCTCGCCCGGCTGGTGCCGGAGGTGGGGGAGGCCGATCTCGAGCCGGCCGGGAGCGGCGTGCGGGCCCAGGCGCTCGACGCCCAGGGCCGTCTCCTCGACGACTTCCATATTGTGGAAGGGCCGGGGAGCCTGCACGTGATCAACGCGCCGAGTCCCGCGGCGACGGCGTCGCTCGCCATCGGGAAGGAGATTGCGGCTAGAGTGGAGAGGCGGCTCGCGTGAGGATACTCCACGTGACGGCGCCGGCGCCGTTCGGCGGACTGGAGCGGGTGGTGCTCGGGCTCACCGGCGGGCTCCGGCGCGCCGGGCACGACGTCCGGGTCGCCGCCGTGCTCGACCCCGGGGTGCGGGAGCATCCGCTGGTGATGGCGCTCGGTGCCGCGGGGGTGCCCGTGGACGTCGTGCAGGTCGGGGCGCGCGCCTACCTTGCCGAGCGGCGGGCCGTGACGGAGCTGTGCCGCGCGCACGGGATCGAGGTGCTCCACACGCACGGGTACCGCCCCGACGTCGTGGACGGCGCCGCCGCGCGGAGGCTCGGCGTCCCGGCGGTCTCGACGGTCCACGGATTCACGGGGGGCGGGTGGCGGAACCGGCTTTACGAGCGGCTGCAGGAGCGCGCGTACCGGCGGTACGACGCGGTGATCGCGGTGTCCGCGCCCCTGGTGGAGCGACTCGTGTCGCGCGGGGTGCCGCGGAGCCGCATCCACGTGATCCGCAACGCCTGGGACGGCCCGGTGGCCGCTCCGGACGGCGGAGCCGGCCGGGCCGTGGCCCGGGCCGCGCTCGGTGTTCCGGCGGACGGGTTCCGCGTCGGGTGGATCGGGCGGTTCTCGGCGGAGAAGGGGCCGGACGTGATGGTGAACGCCGTCACGGTGCTGGGGCCGCAGGGCGTCGACCTGTCGATGATCGGCGACGGGGCTCTGCGGGAGCCCCTCCGGCGGCTGGCCGCGTCCCGGAGTGCGGCGGGGTACATTTCCTGGCACGGGGCCGTCCCGGACGCCGGGCGTTTCTTGCCCGCCTTCGACGCGCTGGTGCTCTCGTCCCGCACCGAGGGCACGCCGATGATCCTGTTCGAGGCGATGGCGGCGGGGGTGCCGGTGGTGACGACGGCCGTGGGCGGCGTGCCGGACGTCGTGACACCGGCGGAGGCCCTGCTCGTTCCGGACGGCGACCTGGCGGGCCTGGCGCGGGCGATCCTCGAGGTGCGGGACCGGCCCGACGAGGCCCGGGTGCGGGCGGGACGGGCCCGGGAGCGGCTGGCGCGGGAATTCGCCGCGGAGCCCTGGATCGGGCGGCACGTGGATCTCTATCGCGCCCTCATCGGAGCGCGGGCACAGGGGAAGCGCGAATGAACACGGGATGGACCCTGGTCGCGGCGGGTGTGGCGATCGTCGTGTACCCGTATCTGCTCTACCCCCTCATGCTCAAGGGGCTCGCTCTGTTCCGCCGCCCCACGCGACAGCCCCCGACGCCCGAGGTGTGGCCGAAGATCAGCGTGACCATCCCCGTCTACAACGAAGAGAAGCAGATCCGCCAGAAGCTCGAGTGGGTGCGGCTGTGGGATTATCCCAAGGATCGCCTGCAGGTCATCGTCGTGTCGGACGCGTCCACCGACGGCACCGACGAGATCGTGAAGGAGTACGCGGGGCAGGGGGTGGAGCTCCTCCGGCTCCCGCGGCGCGGCGGCAAGACCGCCGCCGAGAACGCGACCCTGCCCCACCTGCGGGGGGAAATCGTGGTCAACTCGGACGCCGCCATCCGGGTCCCTCCCGATTCACTCAAGAAGCTGGTCGTGTGGTTCTCGGATCCGTCGGTGGGCGTGGCGTCGGGGCGCGACCGCAGCGTGTCGAATATCGACGGTGAAGCCAACCAGGGCGAGTCCGGATACGTGGACTACGAGATGTGGGTGCGCGCCCTCGAGACCCAGGTCGCCGGCATCGTGGGCGCGTCGGGGTGTTTCTACGCCATCCGGAAGCAGCTGCACCAGCATCTCGTGCCGGAGGCGCTGTCCCGCGACTTCGCGGCTCCCCTCATCGCGCGCCGGCACGGGTACCGGTCGGTGTCGGTGGACGACGCGCTCGCTTTCGTGCCGCGCACCAAGTCCCTGAAGGCGGAGTACCGCCGGAAGGTCCGGACGATGACGCGGGGGCTCGAGACCCTGTTCTACCAGCGCGCGCTCCTGAATCCCTTCCGGTTCGGGCTCTTCGCCTGGGAGCTGTGGACGCACAAGCTCGTCCGCTGGCTGTTGCCGGTGGGAGACCTGCTCATTCTCCTGGGCCTCGCGCTGCTCGCGCCTGTCGATCCGTGGGCGCAGATGATCATCGCCGCGGCGGTGCTGGTGACCGCGGCGGGCGCCGCCGGCTGGTGGTGGCCGGGAGAACGGCCTCCGCGGCTCCTGGCGACCGCCGCGTACCTGGTCAGCGGCAACGTCGCCGCGCTGCAGAGCTGGCTGGGAGCGCTCCGGGGAGACCTGAATCCCATCTGGGAGCCGACCCGCCGGCCGGTGCTCGACCAGACGCCGGCGAAGGGGGCCTGAGGGGCCGGCGCGGAGGGCCTACTGCGGCAGGGCCCGGTACAGCTCGGGCACGAGGCGCGCGGCCGCCGCCGACGCGAGCGTGAGCGCCGCCCCTTCGTCGTTGCCGCGCACCGGCACCATCACCCGCACCAGCGCTTCGTCGGACCGGTGCTTGAGCGCCGAATCCCGCAGCAGCTGCCACTTCACCAGGTATTCGTTGGCCGCCACCCGTCCCCGCCCCTGATACCAGTAAAGCACCAGCGCCTTGTCCTGATGGAACTGGAGCAGGTACCGGTTCACCACCACCGGGCCCGTGGCGGTCGCGAGGGTGTCGAGACCCGCGCTCAGGGGCTCCCAGCCGGCGCCGGGGAGGCAGTTCTTCGGCGAGTGGATGGTCTTGCCTTGGGTCTGCCGCTCGTAGTAACCGACATACACCGTGAACGTGTGAGTGGGAACGGTGTCTCCGGGAACCCGGTAGGAACGGAACAGGTACGCGTTCGGGCCCGCCACGGCGAGCTCGGCCGCGCCGAGGGCGACGTCGGTCTTGACGTACCCCTCGATCGTGTCGGCGACCACCCAGCCGAGGGGCGTGCGAAGGGGCAGGGGCCGGTCGGGCCGCATCCCCAGCGTGCCGAGTACGCCCACACCGAGGACGATGGCGGGAAGCCAGGGGCGCGGGTTCACGCGGGACTCCGGCGGCGGCGCTCGAGCGCATGCAGGAGCCACGCGAGCCCGCCGAGAATTCCGAACGCCACCACGAAGATGGCCCAGCCCTCGGAGTAGTGCATGAACCCGTCGCCCAGGGCGGGATCCACGTAATACACGAGGAACCCCGTCAGGAAGATCCGGATGCCGTTGAGGAGCATCGCCACCGGGACGGCCGCGACGAGGAGCACGGCCCGTCCCCAGAGGGTCGAGAGCCAGAGCCCGCCGGTGAGCAGGCCCAGCGAAATCAGCGCGGTGAGGGACCGGAGCCCCGAGCACGCCTCGGTGACGAAGAGGGTGCGCCCCGGCAGGTGGATCACGTTGCCGGTGAGCTGGACCGGGACGTGCCGGGCGCCGAGCAGGGCGGCGCCCAGCTGGGAGGCTTTGAACTGGAGGGGCAGGGCCAGCGACCCGAGCACCACGGCGGGCAGGGGAATGGAAAGCGCGACGAGTGTGACGGGGAGCCACCAGCGCCGGATCTGCGCGGGGCCGCGGTAGTAGATCACGAGGCCGCAGAAGGCGACGAGCATCGCGACCCGCATCGTGAACAGCTCCGCCGCCAGCCCGCCCACGTACCGCAGGAGCACCGCGCCCGCCAGCAGGACGAGCCCCAGGGCGGGGCGCGGCTCCGCGTCCTTCACCCGCCCGGCGCGCCAGGCCAGCCAGACCGCGAGCGGGAAGAGGAGGAGTCCGTGCCCCGCGTCGGGGTCGGTCCACCAGTCGTGCGCGAGGGTGACGAAGGGCTGAGCGAAGAGCGTGAGGAAGGCGAGCGCGGCGACGGCGACGGGGAAGTCGGTCACGCGGGGAATCATAACGAATTCGGCGGCCTTGGGGGCCGCCGAATCGGGAGAGGTGGAAGGGGTGCGCGAAGCGTCGCCTACCAGGCACCCTTCCGGAACACGATCACCGGCACGGTACGGAGCAGAATCCGGCAGTCCTCGGCGAGCGACTGGCGGTGAATGTACTCGAGATCGTACTGGACCTTGCGCTTCACGTCTTCGATCGAGTTGTCATAGTGCTGGTTCACCTGGGCCCACCCCGTGATCCCGGGACGGACGCGCTGGCGGACCTGGTAGGCGTGCACCTGCCCGCGGAGATCGTCGAAGATCCGGGGCTGTTCGGGGCGCGGGCCCACCACGTTCATGTCGCCGCGGAGCACGTTGAACAGCTGGGGCAGCTCGTCCAGACGGTACTTCCGGAGGAACCGGCCCACCGTGGTCACGCGCGGATCGTCGGGCCGGGCCCACACCTGCGCGTCGGCGCCGACTTCCACCACGCCCATCGTCCGGAACTTGTAGATCCGGAAGGGCTGCCCGCCCTGGTCGAGCGAACGCCGGGGGTGCACCGCGCGCACCTTCGGATCCCGACGGTCCAGACCGATGCGGGTCTGGGTGTAGAACACCGGGCCGCGCGACGTGAGCTTCACCAGCACCGCGATCACGGCCATCAGCGGAGCCGCGAGCACGAGGCCGACCACCGCCACGAGGACGTTCAGGACGCGGCGGGGCCGCTCCCGATCGGGCTCGTGGAACACGCTCTCGTGGGTCTCCCCCTTCACGGCCGCAATGCGGGGCGCACGGCGCGGGGCGTGGGTGCGTACAGGGGCCGCCGGAACCGCGGCGGGGGCGAAAGCGTCGGCGGCGGCAGCCGCGGAGTTGGTCAGGCGCGTCATCGGTGGGGTACTTTTGCAAGGGTCGTGCACAAGGATGCGGAAATCACCAGAATCACCAATTCCCTGCTACAGAAGGGTTTACCGGGCACTCGCGTGTGGTCGGTTTGTTACCCGTGTGGCAAGGGGACCCCTCCTGTGGGGCGCCCGCGACACCCGGCCGCAGCGTCCATCACTGATCGGTGACCTGAGAAAATCAGAACTGTTGCGCGGGCGGGAGGTTCAGCTCGAAATAGAACCGGGTGCCCCAGTCCGGCCGGGACTCCACCATCAGCTCGCCGCCCATCGCTTCGACGATGCGGCGGCAGATGGCGAGGCCCAGCCCCGTACCGGAAAGGTAATAGCTCCGGCGCCCGCCGGTACGGCGGAAGGGCTGGTAGAGGTTGTTCACCACTTCGGGGTTGATGCCCTTGCCGGTGTCCCGGACCGAGAACTCCACCCGGTAGCGGTCGGTGGCCCGGCAGACGATCTCCACGAACCCCTCCTCCGTGAACTTCAGCGCGTTGGAGGTCAGGTTCAGGAGCACCCGCGAGAGCGCCAGGTGGTGCCCGCGGCGGTGATCGGTGGGCGGCGGCAGGATGCGCACCTTGAGCCGCTTCTCCTCGGCGATGGGGCGCACGATGTCCCGGACCGACTCGAGGATCTCGGTGATGGAGAAGGGGGCCTGCTCCTGGTCCAGCAGGCGGTCGCCGCCCCGGACCAGCTCGATCAGGTCGGACGCCAGGGACGAGAGCCCCAGCGCCGCGCCATAGATGAGGCCGAGCTGGCGGCGCTGCAGGTCGTTGACCTCGCCCGACTGGCCGCGCTGGAGCGTCTCGGCGAGGAACAGAATCGAGGTGAGGGGCGAGCGGAGGTCGTGGGCCACCTCCACCAGCAGCTCGTGCCCCTCGGGCCCCGCCAGCCGGGACGTGAAGTAGCGGGCCCAGTCGGGCTCCACCTGGTCGCGCACCCCCTCGATGGCGGTGAGGATCGCGATCAGCTCCGACTGTGGCACGCCGGCTCCCCCCTCCGCGGCGCGGCGGACCACGGCGGCGCGGACCAGGTCGAGGAGCCGGCGTCCCAGAGTGGACACGCTCTGGCCCGACAGCGGCCGGACCGCCCCCTCCATCCGTGCCGTGATCGCGCCGGTCAGCTCCCCCAGGACCTCGACGATCTCCCGCGCATCCGTGGAGTCGCCGTACTGGTCGCGCCAGGACTCGGTGATCTCCCGCGCCGCGTCGCGGAGCAGGGGACCCTCGAGGGCGGGCGGAGCCGGGGCCGGAGGGGCGTCCAGGCGTTCGGTCACGCGTCGCCCGGCGACGTGAGGGAATTGCGCTCGAGGCCGTGGCGCTCCATCAGGCGGTACAGCGTGGTGCGGTCCACGCCCGCGATGCGGGCCGCGCGGGACATGTTGCCGCCGGCGTGGTTCACGAGCCAGGTGAGATAGCGCCGCTCGAACTCGGCGATCAGGCGGTCGCGGGCCGCGTGGTAGCTCTCCTCGCGCTCGCCCACCGCGGGCATCAGGGAGTCGGCGGTCCGGGATTCCGGCGCCCCGGCGGCCGACTCTCCCCCGCCTCCGCCGCCCAGCGGGATGTGCTCGGGCTGGATCTCGGCGCCGGGCTCGAGCATCACCACCGTGTGCTCGATCACGTTCTGCATCTCCCGCACGTTCCCCCGCCAGGCGTGGCCCTGGAGGGCACGGAGGGCCGAAGGCGAAAACTGGGGCGGCGGGCCCCCGCCGGGCGCATGCCGGGCCCAATAATGTTGCAGGAAATAGTTCGCGAGGACCGGAATGTCCTCTTTCCGCTCCCGCAGGGGCGGGATGTGGATGGGGACCACGTACAGCCGGTAGTACAGGTCCTCCCGGAGGGTTCCCTCCTTGACGCTCTGCTCGGGGTCGCCGTTGGTGGCCGCGATGAAGCGCACGTTCACGACGGCATCGGTGTGCTCGGACCCCACGCGCCGCACCACGCCGTCCTGGATCACGCGCAGGAGCTTGGCCTGGGTGGGCTTCGGCATCTCCAGCAGCTCGTCCATGAACAGGGTGCCGCCGTTCGCGGTCTCGAGCAGGCCCGGCTTGTCGCGGAGGGCGCCGGTGAACGCGCCCTTCACGTGTCCGAACATCTCCGACTCGAGCAGGCCCTCGGGCAGTGCGGCGCAGTTGATCGGCACGAAGGGACGCGAGGAGCGCCGCGAGTGCTGGTGGATGAACTGGGCGAACAGCTCCTTGCCGGTGCCGCTCTCGCCGGTCAGCAGCACGGACGCGTCCGTGGGCGCGACCTTGCGCGCCAGCTCGATGGCCCGCCGGAAGGCGGGGGAAATGCCGAGGACGTTGACCTTCTCGCTGTTGCCGTGGGCGCGCTCGATTTCGGTCTGCAGGTCCTTCGACTCGCGCGCCACCCGCACGGCGTGCGCCGCGCGGCCGATCAGGATCTGGAGGTGGGTGGCCGAGAAGGGCTTGGGCAGGTAATCCCAGGCGCCGGCGCGGAGCACCTCCACCGACGAAGCGACGGTGGGGTTGCCCGTGATGACGATGACGATGATCTCCTTCTGGATCTCCACCGCCGCCTTCAGGACCTCGACCCCCGACACCGGCTCCATGTAGAGATCGGCCAGGACGATGTCGAAGGCCTGGCGCTTCAGGCGTTCGATGGCTTCGCCGCCGGACGAGCAGGCGGTGACGTTATAACCCTCGTGCTCGAGAACGGTGACGCAGCTCTCCCGGAGCGTGCGCTCGTCGTCCACGACGAGGATCCGCAGCTTGGCGCGCTCTTCCGGGGTGAGGGCCACCAGATCGGCCACGTCGCCGGCCGGGGCCCCCCCGGGCGTAGCGGCCCGGGTTCGGCCCGGCGAGCCAGGGTTTCGCACGGGGTAGACCGTCCCTTCGGTGTATGAAGCGGGTCCGGGGGGCCCTGGTGGCCCAACTGTCGCCCGGGTGCACAAGTATGGCTAATTCGTTGCGATCACGCAACAGTCACGCCGAAGCGGCTCGGCGGTATCGCCTTTGCACCAGCATATATAGGTTGTGCATCCCCCGGGTTCCCCGGGGCATCATTTCAGCGAGGACCCTCAGAACCCGAATGCCGAACGAACTGCCTCCTCCCCCCCAGGACTCCGAAGGGCTGCCCACCCTCGCGGGCGCGCAGCGGTTCACCCCGGCCGCCGGGTTCGACCCGTCGGTGTACGGGGGCGGCGGTGCGCCCGCTGAGGGCGGGATCGATCTCGCGCGCTACTGGCTGGCGGTGAAGCGCTATCGCTGGCTGGTGTTGCTGGCGACGATGCTCGGCGTGGCGGCGGCCTTCGGCGTGACGCGGATCCTCAAGCCCAAGTACCTGGCCAAAGCGACGATCTGGATCCAGGCTGGGGACCCGCAGCACAACACGGGGCCGATCCGCCCCGACGAGCTGCTCCAGTCCGCCGGGTGGGTGGATCTGCTCCACTCGTTCGTGGTGATGGACGAGGTCGTGAAGCGCGTCCGGCTCTACATCGTCCCGGAGCGCGGCGCGGACACCACGCTGTTGTCCTACCTGACGATCAGCGACCGGCTCCGTCCCGGCCGCTACAAGCTGACGGTGGACCCCACCGGGAAACAGTTCGTCTTCGGGACCCAGGGGGGTCTCGTCATCCAGCGGGGCCAGGCGGGGGACTCCATCGGGCAGGGGATCGGCCTGGACTGGGTCCCGCCCGCGAACGTGTTCCGGCCGGGGCAGACCACGGCGTTCACGCTGCGGATGCCGCGCGACGCGGCCGTGGCGCTGGCCAAGGCCGTGGAGGTGCAGATGGACGAGAACGGGACCTTCCTCTCGCTCTCTCTCACCGGCACCGACCCGGTCAAGACGGCGGCGATCGTCAACACGATCGTCGAGCGGGAAGTGGAGGTCGCGACCGATCTCAAGAAGGCCAAGTTGACGGAGCTGACCCGGATTCTCGAGGACCAGCTGAATCAGGCCCAGGCGAACCTGACCGCCGCCGAGAACGCGCTGGAGACGTTCCGGGTGAAGACCGCGACCCTGCCGTCCGACCAGGCGATGCCGGTGGCGCCCGGACTGGCCGTGAACACCAACCCGGCCCTGACCACCTACTTCAACATGAAGGTGGAGCGCGAGAACCTCCGCGCCGACCGGGCGTCGATCCTCCGGGTGCTCTCGCAGATCCCGGACTCCGGCCTGTCGGTGGACGCGCTGCTGGTGATCCCGGCGGTGGCGAACTCCACCGAGCTGAAGCAGGTGCTCACCGAGCTGACGAACAAGGAGGCGACGCTCCGGACCCTCCGCTCGCACTACACCGACGCGACGCCGGCCGTGGGCCGCGCCGCGGCGGAAGTGGACTCGCTGGAGCGGCAGACCATTCCGCGCCTCGCCACCGAGCTGATGTCGGACATGGACACCCGGGCCGCCGCGCTCGATCAGCGGCTGTCGGGGGCGGCGGTGGATCTCCAGCAGATTCCCCAGCGCGCCATCGAAGAGGCGCGGCTCCAGCGGGCCTCGGAGATCGCGGGCAACCTGTACACCAACCTCCAGGCCCGCTACGAGGAGAACCGCCTGGCCGAAGCGTCCAGCGTGCCCGACGTCCGTCCCCTGGACCGCGCGATGGTGCCGGAGTCCCCGATGAGCGACACGGCGCCGCGCATTCTCCTGATGGGATTCGTGGCCGGCCTGGGCCTCGGCCTGGCGGGGGCGGTGCTGCTCGACCAGCTCGACAAGCGGGTGCGCTATCCCACGCAGGTCACGGCCGAGCTGGGCCTGCCGATTCTCGGCACCCTGCCGCGCGTGTCGAAGAACGGCGGCCCCGAGTCCGACGAGATGGCCCACGTGGTGGAGTCCCTGCGCTCGATCCGCCTGAGCCTGGCCCACGCCCACGGCGCGGCGGGCCCGTTGCTCCTGACCATTTCGTCGCCGGGCTCGGGGGACGGGAAGTCCTTCCTCTCCTCCAACCTGGCCATCGCCTTCGCCGACGCCGGATACAGCACTCTGCTGATCGACGGAGACCTGCGGCGCGGCGGCCTCCACCGGGTCCTGAAGGGGACCCGCACGCCGGGGCTCACGGACTACCTCAGCGGCACCGCGACCCGCGAAACCGTCATCCAGTCGACGCCGTACCCGCAGCTCTCCTTCATCGGCGGGGGCACCCGGAAGCAGACGGCGCCGGAGCTCCTCGGCACGCCCGCGATGCGCGATCTGGTGCTGGGGCTGCGCTCGGTCTATCAGGTGATCCTGATCGACTCCCCGCCGCTCGGCGCGGCCGTGGATCCCTTCCTGCTCGCGACCCTGACCGGCAACCTGGCGATCGTGCTCCGCACCGGCGCGACCGACCGCCAGCTGGCGCGCGCCAAGCTCGAAATGCTGGACCGCCTGCCGGTGCGGATTCTGGGAGCGGTGCTGAACGACGTGAAGCCGGAGGGCGTCTACCGGTACTACGGATACCTGGCGGGGTACGAAGCGGAGGAGGAGCGGAAGGCTGAGCCGCGAGCCATTCCGATGGGGGCGGGGCACCGCAGCTAAACGAGGTCCTTCGCTCGCGCTGACGCGCTCGCTCAGGACTAGTTGCTTCCCGCCGCCCCGGGGTCGTAGCGCTGGAAGCGTCCGTCCTGTCCGTTCCCCCGCACCTGCCGCAGGGCGGCCGTCGCCCGCACCAGGAGATCCACCGGCTCCACCGGCGTCTCGTGCAGGTCCGCCACCGCCTCGTATCCCGCGCGCAGCTTGACCGCGCTCACCCGGGTGCCCGGGGCGGGCGGGCGCGCGTCCACCGCGGCGGCGAGCCGTTCGGCCAGCCGCATCGCACCCTCGGCGTCGGTGGCCGGCGCGATCACCGCGAACTCTGAACGACCCAGCCGCCCGATGATGTCCGACGAGCGCGCCGTCCCCTGGAACGCCTGGGCCACGATGTTCAGCGCCTCCGCCAGCGCCGCATCCGTCCCGGTCTCGGCCCCGTCCGTCCCGACCGGGTCCACGCCGATCACCACGCAGGCCAGCGCCGTCTTGCGCCGGAACGCTTCGGCGCCCACTTCGCGCGCGCGCCGCGCCAGGCCCCGCACGCTGTAGAACCCGGTGCTCCGGTCCACCAGACCCTCCTCGCGGAGGGTGTCGGATTCGGTCTTGGCCTGCACGAACGCGGAGAGCTTGAGGAGAAACTCCTCGCCGTCGAGAGGCAGGGAGAGCACCTCCCAGGCGCCCGCCTGGAGCGCCTTGAGCCGGTCGGCCTTGGCCGGATGGCCCGACGAGATCATCAGGATGGGCGTGGCGGGCGAAACGATCCGCTGGTCGCGCAGCGCGCGGCACACCACGCGGCCGTCCTGATCGGGCAGGCGGAGGTCGAGGATGACCACGTCGGGCTGGCCCGACTGCGCGCGCTCGAGCACTTCCTTGCCGTTGTAGGCGCGCAGCACGGCGTATCCGTGCGGACCCAGAATGCTCTCGATCGAGCGGATCGACCATTCCTGGTCGCTCCCGATGAGCGCAAGCGGGGGTCGGCCTGCGGGCGTCGAAGGCACCGGCATTTACCTCTGTGGTCTAGGGCTCGTCGAATGGCGCCAGGTTCACGCCGGGCACCATCTTACCCGCGGGTGCCCCCTCCCACAACTCTGCAGAAGTCGTGCGCGGTGCAGATGGAAAACTAAAGCCCGCGCGGCCAACGAGTTATGCAATCAAGTGGTGCGTTGGGACCACAGCGGCGGCCGCACTTTGAGGCGGAGGCGCTACTGCGCGCAGTTCGCGCCGAGGCTCTAACGTCTTGCGCCCCGCGCCGTTATGCGCAGGTTCGACGTCCCCCGCCCGCCGGTCCCAATCTTGTTACCGCGTGTGGGGCAATCGAAAGCCAGGAGTCCCGCGGATGCTGTGCAGCGATTGCCAGTCGACAGGGCGCCGGCGCGCCGAGGCTTCCCCGCGGCGCGACCGCGTCTGGGAGCGGCTCCGCACACTGACCTGCCGCTCCTGCGGACGACTCGTTTCCCCTCCGGACTCCACCGAACGCCTGCTCACCGCACTCGTCGGTCTCTCCCGCTTCGGTCTCGCGCCGGAGGGCCGTCCGGTACTGGTCCGCTCCCGGGTGCGCGTCTAGATGTGCGGCATCGTGGGGTACGTGGGCCGCCGGGAGGCGGCGGCCATCCTCCTCGAAGGCCTCTCGCGCCTCGAGTACCGCGGCTACGACTCGGCCGGCGTCGCGATTCAGAACGGCGCCGGGGTCGTGACCCGGAAGCTGGCGGGGCGGGTGGCGGGGCTCCGGCAGCTCGTGACCGCCGAGCCGATTCACGGCTCCTCCGGCATCGCGCACACCCGGTGGGCCACGCACGGCGCGCCCAACACCCAGAACGCGCATCCGCACGTGGACTGCACCGGCAAGGTCGCGCTGGTCCACAACGGCATCATCGAGAACGCCGGCACCCTGCGCGCCCGCCTGGAGCGCGACGGCCATCACTTCCGCACCGAGACGGACACCGAAACCCTCGCGCATCTCATCGAGGACGCCGAGGGTGACACGCTCGAAGAGCGGGTGATCGCCGCCCTCACCCTGGTGGAAGGGACCTACGGTCTCGCGGTGATGACCGCCGACGAGCCGGGGAAGGTCGTGGCCGCGCGCCGGGGCTCGCCGGTGCTTCTGGGGATCGGCGACGACGAGCTGTTCGTCGCGTCCGACGCCTCGGCCATCCTCGAGCACACGCGGCAGGTGGTGTACCTGGACGACGGCGACATCGCTATCCTCACTCCCGGGGAATACCACGTCATCGACAGCGAATCGCACGTCCAGCTGCGGACCGTGGACGCGCTCTCCTGGGACCTCGAGGCCATCGAGCAGGGCGGGTACGACCACTTCATGCTGAAGGAGATCCACGAACAGCCGCGCACCGTGGAGAGCACCCTGCGGGGCCGGCTCCTGTTCGGCGAGGGGACCGCGCGCCTCGGCGGGCTCAATCTGGACGCGGACGCCTGCCAGGAGATCCGCCGCATCGTCATCGTGGCCTGCGGCACCAGCTGGCACTCCGGCCTGGTGGGCCGGCAGATCATCGAGGAGCTGGCGGGGATCCCGGTGGACGTGGAGTACGCGTCCGAATACCGCTACCGGCGTCAGATCCCCACGCCGGGCACGCTGGCGATCGCGATTTCGCAGTCCGGCGAGACGGCGGACACGCTCGAGGCGATGCGCCACGCGCGGGCGGCGGGGGCACGGGTCATCGGGATCGTGAACGTGGTCGGGTCCACCATCGCCCGCGAGGCGGACGGCGGGATCTACCTGCACGCCGGTCCGGAAATCGGCGTCGCCTCCACCAAGGCCTTCACCTCCCAGATCGTGGCGCTGGCCCTGCTGGGGCTGCATCTGGGGCGCCAGCGCGGCCTGTCGCTCGAGGCCGGGCGCGACTTTGTGTGCAAGCTGGCCCAGCTGCCCAAGCTGGTGGAGCAGACCCTCGCGCTCGACCCGGAGATCCGGCAGATCGCGGAGCGCTTCGTCCCCGAGCGGCACGCGCTGTACCTGGGACGGGGGGTCAACTTCCCGGTGGCGCTCGAGGGCGCGCTCAAGCTGAAGGAGATCAGCTATCTCCACGCCGAGGGGTATCCGGCGGCGGAGATGAAGCACGGGCCCATCGCGCTGATCGACGAGAACATGCCGGTGATCTTCGTGGCGCCGCACGACGCCGTGTACCAGAAGGTGCTGTCGAACATGCAGGAGGTCCGGGCCCGGGGCGGGCGGATCGTGGCGATCACGAGCCGGGGAAACGGCGATCTGTCGGGGCTGGCCGAGCGGCAGCTCCCCGTGCCGGCCACGGCGCCGCTGCTGTCGCCCATCCTGACGGTCATTCCCCTGCAATTGCTCGCCTATCACGTCGCGGTGCTCCGCGGCTGCGACGTGGACCGGCCCCGCAACTTGGCGAAGAGCGTGACGGTTGAGTAGATTCGGCGCATGACGAAGGCTCAACTCCTGATCGGCGCCGCGCTGGCCTGCTGGGCCGGACGCGGCGCCGTCGCGCAGGGGCCTGCCGAATGGGACCCCGACCGGGTGGTGGCCACCCGGCAGGGCCTGGAAGGCCTGAAGAGCCGGCTGCTCCTGGCGGCGCAATCGCCGGCGTACAGCCCGCGGCTCCGGGCCCAGGCCTCGTCCGAGGCGGCGGCCATCGACCGGCGGCTGGCGCTGGGGGATTTTCAGCCGGGCGACCGGGTCTATCTGGCGGTGGAGGGGGAGGCGGGATTCCCCGACACCTTCACGGTGACGCCGGCGCGCGAGCTGTCCCTCCCGACCATCGGCGCCATTCCCCTGGCGGGCGTCCTGCGGTCGGACATCGAGCCGTACGTCACGAAGTACGTGGCCACCTTCGTGCGGAGTCCCACCGTCCACGCCCAGCCGCTCATCGCGGTGTCGGTGCTGGGCAAGGTGGTGACCCCGGGGTTTTACACGGTGCCCGCCGGGATGGCGCTGACCCAGCTGTTGAGCCAGGCCAAGGGGCCCACGCCGGACGCGGACTTGACCAAGATCACGATCGAGCGGGAAGGCCGCGTGATCTGGGAAGGGCCGGCGCTCCAGCGCGCCATCACGGAGGGCCGCACGCTCGAGCAGCTGGGGCTCCGCGCCGGTGATCGCGTGATGGTGCCCGGCGGCAAGACCGACGTCTTCGTCGCGGTGCAGACCGTCTCATACGCGTTGGGCATACCTCTGACGCTGTACACGCTCGTCCGCCTCTTCAGCGGCAAGTAGTCCCCTGCGCATCGTTTCGGTCGTCGGCGCCCGTCCCAACTTCGTCAAGCTCGCTCCCGTCGCCCACGCCCTGGCGGCGCGATCGGACGTCGAGCACCTGGTGGTGCACACCGGCCAGCACTACGACCCCGCCATGTCCGGGTCGTTCTTCGACGACCTCCAGATCCCGGCTCCCGCAGTGAACCTCGGGGTGGGGTCGGGGAGCCACGCGAAGCAGACCGCGGCGGTCATGGAGCGGTTCGAGGACACCTGCCTGGACCTCAAGCCCGACTGGGTGCTGGTCTACGGGGACGTGAACTCGACCGCCGCCGCGGCCCTGGTGGCCGTGAAGCTCGGGGTTCGTACGGCGCACGTGGAGGCCGGGCTTCGGAGTCACGACCGCTCCATGCCCGAGGAACACAACCGGATCATCGCCGACCACTTGTGCGACCTCCTCTTCACGCCGAGTCGGGACGCCATCGGGACGCTGCGTGGGGAAGGCATTCCGTCCGAGCGCATCGCCTTCGTCGGCAACGTCATGATCGACACCCTGGTCCGCCTGCGCGGGCGGGCCCGCGGCGCGGCCGCCGCCTTGGGGCTTCCCGAGCGCGGCTTCGTGCTCGTCACGCTCCACCGACCGGGCAATGTCGACGACCCGGCCGTTCTGGCCGAGATCTGTGACGGGCTCGCGGGGCTGGCGCGCCAGCAACCGGTGCTCTTTCCCGTGCATCCGCGCACGCGGCAGCGCCTCGGGGAGCCGGCACTGGCCCGTCACCTCGACGGGGTGCGCCTCGTGGATCCGGTGCCGTCTCTCGAGATGCTGTCGCTGACGGACTCCGCGGCGCTGGTGGTGCCGGAGTCGGGC
>Ga0335085_10001151_pt1 | contig 60551 bp, 39 predicted proteins | sample Lox_Sample_45_FD_206712 | JGI IMG/M metagenome (GOLD analysis project Ga0335085, IMG submission 206712) | Soil microbial communities from Loxahatchee National Wildlife Refuge, Florida, United States - Lox_Sample_4.5 | ecosystem: Environmental > Terrestrial > Soil > Wetlands | place: USA...
AAGGGCGACCCGAAATTATCCGCAAAAACAGCGATATGCAAAGCCGAACCCTTAAATTTACGTTAAAGACGGCAAGAGTGAGGGTTATGTTGCACGACGCAACGGGAGACTCAAAATATTTCAAATTCCATAAATAATCTTCCTTGGAACCAGCAATCGGAAAAAAATACGAGGACATCCATTTCGTCGATTCGACCAAACCGGTGTGGAATTATTCGCTGTTCTCCGAGGAGGATATCCGAAACTTTCAGCAGGGAACACACTACCGGATATATGAGCGCATGGGTTCGCACCGGGTTAATGTGTTAGGCACGGACGGCTATTACTTTGCCGTTTGGGCGCCCAATGCCACCGCCGTTTCGGTCATCGGCAACTTCAACAACTGGACGAATGACGCCCACCCCCTGTACGTCAGGCTCGAGCGGTCCGGCATCTGGGAGGGATTCATCCCGCATTTCCGGACGGGAGAGGTCTATAAGTACCATATTCATGGTTTTGGCGGCGGCACACTCGACAAGGGCGACCCCTATGCTTATTTTTGGGAAATGCGTCCCCAGACCGCGTCAATCACCTGGCAACTGGACTATCGCTGGGGAGATGGGGACTGGATGGAGAAGCGGGGCGCGCATAATGCACTGGACGCCCCCTGGTCGACCTATGAGGTGCATCTGGCCAGCTGGATGCGACCGGATCCCGGCAATGAGGAACGTTACAATAATTACGACCAGATCCGCGAGCGGCTGGTGCCTTACGTAAAGGAAATGGGGTTTACGCACGTGGAACTCATGCCGGTGATGGAGCATCCGTTCGACGGCAGCTGGGGTTATCAGGGCACCGGCTATTATGCGCCCACGTCACGTTTTGGCGACCCGCAGGGGTTTATGGCCCTGGTGGACGCCTTTCACCAGGCCGGTATCGGTGTCCTCCTCGACTGGGTGCCGTCCCATTTCCCATACGACTATCACGGGCTTTATTTGTTCGACGGGGCCAATACCTATGAATATGCCGATATGCGCAAGGGCTTTCACCCCGACTGGAACAGCTACATCTTCAACTACAAGCGCGGCGAGGTCAAATCCTTCCTGATCAGCAATGCGCGCTACTGGCTGGATAAGTATCATGTCGACGGGCTGCGGGTAGATGCTGTAAGCTCCATGCTGAAGCTGAACTATTCGCGGAAGGAAGGGGAGTGGGAACCCAACGAACACGGCGGCGATGGTAACCTGGAGGCGATCGCCTTTATAAAGGATCTCAACCAGACCTTGTACCGCGACTTCCCGGATATCCAGACGATCGCGGAAGAAGCAACCGACTGGCCGGGGGTCAGCCGCCCGACCTTTGCCGACGGCCTCGGCTTTGGCATGAAATGGATGATGGGCTGGATGCATGATACGCTCGACTTCTTCAAGCTCGACCCCGTATTCCGCGGCGCCAACCAGGACAAGTTCACCTTTTCCATGGCCTATTATTATGACGAGAACTTTGTCTTGCCGCTAAGCCATGACGAGGTGGTCCACGGCAAGTCACCGATGCTGTATAAGATGCCGGGAGACGAATGGCAAAAAGCGGCCAACCTCCGCATGCTCTATACCTATATGATGACGCACCCGGGCGGCAAACTGCTGTTTATGGGCAACGAATTCGGTTCCACCACCGAATGGAACTACAAGACGGAGCTCCCCTGGGGTCTGTTGACATATCCCAGTCATCGCGGCATAAAAGACTGTTACCGCGACCTGAACCACCTGCTGACCAGCCAGCCGGCGCTGTATGAGAATCAGTTCAACATTTTCGGTTTTGAGTGGGTCGATCTCCAGCACCGCGACGAAAGCGTCGTCGCCTATCGCCGCAAAGGCCGCGATGCAGCGGATGACCTCCTGATCGTCCTGAATTTTACTCCGGTGGTACGACGGGACTGGCGGGTATATGCGCGGGGCAAAAATACATGGCGCGAGATCTTCAATAGTGACGATAAGAAGTATTGGGGGACAGGGGACACCAACAACCCATCGATTCCGGTAAAACTGATCGACGAAACGGATGACGGCTATGAACTGATCGTTCATTTGCCGCCGTTGGGCGGGATTATTCTAAAGTAGCCTACATCCGTTCCGGCATTTTAATTCCCAGCAGCCACATCGAAGACGCAAGTACCTTCGACGTCAACAGCGACAATTTTAAACGCAACGATTTCTTTTCGGGCGTTTCAGCCGAGGCGATCGAGTGCACATTATAAAAGGAATTGAATGCCTGTGCCACCTGGAACGCGTAGGCGGCGATCAGCGAAGGATTCAATTCCTCACCCGCCTGCATAACGATCGACGGATATTTCTCCAGCGCTGCGATCAGGGCCTTTTCAAGAGGCAGCAAGTCGCTGCCGGTAGGTCCAGTCATGGGCGAAGGTCCTTCTTTCCGGAAGATCGAGCGGATCCGCGCGTAGGCATACTGGATGAATGTCGCCGTATACCCGTGCAGATCGATCGACTCTTCGGGGTTGAAAAGCATCCGTTTTTTCGGGTCGACCCGGAGGAGGAAGAATTTCAGGCCGCCCAGGCCGATCGTTTCGTACAGCGCGTCCAGCTCGGCGTCGGAGAAGCCCTCCGTCTTGCCTTGCTCGATTGTCTTACGCTCCGCTTCCGCGTGCATTTCGTCGAGGATGGCATCGGCGTCCACTACCGTCCCTTCCCGGGTTTTCATCCGGCCTGTCGGCAGTTCCACCATCCCATAGCTCAGGTGATAGATGCCGTCAGCCGAGGGCAGCCCCAGTTTCTGACAGATCAGCTTTAACACCTTGAAGTGATAGTTTTGCTCGTCCCCGACCACATAAACGCTGCGGTCGGCGTGAAACTCCTCATAGCGCTGGACTGCCAGGCCGATGTCTTGCGTGATATAAACCGCCGTTCCGTCACGACGCTGCACGATCTTTTGGTCGAGACCGTCCGCGCACAGGTCGATCCACACGCTGCCGTCCTCCTTTTTGAAAAAAACGCCCTTTTGCAATCCCGTCTCCACCAGCTTCTTCCCGAGGAGGTAAGTGTCGCTTTCATAATAGATCTTATCGAAGTCGCTCCCGATGCGCGCATAGGTGGCATCGAAACCGGCATAGACCCAGCCGTTCATTTTCTTCCACAGCTCGATCACCTCCGGCTTGCCCGCCTCCCAGTCGACCAGCATCTGCTGTGCCTCTTTCATGATCGGCGCTTCCTTTTCCGCCTCCTCTCTGGACATCCCTTCCGCGGCGAGTTGTTCCACTTCTCTTTTATATTGTTCGTTGAACAGCACATAATAGTCCCCGACGAAATGATCTCCCTTGGCTCCGGTGTCCGCCGGCGTTGCGCCCGCCGCAAACCACTTCCATGACACCATGCTCTTGCAGATATGGATGCCCCGGTCATTCGCGATACAGGTCTTTACGACCTCGTAACCGTTCGCTTTGCAGATGGCCGCAACGCTCCAACCCAGGAAGTTATTCCGCAAATGGCCAAGGTGTAGCGGCTTGTTGGTATTGGGTGAGGAATATTCGATCATCACTTTTTTCCCGTTTGCCGGGCGGGAACCAAATGCGGGCTTGTCCGCCGATTCCGTCAGAAAACGAAGCCAGCGGCTATCGGCGATCGTGAGGTTCAGAAAACCCTTGATCACATTGAAACCCGAGAAGAGCGATGGAGAATCCCGGATAAGGATCTCGCCCAGTTCTTTGCCCAGCACTTCCGGCGAGCGGCGCAGTGTCTTGACCAGGGAGAACAACACTACAGTATAGTCCCCTTCGAATTCCGGCTTCGTTTCGTTAATGGGAACATCGCCGTTCTCCGGTAAAAATTGATAATTCGTCGATAGGGCCTGCAGGGTGGCTGCTTTGATCTCGCTGATAATGTCCATTGGTTAGAAAACTCCTGATGTGGGCGCAAAAATACAACAGGATAGCGAATAGTAGGCGATTTGTCAGTATCTTCGGGCTTTAAGGCAGCCGACGATATGGTCAAAAAGTGGATCACCGGTATCATCGATTTTTTTTACCCCCCTTTCAGCAAGCTGATGCCCATTCAAACCTTCCGCTACGCGGTCTGCGGGGGCACGAATACCTTGCTGGACATTTTCCTTTATTTTATCAGCTACCACTATATCCTGCACGAACGCTATGTCAACCTGGGACTGGTCACCATATCGCCATATATCCTGTCGTTCCTGATGTCCTTTAGCATCAGTTTCCCTACCGGATACCTGCTCAATAAGAATATCGTTTTCCCCCAATCCACGTTACTAGGCCGCGTCCAGCTTTTCCGCTATTTCCTGCTGGTGGTGATCTGTCTTGGGCTGAATTATATTTTCATAAAGCTGTTTGTCGAACAATTTCATCTCTATGCCACCGTGGCCAAGATCCTCACCACGATCATCGTGGTTTCCTTCAGCTATCTTACCCAAAAGAATTTTACGTTCAAGGCGGAACGCGTCAAGGCGAATGAGCCTGTAGAATAGCGGGCGGGATGCGGCGAGCCCGGTGAAGTGCGGCACGCGGGGTGCCGCGTGGGGGCGCCGTCCTGATCAATGTTCCTTCGGCTGCGTCATGCTGAACCAATTCCCGACTCCATCCATAATGATTGCCTCGGTTCCATAAAACTGTTCCCTCGGCTCACCTTTGAATTGCACCCCTTTGCCCTTCAGCTCCTGGTATGTCGCCCGGCAATCGGGTGTATAGAGCACCCCGGCACCCAGGACGTTCTTCTCCAGCAGCACTTTGAATGCATTCCTCGTTTCGTCGTCATATCCCATCGCCCCGGGCGTCAGCGGCGCGAGGACGGCGATTTCGAGGTCGGGCTGGTCCGGAGGCGTAATGGTCAGCCATCGGAACCCATTATCCATCTTTTGATCCGTGTGCACCTTAAATCCCAGTTTGTTGACATAGAATTCATATGCTTTGTCCTGGTCCAGCACAAATAGCGAAGTGTGTGAGATTTTCGTGATCATATAGACGTGTTTTTGTGCGATAAAACTACTTCTTCGGCATAACCTCTGTATCTTGAATATTGCTTTTCTCACCGGTCAGCTGCGAAATAAAACAAAAAGGGATCACCCGTCGGGGCTGTGCGTTCGCCTCCGCCCGACGAATCTTCAGGGCCTCCCGGTATTCTCCGGGCGCAACCCCGATCTCCTTCTTGAAAAGCATGCTGAAAGAGCCGAGGCTTTCGAAACCGACCTGTGCGCAAACTTCGTTCACGGTACAGTCATGGGCCGTGAGGAGCTGACGGGCCTGATCGATCCGCTTCCGTGTGAGGTACCGGTGCGGCGTTTGCCGATAGATCCGGCGGAACAAGCGGTGAAAATGGTAGCGGGACAGGCAGGCCTCGCCCGCGATCGCGTCGAGGTCGATAGGTGTATCGAAATGTGCGTCGATAAAGAGCTTGGCGTCAACGATCTTTTTGTATACGTCGGCAGCGATCGGCATAGGCGTGCGCGTCATGAATTAAAAGTGGGTTCATTAAAATTAATGTTTGTTTTTCAAACGCTTGCGTTAAGTTCTTGGCACAATTTTAGGGGCGGGTTGTTACATATAGATGATCACAGTTATAATTCCTGCATTTAATGAAGAGTCCACCATCCGCCAGGTCATTCGCCAGGCCAAACGGAACGAACTCGTCAATGAGATTATCGTGGTCGACGACCTTTCTACCGATCATACCGTTGCCGAAGCTGCAGAAGAAAATGTCAAGGTGATCACCCCCACCCATTCCGGAAAAGGAGAGTCGATGCGTGAGGGGTTGCTCATGGCCAGGAACGAAATCATCGTTTTTCTCGAACCCGATCTCCCGGACTACGACAAGGATATCGTCGGCCTGCTTACGGCTCCGCTGATACGGGACGAAGCCGATTTCGTCAAGTCTTACTTTGAACGTCCGGCAGGCAGGGTGACCGAAATCCTGGTCAAACCGATGCTGGAGTTTTTCTTTCCTCATCTGCTCGAATTCCGGCAGCCGCTCAGCGGGATGATCGCCGGGAAAAAGCCGATCTTTCAAAAGGTGGAATTCGATAATGATTACGGAGTCGATATCGGCTTGCTCATCGATATGCACCAGGTTCGGGCCCGGATCAAAGAGGTCTGCATCGGTGAAGCGGAGAACGACCGCCACCCGCTCCATGTGTTGGGTCGGATGTCCAAACAGGTGGCCAACGCGATCTTTAAGCGCGTTAATATCTTTGATTCGGGCCGGCGCCAGGAAGACGTCGCACCGCAGATGCGCGAACAGGTCGAATTTGCGCTGAAGGAGCTCGAAAGACAACCGAAAAAGATGATCGTCTTCGATATGGACAACGTCCTGCTTCAAGGCAGCTTTATCCAGGCGGCCGCAAGGAAATTCGGCTTTTGCAAGGAGCTCCAGGATATCCAGCAACAGTCCAAAAGTCCCTTTATTAAAACCCAGAAGATCGCCCGCCTTTTCGAGGGCCACACGTTCGCCGAGCTCATCCATGTTGTGGAATCCATTCCCCTGATCGGCGACGCGGTCACTACGATACGGGAGCTGCAGGCCCGCGGCTATGTTTGCGGGATCATCAGCGACAGCTACCACGCGATTGCCAATCATATCAAAAACCTCCTCGGCCTTGACTTTACGCTTGGCAATGAGCTCGAATTTCAGCGAAGTGTTGCAACCGGGGAGGTCCGGATCCCCTCCCAGCTCCTTAAGGACCGGTTCAGCCAGTGCGAGCACGACCATTGCAAATCCAATATGTTTCAATACATTCTGCACCGTTTTGGCATCAGTCTGGCAGACGCGGTGGCAGTCGGGGATGGCGAAAATGATATTTGTATGGTCAAAATGGCGGGAACCGGCATCTCCTTTAATTCCGTCACGCCGCTTGTCGATCAGGTGGCAGACTACGTGTTTCGGGACACCTCCCTTCAACCGGTTCTTGGAGTGGCCAGGTAATAAACCTGCCATTTTTTCACTTTTACCTGCGTGGCATAATGATTGTCAATGCTTATCCGATAAATCTATTAATATATGGGAAAAATAATCGGAATTGACCTTGGCACCACGAATAGTTGCGTAGCCGTAATGGAAGGCAATGAGCCCGTTGTCATCGCCAATGACGAAGGCCGCAGGACGACCCCTTCCATCGTCGCATTCCTCAAGAACGGGGAAAGAAAGGTCGGAGATCCTGCGAAAAGACAGGCGATCACGAACCCCGTGAACACGATCATGTCTGTCAAGCGATTCATGGGTCGCCGCTACGACGAAGTGACCAATGAGATCACCCACTGGAGTTATAAGGTCGTCAGAGGAGATAATAATACGGTGCGGATCGATATCGACGGCCGTCTTTATACCCCGCAGGAGATCTCCGCGATGATCCTGCAAAAAATGAAGAAAACGGCGGAAGATTATCTCGGCCAGGAAGTCACCGAAGCCGTGATCACCGTACCCGCATATTTCAACGACGCCCAGCGCCAGGCCACGAAGGAAGCGGGTGAGATCGCAGGACTTAATGTTCGCCGTATCGTCAACGAGCCGACGGCCGCAGCGCTTGCTTACGGGCTCGACAAGGCCGGGAAGGACGAGAAGATCGCCGTTTTCGACCTGGGCGGCGGTACCTTCGATATCTCCATCCTCGAATTAGGGGACGGCGTATTTGAAGTGAAGTCCACTAACGGGGATACTCACCTCGGCGGTGACGATTTCGACAAGATGGTCATGGACTGGCTGGCTGAGGAATTTAAAAAGGACGAAAACGTCGACCTCCGCAAGGACCCAATGGCCCTGCAACGGCTGAAAGAAGCCGCTGAAAAGGCAAAAATCGAATTGTCTTCTTCATCGGAGACAGAAATCAACCTGCCCTATATTACTGCGATAGATGGTGTGCCAAAGCACCTGGTGAAAAAGCTGACGCGCGCCAAATTCGAGCAGCTGACCGATAGCCTGTTCGAGCGCTGCCTCAAGCCCTGTGAGCAAGCGCTTAAAGATGCCGGTGTCAGCGCTTCCCAGATCGATGAAGTGATCCTGGTTGGCGGCTCGACCCGTATCCCGAAGGTGCAGGAGATCGTGGAGAAATTCTTCGGGAAGAAACCCAACAAGGGCGTCAACCCCGACGAAGTGGTTGCGGTAGGTGCTGCCATCCAGGGCGCGGTACTGACCGGTGAAGTCAAGGACGTGCTCTTGCTCGACGTAACCCCGCTTTCGCTGGGTATCGAAACGATGGGCGGTGTCATGACCCGGCTGATCGACTCCAACACGACGATCCCGACGAAAAAGTCCGAGACCTTCTCTACCGCCAGCGACAATCAGCCCGGCGTTCAGATCCACGTCCTGCAGGGAGAAAGGCCCATGGCCAATCAGAACAAGAGCCTGGGTACCTTTAATCTCGACGGTATCCCGCCGGCCCCCCGCGGCGTTCCGCAGATCGAAGTCACCTTCGACATCGACGCCAACGGTATCCTGCATGTAACGGCAAAGGATAAGGGCACGGGTAAGGAACAGAAGATCCGCATCGAAGCCGGCAGCGGTCTCAACAAAGAAGAAGTTGAACGCATGAAGGCTGAAGCGAAGGCAAACGAAGCTACTGACAAGGCGGCGCGCGAAAAGGTCGACAAGGTCAACCAGGCCGATAGCCTGATCTTCCAGACCGAAAAGCAGTTGAAGGAATATGGCGACAAGCTTCCGGGCGATAAAAAGGCCCCGATCGAATCGGCGCTTACCAAGCTGAAAGAAGCGCACAAGTCGCAGAATCTTTCCGCGATCGACGGTGCGATAGCCGAGCTGAACAATGCCTGGACGACCGCGAGCGAAGAAATGTACAAAGCCACGCAGCAGGCAGGCGGCCAGCCCGGCGGCGGACCGCAGGGTGGACAAGACAGTGGTCAGGCACATGCTGGCGGCAGCGAGAACGTTACCGACGCTGAGTTTGAAGAAGTGAAATAACGAAGTTTTCGATATTTAGGATAATTTGAAGCCCCGCATTCGCGGGGCTTCTTTTTTTGGCGGGATTAGATTATGCGGTTTTGTCATTCAGGATATTGTAAATCAAAGTATTACGAACCGGCATTTTTTTGCCTTTTTGCTTGTAAATATCCGGGATAAGTCGTACTTTTGCATCCGGTTGAGACAAGGACTAAATCGATTTAGTGCTCCTCGCGATTACCACGATTGCTCCCGCGCCGAGAACGCTGCCTGCACACTTCTTTAACGATTCCAAGTGTTACTTTTTCTCTCGCCTGGTTGTCTCATTAAAAAAATAGATTAATTAAAACAGATAGTTATGAAAAGTGATCTAATGCACTCGCGTGTGCAATTGGAACGCGACATCCTCGATCGGCTGGTAACGGAAGTTCACGAAACGGTGGCAAAGGATGTGGCATTTGCAAAAACAAAACAGGCGCCTGTATTTGGTGTCGTCAACCTCTGGAATTTACGGCGCAACAGCCGTTCTGCCCGGCAGGCCATCAAACAACCTCGCATTGTAACCGGATTTGGTTTTTAATACTTGGGTTTAAGGTTTAGGCGTAGGACATGCCCGCGAAAGCGGGCTTTTTTTATTAAATGATCCCCATCTTTTTCATAAGAAAAGACGCATTTTTGTTTCGCGCGATGCCCCGCTGTAGCCGATAGTCAAACCGCAGATCCCCGTCTTCAATCACACTTTCGAAGCAATAGTTCGCCACGCGTTCGGGGAACCGGGTTTCCAGGGCGCCCAGCGCCAGATCATGCGTCGCAAACAATGCGAGACACCGGTAACCCAGTAGTTTTCCGGCAAAATGTTCTGATCCGTATGTTTTGTCCTCTGAATTCGTCCCCCGCAGGATCTCGTCGATCAGCACAAGGGTAGGGATCCCCGTTTCCAGCGATTCCACGATCGCTTTCAGCTTCTTTAGCTCGGCCATGAAATAGGAGGTCTGTTCCTGCAGGGAGTCGCTGATCCGCAGCGAGGTCAGCAATTGCATGGGGGTGAACGAGAATGCTTCCGCACAGACCGGAGCGCCGCATTGGGCCAGCAGCAGATTTACCCCGACGGTCCGGAGGAACGTGGTCTTACCGGACATGTTGGAACCCGTCACCAGGATCAATTGCGCATGGGTTCCGATCTCCACGTCATTGGCGACCCGCCGCGTTGAAGGGATCAGGGGATGCGCCAGCTGCTTCGCGTCGATAAAAAGGTTTTGATCCGCCACCGGCGCGGGGTAAACATAACCGGGATAATTAAACGCAAACGTTGCGACTGAATTCAGGGCCTCGATTTCCCCCACCGCCCCGATCCAGCCCGGTAATTTTGCCCGGTACCGGGCCTTCCATCGTTCCAGCGCTACGATGCATTGCAGGTCGTAAAAGGCGAGACTGTTCAGGAAAATAAAAACCAGCAGGTTCAGCCGGGAGTCAAAAAAAGAGGTCAGCCGGGACAACCGGCGGATCGCACCATGGGCTTCGCGGGCGAGCCCGCGAAGCCCCTCCAACTGCGTTGACCCCCCCGTATCCACGCCGCTAAAGACGGAGAGGATATCGGCGTATTGCTGGAGGATTGTTTGCTTTTGCCCGATCAGTTGATGCTGGCGGTGGACGTATTTGGAAAAATATCCCGTGATGATCCAACTCACGCCAACGGAGAAAATCAGGGGAGAATACGATCCCCCGGAGAGGCCGTACAACAAGAGGCCGGTGTTTGCGAGCGTCATCAGCGCCAGCAGGATGCGCAACCAGAGGAGAGGAAACAGTCTTGGCGGTGTGTTCAGCCATTCGGTCAGGGTCCGCAGATCGGTGCTTGCGCCGGGGGTAGCCAATAACCCTTTTGCCGTTAACAACCGACGTAAATCGGCCTGGCCGGAGAGTACCCTGACCGCATGCTGCCGCTGTCGGATCGCCTCCTGCGAAAGCAGCGGCTGCCGTAGCCAGCCGGCAAGAGCCTCCGTTCCGTGCAAGGTCGTGGCTCGATTCAAGGCATGAAAAAGCGAAAGGGGGCCAAAGATATCCAGATCGTCGCCATAGATCACCCCGTTCAGATATGGCTTTCCATCCGGGAATTGATTTGGTCCTCCCGCTAAAAAGGTCCATTCGTTCGTATTGACGAATACCAGCTTCTCGCGGAGCAAGCGCCTGTCCTTGAGATGGAAATACCAGCTGACGGCCGCCAGGAAAGCCGCCGCCAGCCCCGCCGAGCCGGCTGCCCATCCCACCGAATAGTCCCGGATCACCTGCCACAATGCCGCGACAAGGGCTGCAAAGATCAGCACCCGCAAGGCCGAGACGGAATTTGTCTGCCGCCGCAGCCGCTGCAGCCGGTCATCACAGTCCGCGATCGCTGCGGTATAATAACTTCCGATATTCATAAAGAAAAAAGCCACCTGCGGACAAGTGGCAAATCATATGTGACAAAACAGGTGTGCTTAAATGATATCCATCGCCTTTACGAAAAACGTTCCGACAAAAGGCAGGATAAGCGTCAGATAATCAAAATGTGCGGCAATAGCCCAAACAAAAGCCACACTGGAGATCAGGAATAGGAGCCAAAATATCCCGGTATTTTTCTTTTTCTGTTCCATGAATACTGTTTTTGAAAAACTATTTTTGCGAAATTAAGCCGAACGCCGCAAAAAGTCACCGTTTTCCTTGATTCATAATCAAAAAATTAGTCTAAATTAGCGGCATAATGTAAAAAGTACACATTGTACACTGCTTGTCATAACCATGAAGATCGATTTCTACTTACGCTTCTATACCCAACCCGGACAGTCTATATTGCTCTCAGGAAATTGGACCGCATTGGGCGAAGATGACCCGGAGAAAAGTCTTCCCTTGCAATACGTCAACGGCGAGTTCTGGCATGCGAGCCTTGAATTTGAAACATTCCCGGCGGAACCCCTTATCTATCACTATATCCTGAAGGGCGCCGATGCGACCTTGACGGAAGAAGGCGGCAATGACCGGCGCCTGGACGCCCCCGGAAGCGGGATCGCGGAAGTTCAGGTCATCGATACCTGGAACTACGCCGGAGAATACGAGAATGCTTTTTACACCTCACCCTTCCGGGAGACATTGCTTCCCCGCCACAAAACGACAAAGAAAGGTCGCCCGCGCGCCCTGTATTCCCATGTTTTTCGTGTCAAGGCGCCGCTCCTGAAAGACGGCGAAACGGTTTGTCTTCTCGGAAACGGCCATGCGCTCCACGATTGGAATCAGTCAGACCCCATCCATCTTTCCCCGGACGGCAACTGGTGGGTCGTCTATTTGTCCATACCGCCGGAAAATTTCCCGATCGATTACAAATATGGGATCTGGGATAAAAAGACGAAGACATTTCTCCGGTTCGAATCCGGGCCGAACCGGAGTCTGCCCGGCGATGCGCGGCCTAGCAAGATCACCCTGCTCCACGATGGGTTTGTCCATGAGCCCAATACTGCATGGCATGGTGCCGGGGTCGCCATCCCGGTCTTTAGCCTCCGAAGCGAGGACTCCCTCGGCGTAGGCGAATTTACCGACCTGAAACTGTTGATCGACTGGGCCGTAAAATGCGGGCTGCGCCTTGTGCAAATCCTCCCCGTTCAAGACACAACGGCCACGTATACGTGGCTTGATTCCTATCCATATGCGGCTATCTCCGCCTTCGCCCTTCATCCTATCTACCTCAACCTGGCGACTTGCGCCGGTAAAAAGTATGCAAGCCTCGTCAAACCGCTGCGGAAGAAACAGAAGGAGCTAAACGCCCTGGCTGAGCTGGACTACGAACAAGTCATCAGGCTTAAATTATTGACAGTTAAAGAACTGTATCAGTTACAGAAAGAAGAATTTCAGGAGGATCCCGATTTCCTGGAGTTTTTTGAGGCGAATAGCTCCTGGCTGGCGCCGTATGCCGCTTTCTGCTACCTGCGGGACAAGCACAAAAGTCCCGATTTTACCACCTGGACGGTGCACAGCCACTACAACGCCGACGCGATTCGAGATTATACCGCTGCGGGAAGCCCGCATTACGACGATATCCTGTTTCAATACTTTATCCAGTATCACCTGCATTTGCAGCTTCGGGACGCTGTAGATTACGCGCATGAGCACGGGGTGGTGCTAAAGGGTGATATTCCGATCGGGATCTATCGGTACAGCTGCGATGCCTGGATGGAGCCCCGGCTTTACCACATGGATCAGCAGGCGGGGGCGCCGCCGGATAACTTTGCAGTGAAAGGCCAAAACTGGGGTTTCCCGACGTATAATTGGGAGGAGATGCGTAAGGATGGCTATGGCTGGTGGAAACGGCGTTTCGAACACATGCGGAACTATTTCGATGCCTTCCGCATCGATCACATCCTTGGCTTCTTCCGCATCTGGAGTATCCCGATGGAGGTCGTGGAAGGGATACTGGGTCATTTCGATCCGGCAATCCCCGTTAGCCGGCTCGAATTCCAGGAACGGAACATCTGGTTTGACCCCGAACGATATACCCGGCCCTTTATCAATGATGCCGTCCTCTGGGAGGTCTTCGGTCATGATTCCGAGATGGTAAAGGCCACCTTCCTGGAACCGCGCCCCAATTCCATGTACGCGCTGCGGAAGGAATACGGCACGCAACGCCGTATCGATAATTGCTTCAAAAAACGCGAAAAGAACCCGTTTAACAACCGGATCCGCGACGGGCTTTTCGACTTGGTTTCCAATGTTATCCTGCTTGAGATCGAAGGATCCGGCCATCAGCAATTCCATTTCCGGATCGATATGGAGCAAACCGCCTCGTTCCGGTACCTCGAATGGCATACCCAGCAGCAGTTAAAGGACCTGTATGTAAATTATTTTTATTACCGCCAGGATGGTTTCTGGGAAAAAGAGGCCATGCGCAAGTTGCCGGCGCTAAAGCGTGCCACCAATATGCTGGTGTTCGGCGAAGATTTGGGTATGGTCCCGCGCTGCGTTCCGGACGTCATGCGGCGGCTCGGCATCCTTAGTATGGAGATCCAGCGGATGCCCAAGAATCCTGCCCGGGAATTCTTTCATCCGGCCGAGGCGCCCTATCTCTCCGTCGTCACACCTTCTACGCATGACATGAGCACGATCCGCGGCTGGTGGGAGGAAGACCGCTTCAAGACACAGCGGTTCTATAATAACGAACTCGGTCAGTGGGGTGACGCGCCGCAGTTCTGCGAGCCCTGGATAAACCGGGCCATCATCCTCCAACACCTTCATTCGCCGGCGCAATGGTGCGTTTTTCAGCTTCAGGACATCATGGGAATGAGTGAAACATTCCGCCGCGAGAACCCGAACGATGAGCGGATCAACGTCCCGGCCGATCCGCACCACTATTGGCGCTACCGGATGCATCTTACCCTTGAAGAGTTGCTGGAAGAAAAGTCTTTCAACGCCGGATTCCGGGAAAATATAAAAGCCAGCGGGAGATAACCCGCCGGCTTTAGTTTGCACCTATTGATTTACTAACTTAAAGTGTCTTAATTGACCTTTACAAAAGGTTCGACGAAGGAGAAAGAACCGTTGCCGCTGGTAACTTTCAGGATATAGTTACCGGCATGCAGGCTGTTGATGGCGACCGATTGAACGTTGCTGCCGGCCTGAACTTCCTGCTGCGTATTCAGCATTACAACTCCGGTCATGCTGTACACTTGCACCAGTACCGGCTGAGCGGCGGCGGCATTAACCGTGTAGTTGATGGTAGCAGCGGCCGGATTGGGAAAGATCGCCATTTTGACCGTGGCAACCTGGGCGTTCTCCAGCATGAGGATCTTCGAAAAACGCTGAGCACCGCTCATATCGACTTCACGCAGCCGGTAAGAATTGGTACCCGGAAGCATATTGGGATCGGCAAAAGAATAATCAGTGGTATTCCCGTTGTTGATACTCATGACAACCGCGATGGAATCAAATCCGCCGTCGGCGCCGGCACGCTCGATCACGAACCATTTGCTGTTGGTCTCGTTCTCCGTCTCCCACGATAAATCGGCCACGGCACCCTGAACGGCTCCGTTAAAGCTCATCAGCAGGGAAGGGGTCGAAGTCCGGGATTCAGCTTCCTGAGCGAACGTCTTGTTCGAAACAACCAGGGCCGTAGCCAGGACAAGAGCGGAGAAGGTCAATTTCGATTTCATTTGGTTCGGATTTGTGCGTTTGATGCCAGATAGAGTATCAAAAAAATGCCAAACTGCAATCATTGGATGATCAGTCAATTGCACGTCCCGTTCGGGCGGATTCCTTCCCAGGACGGGAAATTTGTTCTCAAAAATGCAAAAAACTAGTATAAATCCGGGGCGGACCCCGTATTTTCCGAAACCTTATCCCTTAATTTTGCGCGGCATGACGATCAATTATTATTCCTTTAACCTGGCCTTCCGCCATCCCTTTACCATCTCCCGCGGGACCAAAACACATCAGCCCACCTTTATCGTCCAGCTTACCCACAACGGTCTGACCGGCCTTGGCGAGGCGCCGGCCATTACATATTATCACATTCCGGTTGAGAAAATGATCGCCGACCTCGAAGCAAAGCGGAAATTTGTCGAGCAATTCGCCCTTACAGAACCCGAACGATTCTGGCACTACCTGCATCATCTCTTCCCGGAAAATCCCTTCCTTGTGTGCGCCCTCGACATGGCTGCCTGGGATCTCTACGGGCAACTCCGGGGGCAGCCCCTGTTTAAATTATGGCGTCTCGATCCTGCCAAAGCGCCGCTGACCGATTATACGATCGGAATCGATACCGTGGATAGAATGGTGGAAAAGATGAAAGAATTCCCCTGGCCGATATACAAGATCAAACTGGGTACACCCGAAGACCTGGATATGGTGGCCGCACTCCGCCGTCATACCCGTGCGACGCTTCGGGTAGATGCCAACGCCGGCTGGACCTTGCCGGAGGCGCTGGAGAAGATCCCCAGGCTTGCTGACCTCGGTGTTGAATTTGTCGAACAGCCCCTGGCGCGAGAGGATCGCGAAGGCATGGTCACGCTGTTTCGCGAATCGGCGCTGCCGCTGATCGCCGACGAGTCTTGCGTTCATGAAGAGGATGTTACAGCCTGCGCCGGCCATTTCCATGGAATAAACATAAAGCTCACCAAATGCAGCGGCATTACTCCCGCCAGGCGCATGATCGGGCAGGCCCGTGATCTGGGAATGCGCGTCATGGTCGGGAGCATGAACGAAAGCTCGATCGGCTCGGCTGCCATCGCCCATCTGTTGCCCTGTTTGGATTACGTGGATATGGACGGACCTCTCTTGCTTAAAGAAGATATTGCGACCGGTCTGGCCTTTGATCACGGCAAGGTACTAATCCCGCAACGCCCGGGTTTGGGCGTAGCATTCAAAGGATTGTTTGTAAAAAATTAGCCGTAGATTTGACGCTTATGTCTCTCGCTTCCCAGGTTAAAGACCGATTCGGGTTGTTGTTTCCCGGACCCGATCCGTTGCTTGTCCGATCGCCCGGCCGCGTCAACCTGATCGGCGAGCACACCGACTACAATCAGGGATTTGTCCTGCCGGCAGCCATCGACAAGGCGATCTACCTGGCCGTCGGTCCGCGCGAAGACAACGAGATCCGGCTTTATTCCGTCGACCTGGACCAAACGTTTGCCTGCACGCTCGACCTTCCCGAACCGACACCGGAGCACTGGCCCAATTATCTGCTCGGCGTTATTCAACAGCTCCAGCAATCCGGGCATGCGCCGGGTGGTTTCAATTGCGTGTTCGCTGGCGATATCCCGATCGGCTCGGGCATGTCATCCTCCGCTGCGCTGGAATGCGCGACAGCTTTTGCGCTCAACGAGCTCTACAGACTTGGTCTTGACAGGCTCACGATGGTACGGCTGTCCCAGCGGGCAGAGAACACCTTTGTCGGTCTGCAATGCGGTATCATGGATATGTTTGCCAGCATGTTCGGGCGCCGGGATCATGTTATTCGCCTGGACTGTCGAAGCCTCGAGTATGCCTGGTTCCCGCTTCAACTGGACGACATGCGGATCGTACTGCTTGACACCAATGTCAAACACTCGCTCGCTTCATCCGGGTATAACACCCGCCGCAAGCAGTGTGAAGAAGGGGTGCGTCTCGTTCAGGCATGTCATCCGGAAGTAACGAGCCTCCGGGATGTCACGATGGCGATGCTGGATCATCTTGTGGCGCCGGTGGATGAGGTGATATACCGGCGGTGTCGTTTTATTGTCGGCGAGAATACCCGGCTGCTGGCGGGCGCAGAGGACCTTGGCCGCGGAGATCTCGCCGCTTTCGGCCGGAAAATGTTTGAAACCCACGAAGGGCTGAGCCGGGAGTATGAAGTCAGCTGCAAGGAACTCGACTTTCTGGTGAAGCAGGTCCAGGACGACCCCGCCGTTCTCGGGGCCCGCATGATGGGCGGCGGATTCGGCGGCTGTACGATCAACCTGGTAAAGGAGGCGGCTATCGATGGACTGGTTGCGCGCATCGCCCCGGTTTATCGGGACACCATGAAAAAGGAGATGAAGGTGTATGTAGCCCGGATTGAAGACGGGACCTCGATTGTCAACTTATAACGTTTTCCATATGAACAAGCTATTGATGCCGTGTTTTGCGCTGTTCTTTGCGGCCTGCGGCAATAACCCGTCGGGAACATCGGCGGCAAACGGCGCTGCGGCAACCGATTCCGCTGCCAGCCTTCTTCCCAACCCCGATAATTTCCGGGATACGGTCGATGGCAAAGTCACCGGTCTTTATTTTCTGCACAATGGCGCAATGACTGCCGCCATTACCAACTATGGGGCTCGTGTCGTTAGCCTTATCGTCCCCGATAAGCGCGGCAACCCGACCGACATAGTGCTCGGCTATGACAGCATCGGAAAATATCTCCATCGGCCGGAAACCTATTTTGGCGCGATCGTCGGCCGTTATGGCAATCGGATCGCCCATGCGAAATTCAGGCTGGATGGAAAGGAGTATACACTATTCAAGAATAATGGACCAAATACGCTCCATGGCGGAAAGAAGGGTTTTGGTCAGGTCGTCTGGGAGGCCCGGAAACTCGATACGTCCACGCTGCAACTGACTTATCTTTCGAAAGACGGGGAGGAAGGGTATCCGGGCAACCTGAACGTCAAGGTAACCTACCGGCTGGACAGCAACGGGCTTCGCATCGCTTATGACGCCACGACCGACAAGGCAACGGTGCTGAACCTTACGAATCATGCGTATTTTAATCTGAACGGCCAGGGCAGCGGAACGATCAATAATCATCTCCTTCAGATTCACGCCGATCGTTACACGCCCGTCGATTCCACCCTGATCCCCACGGGTAAGATTGAACCAGTAGCAGGCACGCCTTTTGACTTTACAAAGCCGGCCGTCATCGGCCGGCGGGTAAACGATACCGCCAACCAACAAATCAAATTTGGAAAAGGATACGACCACAATTTCGTGCTGTTGACCGCCATGGCAGACGAGGCAAGCCACGTTCCCGCCGCCGTTGCCACCGGTGACCTCAGTGGGATCGTCATGAAGGTGTATACCGACCAGCCCGGTATCCAATTTTACACCGGCAACTTTTTAAATGGTACCGATCCGCTGAAAGCGGGCAAGACCGATGGATATCGGACGGCCTTTTGTCTTGAAACGCAGCATTTTCCGAATTCTCCCAACGAGCCTTTGTTCCCGTCGACCGAACTTAAACCGGGGGAGAAATATCACTCGGAAACGAGCTACGTGTTTTCCGCGAAATAGGTGCAGCCATGGCGCCGCTAATGATCGTTGAATGGCAACCCGCGTCGCTCGAACTCTTTCCAGTTGAGGTATTCGTCGCCGCGTCGCTGCTCGAACATGCTGATGCACCCATCCACCGGGCAAACCAACTTGCAAAGGTTGCAGCCGACGCACTCGGCTTCCTTGATGGTATACGTATTGTACGGCTGCCCCGGCGTTAGGGCGATAGACTGATGCGAGGCATCCTCACAGGCTATAAAACAAAGCCCGCAGCGGATACATTTCCCCGGATCGATGCGCGCCACGATATGATAGTTCATATCCAGCTCCTCCCAATTGGTGAGGGTGGGAACGGACCGGCCGATAAATTCTGTCGTGCGGGCAAATCCTTTTTCATCCATCCAGTTGCTGAGCCCCTCGCAGAGGTCAGCGATGATGCGGAAGCCGTATTTCATGACCGCGGTACAGACCTGCACGCTTGTCGAGCCCAGTAGCATGAACTCCGCCGCATCTTTCCACGTGCTTACGCCGCCGATCCCCGAAACCGGCACCCTGGACGTCACGGTATCCTGCGCGATGGTGGTAAGCATTTTCAATGCGATCGGTTTGACCGCGGGCCCGCAATAGCCGCCGAAGGTAGACCGTCCGCCAACATTCGGGTTGGGGATAAAGGTATCGAGATCTACCCCCGTTACCGACTGGATGGTGTTGATGAGCGACAATCCCTGGCTTCCCGCCTCCACCGCGGCACGCCCGGTGGGAACTACGGAGTGAACATTCGGGGTGAGCTTCGTTATCACGGGGATGGTAGCCGCTTCCATTACCCACTCGACCACCAGCCGCGCGATCTCGGGATCCTGACCCACCGCGGCGCCCATACCCCGCTCCGTCATGCCATGCGGACACCCGAAATTCAGTTCGAGCCCGTGCGCTCCGGTATCCTCGACTTTTTTGATCAACTCATGCCAACTCTCCCTGTCATTATCCGCCATCAACGAAACGATCATCGCCCGGTCGGGGAATAGCCGGACACATTCCCGGATCTCGCGCAAATTCAAATCCAGTGGCCGGTCGCTGATCAGCTCGATATTGTTCAATCCCATCACCCGGCTGCCCTGATAATCCACCGCCGAGTAGCGGGAGGACACGTTTTTAACCTGCGTGCCAAGCGTCTTCCAAACCACGCCGCCCCAGCCGGCCTCAAAGGCGCGAAGCACATTGTATTGTTTGTCCGTCGGCGGCGCACTCGCCAGCCAGAACGGATTCGGCGACCGGATACCCAAAAAATCGGTTTGCAGATCAGCCATAATAGATCATTTTGGCAACTCGATACCCAGATAATTCAATATTGCGGCGGCTGCATCCTTGCCGGCCTGTACCGCGTCGACGACTTCTTTGCCGCCGTTTACGCAATCCCCGCCGGCGAAGACCGGTGCGAGCCCTTCACCCCCCGGCAAAACCTCTGCCCCGACAAGCCCCCCGACATTCGGCAACCCGCTTCCGGTCACCAACTCCCCGAACGGCGTCTGACCCGCCGCCTTGATCACCATATCTACCTCCAGCCTGACCGTTTCCCCCGTGTCCACCGGCGCGCGCCGCCCGCTACTATCGGGCTCGCCTAACCGCATCAGGCGACAGACCAGGCCTTCCACCCGACCTTCGCCAAATACCTCCACCGGCGCCGTCAGCCATAGCACCCGGCACCCATCCAGCATGGCGAGCTCCAGTTCCGCCATCGTGCACGGCATCTCCTTCTCCGTGCGGCGGTATATCAGCGTCACCTCACGCGCGCCGAGCCGCTTCGCCTGTGTAGCCGCATCGATCGCCGTCATCCCCATCCCGATCACCGCCACCTTATCGCCCACCGGCACCGTCGGATAGCCGTCGGCACGGATACTGTATATAAACCGGAGCGCATCGACCACGCCCTCCAACCGCTCACCCGGGATATTCAATTGCCGCGCAAGGCCAACGCCGATGCCGAGAAAAACGGCATCATACGCGCCTCGCAACTCTTCCAGGTCGAAACGTTCCCCCAGCGCACATTCATATTTTATCTCGATTCCGCCGATAGAAAGAATAAATTCCACTTCTTCCGCGCAGAATTCAGGCGTTACCTTATAAGCGGCGACCCCATACGTCATCAGCCCACCGCCCCGGTCCTCCTTTTCATACACCGTCACTTCCACCCCGGCCCGGGCCAGCCGATGCGCGACGCTAAGCCCCGCCGGGCCTGCCCCGACTATCGCCACGCGTTTTCCCGTCGACGGCGCCCGGCCGAAGATCCCCCATTTCTCCCGGATCGTCTTTTCCGTCGCATATCGCTGCAGCTTTGCGATGGGGATTGGGTCTTCCTCCATCAGGTTATAAACGCAGGCCCCTTCACACAGCTTTTCCACCGGGCAAACGCGGGAACATCCGCCCCCGAAGATATTCGCATCGAGGATCGTTCGGGCGGAGCCGCGCAGATTGTCGGTGGAGATCTGTTTGATGAATTTCGGGACGTCGATCCCGGTAGGGCAGCTTTTTGTACAGGGAGCGTCATAACAGAACAGGCAGCGGTTTGCCTCCACCAGCGCAGCATCCCGGGTTTCGAACGGGGGATGGATATCGCGAAAATTCTCCGCGTATTCGGCATCGGTCAATCGATGATTTCTGATCATGGCTCCGTCCTTTCTTTCCTTGTCATAACTCCGTCAATTTACCATAAGTCTCCGGTCGCCGGTCGCGGTAAAACTGCCACACACTCCTTACTTCCTCGATTTTTTCGAGATCGAATTCCGCGATGAGCAACTCGTCCCTGCTATCGGACGCCTGCGCGAAGATCTGACCGCGCGGGTCGACAAAATAACTACTGCCGTAGAACTTCCCGAGGTTCCACGGCTTCTCCTCGCCGACGCGGTTGATACATCCCATGAAGTACCCGTTGGCTGCCGCATGTGCCGGCTGTTCCAGCTGCCATAAGTACTGGGAAAGCCCGGCTACCGTGGCGGAAGGGTTATAGACGATCTCCGCGCCGTTCAACCCCAGGCAGCGCGCCCCGTCGGGGAAATGGCGGTCATAACAGATATAGACGCCTACCCGGGCATACCGTGTCTCAAAGACCGGGTAGCCGAGATTTCCGGGTTTGAAAAAGAATTTCTCCCAAAAACCCGACGTATGCGGAATATGGTTCTTCCGGTATTTTCCGAGGAAGCGTCCGTCCGCGTCAATAACGGCGGCCGTGTTGTAGAGCACACCGGGTTGCTCCTTTTCGTACACCGGTACGATCATCACCATATTATACCGGCGGGCATATTCCGCCATTCTCTCCGTCGCCGGACCCGGAACCGGTTCCGCCGACTCGTACCAGGCGCGGTCCTGTCCCGGACAAAAGTAGGGCGTATTGAAGATCTCCTGGAGGCAAAGGATCTGCACTCCTTTTCTTCCCGCCTCTTCGATAAAGGGGAGATGTTTCAGCACCATCGCTTCCTTGATCTCTTCGATGGTTCCCTCACCCTCGGTTTTCGGCAGGCTCATTTGAATCAATCCCGATTTGATAATTCTTGCCATGGTTGTAAAAAATTAAATGAATCCCCGGACTTTGGCCCGCGGAATGAATTTCCCATATCCTTTTCCTACGAGGCAACGTCCGTTTTCAATGGCTACCGTACCCCGCAACAAGACCGTTTTCACCTGTCCGGTAAGTTCCCAGCCCTCATACGCCGAATAGTCGACATTCATATGATGGCTGGCGGCCGTGATCGTATGCCGCGCGGCCGGATCGAACAGTACAATATCTGCGTCGCTGCCCGGCGCAATCGTACCTTTTCGGGGGAACATCCCGAAGATCTTTGCCGGATTGGTGCACGCGACCTCTACATATTTGTTCAGACTGATCCGCCCCTTTTGCACCCCTTCGCTGTACAAAAGCTCCATCCGGTTCTCGATCGCCGGATGACCGTTCGGGATCCTGGAAAAGTCCTTTTCACCCATCAACTTCTGTTTCCACATAAAAGGACAGTGATCGGTCGCCACGACATTCACCAACCCCTGGTTGATGCCGGCCCACAACGTTTCCTGGTCCTTCCGCTGCCGGAGTGGCGGGCTCATCACCCATCGGGCACCATCGAAATCCTTTTCATACAGCGAGGCATCCAGCAATAAATACTGGATACACGTCTCGACAAATACTTTCTGGTTGCGGCGTGTAGCATTCCGAACCGCATTCAGCGCGCCCTCACAGGTCAGATGCACGATGTATCCCGGGCAGCCGGTATAGTTGGCGATGTCCGCAAACCGACCCGACGCCTCCGCCTCCGTTACCTCCGGCTGCGACAAATAATGATACAGCGGCGACAACTTGCCCTCCGCGCGATGTTTTGCGATCAGGTAGTCGATCATATCGCCGTTGGTCGCGTGAACTGTAACGACACCGCCTTGTTTTTTGACTTCCTGCATCAGTGCCGTCATCTGGCGGTCGTCGATCATCAGGGCGCCTTTATAGGCCATAAAGGTCTTGAACGAGGTGATGCCTTGCTCCACCATCTCGGCGATCTCGGCCTTCGTCCCGTCATTGTAATCGGTGACCGCCATATGAAACCCATAATCTCCGACAGCGGTTCCCGCGGCTCGCCCATTCCATTCCGCCAACGCTTCTTTTAGCGAATGCCCCTGTCGTTGCAGTACGAAATCGATGACCATCGTCGTGCCGCCAAAGAGCGCAGCCCGCGTGCCGGTCTCGTGGGTGTCGCTGGAGAACGTTCCCATGAATGGCATATCCAGGTGGACATGCGGGTCGACCCCTCCGGGAATCACCAGCAAGCCGGTCGCATCGATGACCCGGACGGCTTTTCCGTCCGGCGATCGTTCTGCCACGCCATCCAGCGACCGGCCAACCGCCGAAACGGTTTCCCCCTCCACGAGGACATCCCCAACAAAGTCATCGGTAGCCGTGACGATCCTTCCATTCTTAATTAGCAGGGACATAGTTGGTCTCCTCTTTATAGGTTAATCGCGCTGCGCGCATCAATAGCCAATAACTCCCGCCGGCTACGATAAATCCCGTAAACCACGCATACCCGTACATTCCAACCAGCCAACCGGGAAACAGACCCGGCGCCACCGCGCCCACCGTTGCCAGAAAACCCGGCACGTTCGGGAGGATTCCCAGCAGCAGGCTGATCAGGGCAGAACGGTTAAGACCGCCGGTGTAGGAGTACATCCCGCGGGCTTCGTATAATCCGGCTACCGATAGTTGCTGGCGGCGGATGAGATAGTAATCCGTGATCAGGATACCCCCCACCGGCCCCAACAGGCTGGAATAGCCGACCAGCCACGTGAAGATGTAACCGCCCGGATCGGCAATGAGTTTCCAGGGAAAGATCAGGATCCCGGCAACGCCGGTAATGAGACCCCCGGTCCGGAAACTGATTCGCGATGGTGCCAGGTTTGCAAAGTCGTTGGCAGGGCTGACGATATTTGCCGCAATGTTTGTAGCCAGGGTAGAGATCGCTACCGCCAGCATGGCAAGGCTAACGAGCCAACGGTTATCGAACCGCCCTGCCAGCACCACCGGATCCCAGATCGTTTGACCAAATATAATCGCCGTCGCTGACGTGACAACGACGCCGATGAAAGCAAACAGCGTCATGGACGGAGGCAACCCGATGGCCTGACCCCTGATCTGCGCCCGCTGACTCACCGCATAGCACGTAAAGTCCGGGATATTCAGGGATAGAGTAGCCCAGAACCCCACCATACCGGTCAGGCCGGGTATAAAAAAGGCCCAAAATGCGCCGTTGGTGGCGAAGCGGGAGGGTTGCCGCAAGATAGGCCCAAGTCCGCCATGGACATGGGAAACGGCCCACCAAAGGAGTGCCACCGCGGCTAGCGGCAGAAAGATCGCTTTAAAGACAAGCAGTTTGCGGATACTGTCCACGCCGAGCCAAACTACCCACATATTGAGCAGCCAGAACGACAAGAAGCAGATCGCTGGACCGGTCGCCAGACCCCAGGAGGCGGGAAGCAGCCGTGGCAGATCCGCAATGCCCGGAGCCCAGACCCTTGCCAGCTGATATAATGCAAAGCCTCCGATCCAGGTCTGGATGCCAAACCATCCGCAGGCTACGATCGCCCGCAACATGGCCGGAATGTTCGCGCCCCGGACGCCAAAGCTTGCCCGGGCAAATACCGGAAACGGAATCCCGTATTTGGCGCCCGCCCGGCCGTTAAGGATCATCGGGACGAGCACAATGCTGTTACCGAGGAAGATCGTCAAAATAGCCTCCCACCAATTCATGCCACCCCCGATCAGCGAGCTGGCCAGCATGTAGGTCGGGATACAAAGGCTCATACTGATCCAGAGCGCAGCATAGTTGAAGGTCTTCCAGGTCCTTTTCTCCGCCGGAACCGGCGCCAGATCCTCACTGTACAATGACATAGAAAGGAGATTTATTGACCCAATCGGTTGTATTTTTTCAGGATGCGGAGTACCGCCTCCTTTGGCAGTCCATAGACCGTATTCCCATTGATCCCCGACAGCGTCTGCCCGGCAAACAATGCATTGACGATCGCTTCTTCCGTCGCTTCGATCGTCGCCGTCAGCAGGGGGTTGATCCGGTCGTTCGGGATCGTCTCCACCTCCCGGTTCTCGGTATTGCTGAAGGCGTGCGGGTTGGCCGTTGAAAAAGCGATAAAAATATCGCCGGACCCGTTGCCGCCGATACCGCCCGTCCTGGTCACCCCAAGGGGTATCCGCCGGGCAAGCCGTTTTAGCTGCCCCGGCAGCAGCGGCGCATTTGTCGCCAGGACTACGATGATCGACCCGGTTTCTTCGCGTTGAGGCGATCGAACGACACCGAAGCTTTGCCCTTCGATCGAATAGGGTAGCGTGTCTTTTAACGCCTGACCCACCGGCACTCCGGCGATGGTCAGCTGCGGCCGGCTGCCATGGTTGCATTGCACCAGTACGCCTACGGTATAACCGCCGTTCGCCTTATCCAGCACCCGCGACGCCGTTCCCGTTCCCCCTTTAAATCCGTAGCACATCATTCCCGTCCCGCCGCCAACACCTCCTTCCGCAACCGGCCCCCCATGCGCACTGTCCAACGCATGAAATACGTCAGCCCGGGTGACATGCTGTCCGTTGATATCGTTGAATATCCCGTCATAGGTCTCTGCAACTACCGGATAGGCGTACCAATAGTCTTTGTAAAAAGGGGTGTAGTAATGATGCCGGTCCATCCACTGCCACGCCGCATCGCGTACGGTGCCGACGCTGCCGGTATTGGTGATCAGGATAGGGGTCTCCAGAAATCCGGATTCCGTGATCCAGTGCGTCCCGGTCATATCGCCATTGCCGTTTAGCGTATACCAGTTGGCATAGACCGGGTCGAAGGTCGCCCCGCGCGGAAGGATCGCCGTTACTCCCGTCCTCACCGGGCCTTCCCCCTTTACCAACGGGCCGCTCCCTTTTATGATCGTCACTTCGCCTACGGTTACACCCGGTACATCCGTGATGGCGTTGTAGGAGCCGGGTTTGCCATCGAATGGAACGCCGTAATCCCGGGCGCGCCTGACCATTTGTCCCCGGACCGCGCCGAGGAGGAACAGGGAAGCAAAAAAAACGATAACTATTCTCATGCTAATTCGTTACATGCCCGTCCGCAATGGTCAATGCCTCGCTGATGATTGTCAGCCCTTCGTCGATCTGTTCCCGGGTGATCGATAGCGGAGGCGCGATAAAAACATAGTTCCACCGCACAAACGCATACATCCCCAACTGCCGCAGCCGCCCCGCTACCTGGCCCATGACGACCATCTCATCCGGTTTGGCGTTGAACGGCGCCATCGGTTCCTTCGTCTGCCGGTCCTTTACCACTTCTATACATCCGAGCAACCCGGTATTGCGAAAATCGCCGATACAAGGGTGCTTTTTTCCCAGGAGCGCCACCTGCTGCTCGATGTAATGCCCCATATGCGCCGCATTCTCGATCAACCCCTCATCCTCATAGATCTTTAACACCTCCACCCCGGCCGCACAGGCAACCGGATGAGCGGAGTAGGTGAGACCCGCCCACAGCACCCGGTCATTGAAATACTCCGCGATCTTGTCGCTGACGATCACAGCGCCGAGCGGAATATACCCGGCCGTGATCCCCTTGGCCGTGGCGATCATATCCGGCACAACCCCGTGCAACTCGCAGGCAAACCATTTTCCCGTGCGCCCGAACCCGCTCATGACCTCGTCTGCAATGAGCAGGATTCCATATTTGTCACAAAGCGCCCTTACTTTTTGCAGATAGTCCGGCGGGTATTTGATACAACCCGAACTCCCGCTTTCGCCTTCCATGAGGACGGCGGCGATATTTCCCGGGCCCTCGAACCCGATCACCCGCTCGAGGTGCTGGACACACTCCCGGCCGCAGCTTTGGATTTCCTTGTTCCAGGGACAGCGATAACAATAGGGGTCTTCGACGTGGACAAAATTTGGCGACTGCTGCGCATCCGACGGGAGCTTGCGCGGGTCGCCGCCCGCCGACATGGCCCCGTAGGAGGCCCCGTGAAATGCACGGTACCTTGCAATGATCTTGTGTTTGCCCGTATACAGCCGCGCCAGTTTGATGGCATTGTCGATCGCCGTCGCCCCGTCTGTCGTGAACAAGGTCTTCTGCAGGTTGCCCGGTGTGATCTCCGCCAGTTTCTTGCCCAGCTCACCCCTTGCCCGTGTGACACAACCCGGAGTGACATAGCTGACCTCCTGCATCTGCCGCACCACCGCTTCCGTTACCCGGGAATGTCCGTGGCCGATATTGACGTTGATCAGCCCGGAGGAAAAGTCCAGGTACCGCTTCCCATCATAGTCATAGAGGTAGACGCCCTCCGCCCGCTGTACCGCGATCGGGTCGATGCCCTTTTGTTTGCTCCAGGAGAATAAGGTGTAATCGAGGTTGTCCTGGACAATTTCTTTTGTTTGGGATAACGCACGTGTTCCGGGCATATCTAAGTGTTTTTTTAGCTCATCCAATTGACCCCCGCCTCGGGATTCCACTTCACCGTACTCTTCTTCAACCGGGTCCAGAACTCGATCGAACTCTTACCCGTAATATCCCCGACCCCGAATTTGCTCTCGTTCCACCCGCCAAACGAAAATGGCTCCCGCGGCACCGGTACCCCCACATTCACTCCTACCATCCCGGCCGAAGCCCGGTCGATCACATATCGCGCATACGCGCCGTTCTGCGTGAAAACGGAGGCCGCATTTCCGTACGGGCTTGCATTCTCTATCGCGATGGCCTCGTCCAGCGTCCCTACCCGCATAATGCTGATGACCGGACCGAAAACCTCTTCCTGTGCTATCGCCATCTCCGGCCGGACGTAATCGATCACCGTCGGCCCTACATAGGTTCCCGCTTCGCGACCTGCCACGACCCAACCCCGGCCGTCTACCAGCACTATAGCCCCCTGCGCTTCGGCCTCCGTAATATAGCGCTCGATCCGTTGTTTTGCCGCGGCGTCGATGACCGCGCCGAGGTTTTGGCCCGGAACGATCTTTCGTGCCTCCGCACAGATACGGTCGATAATTGCATCCACATTTCCAACCGCCACCATAGCGGAGGCCGCCATACAGCGCTGACCGGCGCATCCGCTCATGGAGGCTGCGACATTCTGCGACGTCATCTCCGGCTGCGCATCCGGTAAGACCAACAAATGATTTTTTGCCCCGCCAAGCGCGAGACAGCGTTTGAGGTGTTGTGTCGCGCGTTGATAGACCAGCTTTGCGACACGCGTCGAGCCGACAAAAGAGACGGCGTCGATACCCGCATGGTCGCAAATTGCCGTCACGACCTCACTGTCCCCATTGACGATGTTAAAGACACCGTCCGGCAGCCCGGCCTCGCGGAGCAGCAAGGCGATGCGCCCTGCGCTCAAGGGCACTTTCTCGGATGGTTTGATGACCATGCAATTTCCAAGCGCCAGCGCATTGGGAATCGTCCAGTTTGGCACCATCGCGGGAAAGTTAAACGGCACGATGGACGCGACAACTCCCAGCGCCGTCCGCTCCGTCCGGCATTCCACTCCTTTGCTCACCTCCAGGACCTCCCCGGCTACCAATTGGGGTAGGGAAGTGGCAAACTCGGTCAGCTCGATGCATTTTTCGATCTCCGCTACGGCTTCGGCACGGGTCTTTCCGTTCTCTTCGCTGACCAGGGCAGCCAGCTCGGCCAGGTCGCGCTCCAACAGCGTTTTATACCGGAAAAAGACCTGCACCCGGTCCTTGATCGGGGTCCGGCTCCAGGAAGAGAACGCCCGTCGCGCGGCTGCCACCGCGACATCCAGATCCATACGGGAGGAGCAGGGCATTGTGCCAAGCAAAACGCCATCCAGCGGCGAATGCACCTCCAGACGGCGTTCGGAATCGGCGCGAATGAATTTTCCGCCGATATAATTATCTATTGAGCCGTATTTACCGGCCGCCCTTGCCGGCTCCGTCAGGGTCGATTGCATGACATAAGGATTGTCACTCAATTTACCGCAAAATTCGCACATTCGACCAGGGAGGGGCCGGGCCGTGATCATTTCCCCACGACGACGACCCCGAAGGTCCCCGGGATCTGTTTTGGCCGCTCACCCGCCGCAGCGGGCTCGGTATCCGCCGCAGGAAGATATATTTCATGGGTCTTTTCGTTCACGGCGCAGGTCCGCGCGCTTCGCTTGGTGGGCACGTTATCGATCACCGCAAACGAGCTCGCCGACTCTTCCTTTATCACGGTCAGCTTTCCTTCGCCGCAGGATGCATAGACCAGCTTGAGGCCTTCGTCAAAGCCGACGCCGTCGCAACCATTCCCGATCGGCAGCGTGGCAACCACATTCCCGTTGGTTGCATCCATGACGACGAGCTTCTGATCGCAGCCGGCGAACAATCGCTTTGTCCGGCGGTCGATCGCCAGCCCGGTCGGACCTTCGGCGCCCAGGGGCCAGCTGGCGGTCACGGTTTTTGCCTTCAGGTCGACACAGCTGATCTTGTTCTTATCCTCGATATTCACATAGAGCTTGCCCGCTTCGTCTGAAACAGCCGTTTCCGGTTTACCGTCGAGTGCGATCGAATCCGTTACCTTGCCGCTCGCGGCGTCGATCAACGTGAGATTATGACTTCGGCCGTTGCAGGTTATCACCAGCTTTGTAAACGGGTCGTACATGATCGCATCGGGATTTTGTCCCGTATTGATCTGGGACTGTACTGCCGCCGTCTTCAGATCGAATACCGTTACGGTATTTAACCGGCCATTGCTGGTATACCCCTTGCCGTTGGCAAACGCGATCCCGTGCACGCCGGTCGTATTGGGGATAAATCCCACCGAATCGCCGGTTTTTGCATCCAGGATATTGACCTGGGTGCCATGCGACACGTAGATCTTCTGATCGGGTCCGACGGAGATATAGTCCCAGCCACCGGGGCTGCCGATCTTAAACGTCTTTGTCACATGCAAGCCGCTATTCTGCGCCTCTGCCGCTTGTGCAAAGAGACACGTTACGATTAAAAGTAGACGATGATTCATGTTTCGGGATTTGATCGTCCAAAGTAGAACCTCATTCTGATTAAATACTGAACCCGCAACGTAAATCGCCGGCCTAACTCACTCTTTTTCCTTCCAGCAGAAGATCCACCGCCTGTTCCAGGCTGCCTGCCCGGATGATCTGGCCCGCATTAACGAAGAAGATCTCATCCGCATTTTCTATCGTATTCAACCGGTGCGCGATGATTACCCGGGTAGTCGTTGCCGGCAGTCGCCGGAGAATATGCTCCAGCATCTTTTCCGTCACGGTATCGATATTGGCCGTCGCCTCATCGAGGATCAACAATTCAGGATTGCGCAGGACGGCGCGGATAAAGGCGATCAGCTGTTTCTGCCCCAGGCTGATCCCTTCCCCTCCCAGCACGACCTTCGTTTCCAGCCCCTCGTCGAACCTCGTCAACAGTGCCTCCAGTCCGGAGTCATGCAGGACAGCCGCCAGTTCATCGTTCGAGTAGGTCGAATAGGCTGTATTTCCATAGAGGATATTATCCCGGACCGTTCCGGTGAAGAGGATGGGGTCCTGTAAAATGAAGCCTATCTTCCGTGCCCGTTCCTCCGGAGTGAAAGTCCGGATATCCTTGCCGTCAAGCAACACCGCGCCTTCGGTCGGATCATACAACCGCGCCAGCAGCGAAGCCGTCGTTGTCTTGCCGCCGCCGGTCGGTCCCACCAACGCATAGGTCTTGCCCTTTTCCAACCGGAAGCTGTCATGCCGCAGCACTTCTTTCCCATTCGGATAGGCAAACGAGACACTCTTGAATTCGATCAACGCGGGGGGCTTCGAACGGGTTCCGTTGTCATCCGCGGGTACCACGGCGAGACCGCCGGCTTTTGCCTCCGCCTCGGGGATAGTCACCAGGTCGGACTCAAGGGACAGAATACGCGAGATCCGGTCCCAGCCTGCCACTGCCGTCTGGAAGCCCGACCACAGGGCGGCCAGCTGCCGCAACGGATCATAAAAGGTCTGGGTGTAAATAAAGAAACTTACAAAGAACGGCGCGCTGAATTCTCCCTGTTTGATCAGGTAGGCGCCATACAGCAGAACGACGACCTGGCCCAGCACCGCCAGAAAGCCGTAAACCGGCGTGTACACATTGTTGGAGAGCGTCGCATTAATGGCCTTCGAATAGTTGTCGTTATTGACCTGGCCAAAACGCTTGCGGAAATAATCCCGCCGGTTGAAGGCAAGCACTACCTTGAAATTCCCCAGGGACTCCTGGATCTCCGCGCTCATGGCACCGACGCTTTTCAGGTAGGTTGCATTCTTCTTTTTTACCCAGGGAGATACCAGCTTGTTGAAGATCCACATCAGGGCGCCCGGCGCCAGCACCGCGAGCCCCAGTCTCCAGTTGACCCATACCAGCGCGACGCCGGACGCGATCACGATGAAAAAGCTGGATACGAATTGCATCAGGCTTTGGCTGAAAAACTGGTTGAGCTTGTCCGTGTCGTTGTTGATGCGCGAAATGAGGTCCCCGGCTTTGTTTTGCGCAAAAAAGGCCACCGGTAATTCCTGGAGCTTATTGAAGATATTGTTTCGCAGCGTAAACAGCAGGTTTTGACCAAAGCCGCCCATCAGGATGGTGCGGCCGTAAATCGCCCCGAGATTGATCAGGTAGATCACGGCCAGCCACCCGCAAACCGCCAGCACCAGTGATTGTCCCTTTCCCGTCAGAAAGGTCCAACCGAGAACGTGGATGCCCGTGTTTGGCACCCGCGTGTTCAGGACATGCGTCAGCGTGAACCCCATGAGGTAAGGTGGGACCATGCTGAGCACCGAATACAGGATGATACAGCCGAGGGCCAGCCTTAGTTTGCCCTGCTGCTCCGGCAGCAGCCGGACCAGCTTGACCAGCGCCCGCCACGTGCTGCTCTTCTGTTGCCCCTCCTGGGCGATATTCAGGTTATACTGCTGCTTGCTCATAATGACTCGTGCTTCTTTGTGATTGATAGATCTGTACATATTCCGGGCAGGTTTTCATAAGCTGCTCGTGCGTACCGCCGGCGATCAACTCGCCTTCCATCAGCAAAACGATCTGGTCATAGTCCTCGATCGCCGCGATCTTCTGCGTCACGGACAGCAGCGTGATCCCCGGATAGTTCTGACGGACATTGGCCAGGATCTTTTGTTCGGTCTGCGTATCCACCCGCGCCGTGAAATCGTCCAGCAAAAGGATTCGGGGCTCGATCGCCAGCGCCCGCGCCAGCATGATCCGTTGCTTCTGCCCTCCGGACAGGGTAGTACCCCGCTCGGACACCACGGTGTCCAGGCCCTCGGGCAGACCGTCGATAAAATCCTTCAACTCTGCCGTAGCAATCGCCTTTGCCAACGACTGATCGGTGACTTTATCACTGAACGCGATATTTTCCCGGATGCTCATATTGAAAATGATGCTGTCCTGGAATACAAACCCGACCTGCCGGTGGAAATCTTCTTTTTTATAATCCTCCAATGGCTGACCGTCCAGCACGATCCGGCCCTTTTCCGGTTTGGTGAGCCCGGTCAGCAGGTAGAGCAGTTGGGTCTTCCCCGCGGCGGTAGGACCGATAACGGCCGTCCTGGAGCCGCCTTTAACCTGAAAGCTCACGTCCTTTAGTGCTTCTTTCCCCGCAAAGCTGATCCCGATATCGATCAACTCGATGTCGCCCTTCAACTCCCCGGCGATTGTTCCTTTATCCACCGCTTCCGGCGCGTTGAGCACGCCGCTGATCCGGAAAAAGGCCGCCTGCGCCTGCGCTATCAGGTTGCTCATGAATCCAAGCGTCAGGATGGGGAAGATCAGCTGCGACAGATATTGATTGAACTGCGTGAAATCGCCGAGGCTCATCGTCCCAAACAGCACGTAATGGCCGCCAAAGCCGAGGATCGCCAATGTCGCCATATTGGCCGTGAAAATAATGACGGGGATGAGGGATGCAAACAAATTGAGGATCCGCATCCCGAGCCCGAGGGCCTTTGCGTTTGCTTCAAGGAACTTTTTATACTCCAGTTGCTGCGAGTGGATGACCCGGATCAGCGCCGCTCCCAAAATGCTTTCGTTGATGACTTTGTTTAACCAATCGATCACTTCGCGGCTTGCCTTGAAAAGTACGCGGACCTTTTTCAGAATGAACCAGAACGTAAACCCGATGATCGGGATGATCGCAATTACCCACAAGGCCAGCTGCCACTTGATCCTGATCATAAAAAAGCTCGCGCCGAGGATAATAAAGATCGAAGAATAGATCGTCGCGACAACCTGCGATACGAACGTCTTGATCGAGTCAACATCCGCGGTGAGATTGGTCAGCAGCTGGGCCGAGCTCGTCTTTTGCAGAAAAGCGTAATCCTGCCGGGAGATCCGGTCCGCCAGCTTGGTCCGGAGGTCTCTGGCGACCCGCTCTGCAATAAACGTTTGTACAAAGCTGATCGCGAATGTCAGCACGAAGCTCGCGCAACTGGCGATAAGCAACTCCCATACAAACCTGGTGATCGGCCTGCCCTGGATAAACGCATCCACGCCATGACCGTTGATGCGCGGAAAAATAAGTTGGATAAGCGCCGCACCGATGGTCAGCCCTACCAATGGATAAACCAGCGCCCGATAAGGTTTGATCAGGGAGAATAGTCCCGGTCCCTTTGGTTTTTGCGGCTTTCCCGGCCCTCCCTTTTGCGGGTCGCCCGCTGCCCGCTGCCCCGCTTTTTGCGAATTCTTTTCACTCATAAGACCCTAAAATTAATGAAATCCCTTTCCGGGGAATATTATATTCCGGCACCAGCGGGAAAAGCCCGGTAGAAGGCGGGGATTTGTCGGTGGAAATGATATATTTGCCCCTCCCGGATTACCTGACTACACTATGGCTAAAAATATCTGCACGCCGATCCTGATCGCCTTCTTTTTCCAACCGGTCTTCGGTCAATTGCGTCATCTTCCGGCCTACCCGCTGATCACGCACGACACTTATTTCAGCGTCTGGTCCTTCGCGGATACCCTGAATGCCGACAGCACCCGCCACTGGACGGGCAAGGCGCAACCGCTGCAAGGAACGCTCGAGGTTGACAGCCAGTATTATTTCTTTCTTGGCAGACCCAACGGTTCGGATAACACCTCCGTAGACGCTATCCATGCCGCCGCACAGCAATGGGTCGAGGTCAAGGCCACACAAACCAAATACCAGTTTGTTTGCGGCGGTGTCGATCTTACGGTGACGTTTACCTCACCCCTGTTGCTGACCGATCTGGCCCTGTTGTCGCGACCCCTGACCTATGTGTCGTTCCGGATGCGAAGTAATGATGGCGCGCCGCACGTTGCCACGCTCCACTTCGATGTTGCGGGATATCTTGCGGCCAATACGCCGGATCAGCCGCTTCAGACCGGTCGCGGATCATCCGGCCCGGTGTCTTTTCTAAAGGCCGGCACCAAACAACAACCCATTCTGAAGAAGAAAGGGGATGACCTTCGGATCGATTGGGGTTCGCTCTACGTGGGAGCGCCGACCGAAAAGGGGCTCAGGATGGGATTCCGGCACGTTGGAGCGACCATGAAAGATACCGCCTTCCTTCCCGTTTTTCTGTCCACCGGGTACCCGCCGGTCGCCGTGTCCGAGGACCCCGTCGAAAAACTTGCCATGGTCGCGTACGACGAAATCTATTCGGTAGAATTCTTCCACCACAAACTCCGGCCGTGGTGGCGATCGCACCCGGAAGGCGGCGCGAAAAAGGCAACGATGGAGCGGCTGCTTCAACAGGCGTATATAGACTACGATCATATTCTTTCCCGCTGTGACACGTTCAACAAGGTCATGTATGGAACCGCCCTGGATGCCGGCGGGGAGCATTACGCCCAGCTTTGCGTTGCCGCCTACCGTCAAAGCATCGCGGCACACGCCCTTACGGCGAGCCCCTCGGGGGAGATCTTATTCCTGAGCAAGGAAAATTTCTCCAACGGTTCCATCAACACCGTCGATGTCACCTATCCGTCGGCGCCGCTGTATTTGTTGTACAACCCACGCCTTCTCGAAGGCATGCTCAACGGGAATTTCTATTATTCCGAAAGCGGTCGGTGGACCAAACCTTTTGCAGCGCACGATCTCGGGACTTATCCGCTTGCCGACGGGCAGACCTATGGAGAAGATATGCCGGTGGAAGAATGCGGGAACATGATCCTGTGTACCGCAGGGATCGTCCGGGCCGAAGGGGACGCCGGCTATGCGAAGAAACACTGGGCCACGTTGACCACCTGGGCACATTATCTCGAACAATCCGGCTTTGATCCCGTCAACCAGCTGTGCACCGATGACTTCGCCGGGCACCTGGCCCGTAACGCCAACTTGTCGGTCAAGGCGATCGTCGCTCTCGGCGCTTATGGCTGGATGGCCGCCCAGCTGGGTCATGCCGATACCGCGGCTAAATACGAGGCGCTGGCCACAACATTTGCGCGGCGATGGATGACGATGGCCGATGCCGGGGACCATTATGCGCTGACCTTTGACAAAAAGGACACCTGGAGCCAGAAATACAACCTGGTTTGGGATAAACTGCTTGGCCTTGGATTATTTCCCGCCGAAGTGTACCGGAAAGAGATCGCCTACTACCTTAAGCACCAAAATCCATTCGGTTTGCCGCTCGACAGCCGGGCCACATATACGAAGTCCGACTGGGTCCTGTGGACAGCTGCGCTAACCAGTAAAGATGAAGACTTTCAGGCACTTATCGATCCTATATATAATTTTATTATGAACACCCCCGACCGAATTCCACTTTCCGACTGGCATCAGACCACCGACGGGCGGAAGGTGGGATTTCAAGCGCGAAGTGTTGTAGGGGGTTATTTTATCCGCCTCCTCGATTATCAATGGAACAAACGATGAATAAGTTTAGCCATAAGCTGGTCTATCTCCTGGCGATCGGTTCACCGGTACTGGTTTCCGGTCAATCGGCGGATCTCGTCCGTTATGTACATCCCATCATCGGCACGCAGCGGATGGGTCATACCTATCCGGGCGCCACGTCGCCTTTTGGCATGGTACAGCTAAGTCCGGATACGGACACCATACCATATGAGAAGGACGGAAAATACAATCCGGATGTCTACAAGTACTGCGCCGGGTATCAATACGACGACAAAACCATCGTCGGGTTCAGCCACACGCATTTTAGCGGGACGGGTCACTCGGATCTCGGTGATTTCCTCGTGATGCCGACCGTAGGCGAGCTGCGGATGAACCCGGGTGTGGCCGGTCTGCCGCGGAGTGGATTCAGGTCCGCCTTTAACCATGCCACCGAGGTAGCGGAAGCCGATTATTACCAGGTAAAGCTCGACGACTATAATGTGCTTGCCGAGTTGACCACCACGACCCGAGTGGGGTTTCATCGCTATACCTTTCCTGCCTCCGACCAGGCGCACATTATTCTCGACCTGGTGAGTGGGATCTACAATTATGAGGACAAGAATGTCTGGACATATGTCCGTGTCGAGAACGACACGCTTGTCACCGGATTTCGGGAGACCAGCGGTTGGGGACGGACCCGCACGGTATATTTTGCGATGGCGTTTTCCAAGCCATTTGCCCGATACGGCGCCCGCAATTTTTCCCGGCGGCAGGTCTATCGCGGTTTTTGGGGTAACTGGGACCAGGCCCATAATTTCCCTGAGGCGGCCGGCCGCCAGTTACGATTGCATTTTGATTTTCAAACAAAGGAAGGCGAACAGATCCTGCTGAAGTTCGCGCTCTCTCCGGTCAGCACGGAGGGCGCCCTGCTCAATCTCCGGACCGAGGCGCCAGGCTGGAATTTCGACGCCGTTCGCCGTCAGGGTCAGGCCGCGTGGAACACCGAGCTGAATAAGGTTCGGATAGAGGCCGCGGAAGAGGATAAGGTGAACTTTTATACTTCGGTGTACCACGCCTTTATCAACCCGACGGTCTATATGGATGTCGACGGCTCGTACAAAGGGCTCGACCAGCTGATCCACAAGACAGACGGGTTTACCAACTATACCACCTTTTCACTCTGGGATACGCACCGGGCGCTCCATCCCCTGTTCAATATTCTGCAACCGAAGCGAAATGCCGATATGATCCGGTCGATGCTCGCCCACTATGATCAAAGTCCGGAGCATATGCTGCCGATATGGTCCTTTTACAGCAACGAAGATTGGTGTATGTCCGGCTATCACAGCGTAGCCGTGCTGGCCGATGCGATCGTAAAAGGAAACATTTCCTTAGATCCCGGACGGGCTCTCGATGCCTGCATCGCTACCTCCAACCATCGAAGCTTCGAAGGGATCGGCGTCTATATCGACAAGGGGTATATCCCATCGGAATCGAGCGGCGTCTCTGTTTCTTCCACGCTCGAATATGCGTATGACGACTGGGCGATCGCTCAGGCGGCCAGGAAGTTGGGCCGGAACGACATTTATGACCAATACATCAAGCGGTCGCAAAACTATCGCAACGTCTTTGATCCTTCGATAGGCTTTATGCGGCCGCGGCTGCAAGACGGCGGTTTTCGTTCAAACTTTGACGTGCTTAGCACCGATGGGCAGGGTTTTATCGAAGGCAATGCCTGGAATTATACGCTGTATGTCCCGCAAGACCCCGACGGGCTGATCGCCCTGCTGGGTGGAAAAAGGCGATTCGTTCAGCGGCTCGACTCGCTTTTCACCATGACGCTCCCGGATAAATTTTTTGCCGAAACGGAAGACATTACCCGGGATGGCATTATCGGCGGCTATGTTCATGGCAATGAGCCATCCCATCATGTGGCCTATCTCTATGACTGGACGGATCAGCCGTGGAAGACACAGGAACGGGTCAGGATGATCCTGGGAAACCAATACCACACCGGACCCGACGGCCTCGGTGGTAATGACGATACCGGGCAGATGAGTGCGTGGTATATTTTTTCTGCCCTTGGCTTTTATCCGGTTGCGCCCGGCTCGGACCACTATGCATTGGGCAGCCCTGCCGTGGACAGCGCGACGATCACACTGGAGAATGGCAGGACGTTTACGATCCGGGCGGTAAATCAGGGGCAAAAGAACGTGTATGTGTCCAGGGTCACGCTGAACGGTCAGCCGCTGACGCGACGCTATATTACCCACGGGGAGATCACGGACGGAGGCACGCTGATTTTTTATATGAGTGCAAAGCATTAAGTGATTGATACCTAACAGACAGATCCACTGTCTTTTACCACCCTTGCAAATGCGGATTTTTTTATATATATTTGTGATAGGATGATTTGATTTTTTTGATTTCTTCACCGAAAAATCTGTCATATGAAACACAACCCTATCCACATCCACATGAGCAAGACTGCCGTTACCGTGCTTCTTGCCGTTTCTTTCCTGAGCCTCGTCATGTTCTTATCGTACCTCTTTATGTCGTCCACGATTGGCAGATAAGCTCCTCTCTAAAGAAATTTCTTAAAAAGTAAAGGTCAAGCCGTTGCTTGACCTTTTTCATGCAAAAAATCGTCAACCCGGCTAGTATTTCACAAATGTGGCGTTGAAGAGCCCATTCGCGACGGTCAGACTATCCGAACCGCCGGAAGTATTGTAAAGCACACCGCTAAAGGAACCGGCAACCTTCCCTCCGGCCGAATCGTAGCTGGTGACCGTAATGGTTGAACGCCCCGCGGTTACCCCGCCATCATATGCCGTTTTGGTCCCGAAGTCGACATAGCCGACGTCGATCGAGGAGCCCGGGCCCGTGCTGACCATTGGCTGACCGAAATTGGCCGTGGAGGAGAATGTTAGCGTGAACCCGGTAGAGTCGCCATGTTTAAATTGTATCCCGCCGACAACCAATTGGCCGGTGGTGGTAATCAGTGCGCCGGTCTCGGGGATATTGGCCGCCCAGCCCGTGCCGTTGATCGTGGCCGTGACGGTGGGAGAACTGCTGTTGCTTTTTTTGCAACCTGCGGCAAGAAGGGCCGCGGCGACGAATAGCGCCAGAAAGCCGGTTATATAAACGTTCATGATTCTATCGGGATTTGATCTTCATTACGTTAAAATTAACGAATAGTTGCCTTTCGCTGACCGAGGGTCCGTGGTGGGAAATAAATAGTTAAAGGTCAAGCCGCGCGGCTTGACCTTTTTTGCTTTTGACAAAAGTTCAGGTTATTGTTTGGTGAAGGTCGTGTTGAATTTGCCGCCGGCAATGACCAGGCTGTCGTTGCTGTTGGTGACATTGTACAGCACACCGCTAAATGTACCGCCGATCTTGCCGCCGGTCGAATCATACGACGTGACGGTGATGACAGCGCGGCCGCTGCCGTAGGCGCCGGTGTACGTGTTGAACGTTTTCGCGTCGATATAGCTGACGACGTCCTGCGACGAGTCCGAGCTGACGGCCTGATTTATCGCAAACGGCTGGTAGATGACCACTTCAAATGCCGTCGTATCGCCGCCTTTGATCTGGGCGCCGCCGAGATCGAAGAAACCGCCGGCAGCATAGTAGATGCCTTCGACAGGATACGTGTTTGCCCAGGCGGTTCCGTTTACGGTGGCGGAAACGCCGGCACTTGAACCACCGCTGCTCTTCGAACAGCTCGTGACGGAGAATAACATGGCGGAAGAAATAACGAGAAGTGCAACTGCGCGGTTGAAGGAAAATTTCATAGCTGATGGAGTTTTTTTTCTGTTTAGAATAGGATATTCGACCGCCTATTAACGACTGCCAAATGCCTTTATTGTTTCCTTTACGCCTGGTTTTCGACACATTCTACGGGATCGGGATTTTAATTTACTTTTACAGTCGAACAAGATTATATTTATCTATAATACATCCTATCTGGTCCATATAGGTCCCATTGCACTCCCTGATTTTCCGCTCCTGCTGGCGCCCATGGAAGACGTCAGCGATCCGCCCTTTCGGGCTGTTTGCCGTAACCTTGGCGCCGATTTGACCTATACGGAATTTATTTCCAGCGAAGGGTTGTTAAAAGGCACGGTCAGCAGCCGGCGTAAGCTTGATATTTATGCCAACGAACGTCCCGTGGGCATTCAACTCTACGGCGGCGACGAAGACACGCTCGCCCGGGCTGCGGCCATCGTCGATGCCACCCAACCCGACCTGCTCGATATCAATTTCGGCTGCCCGGTAAAGGGAGTGGTCGGCCGGGGTGCGGGCGCCGGAGTGTTAAGAGACCCCGACCGGATGGTCAGGTTAACCTCGGCTTGTGTAAGATCAACCCATCTTCCGGTCACGGTTAAGACCCGCCTCGGTTGGGATGATGACAACAAGAACATCGAGACCGTCGCGGGGCGACTCCAGGATACCGGTATCCGTGCCCTGACCATTCATGGCCGCACCCGATGCCAACTCTATAAAGGAGTGGCGGATTGGACCCTTATAGGGCGGGTAAAAGACAACCCTCGTATCCATATTCCGATCTTTGGCAATGGGGATATCGACAGCCCCGAAAAAGCCGCCCGCTGCCGGAACCGGTACGGGGTCGATGGGATCATGATCGGCCGCGCCGCGATCGGTTACCCCTGGATCTTTCGGGAGATCCGGCACTATTTGAATACCGGCGAGTATTTACCGCCGCCTACGGTCGAAGAACGGGTGGCGGTTTGTCTCCAGCACCTTGAAGGCGCGCTGGTGTGGAATGGCAAGGTGCAGGGTCTTCGTGAGATGCGCGGGCGTTATTCGCAATACCTAAGAGGGCTGCCGGATATCCGGCTATACCTTCAGCAACTTGTTCGCCTTCCGGATCCCGATGCTGTCCGCCACATTCTGCAGCAAATTGCGGATCGCTATAAAGATTATCGGATCGAAGCCGAACCCATCCGGTTGGTCGACTATCACGCCAATTGCACACTCTAACGTATAAAGCCCATGTACCAAAAAACAAGCCTCTTCGCCCTGGCTGCGCTCCTCGGACTAACGACCCTCGGCCAGCAAAAGACCGCCATTGTCTACACGACTGCCGCCAACACCCAGCTTCGCCTTTCCCAAAACGGCCAGCTCAATTTCTCCCCCTGGCCGCAGCCGATGGAGACGGAACCCTTTGTGCTCGTCGACCCGGCCGTGACCTTTCAATCCTATCTCGGTGTCGGCGGCGCGCTGACAGACGCGTCGGCGGAGACCTTCGCCAGGCTGTCGAAAGACAAACAGCAGGAACTGCTGACCGCGTACTACGATCCGCAGAAAGGGATCGGCTACACCCTGGCCCGCACCAATATCCAAAGCTGCGATTTTTCCAGTGACACCTATAGTTATGTCGCCGACAACGACGCCGCCCTCAAGACATTCAGCGTCGCTCATGACGAACAATACCGCATCCCGCTCATCAGGCAGGCGATAGCCGCCGCCGGCGGTCATTTGCATCTTTATGTTTCTCCCTGGAGCCCGCCAGCCTGGATGAAGGACAACAATAGTGTCGTCGGTGGCGGCAAGCTGAAACCGGAATTTGCACAGGCCTGGGCCAATTTCTATATCAAATTCATCAAAACCTATGAAGCCATGGGCATACCGATTTGGGGCCTGAGCGTGCAGAACGAGCCCATGGCCCGGCAACGTTGGGAGTCCTGTATCTACACTGCCGAGGACGAGCGGGATTTTATAAAGAAATATCTTGGCCCCACCCTGGAAAAGGCCGGTATGGGCCAGAAGAAACTCATCGCCTGGGACCACAACCGCGACCTTATCTATCAGCGCGCCAGCACCATCCTGGAAGACCCCGCCGCCGCGCGGTATGTCTGGGGCATTGGATTCCACTGGTATGAGACCTGGACAGGAAACCCGATGCAGTTTCAGAATCTTCAGCTCGTGTCACGCGCCTTCCCCAGGACGAACCTGATCTTTACCGAAGGCTGCAAGGAAAACTTCAATTTCGACAGCCTCAACAGCTGGTCGCTCGGTGAGCGGTATGGCTATTCCATGCTCAACGACTTCAATGGCGGCGCTGTAGGCTGGACAGACTGGAATATCCTACTGGATGAACACGGCGGTCCCAACCATGTCGGTAATTTTTGCTTTGCGCCCGTGCACGCCGACACGCGAACGGGGCAGCTGATCTATACTAACGCGTATTATTATATCGGTCACTTCTCCAAATTCATTCATGCGGGCGCGCGGCGGATCGCGGTGTCCACCAACCGGCCCGCGCTTCAAAGCACCGGTTTTGCAAACCCGGATGGGAGTCTTGTCGTGATCGTCCTGAATACAACGGATCAGCCGCTGCCGTATCATTTAATGTGGAAGGGGAAGGCCGCCACGACCGAAAGCCTGGCGCATTCGATCGCAACGATCGTGATCAAATAGGGATCAGTCGGGAAGTTTCTGGTTATCGTAAAAGCGCCAATGCGCGGAATAATCTTTTTGCAGCGGCAATCCTTCCATGATCGCCCGGACCATTTCCACGGGCATCGCGTTCAGCTGCAATATCGTATCGTGGAATTGCCGGTAGCTCATCTTTCCGCCATCCACCAGCTCTGTCTTCAGCGCGTAGAACTGTCTGCCGCCGGTCAGGTATGCGAGCTGGTAAAGCGGCGGATACGACGTCTCGAAAGACCGGCGAACTTCACCTGCCGCATTGGCCCGCTCATGGCCGACCCGGTCCACCAGGAAGTCGATGCACTGTTGCGGCGTCCAGTTGCCCAAATGATAGTTGAGCGAAAAGATGATCCTTGCGCAGCGATGCATATGCCAAAACAACATTCCGATCCTGTCTTCCGGCGATTGCGGAAACTTGAGATCCCATAACAACAATTCCCAGTACAATGACCAGCCCTCCGTCCAGAATCCGGACCCGAAATCCCGGTAGCTTCGGTATCGTTCGTTCATAAATCCCTGGAGGTTATGGCCGGCGATCAGCTCATGATGTACGGTAGCGCGGGAAAAATGCGGGTTATTGCCCCGCATACTCATCAACCTGTCTTCTTCCGACATGGAGTCGGTGGGGTAGGAGATGCTGATTTCATCGCCGCCGGTAAAGAAAGGATTCACCAGCTGCCGCTCCGGCGTCATCATGATCATTCCCCAGGTTTCCTCATCAAGCGGCGGGATCGTGACCAGGTCGTGCTTTTTTATAAAGTCAACCGACTCATTGAACAGCCCGAGGATCATTTCGGGTTGTTCCCCCGGTGGCACATACGAATTTTTTACTTTTTCCAGCGCGCCTTTCCAGTTATCGCCATACCCCATGTCACGTGACGCCTTTAGCATTTCCCTGTCGCACCAGGCAAATTCCTTGTTGGCGATCCCGATCAGCTCTTCCGGCGTATACGGGATCATTTCAAATTGCAGCTGCCGGATCAGTTCGGCTCTGCCCACCGGCCGCCCGACGATCCCGCTTTTGTCCCCGGCCATAAAACGCCCCCTTCGCTCCCTGAACCCGCCCGCATATGCCGTCAGTGAATCGTTAAGGGCTTTGTAGTTTGCCGGCACCCACCAGGTAAACAGCGGGTCGTACCCATGATAGAACTCGTAGATGCTGCCGATTGCGCGTTTAAGGTCGGTCACCATCAGATCCGCCTCATACAGAAGATCCAGGTCGAGGCTGCTGTCTTTTTTCAGTTGCGCCCGCAATACGCCGGTTTGCAAAGCGGCGTCAGCCCAGGCCCTTGCGATTGACGGCGCGTCCGGACGATGCCCTCGCCGCCGCATGCGCTCCAGGGCATAGATCGAATCGGCAAACGGAAACCAGTTCCTGACCTTGATATATCTGGCGGAATCTATCGCAAGACGCCGTAGATGATCGCAGAGGTCCCGGTGAAACAAAATATAGTCCGCTTTGCACTCCTGCGGCAATCCGTCAAAGTTGACCTGTCCGAGTTTCACCAGGTATTCGCGATCCAACGAACTCAGCCGGGACCGCAGTTCCGGCGACACGGCCGCGACACCTCCAAATCGCGTTCCGTAAAAGCTGCTGTTGTAGAACCGGGTGACCGACCGGGCATCCGAACGATGGTGTTCGATCAGCACCGGCATCTCCTGGCAGGGGACATAGGGAGCGGGCGACACTTGCGCCCGCCCCGTCCCGCTGGCAGTAAACAACAAGGCAGAGATCGCCATGCATGTGTAGAAGACTCGCATATTTTTCTTCATTCTTTTATCCAAACGAGCGATACCGGCGGCTTCGGCTGGTACTGTGGCGGCTGATTGGCGACTGCCGGGAGCGGAACCCATTCTGACTTTGGTGTGGGGGTAGGGGAGACCCTGTTCATCCGCGCATAGTTGGGGATCGCTATAAGCGGCGTCCCGTCGGCCCATTGCCCACGGATCGTCATTACCCCACCCAATAAATCATCCGCCCAAACCAGCTTCAATGGCGCGTCGCCGATCCGCGCGCCGATCGACGGATTGTCCGCTGCCTCCACGTTGTAAATCAGCGGCCCATACCGCAATGCCACCCGCCCGCTGTCTGCCGCGATGCGGGGATCGGCGGTGACCCGCTGGATTTGCATGGGAAGTACGAGGTCGATGCGGTCGCCTTTCTTCCACTGACGGCGGATCACCGCATACCCATGAACGATAGCGGGAGTTACGGGCTCTCCGTTCACCGAAATCGATTTGAGGCCGTCGACGGCGGGTTGCGTCGTATACAGTTCGCTCGTCCGGCGATTGGGCACACGCACGTACACGGTGAATGTTGAAGGCGATGCCGGATTCACCGTGATCGATACTTCCGGTTTCCACGGATAGCCGGTCTTTTGTATCATCTCCAACCGGGTCCCGGCCACGCTGCCGACACGGATCGTGCTGCCGACGAACAAATTCACATAAATGCCGTCGTCGCCCCGCACGTATGTCCATGTTGGCATCATCAGCAGCGTCCGGGGGATATTTCCCACACAGCAGGGACAGGAGTGCCATGCGTAGCGCGGTTGCGCCGTAGACAGCGCATTGGTGTAGTAGAAGTCGGTGCCGTCCAGGTTGAGCGAACCCAGTAAGGCGTTGTACAGGGTCTCCTCATAGAGGTCCGCATATCGCGCGTCATGATAAGCCAGGTTCATCTTGTACTCAAAGAAGATCAATCCGCAACTCGAGCAGGATTCGCAATAGGAGTCGTTGCGAAGCGAGTAGTCCGGCCCGAATCCCTCCGATGTTTCGCCGCTGCCGATGCCGCCGGTGATGTAGTATTTCCGGTTCACCATATTGTCCCAAAGCGACATCACCGCGCTTTGATAGTCGACGTCGTGCATTTCCGCCGCGATGTCGGCCATTCCCGAATAAGTATAGGTGGCCCGCACCGCATGACCCACCGCCTGGTATTGCTCCTGGACACGGGTCTGGCTTTGATCGTATTCGTCGCCGCCGCCGCGGCTATCCAGCAGGAATTTGGCCAGCCGGATATAGGAATCGCCGCGGCCTTGTCCTTCCACATCGTTGACAAAACGTCCAAACCGTACCAGCGCCTGTTCCATCTCCTGATGGCCGTCCGACCAAACACGTTTGCCCGGTCCGATGTTTGCCACCCAGCAGCCGGCCAGTCGCTTTGCCGCGTCGTATAACCGCCGGTCCCGCCCTTCGGTCAGCGTATAGTGATTGATCGCCGACTCGATAAAATAACCCGCGGTGTACCCTTCATGGTTGCCGCGGCTTTCCGGCGTCCACCGGTTGTGCCACTTCGCCGTATCGCGCAGCGTATAGGCTGTCTGAAGATACCCGTCGGCTTCCTGGGCTGAAAGGATGATCGGTATCCAGCGCTCCAGCGTGGCCTTCATTTTCGCTTGCGCGTGGATGATCGCCGTATCGCCCTGCGGGTCAACCATCAGCGCTTCGCACATCGATTCGACCGTTTGATAGACCCAGGCGTTCGAAAAAACATATCCTTTGTGCGGTCCGTGGGGCAGACCCTTCAGGGCCTTCGCCGCTTCGATGAAGTTGTCGATTCCGCCCTGACCGGTCGTCAGGTCCGACCGCTCGATCTGGTCGATGCAAAAGGGTATCCAGTGCACGATAAGTGCCTTGAACCGCGCGGTCCAAAGGGGGTTATCGATTTGGTAACGGGTGGTATAGACGACGTCAAGCCGTTTGGCGGGGGGCGGAGTGACGACCTTTACCATGACCGTCGATACGGAATTCAAGTCGCCCTGTGAAGCCTTCAACTGAAGTGAATAGTTGCCGGGCGCTGAAAAGGTCGCGGTGGTCTTTAGCGAGTCGGCTGCATCAAATGTAACCGCGCCCGGGCCCGAGACTTTGCTCCAGCGGCTGCTGTCGATCGGAAGTATCGACCGGACCCGTCCGGATAAATAGGTTTTTCCATTGAGCATCACATCCCGATCCGCTCCGGCCGCCACGACGGGGGGAACCGGTCCCCCGCCCGGGGCTTCCAGTACTTTCCATTCCAGCAAGGCAGCCACCCAACGGTCCGCCGAATCCATTTCCAGCCGAAGCCGGGTTGTGCTCACGGCGTCGAACCTCGTCGTGTTGTAGGCGTTATTTGTCAAACCCAGACCGGTCGCGTGCTCCACCGGCCGGAAGCGGGTCCCGTCCCAATATTCGATATGATAGGCTGATGGCAGAGGCACCGTTCCGGTATAGTCCCACCAATAAACGGCGATCCGGTCCGTCATAACCGGCTGTGCCCAGTCATATTGCACCCAGGTGCTGAACCGTTTTGGTTTCGGGGACCCGGGCGATGGCTCCCCCGGCTCCGTCCGCACCAGTTCGTCATTCAGCTCATTGTAGTTGCCGCCATAGCGGTCGATCCCCGAAGGCGAAGCAACAACCGCGAGGTTCGCCGGTTTGTCGGATTGCGCACCGCAATAAAGAAACAGAGACAACCAAAGCAACAAAACGATCGTTTTCCGCAACATTATCCTAATTTAATTCGTCTGATTGAAATTACGATCCCGCCCCTAACCAAACTTAGCCGATCTTCACCCGATTTTCGCCGATTTTGACCTAAACCTTTAAAAAATCAGTCAACATGTTCCGCAATTATCTCAAGATCGCCTGGCGTAACCTCTGGAAAAACAAGGTCTATTCCATCATCAATATTGCCGGTCTCGCCACCGGAATGGCGGCCAGCATCGTCATCCTCCTCTTCGTCTTTTACGAAAACAGTTTCGACCGCTTCCATACCAAAAACCTTTACCGCCTGAACGAAGTTCAGAAATTTCCCGGTATGGTCACCTCCCAGAAAGTTGCCCTCTCCATGTTTCCCATGGGCCCGACCCTGCGGCAGGAGTTTCCCGAGATCCGCAACTACTGCCGGGTCAGATGGTCCCGTAAGTACGAACTGTCCCTGGGCGACAAACACCTGTTCCTGCCACAGATCCTCCTCGTGGACACCAGCTTCCTCCAGATGTTCAATTTTCCGTTATTGCGGGGCGATCCCGCGACCGCCTTGCTCCAACCAAACAGCGCCGTGCTGACCGAAACCACTGCCCGGAAGCTGTTCGGCGCGGACGACCCGATGGGTAAAACGATCCGGCACGCGTACGACGATACTACCCTCTATACCGTTAAAGGCGTCGTCGCAGATCCCCCGGAGAATTCCCACATACAATTCGATGCGCTTTTTTCGTTCAATACCTTTTTCCGCAAGGAGATGATGCAAAACTGGGGCGGTAACTGGCTTCATACCTTTCTCGAACTCTCCCCGCATACCAACCCGGCGGCCCTCGAAGCAAAATTCCCCGCCTACCTGAAAAAATACATGGAAAGGGGCGAAGGCTGGAAATACTACGACCTCTTCCTACTGCCGCTGCGGGACGTACATGCCGGGACGTCGGATTTCGCCATCGACCGCCTCAACTATATGAAATTCGACAGGAGTTACACCCGCGTTTTCCTCGCTATCGCGCTGATCGTGCTGCTGATCGCCTGCGTCAACTTTATGAACCTGTCCACCGCCCGCTCTGCCGAACGCGCCCGCGAAGTGGGTATCCGCAAGGCAATCGGCGCACTGCGCCTGCAATTGGGCGCTCAGTTCCTTAGCGAAGCCCTGCTGCTTGCCTTGCTGGCCCTCATCCTGGCCGCCGGTCTCGTCGCCGCGGCCATTCCCTGGGTCAACAGCCTGAGCAGCCGCCATCTGCAGCTCGTATTTTTTCAGAGCGGCTGGATCGTCGGCGCCATCCTCGCGGCGACCGTCCTCCTCGGGATACTCTCGGGTCTCTATCCCGCCATCTATCTTTCTTCGTTCCGCCCGGTCCGCGTCCTAAAGGGGTTGCCCCAGATGGGGAAAAACAAAGGCATGCTGCGAAACCTCCTGGTAGTCGGTCAATTCACCAGCGCGATCTTTCTGATCGTCGCGACCATCTTTGTCTACAGGCAGCTGAACTATATGCAGGATAAAGATCCCGGCTTTGTCCGCGAACAGCTCGTCAACATCAAACTGGACGACGTAACGGGTCAGAAATTCGATGTGCTGAAAAAGGAACTCTCCAACAGCACCCTCATTACCGGCGTAACCGCGGCTCAGGACCAGCTGGGCAGCAGCCTCGATCAGTCCGGTGTCAATTTCAGGGGCGACGGCCCCGAGCGGAACCTGGCCGTCACCCTCCTCGTCGTCGACCCCGACTACCTCCGGGTCTACAAGATCCCGGTGATCTATGGCAACAATTTCTCGCATGAAAAATCCGCCGCCGGAAGGGAATACATCATCAACGAGGAGCTGGCCCGCGAACTGCTGAAAGATGAACCCAAGCATTCCATGCCCTGGCTGATCGGCAGGACATTCGGCTTCGACACCACCGGTTCTATCGTCGGGATCGCAAAGGATTTCAACTTCAATTCTCTGCATAATAAGATCGAAACGATGTTTTTCCTTAACCAGGCCAACCAGGGATTAAACACGATGTCCGTGCGGATCGACGGCGCCCGTACCAACCAGGCGATCGCATATCTCGAAGCCGTCTGGAACAGGCTTTTTCCCGGTCAGCCATTTGAATACCAGTTCCTCGACGACCGATTTAGGGACGTGTACCGCGCCGATCAGCAGGTAACCACCATGGTCAGCGTGCTCGCGGTTCTGGCGATCTTCATTTCCTGTCTCGGTCTGTTTGGCCTCGCCAGCTATTCGGCAGAAAAAAGGGTGAAAGAGATCGGCATCCGAAAAGTGATGGGTGCTTCGATCCGGCAAATCGTCGGGCTGTTGTCGCGGCAGTTCGTCGGTCTTGTGCTTCTTGCCAACCTGATCGCCTTGCCGCTCGCGGGGTTTGCGATCCATCGCTGGCTGGAAGACTATGCCTACCGGATCGCGATAAGCTGGTGGGTATTTGCGCTGGCCGGCATTCTTGCGTTGGTTATTGCGCTGGCGACGGTGAGCATCCTGGCCTTCCGGGCGGCGATAGCGAATCCCGTGAATAGCCTGCGCTCCGAATGACCCATTTCTGGTTGCGGTGAATTCGCCATTATTACATTCCGCCCTGAGTCGCCGGCGGTACACCCGGGATGCCACCTGCCCGCTGCGCCTTAAACTCCGTGTGCTCCTTATGCGCCTGCTCGATCTCGTACTCCAGTTCCGGATCGATATTCTGCGATTCGACCCGCTTCGCCTTTTCCGCGAGCTCTTTGCGGTGTGCCTTCAGCCAGGCCAGTTCCTTTGCACCATAGGACCAGCGGGTGAGCAACACATAAAGTACCGGAACGATAAAGATAGATATCGTCGAAGACGCGATCATTCCGCCCAGGACCGTCACGCCGATCGTATTGCGGGATGCGCCACCCGCTCCGCTGGCCAGCACCAGCGGCATCACCCCAAAGATGAATGACAGCGACGTCATGATAATGGGCCGGATCCGGAGCCGCACGGCGTCCAGCGTAGATGCGATCAGGTCTTCGCCACGGTCCACCCGGATCTTTGCGAACTCGACGATCAGGATGGCGTTCTTGGCCGAAAGCCCGATCAACGTGATCAGCCCGACCTGGGCGTATACGTTATTCGTTAGCGTCCTAGCCATGCTGAGCGCCACAATTGCCCCGAATGCGCTGATAGGAACGGCCAACATCACGGCCAGCGGAACCGACCAGCTTTCATAAAGCGCAGCAAGGAAGAGAAATACAAAGACGATACAAAAGGTAAAAATATAGACCGTCATCGACCCCGCCTTGATCTCTTCGTAGCTAAGTCCCGAGAAATCGTAGGTGTACCCGCGAGGTAAATAGCTGGAGGCAAGCCTGCGCAGATCGGCGATGCTTTGCCCGCTGCTGAATCCCGGCGGGATGGAACCATCCACCTCCGCCGACCGGAAAATATTGAAATGGGTGATTAGCGGGGGCGCAATGGACGACTTGTAGCTGATCAGCGTGCTCAGCGGGACCATCGAATCCCGCTTGTTCCGCACATAGTATTTATTCATGTCTTCGATCATCGCCCGGTAGTCGGTGTCGGCCTGGATGACGACGTGGTAGGTCCGGTTGTATAGGGTAAAGTTGTTGGTGAACAGGCTGCCCATAAAAGCCTGCATCGTGGAGAAGACCTGTGAAATATCCACTCCCAGCTTCTGGCACTTCTCCCGGTCGACCGAAAGGTCATAAGACGGCGTATGGGCGGAAAAGTAGCAGAAGGCGGTCGAGGTGGAGGGGTTCTTCTTTGCTTCTTCCACAAATCGCTGTACCGTTTTTTCGAACTGATAAATGTCGTCCGTCGAGCTGCCTTCTTCGATCTGCATCGCAAAGCCCGCAGCGATGCCGATGCCGCGGATGGGCGGGGGCTGGATGACGACCACCGTGGCATTCCGGATCCCGGCTTCGGCGATCTTTCTGTCCAGTACCGTCTTTATACCGGGCCATTGCAACTCGGGTGTTTTACGCTCCGACCAGGGCTTCAGCATGATGAAAAAGGAGCCCCCGTTCGAGGTGTTGCCACGACTGAGGATATTGAACCCCGAAAATGCCGAATAGTGAAGAATGCCGGGTGTCGAGTTCACAACCGCAATGATCTTCTCCATTACTTTTACTGTTTCCGTAGTAGAGCTCGCATCGGCCAGTTGGAAGCCAATGAACAACCTCCCGCCGTCCTCCATGGGGACAAAACCCGATGGCTTCGCCCGAAAAAGGAAAAAGGCGCCCGTGCAAATTCCAAACAGGAGCAGGATGATAAGCCAGGAATGCCGGATACTGTTCCGGACACCCCGGGAATAGCCGGCGTTGAACCGGTCGAATCCCGCGTTAAACCAGCCAAAAGCGCGGTCCAGCCAATTCTTTTTCTTTTGAGGATCGTGCGGCTTCAATAACAGCGTACAAAGCGCCGGTGTCAGGGACAAGGCAACGAATGCCGACAGGATAACGGAAATGGCGATCGTAATGGCGAATTGCTGATACAGCCGGCCGACAATCCCGGGAATAAACCCAACCGGGACAAACACCGCAGCGAGGATCAGCGCGATAGCCACGACCGGCGCCGAGATCTCTTTCATCGCCTGGTAGGTCGCCTCCTTTGCGGACATGTGCCGCTCATCGATATAATGTTGAACCGCCTCCACCACGATGATCGCATCATCCACCACGATCCCGATAGCCAGTGTGAAGCCAAACATGGTCAGGGTGTTGATCGTAAACCCGAGAGGGATAAAAAAACAAAATGCACCCAGGATGGACACCGGGATGGCAAAGACGGGAATAAGTGTCGACCGCCAGTTCTGCAGGAAAAGGAATACGACAAAGGCAACCAACGCCAATGCCTGCACGAGGGTCTTTATCACTTCCTCCATGGAGACCCGGATGATCGTAACGGCCTCGAACGGCACAAGGTAATCCACGTCTGCGGGGAAGGTCTTCTTCAGCTCGGCCAATTTGGCATAAACTCCGTCGGCCGTTTTCAACGCATTGCTGCCAGGGGTCTGGTAGATCATCAAAAACGAGCAGTGTTTACCGTCCACAAAGTCGTTGCTGGAAAAGGTAAATTTCCCCAGCTCGATTCGCGCGATGTCTTTCAGGTAGACCATCTGTCCCGTACCGGGGTTGGTCTTTATGATGATATTTTCGTAGTCCGCTGCCTTACTCAGTATCCCGTTGACGACAATACTATACTCATGCGCCTGCGCCGACGCTTGAGGCGGTGCGCCCACGGCCCCGGCCGCGACATAGACATTTTGGGAAGACAACGCACTTTGCACATCGGACGGAGTGATTTGGTAGGAGGCCATTTTTTGCGGGTTCAACCAGATCCGCATGGCGAACTGGTCGCCCCAGGCCTGTATATCCCCGACACCCGGGACCCTCAGGATTGCCTCCTGGATAAATATGTCCGTATAGTTGTCGAGAAAGGTGATGTTGTGGGTCCCTTTCGGCGAATATACCGCCACGAGCATCAGCTGGTCCGGGTTACTGGCCCGCACAGTCAGCCCCAGCTTGCTGACCACCGACGGAAGCAGCGGCTGGGCAATGCCGACCCGGTTCTGGACGTTGAGCGCTGAAACATAGGGATTGGTCCCAATTCCGAATGTCACCTGAATTCCCACCCCGCCGGTACTGCTGCTGGTACTTTGCATATACTCCATTCCGGGGGTGCCGTTCACTTGTTCCTCGATCGGGATGGCAACGGTTTGTTCTACCGTCTGGGCGTCCGCACCGGTATAGTTGCCTCTTATCGATACGCTGGGTGGTGAAATATTCGGGTACTGATCGACAGCGGTATTGAACATGGAAATGAGACCGGAAATGACCAGTATCAACGATATGACGATAGCGGTAACGGGCCGCTTGATAAAGGTGTTCGCGATCATCTTTCCCGGTGTTTTTCCCGTTGGTGTCCGGAACCCGCTGCGTGCGGCTACCCGCCGTTCGCCCGACGTTCCTTCAGGTCATTGTGTTCCTTATGCGCTTGTTCGATCTCGTATTCGAGTTCGGGATCGATATTCTGCGCCTCCACTTTTTTTGCCTTTTCGGTCAGCTCTTCGCGGTGCGCCTTTAGCCATGCCAGCTCTTTTTTCCCGTAAGACCAACGGGTCAAAAGTACGTAAAGGACCGGAACGATAAATATAGATATTGTCGAAGACGCGATCATCCCGCCAAGGACCGTTACGCCGATGGTATTCCGGGATGCGCCGCCGGCGCCACTGGCCAGCACCAGCGGCATCACGCCGAAGATGAAGGACAGGGAAGTCATGATGATGGGCCGGATCCGAAGCCGGACGGCGTCGAGCGTAGAGGCGATCAGGTCCTCCCCGCGGTCCACCCGGATCTTTGCAAATTCGACGATCAGGATGGCATTCTTGGCCGACAGGCCGATCAGGGTGATCAGGCCGATCTGTGCATATACGTTATTGGTCAGCGTTGTGCCGATGGACAGGGCAACGATCGCTCCAAATGCGCTGATGGGGACAGCCAGCATCACCGCCAGCGGCACCGACCAGCTTTCGTATAACGCCGCCAAAAACAAGAAGACAAAAACTATACAAAAAACAAAGATGTAAACCGTCAGCGACCCTGCTTTGATCTCCTCGTAACTAAGTCCCGAAAAATCGTAGGTATAGCCCCGCGGGAGATACCTCGTGGCGAGCCTCCGCAGGTCGGCCAGGCTCTGGCCGCTGCTGTATCCCGGCGGTATCGAGCCGTCGACCTCCGCCGAACGGAAGATATTAAAGTGGGTAACGAGCGGAGGGGCGATCGAGGATTTGTAGCTGATCAGCGTACTCAACGGCACCATCGAATCCCGCCTGTTGCGGACGTAATATTTGTTCATGTCCTCTATCAGCGCCCGGTAGGTTGTGTCTGCCTGCATGACAACATGATAGGTCCGGTTGTACAGCGTGAAGTTGTTGATGAACAGGCTGCCCATAAACGCCTGCATCGTCGTAAAGACCTGCGAGATATCCACGCCCAGCTTCTGGCATTTTTCCCGGTCGACCGTAAGGTCGTAGCTGGGGGTATGGGCGGAAAAATAACAAAATGCCGTTGAGGTAGACGGGTTCTTTTTGGCCTCGGCTACAAAACGCTGCACCGTTTTTTCGAACTGATAGATATCATCCGTCGAGCTGCCTTCTTCGATCTGCATCGCAAACCCCGCGGCGATGCCGATCCCGCGGATGGGCGGCGGTTGGATGACGACCACGTTTGCGTTCTTTATGCCGGCCTGACTTATCCGTCGCCGCAGGACGTTCATTATTCCCGGCACCTTGGTATCGGGGGTCTTCCGTTTGTCCCAGGGTTCCAGCATGACAAAGAAGGATCCGGCGTTCGACGTTGCTCCGCCGTTCAGAATATTGAATCCGGAGACCGCCGTATAGTGCATAATACCGGGTGTCGTATTGACCACCTTCATGATCTTCTCCATTACCTGCACGGATTCGGTGGTCGAGCTGGCGTCAGCCAGCTGGAAGGTAATAAAGAGCCTTCCTCCGTCTTCGCTAGGCACAAATCCCGCCGGCTTGAGGCGGAACAGGAAAAAAGCGCCGACGCATATCAGGAATAGCGCCAGGACGACGGCCCCGGAGTATCGGATGCTTCGCCGCACGCCATGTGTGTACCCCCGGATGAACCGGTCGAATTGCCGGTTGAACCAGGCAAAGAATTTCTCCAGCCAGTTTTTTTTCTTTTGCGGGTCATGTGGTTTCAACAACAGGGTACAAAGCGCCGGTGTCAGGGAAAGCGCGATAAAGGCGGACAGGATGACCGAAATGGCGATCGTTATCGCAAACTGCTGATAGAGCCGGCCTACGATGCCGGGAATAAAACCGACCGGCACGAATACAGCCGCCAGGATCAGCGCAATCGCCACCACCGGCGCGGAGATCTCCTTCATCGCACGGTATGTCGCCTCCTTGGCGGACATATGCTGTTCGTCGATGTAGTGCTGTACCGCCTCCACCACGATGATGGCGTCATCGACTACGATCCCGATGGCCAGCACGAACCCGAACATCGTGAGGGTGTTGATCGTGAATCCCAGCGGGATAAAAAAACAAAACGTCCCCAGCAGGGATACCGGGATCGCGAAGATCGGGATGATCGTGGAGCGCAGGTTTTGCAGAAAAAGGAAAACCACGAAAGCCACCAGGAAGAGGGCTTTCCCCAGCGTGCCGATCACTTCCTGCATCGAGACCCGGATGATCGTGATGGACTCAAATGGCACCTTGTAGTCGACATCGGTCGGGAAGGTCTTTTTAAGCTCGGCCAATTTGGCATAGACGGCGTCCGCCGTTTGTAGCGCATTGCCGCCGGGGGTTTGATAGATCATCAGCAACGAGCATCGTTTGCCGTCGACAAACGCGTTGCTGGAGAAGGTGAATTTCCCCAACTCGACCCGGGCAATATCGCGGAGATAGACCATCTCGCCCGTCGCCGGGTTGGACTTGATGACGACCTTCTGGTAGTCCGCGGGCTTGTTCAACATCCCGTTGACCAATACGCTCATTTCGTATGGCTGCGACGCCTGTTGCGGCGGTGCGCCCGCAGCGCCGGCTGCCACGTAGGCATTTTGCGCGTTCAGCGCGGCGGACACGTCGCCCGGCGTGAGGTTGTAAGAAGCCATCTTTTGCGGATTCAGCCAGATGCGCATGGCGAACTGGTCGGTACGCGCCTGTACGTCGCCGACGCCCGGCACCCGTAAAATGGCGTCCTGGATGAACACACTGGTATAATTGTCGAGAAAGGTGATGTTGTGGCTGCCTTCGGGCGAAAATATGGCCACCAGCATCAGCTGATCCGGGTTGCTGGCACGCACGGTAAGCCCCAGTTTGCTCACTACCGCGGGGAGCAGCGGCTGTGCAATACCCACCCGGTTCTGCACGTTGAGCGCCGACACGTAGGCGTTGGTGCCGATCGCGAAGGTGATCCGGATACCTACGCCGCCGCTGTTTGTGCTGGTGCTCTGCATGTATTCCATTCCCGGCGTTCCGTTGACCTGCTCTTCGATGGGGATGGCGACGGTCTGCTCCACGGTTTGCGCGTCGGCCCCCGTATAGCTACCGTTGACGGATACGCTTGGCGGTGAAATATTCGGGTATTGGTCGACGGCCAGGTTGAACATCGAGATCACACCCGAGATTGCCAGTACAAGGGAAATGACAATGGCGGTAACGGGTCGTTTTATAAAGGTATTTGCGATCACCCTTCGTTGCGTTTATGCTGGTCCCCGGTATCCGCCCGTTTGTTTTGATCACGCGCTTTTTGCAGCTCATATTCCAGCTCCGCGTCGATGTCCTGCGCCTCCACTTTCCGGGCTTTCTCCATGAGGTCTGCGTGGTGGGCCTGAAGCCAGGCCAGCTTCTCCTTGCCGTAGGACATCCGGGTTATGACCACAAAAAGCACGGGGACGATAAAGATGGCGATGGTCGTAGCCGCCGTCATTCCTCCAAGGACCGTAAATCCGATCGTCCGTCGCGCGATTGCTCCCGCACCCGACGCCAGCACCAGCGGTAAAACCCCCAAAATGAATGCCAACGATGTCATCACGATCGGCCGGAGCCGTAGCTTCACCGCTTCCAGCGTCGATTGGATCAGCTCCTCACCGCGGTCGACACGCACCTTCGCGAACTCCACGATCAGGATCGCGTTCTTTGCAGCCAGGCCGATGAGCGTGATCAGGCCGATCTGGGCGTAAACGTTATCGGTCAGGCTTGGGACCAGGAAGAGGGTGAAGATCGCCCCGAATGCGCCGATGGGAACGGCCAGCAACACCGAGAACGGCACGGACCAACTTTCATATAAGGCCGCAAGAAAGAGGAAAACGAAGGTGATCGAAAACATGAAAATATAGATCGTCGTCGAGCCCGCCCGGATCTCCTCGTAGCTGAGACCGGAGAACTCGTAGTTGTACCCGACGGGAAGGATGCGATTTGCGATGGCGATCAGCGAATCGGTCGCCTGGTTGCTGCTAAAGCCCGCGGCCGGCGCGCCGTCGATCTCCGCCGAGCGGAAGATATTAAAGTGCTGGACGAGGGGCGCGGTCTCCGTCGGCGAATAGGTCACCAGGGTGCTCAGCGGCACCATCGTGCTATCCTGGTTGCGGACATAGTATTTTTCCATATCCGTGATGTTTCCCCGGAATGCGGTGTCAGCCTGGACTACGACGTGGAAGGTCCGGTTGTATTCCGTAAAGTCGTTGATATACAGGCTTCCCATAAAAGCCTGGATCGTTGTGAATACATCCCCGATATTCACACCCAGTTTTTCACATTTTTCGCGGTCGACCTTCAGGTTGATGCTCGGGGTATTTGCAGAATAGAAGCTAAAGGCATTGGTGATTGCCGGACACCGGTTCGCTTCCGCGATGAACCGGTTGACCACTTGCTGGAAGGCATGGAAATCATCGTTTGTTGAACGCTGCTCGATCTGCATGCTGAAACCGACCGTTTCGCCCACTCCGGGAATAGGAGAAGGCTGGATCACTTCGACATTCGCATTCTTTATCCCGGCATCGGTAATGCGCTGCTGCAGTACGCCAATAATCCCCGGCACGCGCTGCTCGTCGGTTTTGCGATCATCCCACGGCTGCAGCTGGACATAAATGGTTCCGGCGTTCGAGTTGGTGGCGTTGTTCACGACGTTCAGGCCCGATAGCGCGGCATAGTGCGCGACACCCGGCGTGTTGATCACCACCTTCATCAGGCGGTTCATTACATCGACCGACTGCGCCGTCGACGACGCCGGCGGCAACTGAAAGGTCACATACAGGTTCCCGTCGTCCTCCGACGGAATAAAGCCGGTCGGTTTTTTCTCGAAAAGGAGCCAGGCGCCGGCGCATATGGCGATCAGCAGGACGATGATAAGCCAAGACGATTTGATGCTTCGGTCTACGCCATTCTTGTATCGCTCAGTGACGCGGTCGAACCAGGCATTGAAGTGGCCGAACATCTTTGCCATCCCTCGCTTTTTCTTTTTCGGGTCTGTCGGTTTCAACAGAAGCGTACACAAGGCCGGCGTCAGCGAGAGGGCGATGAATGCGGACAGCACGACCGAGATGGCGATGGTGATGGCGAACTGCTGATACAGCCGTCCTACGATCCCCGGGATAAATCCGACCGGGACAAATACGGCAGCCAGGATGAGTGCGATCGCCACTACCGGCGCCGAAATATCCTTCATGGCAAGATAAGTCGCCTCCTTGGGTGATAACCCTTCCGTATCCATATAGTGTTGGACGGCCTCGACGACGATAATGGCGTCGTCCACGACGATGCCGATCGCCAGCACGAAACCGAACATCGTCAGCGTGTTGATCGTAAATCCGAGGGGGTAAAAGAAGATGAATGTCCCCATGATCGACACGGGGATAGCCAGGATGGGTATCAGGGTAGACCGGAAATTTTGCAGGAAAACAAACACCACGATCGCCACGAGGCCCAGCGTCATGAATAAGGTCGTTACCACATCCGCCATGGAGACTTTGACGACGGTGACCGCTTCAAAGGGGATGGAATATTGCACGTCCGCGGGAAAGGTCTGCCGGAGCAGGGCCAGTTCCTTGTAGATGCCGTTCGCCGTCTCCAGCGCGTTGCTGCCAGGTGCCTGGTAGACCCGCAGAAAAGACGCCCGGTGTCCGTCGACAAAAGAGTTGCTGGAGAACGTGAATTTTCCCAGCTCTACCCGTGCGACGTCTTTTAGATAAACCAGCTCGCCCGTTCGCGGGTTGTTCTTGACAATGATATTTTCAAATTCGGAGACTTTGCTCAACCGGCCGTTCACCAGGATGCCGATCTCGAAGGCCTGGGTCTTCTGCTGGGGCGGAACCCCGGCGCTGCCAGCCGCCACCTGTACGTTCTGGGTATTCAGCGCGCTGATAATGTCGCTGGGCATCAGGTTATAGGAGGCCATTTTTTGCGGGTTCATCCAGACCCGCATGCTGAAGTCATCGGTAAAACGCGCGATGCTGCCCACCCCGGGAACCCGCAACAAGGCATCCTGGATGAATATGTTGGTATAGTTGTCCAGGAAGGTAATATCGTGACTGCCCTTGGGTGCATATACCGCGATCATCATCAGCTGGCTCGGGTTGATCGCGCGGACCGTGATGCCGAGACGGGCGGCCACGGCCGGCAATAAAGGGTTGGCGATGCTCACCCGGTTTTGCACATCCAGTGTCGCGATATCGATATTCGTTCCGATATTGAACGTAACATTCATCGACATCAGCCCATTGTTGGTGCTGTTGCTCTGCATATATTCCATTCCGGGACTGCCATTCACCTGTTCTTCGATCGGGGTGGCAACCGTCTGCTCCACCGTCTGTGCGTCGGCGCCGGTAAACTGGCCGTTCACCTGCACCACCGGCGGGGTGATATCCGGGTATTGGTCGACCGGCAGGGTAAGGATACAAATCGCGCCGGCAATCACCAGCACAATCGACACCACCATCGCAGTGACCGGACGCTTGATAAAGGTATTCGCAATCATACTGAGTGTGCTACGCCTCCCCGGCTAGTTATTTTTTGTGCTGTCTTTTTTTGATCCTCTTACCGGACCTATGCTGATGGGCGCCCCTTCATGGATGGCCTGCACGCCGTCAACGATCACCGAGTCACCCACGTTGATCCCGGATTTGATCACGACATTCGGCCCGATGGTTTGCCCGAGCTGTACCTTTTTTTGGAAGGCCCGAAGTTTTGCCGTTTCTGCGGTGTCGGTTGCTTTCTTTGCCGAGCTGTCGGCGCCCGGCCGCTCATAGACGGTGTCTTTTGCGATAAAGAGAAAGTATTCGCCCATCTGCTCGACGACAGCCCGGGCCGGAACGACGATCTGCGGCGAGGGATCCTGGTTGTGTACCCGGACTACGGTGCTCATCCCCGGCCGAAGGGTGTACTGCGGATTAGGAAATACGAGGCGGATATCTATCGCGCCTGTCTGCGGATTGACGGCGCGGTCAATAAAAAGGATCTTCCCCAGCTGGGGGTATAGTTGCTGGTCGGGCAAAAGGATGGTGAACAGGGAATCGATCGAGCCCTGCTTTCGTTGCAGTTCCTCGAAATGCGGGAGCTGGGATTCGTTAACCAGGAAATCCACTCCCATCGGGTCGTCGGTGGAGATGGTGTTCAATATCGTAGTACCTGGGCTGACCAGGTTGCCCAGCCGAACCTGCGAGATGCCGATCGTACCGTCAAAAGGAGCGTAAATATTCGAGTAGTTGAGATTGGTAAGCGCTGTCTTCAGTTGTTGCTGCGCGGCATAGACAGAGTCTTTTGCGTTTTGCAGGGCGATGATCGCATGATCCACCACCTGCGTGGCGATCGCCTTGTATTTCGCCAGGTAGGTATAGCGGTCCGCATCCTGCTGCATCTGCAGCAGAATGCCCGAGTCGACCCGCAGCGCTGCACGGGCCTGGTCTACGGTAGACTGGTAAAGCCGTTGATCCAGCTGATACAGCAATTGTCCCTTATGCACATGGGAGCCTTCCTGGAAATTGATGGACGTAACATACCCCGTCACCTGTGCGCTGAGGTTGACCTGGCTGAGCGCTACGGTGGTCGACGGATATCGATCATAGTAATAAACACGCTGGGTTGTCGCCGTCATCAGGTTGACCGGGACGGGAGGGGTG
>Ga0335085_10001152_pt1 | contig 60525 bp, 64 predicted proteins | sample Lox_Sample_45_FD_206712 | JGI IMG/M metagenome (GOLD analysis project Ga0335085, IMG submission 206712) | Soil microbial communities from Loxahatchee National Wildlife Refuge, Florida, United States - Lox_Sample_4.5 | ecosystem: Environmental > Terrestrial > Soil > Wetlands | place: USA...
TCGGCGCGCTGATCGACTTCACCGGGCGCTGGCGCGCCGAGGCCTACGCTTACGAGCAGAGCTTCTTCGCGGGCGACAAGGACACGTACTGGAACACGGGCCTCCGGCAGCGCTATACCCTCGACCGGGACTGGGCGCTGCGCCTCGACATATCGCGCGAGAGGCAGGAAAAGCAATCCTGGAATACCGTGCTGCTTTCCCTGCACCGCTACTTCTAGCCATGCGCGCGCACCTCGCCGCGGTGGCCGCAGGATTGCTGGCTTGCGCGTGCACCGCGATCTTTTTCCAGCCGCACCGCGTGCAGGTGCTCACGCCCGACAAGCTCGGCCTCGCGTACGAGGAAGTGCGCTTCAGGACGCGGGACGGCCTGGAGCTGTACGGCTGGTTCATGCCGGCGAAGGGCCCAGCGCTCGGCACTGTCATGCAGCTGCACGGCAACGCGGAGAATATCAGCACCCATTTCACGAGCCTCGCCTGGATGCCGGCGCGCGGATTCAACCTGTTCGCCTTCGACTACCGCGGCTACGGCGCGTCGGAGGGCACGCCCACCCTGGAAGGGGTCCAGCTCGACATCGATGCCGCATTGGAGGCGCTGCTCGAGCGTAACGACATCGACAAGACGCGCATCGTGATGTACGGGCAGAGCCTGGGCGGGGCGCTCGCCGCATACTACGTCGCGCACACGCGGCGCCGCGACCGGATCCGCGCCCTGGTCCTCGAGAGCGCGTTCTCAGACTACATCGACATCACACGGGAGAAATTCGCCGACCACTGGTTCACCTGGCCGTTCCAGTGGGTCCCGGACCTGTCGGTCGACGACCGCTTCAGCCCGCTCCCCGGGATGGCGGGCATCAGCCCCATACCCCTGCTCGTGCTCCACGGAGATCAGGACCTCACCGTCCCGATGCGCCACGGCCGGCGCCTCTACGACGCCGCGCGGGAGCCGAAGCAGCTCTGGATCGTCCACGGCGCGGGGCACATCCAGACCACGGGTGACCCCGCGGTGCGCGACAGACTCGTAGCCTGGCTGCGCGAGGTGCTAGCCGCGCCTCCAGGTCCCAAGGGAGATTGACACGGGCGCGCAGCCCTCGGCGACCGGCAACTGCGCGTTGCGCCACACGATCGCCCCGTGATCGTCCGAGAGGCGGCCCTCCACGGGATAATCCCCAGCCGGCGCTCCGCAATGCCGACCGTTCTGCTCCGACTCGATCGCGCTGCGGATGGGCACTACTCCCACGAGGCGGTTACCCTCGAGTCTGCCGAGGAACACCGGCCGGTTCGGATACTCGCGTCGCAGGCAATCCGGCGTGCGGCAGGTTTCCACCAGAGCGATCTGGATCGCTTCATTCGAAACGCGCACGTCGTACCAGCTGAAGGTGTTGCGCCACCGCCCGGAGATCGCCTCCCGGCCTTCCTTCCGCCGCTTGACCTCGTCGGCCCGCCGCACGCGGTCGGAGCGCGTGTCGAGGTACGCCGGCACCTTCGCGGTTTCCGGCACGGCCGTCCTGGGCACCGAGGCGGCGGGCGCTGGCGGAAGGTCAGGCTGACCGGAAGCGACGCAGGGCTGCGGATTGAAGCAGCGCCCGCTTCCGCAGCCGCGCGAGGCGAGGCTCCCCGACATCGTGCTGCGCGCCCCTTCGCAGGCCGAGCCCGATCCAAAAGGGCCTTCCCGGCCGTTCGTGCCCATGCCCAGCTTGGCGCAGCCCGGGCAATACCAGTCGAAGGAGTAGGTGACCGCGGCGAGCGACGCCGCCGGAATCAGCGCGGCGCAGGCGAAGGCGACAATTCTCATTTCGCCGCCGTCGCCGGAACGCGGCGACGATAATGCTGCCTGCCCGTCATGGAACACACGACTTCGTTCTTCTGGTTCAGCACGTCCCAACGGAATTTCACCGTGCCGCGCGCGGGGTCCTTCTGGGACGGGGTCTGCTCGAGCACCGTCGAATGCAGCCGCAGCGCGTCTCCGGGGCGCACCGGCTTGAACCAGCGCAAGGCATCGAGCCCCGGCGACCCAATGCACGACGTCTGGAGCAGGTAGCCGTCGCACATCAGCCGCATCGCCACGCTGCAGGTCTGCCAGCCGCTGGCGATCAGCCCGCCGAAAGGCGTGGCCTTCGCCGCCTCCTCGTCCGTGTGGTAGGTCTGAGGATCGTACTCGCGCGCGAACGCCACGATCTCGCGCGCAGTCAGCGTCCTCGGCTGCGAGTGGTACTCCCAGCCGGGAGTGAAGTCTTCCCAGTAGTACTTGATCGGCGCCATCGGATCCTCGCGACAGTCTGTGCCCAAAGTATAATTCGAAGCACCATGCCCTCCTTCGATATCGTCTCCGAAGTCAACAAGGTCGAGCTGAAGAACGCCGTCGACCAGGCAAACAAGGAGATCGCCAACCGCTTCGACTTCAAGGGCTCGGACGCGCGCATCGAGCAGGCCGATCTCGTGCTGACGCTCTACGCCGACGACGATTTCAAGCTGAAGCAGGTCGCCGACGTCTTCCTGACCAAGTGCGCGAAGCGCGGCGTCGATGCGCGCCTGCTCGACACCAAGAGCATCGAGAAGATCGGAGGCACCAAGGTGAAGCAGCCGATCCACGTCAAGGCCGGGATCGAGCAGGAGAAGGCGAAGAGCATCGTCAAGCTCGTCAAGGACTCGAAGATGAAGCTGCAGGCGAGCATCCAGGGCAGCGCGGTGCGGGTTTCGGGCGGGAAAAAGGACGACCTGCAGGCCGCGATCCAGCTCGTGCGGAAGTCCGTGACGGACATCCCGCTGCAGTTCAACAACTTCCGCGACTAGCTACAGCCCCTCGATCCAGCGCTCGTAGAGGCGGTCGGCGACCTTGTTGAGCGTGCGCACGCGCTCGTCGAGGCGCTCGAACATCTGCGCCGGAGTCTGCACCGACGGGCTCGCCTTTTTCACGAGCTCCTTCTCCCAGTCGTCGCACCAGCTGCGGATGAGCTCGGGCGTCATCTCGACGTGGCACTGCATCCCGAGGTGTTTGCCGAGCACGAAGGCCTGGTTGGCGCAGTAGGGGCTCTCCGCGATGTGCATCGCGCTCGGCGGGACCGTGAAGGTTTCCCCGTGCCAGTGGAAGCCGGTGAACTCGCGGGTCGACCCGAACCATTCGCGCGCAACGTCGCTGTCGCCGACGGCTACCTTGCCCCAGCCGATTTCCTTCACGGGATTGCGCGTTACCTTGCCGCCCAGCGCCTTCGACATGAGCTGTCCGCCCAGGCAATGGCCCAGGAGCGGAATATCCGCCTGCGCGGCGCTGTTTATCAACCCGAGCACGTCGCGTATCCAGGACAGATCGTCGTTCACGCTCATCGGCCCGCCCATGAACACGAGCCCGGAGAACGCGCGCGCATCCGCGGGCACCTGCTCGCCCGCGTCGACCTTGACGAGGCGCCACGGGATGCTATGCGCGTCGAGGAATGTGGCAAAATACCCCGGCCCTTCGGTGGGAGAATGCCGGAAGATGGCGACGGGCTTCACGTGCAGGAAAAGACCTTGGCGTTCACGCTCCGTATTGTAGCGGTTCTGCTCTGTTTCCTTCCTCCCGTCGCGTCGGCGACCGGGGTGAACGTGATCGGCCTGTTCCCGGGCAAGGCGGTCGTCGTCATCGACGGCGGCCCGCCGCGCGTGCTCACCGCGGGCAAGACCGAGAGCGGCGTCACGCTCGTATCGACCGACCACGAAACCGCGACGCTGCTCGTCGACGGCCAGAAGAAGACGCTCAGGATCGGACAGCACGTGGGTGGTCCGCCGCCGTCGCCGTCCGCCCAGAGCGCCACGCTCACCGCCGATGTGCAGGGGCACTTCATGGTCGACGGACAGATCAACGGCGGGGCGGTGCGCTTCCTCGTGGACACTGGGGCGACGACCGTGGCGCTTTCCTCCGCGGACGCGACACGCCTGGGAATCGACTACCGCAAGGGGCAGCCTGGGCTGATGGGCACGGCGAACGGCACAGCCGTCGCCTATCGCGTGAGGCTCGACACCGTGCGGGTCGGCGACATCGTCGCGAACAACGTCGACGCCTCGGTGCTCGAGGGCAACCGGATACCCTTCGCGCTCCTCGGGATGAGCTTCCTCAACCGCATGGAGATGAAGCGCGTCGGCGAGACAATGGTGCTGATCAAGCGATTCTAGGAGTGCGCAGACTGCAGTCCGGCATTACCAGCGCTTCGTGAGCGTGAGCGTGTCCCCGTCGCGCTGGACGTCGACGTGTTGCAGGAAGGTGCTTCCCAAGAGCACGATCGGGAGCTGCTCGGCTCCGCCCTCCATTACGGCCGCAGCGACGTTGCTCAATACGATCTCGCCGACCTGAACGCTCGCCAGCGTCACCCTCCACGCCGACGTGGCCCCATTGGCGGTCCGGAAGACCACGCGCTGTCCCGACGCATAGTCGATTCCCATGCGGCCGGCCTCGGCGCGGTTGATCGCGACGGTGCTCGCCCCCGTGTCCACCACTACCTGTACCGGAACGCCGTTGATGTAGGCTGTAGTGAGAAACAGGCCGCCGGCATTCGCTTTCAGCACTACGGTTGAGATGGTGCCCTGCCCGAGGCGCAGCGTGTAGCGCTTGCCGTCCGTCTCGATCACCGCCGCCTCGGGCGTCGCCGAAACGAGCACGACTCCCTCTGGAGCGGATTGCCCGTCGCGCAGCGTGCGCACCGTCGTGCCGTTGATGATCAATTCGGCGCGGCCTCCCGCAAGCGACATTACCATTACAGTCGCGGCGTCGGCCTGAGTGACAGGCAGCGACACCAGGGCAACGGAGAGCGTCAGGGCGCGGACCGGTGTCACCGACCCGCCTGGGCTTTCACGCGCTGCCCTGGGTCTTGTCCTTCTCGATCATCGCATACGCCGAGTGGTTGTGGATGGACTCGAAATTCTCCGACTCCACGCGGTACCATTCGATGCGCTTGTCGCGGTTGAGCTCCGCGGCGATGTCGCGCACCATGTCCTCGACGAACTTGGGGTTGTCGTACGCGCGCTCGGTGACGAACTTCTCGTCGGGGCGCTTGAGCAGCCCGTAGAGCTCGCTCGAGGCGTGCTTCTCGGCATAGTCGACCAGCTCCTCGATCCACACGAAGCCCTTGGTGCGCGCCGTAATGGTGACGTGCGAGCGCTGGTTGTGCGCGCCGTAGTCGGAGATCCCTTTCGAGCACGGGCACAGGCTCGTCACCGGAACGACGACCTTCATCTTGAAGCACTTCTCGCCCTTGCTGATCTCGCCGACGAAGGTCACTTCGTAGTCCATCAGGCTCTTCACCTTCGAGACGGGCGCGGACTTGTTGACGAAATACGGGAACTGCATCTCGATGTGGCCCGACTGCGCCTCGAGCCGCTCGACCATCTCGTCGAGCATGTGCTTGAAAGTGTCCACCGAGATCTCGCGCTCGTGGGCGTTGAGGATCTCGACGAAGCGCGACATGTGCGTGCCCTTGAACTGGTGCGGGAGGCCGACGTACATGTTGAACACCGCTACGGTGCTCTGGGCGCCGCCCGAGCGCTCCGCGACCTTGATCGGGTGGCGGATCGCCTTGATGCCCACCTGGTCGATGGCGAGCTTGCGCCTGTCCTCGGACTTCTGGACATCGGGTATGGCGAGCGGATCACGGATGTTCATGGAGAGCCTTTCGCTGAGAGGGGCTCACTATTGGACGATAGTAACATGCGCCCCGTTCCCGCCTTTTCAAGCCGGCCGCGCGCGCACTGCCGCAACGATCCCGGAGCGGTCCAGCCCGACCGAGGCGAGGAGCTGCGCCTGGTCGCCGTGATCGACGAAGCGGTCGGGCAGCCCGAGATGAAGCAGCGGAATCGCGACGCCGCGTTCGGCAAGCACTTCGGCGACCGCGCTTCCCGCTCCACCGGATACGGCGTTCTCCTCGACGGTGACCAGCAGCCGGTGCGCGCCGGCGAGCTCGGTCGCGAGGTCTGCGTCCAGCGGCTTCACGAAGCGCATATCGGCGACGGTCGCGTCGAGCTCCTCCGCGGCGTCGAGCGCGGGCTTGAGCAGCGTGCCGAAGGCGAGGATGGCGACGCCGCCGGAGCCGCGCCGGCGCACCACGCCCTTCCCCACGGGCAGCGCCTGCATCTCCTTGGAGACCGGCGCCCCCGGGCCGCTGCCGCGCGGGTAGCGCACCGCCGCCGGCTGGCCGAGGCGGAAAGCGGTATAGAGCATCTGCCGGCACTCGTTCTCGTCGCTCGGCGCCATCACCACCATGTTGGGCACGCAGCGCAGGTAGGTGAGATCGAACGCGCCGTTGTGCGTGGCCCCGTCGCCCCCGACCAGACCCGCGCGGTCGAGCGCGAACAAGATCGGAAGGTTCTGAATGCAGACGTCGTGGATGAGCTGATCGTATCCGCGCTGCAGGAAGGTCGAGTAGATCGCGAGCACGGGCCTCATGCCCTCGCACGCCAGGCCCGCCGCGAAAGTCACCGCGTGCTGCTCGGCGATGCCGACGTCGAAATACCGGTCAGGAAACTCCTCGGCGAAGCGAACCAGGCCCGAGCCCTCGCGCATCGCCGGGGTGATGCCGATCAGGCGCGAATCCAGCCGCGCCATGTCGCACAGCCACTCGCCGAAGATCTGCGTATACGTGGGCTTGCCGCCGCCCGCCTTCTTGACGATGCCCTGCGCAGGGTCGAATTTTCCGGGACCGTGGTAGAGCACCGGATCAGCCTCGGCAAGCTTGTAGCCCTGCCCCTTCTTGGTGACGACGTGCAGGAACTGAGGGCCCTTCAGCTCCTTGATGTTCTTCAGGGTCGGAATCAGGGAATCCAGGTCGTGTCCGTCGATGGGTCCTACGTAGTTGAATCCGAATTCCTCGAACAGCGTGGACGGAACCACCAGGCCCTTGGCGTGCTCCTCGACCTTCTTGGCGAGGTGCCACAGCGGCGGCATCCCGGCGAGCACCCTCTCGCCCGCCTTCCTCGCCGCGGCGTAGAAGCGCCCCGACATCAGGCGCGCGAAGTAACGGTTGAGCGCGCCGACCGCGGGCGAGATCGACATGTCGTTGTCGTTCAGGATCACCAGCAGGTCGGTGTCCATTACGCCTGCGTTGTTGAGCGCCTCGAACGCCATGCCCGCCGACATCGCGCCGTCGCCGATCACCGCGATGACATGGCGCTTCTCCCCTTTCAGCTTCGCCGCCTGCGCCATCCCCAGCGCGGCGCTGACTGACGTGCTCGAGTGCGCCGTCCCGAAGGTGTCGTACTCGCTTTCGCTGCGGCGGGGAAAACCCGAGATGCCGCCGGTCATGCGCAGACGGCTCATCGCCTCCCGGCGACCGGTCAGGATCTTGTGCGGATAGGTCTGGTGCCCCACGTCCCACACGATGCGATCGTGGGGCGTATTGAACACGTGGTGCAGCGCGACGGTCAGCTCGACCGTGCCGAGATTCGAGGAGAGATGGCCGCCCGTCTGGCTGACCGATTCCAGCAGGAAGGCACGCAGCTCCACCGCGAGCCGCCCCAGCGCGCGGCGGTCCATCGCTCGCAGCGCAGACGGGTCGTCGACGGTCTTCAGCAGCTCGTACGCGGCCGGGTCGAAATCGGCCGATCCGACCTCCGGCGCGCTCCCCGGCAAGTCCGCTTTTCCTATTGCGCTCATGAGCGTCGAATTATCCCGCAAAAGCGCGTCCCACGCCCGCGCAGGGCCGGCGTCAGAACTTGCGCAGGACGATGAAATCCGCGAGGTCGCCCAGCCTTTGCGCGGGCATTGCCAGGGACGCGAGCGCCTCATGGGCGTCCTTGCGCAATTCCTCGGCAAGGACCTTGGCGCGCGCGAGCCCCAGCACAGACACGTAGGTGGGCTTGTTGTTCGCCGCGTCCTTGCCCACCGTCTTGCCGAGCGTCGCCGTCGAGGACTCCTGGTCGAGCACGTCGTCGACGACCTGGAAAGCGAGGCCGACGCACTTCGCGTAGTGGTCGAGGCGCTCGAGCTGTCCGGCGCCGAGCGCGCTCGAGGCGCGCGCCCCGAGCGCCACGGCCGCGCGGATCAGCGCCCCGGTCTTGTGGATGTGCATGTACTCCAGCTCGGGCACGGTCAGCGTCTGCCCGACGCTCGCGAGGTCGATCGCCTGTCCGCCAGCCATGCCACGGCTGCCGCAGGCGACCGCGAGAATCTTCAGCATCTCGACCTGGACCGCCGGGTCGTTGCACACGCGGTGGTCGGAGACGAGCTGGAAGGCGAGCGACTGCAGGCTGTCGCCGACGAGCAGCGCGGTCGCCTCGTCGAATTCGACGTGACAGGCGGGCTTGCCGCGCCTGAGCACGTCATCGTCCATGCAGGGAAGATCGTCGTGCACCAGGGAATAGGCGTGAATGCACTCCAGGGCGCAGCCGAGGATCTCGAGGCGCGCCGGGTCGGCGCCCGGCGCGGCCCCGGCCTCGCCGGCCGCGAACACGAGCAGGGGCCGAATCCGCTTTCCTCCACCCAGCACGGCGTAGCGCATGGCCTCGTGCAGACGCTGCGGGGCAATCGCCGCGGAAGGGAGGAGGCGATCCAGCGCCGCTTCGGTCCTGGCCTGGACCCTCCCCATCCAGGCCGCGAAATCACTCGTCGTCGGCACCTTGGAAATTCTTGAGGGTGTTTTCCTCGAGGACCTTGACTTGCTGCTGGGCGCGGGCCAGCACGCCCTGGCAGTACTGGGCGAGCTCCAGTCCGCGCTTGTGGGCGGCCAGCGACTGCTCGAGGGTCAGCTTGCCCGACTCCATCGTCGCCACGATCTTCTCCAGCTCCGCCAGGGCATGCTCGAAGCTCTCGGGCTGATCGGTTCTTGCCGTCTTGGAGCTCATCGGACAGGCAACATAGCCCATGGGGGGTAGGCGGTCAAATTCACTCCCGGAATGGAACTCGATGGCCTGTCGCGGTAGGAGAAATCCCTGGTATCACGGGCAAAAAGGGTCTAGAATCGCGCCCATTTTATTTGTCCCGATCAGTCAATGTCCGACCTGCCCAGTTCACGAGCGCTCAAGCCTGCCGCATCGCAGCTCCCTGTTTCCTGGTACTTCGACCCGAAAATACTCGAGCTTGAGCAGAACCTGCTCTTCGCCGCCGGTCCCGGCTATGTCGGGCACGAGCTGATGGTTCCCGACATGGGCGACTACCGGACCCTGGCGACGACGGATCACGGCAAGGTGCTGGTCAGGAACGCGCGCGGCATCGAGCTCCTGTCGAACGTCTGCCGCCACCGCCAGGCGATACTCCTGGAAGGGCACGGCAACGCCCAGAACATCGTCTGCCCGCTGCACCGGTGGACCTACGACATGCAGGGCGAGCTGCTCGGCGCTCCGCACTTCCCCGAGAACCCCTGCCTCAACCTCGGCAGGACGCAGCTCCAGAACTGGCGCGGCCTGCTGTTCGCCGGACGCCGCGACGTCGCCAGGGACCTCGCCACCCTGTCGGTCGCAGACCAGTTCGACTTCTCCGGCTACATGCTCGACAGCGTGCGCATCCTGGAGCTCGAGCAGAACTGGAAAACCTTCATCGAGGTATACCTCGAGGACTACCACGTCGTGCCCTTCCACCCGGGCCTGGGGAACTTCGTCACCTGCGACGATCTCAAGTGGGAGATCGCCGACGCGTACTCCTCGCAGACCGTCGGGGTGAAGGACGGGTTCGCGAGGCCCGGCACGCCCGCCTACGCCAAGTGGCACGAGGCGCTCACCCGATATCTGGACGGCAAGCCGGCGAAGCAGGGGGCCATCTGGTTCCTCTACTACCCGAACGTCATGATCGAGTGGTACCCGCACGTGCTCGTCGTGAGCACCCTCTTCCCCCGCTCGCCCACGCACACCACCAATGTGGTCGAGTTCTACTACCCCGAGGAGATCGTGCTGTTCGAGCGCGACTTCATCGCAGCGGAGCAGGCCGCGTACATGGAGACCGCGGACGAGGACGACATCATCGCCAAGCGCATGGATCGCGGTCGGCGCCTGCTCCTCGAGCGCGGCGACGACGAGGTCGGTCCGTACCAGTCGCCGATGGAAGACGGCATGATGCACTTCCACGAATACCTGAGGCGCGGGCTCGCCGGGAACGTGTAACTGCCCCCGCCGCCCGGTTAAGATGGCGGCATGATCCTCACCGCGCTCGCCGACACCGAGACGCTCGCGCGCCACCTCTCCGATTCCGAATGGGTCGTCTTCGACTGCCGCCACGAGCTCGCGGCGCCGGAGCGCGGCCGCGCCGAGTACGAGAGGGCGCACATTCCGGGAGCGCGCTTCCTGCACATGGACGAGGACCTCTCCGCGCCCCAGACCGGGCGCAACGGCCGGCATCCGCTTCCCGATCCCGATCGATTCATGAGGAAGCTCGGTGAAGCCGGAGTCGACGCCAGAAAGCAGGTCGTGGCCTACGACGCGCAGGGCGGCATGCCGGCGTCGCGCCTGTGGTGGCTGCTGCGCTGGCTCGGGCACCTGCCCGTCGCGGTTCTGGACGGGGGATGGAACCGGTGGATCGCCGAGGGCCGTCCGCAGACCGCCGAGGTTCCACGTCCGACGCCGGCGCGATTCGCCGGCATTGCCCGGAGCGACTGCTGGGTAGGCGCGCATTTCGTTCGCGACCACCTGGGCGACGAAACCACCGTCCTGATCGATGGCCGCGCCCCGGACCGCTTTCGCGGCCACAACGAGACCATCGATCCGGTCGGCGGCCGCATCCCCTTCGCGCGCAACCGGTTCTACCGTGACAACCTCGACGCGAGCGGCCGCTTCAAGCGGCCCGAGGCCCTCAGGACGGAATTCCGCGCCGTCCTCGGCGCAGGCGGACCCAAGCAGGCCGTGAACTACTGCGGATCCGGCGTGTCCGCGTGCCACAACCTGCTCGCGATGGAGATCGCCGGGCTGCCCGGGGCGAGGCTGTATCCCGGCTCCTGGAGCGAGTGGATCGTCGACCCGTCGCGCCCGGTCGCTTCAGGCGAGCAGCGGCCTGGAGAGCGATGATCGCCGATGCCGTCCTGATCGTTCACGCGCTGTTCGTTCTCTTCGTCGTCGGGGGCTTTGCGTTGATTCTCCTGGGCGCCCGGCGCTGGAGCTGGGTTCGCAACCGCGCGTTCAGGACCGTGCACCTCGCGGCGATAGCTCTCGTCACCGCCGAGGCATTGCTCGGCATCACCTGTCCTCTGACGGCCTGGGAGGACGTGCTGAGGGGCGCAAGCCCCGGTCGCAGTTTCATCGGCCGCTGGGTCGCGCACCTGCTCTACTACGATTTCCCGGAATGGGTATTCGCGACCGCGTATCTCGCGTTCGCGCTCGCCGTGCTCTGGGCATGGCGCGCGATACCTCCGCGTCCTTCGCGCACGAATAACGCGCTATGATTTCGAGATGCAGGCGTACCTCGACCTCATGCGCCACGTGCTCGACCACGGGCACAGGAAAAGCGACCGCACGGGTACCGGCACCCTGTCCACTTTCGGCTGGCAGATGCGCTTCGACCTCGCCGCGGGATTTCCGCTGCTCACCACCAAAAAGGTCCATTTCAAGTCGGTCGCCTACGAGCTCCTCTGGTTTCTCAAGGGAGAGACCAACGTGCGCTGGCTGCAGGAGCACGGCGTCTCGATCTGGGACGAGTGGGCCGACGAGCGGGGCGAGCTCGGGCCCGTGTATGGGTCGCAGTGGCGCAGCTGGCCGGCGCCCACGGTCGACAATGCGGGCGGCGCCATCGACCAGATCGCGCAGGTCGTGGAATCGATCCGCGCTCGGCCCGACTCGCGCCGCCACATCGTCACGGCCTGGAATCCGGCGGAGATCGACAAGATGAAACTGCCGCCCTGCCATGTGCTCTTCCAGTTCTACGTGGCCGAGGGGCGGCTTTCCTGCCAGATGTACCAGCGCAGCGCCGACATCTTCCTCGGCGTGCCGTTCAACATCGCCTCGTACGCGCTGCTCACCCTGATGACGTCGCAGGTGTGCGGACTGAAGCCGGGCGAATTCGTCCTGTCGCTGGGCGACGCCCATCTGTACCTGAACCACGTTGAGCAGGCGAGGGAGCAGCTGTCGCGCGCGCCGCGGCCCCTGCCGCGCGTGCGTCTAAACCCTGCGGCCAGGGACATCTTCGGGTTCCGCTACGAGGACTTCACGCTCGAGGACTACAACCCCTACCCCGCGATCAAGGCGCCGATCGCGGTCTAGCAGACCGCTACTTGTTCCACTCCTGCTCTCCCCGGCCGGTGCGCTTCACGATGGCGTCGAGGGTGCGGATCGATGCCTCTTCGAGGGGCCCGCCGATGCCGACGGCCGCGCGCGCTTCCGCGAGGGCCTCGTCGTAGCGGTCGAGGTCGGCGAGCGTCTGCGCGAGATTGTTGTGCGCCGCGGCCGAGCGCGGATAGACGAGCGTCGCGCGCCTGAAGGCCCGCTCGGCGCCCTCGAGATCGCCCGCGCGATACGCGGTGTTTCCCACTCCCATCAGCGCGGTGAACTGGTCGGGCCAGCGCTCGAGCGCGCGCTGGTAGGCGGCTCGCGCCTGCCCGGACGAATCCGCCTTCTCGAGGCGGGTCACGGCGCTCAGGTATTCGGCAGGCGAGACGCTGGCGGGAAAGCGTCCCGGCGGCAGCGCGAGCATCGCCCAGTAGCCCCCGCGCTGCCAGGTGCGCTCGAAGGTCGAAAGAGGCATCTGCAGCCGGCGTTCCGTCCCGGAGCGCAGCACGATCCGGCGTTCCTCGAGGTCGTACCCTATCGCGACCGCGTAGTGCCAGGCCGGCGCCCAGTCGAGCGCGAGGTTCTGCAGCACCACCGCGGGGTTTCCGGCGGCGATCTCGGCAAGCAGGTCGGAGAGCTTCGGGTTGAGCTCGACCGCGACGAAGCCGTTGCGCCGCGCAGCCGCGAGCATCTCGACCTGCAGACTTCCCTGCCGTTCGGGGAGGTAGACCTGCGACCGCAGGGCGTCCGGGGAGACAGGCTTCCCTCCGGCCTCCAGCACCATGGCGAGCGCCGCGGGACCGCACTGGTATTCCTCCTGCGGGTGGAACGGAACGGAGTCCAGCTCCGCTCTCTGCGGTAGCGCGGACGAGTCGCCGCTCAAGAGGGCTTCCAGTTGCGGAGTAGCGCAGCCTGCAAGCCCCAGCAATAAGATGCCCGCCGCCGTTAGGCGGCGGGCGACACGCCGGCGCGGTCGAGAGGGGAGGATCACTTGGCCGGCCGGGTGAACGGGAAAACCTTGGTGAAGCCCAGAATGTCCGTTATCAAAAGGATCACAAAGACGAGGAAGCCAATCCAGAGCACGGTCTCGAATCCGCCGCCGCCCGCGGGCAGCGAATCGAGCTTCGCAGCGAGCTGCTCGGCTTCATCGTCGCTCAATGCGGCCACGCGGGCCTTTGCCTCCTCGGCGCTCACGCCGCGGCTCTCAAGCGCCGCGCGAACGTCGGCCCTGTCGAGCAGCGACGTCAGGGCGGCGCGGGCGGAGGTCTGCGCGTGGGCCGAGGGCTCGGCGCGGTCGGTTGCAATCAGCTCGGCCTGCGCCGCGGGCATCGGCACGCCCGCGACGCAGATGCACACGGCGACAACGCGTGCCAGAGCCCGGGCGATGCGGGTCGTTGTTCTTATCAGGTATGGGCGGGGCTTGCTGTACACGGCGGATCTCATGCCCGGACGAGGCGGCCTTCCACGACCCGGACCTTCTCGCCCACCGCGAACGCCGGGGGGCTCGGGAGCGAAATCGCGCGATAGGAGCCGTCCGTCATGCGGACTGTCACGCGCCATACAACGCGCTTCCTGACGCTTCTTTCAGGGCTGCCGGCGCCGGAATTCTCGGCAGTGTTCCTGGGGTCCGCTGCGCCGCCCGCAGTGCTCGACTCTTCATACACCTCGACGCTCCTGATCGATTCCACGATCCCGCAAAGCGCGCAGACAGCCGGCTGGGCCGGCTTGAGGCCGCTCGGCGGCGGCGGTGCTTCCTCCGGTGCGGCCGCCCGCTTGCCCGGCAGCACGCCGCTCGAGGCACCCAGGCCGATGAGAGCCGCAACGCCTACCGCCCCGGCCGCCGCAATGGCGAGCGACCGGAGCCGAGCCGAGCCCGATTGGTGGCTGCTGACAGCTTCCATCGATGCGCTGCGCCTCCCGTTACTGCGTTGAACGGCATCTATCGCAATGCCCATGCCAGGAGCGGGCACCTTTGCGGAGTCAAGGACTTAGCACGAGCGCGGCTCACCCGCGGGCGCTAGGATGTCGCCTGTCAACGACGACCGCTGCGGCGCTCCGGAAATCGAACTGACCCGAAAGGAGATTTCGTGTCGTTTCAAAGCGACATCCCCCGCAGGGAAGCGTCGGCACTGGACTCAGACCTTCTCAGGCTTGAACATTCTCGGCTCGAGCTTGTGGCGCTCGAGCAGCTTGTAGAACTCCGTCCGATTGCGCTGCGCGAGCTTCGCCGCCCGGGTCACGCTGCCGCCGGTGATGCGCAGTATGCGGATGAGGTACTCGCGCTCGAAGCTGCCTCGCGCCTGCTCGAGCGAAGCCAATGGGGTCGGCTCTTCCTTCAGGGCCTGCTGCACCAGCGAGGCCGGCACGAGGCTCGAGGCGCACAGCGCCACTACCTGCTCGATGACGTTGACGAGCTGCCTGACGTTGCCCGGCCAGGGTGCCGCGAGGAGGAGCTGAAGGGCCTCCGGAGCGAAAGCCTGCACGTCCTTTCCGTATCGCGCGGCGGTCGCCTTGAGGTAGTGCGTCGCAAGGGGCACGATGTCCTCGCGGCGCTCGGAGAGCGGCGGCAATTCGAGCGACACCACGTTCAGGCGGTAATAGAGGTCCTCGCGGAAACGCCCCTGCTTCATCTGCGCGCCGAGATCGCGGTGCGTCGCCGAGATGATGCGCACGTCCACCGCGGTTCCCTGGGTCGCCCCGACGGCCCTGACCTCCCGGTCCTGAAGGACGCGCAGGAGCTTCGCCTGGAGCGCGAATGGCATGTCGCCGATTTCGTCGAGGAACAGGGTCCCCTGGTCGGCGGCCGGGATCAGACCCTTATGATCGTAGTTCGCGCCGGTGAACGACCCCTTGCGGTGGCCGAACAGCTCCGACTCGAGCAGGTTCTCGGGGATCGCCGCGCAGTTGACCGCGACGAAAGGCCCTCCCGAGCGCCGGCTCGCGCGGTGTATCGCGCGAGCCAGCAGCTCCTTCCCGGTGCCGCTCGCGCCCTGCAGGAACACGCTCGCCTCGGACTGCGCGACCAGCCTGGCTTGATGCAGCACATTTTCCATCCGCGGGCTCTGCGTGACGAAGTCGCGCCTCCAGTCCTCGTCGCTTCCCTGCACGATCCCCGAGAACTTCAACGCCTGCTCGACCTGATCCAGAAGATGCTTGCCGTCGAAGGGCTTGGGCTGGAACGCGAACACGCCGCGCCGGGTGGCGTCGACCGCATCGGGTATCGTGCCGTGCGCGGTGAGGATGATGACGGGCAGGGTCGGAGCCTGCTTGCGTATTTCGTCGAACAACGCCAAGCCATCCATGCCGCCCATCTTGAGATCCGTGATGACCAGATCGGGGCGCGCCGCAGCAAGCAGCGCAAGCGCCCTCTCGCCGCTTTCCGCCTCCTTGACCCCGTATCCCGCGGCGTTGAGCCGCAGAGACACGAGTTTCAGGATGTCCGGATCGTCGTCCACAAGAAGAATCGTGCTCATCTCGGCCTCGCTTGCTCCCGCTCTATGATCTTGCGTTCGACGTCCTTCAACGCTTCGAGCTGTTCCTTCAGCTGCGCCGCACGGCGCTGTTCGCGCACGCGCTCGCTCAACTGCGTGTGGAGCAGCCCGGCGAACTGCTGCATGGGACCGGCTGCCGCCTCCTTCGGCACCAGCGGCTCCAGCAGGCTCGCCGCCCTCGGCTCGTCGCAGAAGGCCGTGCCAGGGAGCGACAGCACCAGTGCCAGCCTCACCCGCCCGTAGGCGCCACGATTCTTTGAGAACATTTGGCTCGAAGCGTTCAATTCGCGTTGCTGCTCACCGGCCTGGAGCGTCGAGACCCGTTGGGCATAACCGATCAGCTCGACGACCTGGCGCGACTCGCGCTCGTCGCGCGCCGACGCATCGCCGGAGCCGGATACCACTCCCGGCCACAGGTTCGCGCATCCGGCCAGCAAGGCGGCGCAAGCGAAGGCGGCGAAGACCCGAATCATGGCTCGGCGGGCGCCGCTCCCGAGGGAAGAGTGACGCGGAAATGCGCGCCCGGCCCGCGCTCCTCAAGGATTTCGATCCGCCCGCCGTGGGCCAGGACGAACTCCCTCGCGATCGCTAGACCCAGGCCGCTGCCCTGCAGGCGCCCCCGCGGGGCGTCGACGCCCCGATAGAACCAGTCGAATACCCTTTCGCGGTCCTCGGCGGGAACGCCGGGGCCCGCGTCGCCGATGTCAAGCACGACTTCGTCTCCCTGTTGCCGCAGCGCAAGGGAAATCATACCCTCGTCGGGCGAATACTTGATTGCATTCGATACCAGATTCGCGGTCACCGCGCGTAATTTTTCCTCGTCGGCATGCAGCGCCACCGGGTCGAGGTGCAGGTCGGCGCGGATTCTCCTTGCCTGAGCCGCGAGCCGGTGGTCTTCGAGCACCTGCTCGACCACGTGGTCGAGACGCACCGGCTTCAAGTCCAGGCGCCCCATGCTCTCCTGAACGCGGTGGTAGTTGAGCAGGTCCTCGATTAGGCGCTGCAGCTGCACGCTCTTCTGCCGGAGGATCTCGACGATCTCGCGCTGACCCGGGGCAAGCGGACCCACCGTGCCCTCGGCAAGGAGCTCCGACCCCTCTCGCAGCGCGGTGAGCGGGGTCTTCAGCTCGTGTGAGACATGCCGCAGGAAGAGCCGCTTCTGCTGCTCCAGCTCGATCAGCCGCTGGCGCAGCCAGTCGAGTCTGCTGCCCAGGTACTTCAGGTCCGCGGGGCCGACGACCTCGATGTCGCCCTCGAACTCGCCCGCGCCCAGGCGCCGGATCGCCTGGTCGAGCTGGCGGATCGGCCTCGCGATGAATATCGTCACCCCGATTGCGAGCAGGACGCCCAGCGGAATCGTCGCGGCGAGCTGCAGCCACAGGATGCGCTGGGCGCGCGCGCCCGTCGCGCGCATCGATTCCACCTCGCGATCGATCAGGGCGTTGCTCGTGTTCAGCACGTTGCGAGCCGAGTCCGACAGGACCATGTAGCCGCTTACGAGCGCCGTCTTGTCCTGCCGGGTCGAGGGCTTCTGGAGGAGCTGCTCGTAGAGAGACTGCTCCATATCGATCGTGTTGTTGAGCTCGGCCAGTTGCACCTCGTCGAGGGGCTGCAGCGACAGCTCGCTTGTGTTCGCCTTGAAGTTCGACCTCAGGCGGGCATAGTCGTTGAGCAGCTCCTCGTCGTCGAGGATGAGGTACTGCCGCACGACGCGCTCGAGCGCAGTCGTCTGCTCGACCAGCAGGCGGCTGCCGCGCGACGCCTGGGCCGCCTGCGATACCGCGGTCTGGCTCTGGCCCGCGAGCTGCTCGACGTATACCGCGGCGTTGTAGAACGCGATGACGAGCGGCGCAGCAACCAGCAGGAAAGCGAGCAGCAGCAGGCCGAGGAACGACCTCGGGTAGTAGCGCTGAGGGAAGTCGAGCCCGATCTTCACACTTCAATACCCTGGTTTGGGAGGTCAATGATACCCGCGACGGGCGCCATGGGCCGTCCGGCGCGTACGGTCTCCGACAAGATTGGCACGATCTTTCAGCTGTTTGTTGCACGCTGCCGTCTGCGGTTTCATCCAGAGCCACTTCTCGCTGGGCGAACGCATCGAACACTCGGGTCGTTGGTGATCCGACTGGCTCCAAGAACTCTCGCTGGCACCGGTCGACGGCCCGTCGCTCACATTGTGGTTATCGGAGATCTGTTTTGCTCATCATCGAAGAAAATTTGTGCACGAGAAAAATGCGTCGTGCACCTCGTGTAGGGAATATCCCTACAGACTCGTCGGGAGAAATGCTGAGAGAACTTGCGTGCTTTCCCGACCGTCGCCGCATCGGCGCAAGATTCTCGCGATTTTTCTATAGCGCTCCACGAAGCAATTAACTATCATCTCCTCAGCCCTGAATCAACGCGCACCACCCTCCCGTTGCGCGTTCAGGCGACCCCGGCGTTCGCCGGGGTTTTTTTTGCTTCATTACAATAGCGTGGTGCCTTCATCCTCGCGGATTGCGATCGTCGCCGCGCTGGCGAGCAACCGAGCTATCGGGCTCGCCAACGCCATGCCCTGGCGTCTTCCCGAGGACCTCAGGCGTTTCAAGCGCCTCACGACGGGACACGCCGTGATCATGGGCCGAAAGACCTTCGAGTCGATCGGCTCCCCGCTTCCGGGCCGCAACAATATCGTGATCACCCGCTCGGGCGACTGGCACCCGCCCGGCTGCGCGATCGCGCACTCGCTGGAGGACGCGCTCGCGCGCGCCGGAGAGTCGGCCGAGGCATTCGTGATCGGCGGCGCGCAGATCTATGCGCTCGCCATGCCGCTCGCCCGGCGCCTCTACCTGACCGAGATCGAGCGGGTTTTCGAAGGAGACGCGTTCTTCCCCGAGTTCGACCGCTCGCAGTGGCGCGAGCTCTCGCGCGAGCCCCGCGCCTCGGGGGAGCCGGGCGGCTTCGACTACGCCTTCGTCGAGTACGAGCGGACGTCCCGGGGCTAGATCACCCGCACTTCGGGAAGCGGAAACCCGTTGAAGTTGCTGGCGTAGGCCGTGGTGTAGGCCCCGGCGTTTTTCAGATAGAGATAGTCGCCCTCCTGAAGGTCCGACGGCAGCGGCTCGTCGCGCATCACCACGTCGATCGAGTCACAGGTCGGCCCGGCGACGTTCCAGGGAATGTCCGGGCCGGCCCGGTCGGTGCGGATCTTGTACTTGAGCCCCTCGGCGGTCTCGATGATTCCGCCGAAAAGCCCCGCGTCCAGGTGCATCCAGCGCTTGTTCGCGCGGGTCGCAGTACCCATGATGCGGCACACGAAGTAGCCGGCGTCGGAGACGAGGTACCGCCCCGGCTCGGCGATGACCTTCACCTTCGCAGGGAAAGCCTCGAGCGCACGGTTGACGACGTCGCCGATCACTTCGATCGACGGGATCGGCTTGACGTGCCGCACGGGAAAACCCCCGCCGATGTTCAGCAGGCGCGGATTGAGCCCGGCCTTGGTCATCTGGTCGAACGCGGCGCGCGCCTTCTCGATGCCGACCCGCCAGTTCTCGGGATTGCGACACTGGGATCCAACGTGGAACGCGACGCCGGCAAGGTCGGCTCTCAGCCTGGCCGCGGTCGCGATGATCTCGCGGACCTCGGACGAGTGAGCTCCGAACTTGCCCGCGAGCGGCCAGTCGCTGCCGATGTTGGGCGTGTCGATGCGCAGATAGAGGTTGGCGTCCGCCTTGATCGAATGGATCTTCTTCAGTTCCTCGAGCGAGTCGATCACGTACCATTCGATCCCCTTGGCCGCGGCCTGCGCGATCTGGTCGCGCGACTTGACCGGGTTCGAGTAGAAGACCTCTGCCGCGAGCACACCCTGCGCGAGCAACAGGTCGAGCTCGGAGATCGAGGCGATCTCGAAACCGCCGCCCTCCGCGAGCACGATATCGAGTACGCGCGGATCAGGGTTGGCCTTCACCGCGTAATGGGGCCGCACGCGAGGCATCGCCGCAACGAAGCGACGCGCCTTTTCGCGGACGATATTGGAATCGATCAGGAGGAACGGCCTGTTGTAGCCGTCTTTGACTGCGGCCCGGACTTTTTCGAAGTCCAGGCTCGACTCGGGGTGCGAGTCGAAGAGGTGGGTCTGCTCGAATGCCTGCTGTCGGATTGACTTGATGGTCTTTTTGGCTACGCCAGCGCGCATCTGCATCGTTTGGGTCTCCAGCAAACACCTACGTTATGGGAATATCCAGGGCGAAGAAGTCCTGCGAGCCGTAGTACTCCCTCATGCTTGTCATGATGACCTCCTTTTGCACTGGTCTTTCCATGAAAACGCGCTCTCCAATAGCATCGGGCCCGGGTTTGACCGTCCGCTGCGCAGACAACCGAACCGGAGCCCGTGATTGGAGTGAATTATAGGGACTGCGTTTCCGAAATCAAGCCACATTTTCGGCCTTGCGCGCGCCTCCCCGCGCCAGCGGCTCGACGGCCGCTCGAAGAACCTACCCAACAGATAGTAGGTAAGTCCCAGCCGGAACGCAAGGGGTAGCTCAGGTATCCTTCGACACCACGATATTCGGGAATTTGGAAGTCATGTCCTTCGCCGACTCGGCGATCTTCACGGCCAGGCGCCGCGCAATGGCCCGGTAGGTCTCGGCCGCGCGCCCGTCCGGGTCTGCGATCACCGTGGGCTTGCCCGAGTCCGCCTGCTCCCGGATGTTGATGTCCAGAGGAAGGGCCCCGAGCAGCTCGGTGCCGTATTCCCTGCACATGCGCTCCGCGCCCCCCTGCCCGAAGATGTGCTCCTCATGACCGCAGTTCGAGCATATGTGAGTGCTCATGTTCTCGACCACGCCGAGAATGGGTATCCCGACCTTCTCGAACATCTTGAGCCCCTTGCGCGCGTCGATCAGGGCGATGTCCTGCGGCGTGGTGACGATGACGACCCCCGTTACCGGGACCTTCTGGGCCAGCGTCAACTGTATGTCGCCCGTGCCGGGTGGCATGTCCACGACGAGGTAGTCTACGTCCCTCCAGCGGGTGTCCTTGAGGAGCTGCTCCAGCGCCTGCGTGACCATGGGCCCGCGCCACACCATGGGGGTATCGATGTCGATGAGGAAGCCGATGGAGATCGCCTGGACCCCGTGGCCCACCATGGGCTCGAGCGTCTTGCCGTCCCTGGATTCCGGCCGGCCGGTGATGCCGAGCATGGTTGGCTGCGACGGCCCGTAGATATCCGCGTCGAGGACCCCCACGCTCGCCCCTTCGGCGGCGAGCCCGAGAGCCAGGTTGACCGCCGTGGTCGACTTGCCCACTCCGCCCTTGCCGGACGCGACGGCGACGATGTTCTTTACCCCGGGCACGAGCTTCACCCCGCGCTGCACCGAGTGCGAAACGATCCTGCTCGTGACCTCGACACTCACCGTCCCGATCCCCGGGATACTTCGCAGCTTCTGGGCGACGAGCTTGCGGATGGGCTCCAGCTGGGTCTTCGCCGGGTAGCCCAGCTCGATCTCCAGCGCGACGTTTGCGCCGTCGACCCTGATGTTCCTCGCCGACTTGGTCGCGACGAAATCCTTGCCCGTGTTGGGATCGACCGCCTCCTTGAGCGCGCTGTGAACTTGTTCCTGGGTAATCGACATTAGGGGGCAAAGCTCGGTGATTTCGTAGGATTGGGAGGCAATAGGTTGATATTCTAGCAACTTTCGGGTGCCTGCCGCGCGCCGGCGCGGTAGAATGTTCCCAAACGGGGGGACCGCACAAGGTGAGGACCGGACAGGCGACCGCGGCGGACAAAGATGCCTGAGCACACCAATCGGACGTTCATCTGCAGCGTGCTGTTTCTCGACATCGTCGAGTACTCGCAGCGCTCGGTCGCGGAGCAGATAGCGCTCAAGGAGCGCTTCAACCAAGTCCTCACGGAGGCCATTGCGGGCGTCCCCACCGACGACCGCATTATCCTCGACACGGGCGACGGCGCCGCCGTGAGCTTCCTCGGGGACCCGGAGGACACCCTGTTCGCCGGCATGAGCCTGCGCGACGCGGTCAGCGGCCAGGAAGCCGCCGGCGGTCCGCGCCTGCAGATCCGCGTGGGCGTCAACCTGGGACCGGTACGGCTGGTCAAGGACATCAACGGCAATCCCAACATCATCGGCGACGGCATCAACGTCGCCCAGCGCATCATGAGCTTCGCCGAGCCGGGGCAGATCCTGGTTTCGCGCTCCTATTACGACGTAATGGCGCGCCTGTCGGAGGACTACGCGAAGCTGTTCCACTACGAAGGGGCGAAGACCGACAAGCATGTGCGCGAGCACGAGGTGTATGCGATCAGCTCGGTCCCGGGCAGCCTCAAGCGCACCCTGCCCGCGCCCGCCCCGCGGCAGGCAATGCACCTGCCCAGCCTGCGCCTGCCCCGCTTCCTGAAGCTCAGCCCGCGCCGTTGGCCCGAGGCGCTGGCGGTGAACAGCAAGCTGCTCGTGGCCGCTCCGCTCGCATTCACGCTCATCGTCGGCACCGGCGTCATCGCGAGAAGCCACCGCAATGACGACGAAGCGAAGCCGGCGCCGGCCGCCCACCCGCCGCGCGTGGCGCTCGCACCGAAGGCTGAGGTCGCACCGCCCAAGCCCGTTCCCGTGGAAGCGGCGCCGACGCCGCAACCAAAGGCCGAGGAACCTAAGCATCCGGCGAAGGAAGTGAAGCCCGCACACCGGCCCAAGGACGCGGCGGCCAAGTCTCTCCAGCAGTCGACCAAGGCGAGCCGGGCCGAGGCGCCCGCTTCCATCGCCGCGACCAAGGCGGAGACGGTCGCGACGATCGCTCCGGTCGCTCCCGCCCCGCGCGACGCGACCGTCAACATCATCGCCCTGCCGTGGGCAGAGGTGTTCATCGACGGAGCGCGTCAGGGCGTCAGTCCGCCGCTGAAGGTCATTCCGCTAAAACCGGGCAAACATAAGGTAGAGTTGCGGAATGGTTCGTTCCCACCCTACGTCCAGACAGTCGAGCTGCGGTCCGGGGCGGAGATCAGCATCACCCACCGATTCCGCCGCTGACGGAGGCAGCACCCCTTGCCGACGGCTTGTGCCATGGCTGGTTCTTGCATCGTTCGCCGTTTCCGGATGCGCGCTGTTCGCATCGAACCGCGGCGAGGACGAGCTCCAGTTCGGAGTCAGAGCGTACGAGGACGGCGAGCTCGCCTATTCGGCGAAGCTGCTCCAGGCGGGCCTGGACAGCGGCCTGCGCTACAAATCGGACCGGGTCCGCGCGCACAAGTACCTCGCGTTCATTCACTGCGCATCGGGCAGGGTTCCCCAGTGCCGCGACGAGTTCAAGAAGGCGCTCGACCTCGATCCCTCGTTCGACCTGCGGGAGGCCGAGGCCGGACACCCAGTCTGGGGCCCCGTCTTTCGCTCGGTAAAACCGACCAAAAAATAGCAAGGACATGACCGAACCCTGGCTCCTGGGCCGCTACGAGGTCGTCGCCGAGCTGGGCAAGGGGGCGATGGGCGTGGTGTACCGCGCCAACGACCCCATGCTCAACCGCATGGTCGCTATCAAGACGATCAACACCGAGGAAGCGGGCCACGAGGGGATGGCCGAATACGAGGCCCGCTTCTACACCGAAGCCAAGGCGGCCGGCGGCCTCAACCACCCGAACATCATCATCGTCTACGACATCGGCAAGAGCGGGCACCTGGTGTACATGGCGATGGAGTACATCGAGGGCAAGGAACTCCGCGAGATGCTGGCCGACGGCAAGGCGCTGCCGGTCGCCAAGGCCGTGGACATTGCCGCGCAGGTGGCCGAAGGCCTCGCCTACGCTCACCAGCATCAGGTCGTGCACAGGGACATCAAGCCGGCCAACATCATGATCACCCCCGACGGCCGGGCGAAGATCGCCGACTTCGGCATCGCGCGCATGCGCTCCAGCGAAACCCGCACCCAGACGGGGGTCATCCTGGGGTCGCCCAAGTACATCTCTCCCGAGCAGGTGGTAGGCAAGCGCGCCGACCACCGCTCGGACATCTTCTCGCTGGGCGTCATCCTGTACGAGTGCATCACGGGCAGCACGCCTTTCAACGGCGAGGGCCTCTCCGCCCTCATGTACCAGATCACCAACCACGACCCCGCGCCGCCGAGCTCGAGCAACTCACAGGTGCCGGTGATGCTCGATTACATCGTCGCAAAGGTGCTGGCCAAGGCGCCCGAGGCGCGCTACCAGAGCGCGGCCGACTTCGCGCACGACCTGCGCGAGTGCAAGGCGCAGATCGACACGGGTCAGACGGGCGTGGGCATAGGGCTGACGACAACCGGCAAGCCGCTTCCGATCCCGCCGCTCACCGCGGCACAGCCCGCGCCGGCAAAGGTCAAGGACGCCGCCGAGGCGACGAGCGAGCCGTCGCCGACCCGGGGCATCTCGCGGGCGTTCGACTCCCAGGAGGCGACGCAGCGCCTGATGGCGCAGATAAGCGAGGACGGGACGACCGAATTCGTCTCGACGCGATCGATATCCGGGGCCGGGCTCTCGCGCGACCGCCTACGCCCCGGTGAGCGCCCCTGGGGCCGCCGCGAGAACGTGATCTTCGCCGCGACCGTCGTCGTCGCCCTGGTGATCGCGACCGCGATCGTGCTGATCTGAGCAGCATCCGGCGCGCCGGGGAGCGGCGCGAGGCGATAAAATGACGGCTTTTCGGAAGGCCGCATGACCCGCCGGCTGTTCGTCACCACCGCCCTGCCCTACGCGAACGGCCCGTTCCATATCGGCCACATCATGGAGTACATCCAGGCCGATATCTGGGTCCGGTTCCAGCGCATGCAGGGCCACGAGGCGCACTTCATCGGCGCGGACGACGCCCACGGCGCGCCGATCATGCTCGCCGCGGAAAAGGCCGGAAAATCGCCCGAGGAGTTCATCGCGGAGATCGCGCGCGGGCGCAAGCGCTACCTCGACGGCTTCCACATCGAGTTCGACAACTGGCATTCGACCCACTCGAAGGAGAACACCGAGCTCTCGCAGGACATCTACCGCAAGCTCAAGAAGGCGGGCCTGATCTACTCGAAGAAGATCGAGCAATTCTTCGACCCGGTGAAGGGCATGTTCCTCGCCGACCGCTACATCAAGGGCGAGTGCCCGGTGTGCGGGACCAAGGACCAGTACGGCGACGCCTGCGAGAACTGCAGCTCGGTGTACTCGCCGACCCAGCTCATCAACCCGTACTCCACGCTCTCCGGCGCGAAGCCCGAGCTGCGCTCCTCCGACCACCTCTTCTTCAAGCTGTCGGACGAGCGCTGCGTCGGCTTCCTGCGCGAATGGCTGGAGGTGCCCGGCCGGCTCCAGTCGCAGGTGGTGAACAAGGCGTGGGAATGGCTCGACGCTGAGGGCGACAAGGCGCTCGGCGACTGGGACATCTCGCGCGACGCGCCGTACTTCGGTATCCCGATTCCCGATTTTCCCGGGAAGTATTTCTACGTGTGGCTCGACGCGCCGATCGGCTACCTCGCGAGCATGGAGAACTATTGCGAGCGCAAGGGGCTGTCCTTCGCCGACTTCGCCCGGCCCGACGCCAAAGTTGAGATGATCCATTTCATCGGCAAGGACATCATCTACTTCCACACCCTGTTCTGGCCGGCGATGCTGCACTTCTCGGGCTACAAGACGCCCGACCAAGTGAACGTCCACGGCTTTATCACCGTATCCGGCGACAAGATGTCCAAGTCGCGCGGGACGGGGATCGATCCGCTCAAGTATCTCGAGCTCGGGATGAATCCGGAGTGGTTGAGGTATTACATCGCTGCGAAGCTGAATGCGAACGTCGAGGACATCGACTTCGATCCAGACGACTTTCTCGCGCGCGTAAACAGTGACCTTGTAGGGAAGTACATCAACATCGCGAGCCGGGCTTCGAAATTCATCAACGAACGGTTCGGCGGCAAGCTAAGTGGCGTCGGGGTTGAGTCGCGGGAAGGCATGCACACGGTACTCGAAACCTGTCGCCGCAAGGCGCCGGAACTCGCAAAGTTATATAACAACCGGGATTATGGGAAAGCCCTCCGCGAGATCATGGCGCTCGCGGATACGGCCAACGAGTGGTTCGACGAGAAACGCCCGTGGGAAATAGCGAAACGGACAAGCAAGGAAGCCGATTGGGAGCTGCAAAGTGTGTGTAGCACCGCGCTCAATCTCTTCAGACTGCTAACAATCTATCTCGCACCGGTCTTGCCGAGAATCGCGTCCGATGCTGCGACTTTTTTGAACATCAAGCCTAAACTGAGCTGGTTGGACGCAACTAATTCCCTGTCCGATGGACACAGGATTTCCTCATACACACATTTGGTCACCCGCGTTGAAGAAAAGCAGCTCGACGCCCTCTTCGGGCCCGCGGCGGCGCCCGCGGCGCGCTCTCAGCAAACGCACGCGGAGCATCAACAGCGCGAACTCAAGGAAGGCAAAGTGGACGAGACGATTTCCATCGACGATTTCTCCAAGGTCGATCTGCGCATCGCGAGGATCGTGAAGGCCGAGCACGTGGAAGGCGCAGACAAGCTGCTTAAGCTCACGCTCGACGCGGGCAACGGCACGCGCACGGTGTTCGCCGGGATCAAGTCCGCGTACGACCCGGCGAAGCTCGAGGGGCGCCTCACGGTGATGGTCGCGAATCTCGCGCCGCGCAAGATGAAGTTCGGCGTGTCGGAAGGCATGGTGCTCGCCGCGAGCGGCGAGGGGCCGGGCCTGTATCTGCTGTCCCCCGATTCCGGCGCGCTGCCGGGGATGAAGGTGAAGTGAGCGCCCTGTACGCCGCGCTCTCGTCCGCCGGCGGCGCGCTCGTGCTTGCCGTGCTCTGGCTCGCGATCGCCGCCGCGTGCCTCGTCCCTTCGCGCAACGCCGCGTTCGCGCGGCGGTTCGCGTTTCCGCTCGGCGCCGCGGTCGGCATTGGGGTCGCCTTCGTCGGCCTGCAGGCGGTGTGGCTGCCCCCTCAGACGCTCACCCTGCCGCTCGGGCTGCCCGACCTGCCCTTCCACCTGAGGGTCGATGCCCTCGCCGCCTTCTTCCTGATGCTGCTCGGCTCGGTTTCCGCCGGCATCTCCGTCTACGCCGCAGGCTACTTCCGCGAGGAGGCCTCCGGGCGGCTCGCGCTCATCGGCTGCCAGTACCACGTGTTCCTCGCGAGCATGGCCTTCGTGCTGCTCGCCGACGACGCCTACCTGTTCATGCTCGCCTGGGAGACGATGGCGCTGTCGTCGTACTTCCTCGTCATCACCGACCACAAGCAGCCGTCGATACGCTCGGCGGGATTCCTGTACCTGCTGATCGCGCACCTCGGGGCGATCGCGGTGCTGCTGTGCTTCGGCGTGCTGCACGGGGGACGCGGCGACTACAGCTTCGCCGCGCTGCGCGCGGCGCAGCTCCAGCCCGAGTGGGCGACCGTCGCCTTCCTCCTCGCCTTCTTCGGCTTCGGCGCCAAGGCCGGAATACTTCCGCTGCACGCGTGGCTGCCCGAGGCGCACCCCGCCGCGCCTTCGCCGGTGTCGGCGCTGATGAGCGGCATCATGATCAAGACCGCGATCTACGGCATGGTGCGCGTGATCTTCGATCTCATCGGCAACGTACGCTGGGAATGGGGCCTGGTGGTGCTCGCGATCGGCGCGGGCACGACGCTTTTCGGCGTCCTCTACGCGCTGATGCAGCACGATCTCAAGCGCCTCCTCGCCTACCACTCGGTGGAGAACATCGGGATCATCCTGCTCGGCCTGGGCATGGCCATGGTGTTCATCGGCTTCGGCCACCCGGTGGCTGGGGCGCTCGGCCTGATCGCCGCGCTCTATCACACGCTCAACCACGCGGTATTCAAGGGCCTCCTGTTTCTGGGTGCCGGCTCGATCCTGCATTCATCGGGCCTGCGCAACCTGAACGACATGGGCGGCCTGATCCATCGCATGCCGAAGACCGCGTTCTATTTCCTCATCGGCGCGCTCGCGATCTCGGCGCTGCCGCCCCTCAACGGCTTCGTCTCCGAATGGCTGACCTTCCAGGCCGCCCTGCAGGCGCCGATTCTCCAGAACGGCATCGTAAGGAGCCTCTTGCCGCTCTTCGCCGCCACGCTCGCGCTCGCCGGGGCGCTCACCGCGATGTGCTTCGTCAAGGTCTACGGCATCGCCTTCCTCGGGCGGGCGCGCGAGCCGGCTCATCCTTCCCAGCTTCCGCACGCGGGCGACGCGGGCGACATGGAGCGCTACGGCATGGCCTGGCTCGCCGCCGGCTGCTTCCTGCTCGGGCTGTTTCCCAGCTCGTTTCTTCTGGTTCTCAACCGGGTAAGCACCTCGCTGACGGGGCACGGCTTGTCCGAACAGGCCTTTGCGGAATCGGGCTGGCTGTGGCTGGTGCCGACTGCGCCCGAGCAGGCGAGCTACTCGCCCCTCATCTTCCTTGTCGTGATCGTCGCCGCGACCCTGCTCGCGTTCCTGCTGGTGCGGCGCTTCTACCACGGGCGCGCACGTTTCGGCGATGCATGGGATTGCGGCTATCCCGAGCAGACTTCGCGCATGCAGGACACAGCCGACGCGTTCGGCCAGCCGATCCGCCATGTGTTCGGGCCGCTCTACCTCATGAAACGCAGCCTGCCCGGGCCCGACGACGCGCAGCCCAGGTACGTTCTCAAGATCGAGGACCGGCACTGGTACTGGCTCTACCTCCCCGTGGCGCGGGCGGCCGAGTTCGTCTCCTCGAAGATCGCGCTGCTGCAGCAGGGACGAATCAGCGTCTACCTGCTCTACAGCTTCATCACCCTGATCGCGCTCCTGGTGTTCGTGCGATGAGCCAGGTTCCCGCGATCGCATTCCAGATCCTGCAGTCGGTGTTCGTGGTGCTCGCCGCACCGCTCCTCGTCGGCTGGGTGAACCAATGCCGCGCCTGGCTGCAGAACCGCTCGGCGCCTTCCATCCTGCTTCCCTACTGGACGCTGGCGAAGCTGTTCCACAAGGAGCCCGTGATCGCGCGCGGCGCTTCGCCGCTGTTCCGCACCACGCCCTATATTCTCTTCGGCTGCATGTGGCTGGCGGTAGGAATCGTACCGGTCCTCGCGACCGGGCTGCCCTTCGCTCCGGCCGCGGACATCATCGCGCTGGTGGGCGTGTTTGCCCTCGCTCGCGTCTTCTCGGCGCTCGCCGCCATGGACATCGGGACCTCCTTCGGGGGCCTGGGGGCGCGGCGCGAGATGATGATCGGCTTTCTCGCCGAGCCCGCGATGCTGATGACCCTGTTCACCGCGGCCTTCATTTCGGGCTCGACCCAGCTGACGACCATCGTCGATACGCTCGGGCACCGCGAGTTCGCGCTCTACCCGAGCCTCGCCTTCGCCGCGGTCGCCTTCCTCATGGTGCTGCTGGCCGAGAACGCGCGCATCCCGATCGACAACCCGGCTACGCACCTGGAGCTCACCATGATCCACGAGGCGATGATCCTCGAGTACTCGGCGCGGCACCTGGCGCTGATCGAATGGGCGGTGGCGATCAAGTTGTTCGCGTACATGGCGCTCGGCATCGCCCTGTTCGTTCCCTGGGGGATCGCCTCCGCCGGCGACTGGGGCGCGCTGCCCCTCGCCGTTGGAGCGCTGATCGCGAAGCTCGCGCTCGCCGGCGCTGGGCTCGCGCTGATCGAGACCTTGCTCGCGAAGCTGCGCCTGCTGCTCGCGCCCGAGTTCCTGTCCACGGCGTTCCTGCTCGGGGTGCTGGGAATGCTGACCCACTTCCTCGTTCAAGGGTGAATCGTGAGCGCCCCTTTCTCCACCCAGGTCGTCAACGTGCTCGCGGCCCTGCTGCTGCTGATCGCGTTCGCGATGCTTTCGCAACGTCGCGTGCTCACGCTGATAAAGTTGTTCGCGTTGCAGGGCGCGGTCCTGACCGCGTCGACGGTAGTTGTCGCATGGTCCACCGGTTTTACCGATCTGTACGTATCGGCGGGCATTACCCTACTCCTGAAAGTGATGTTCATCCCCTGGGTACTGCACCGCCTGATCGACCGGCTGTTCATCCGCTGGGACATCGAGACCCTCATCAACATCCCGACCACCATGCTGGTCGGGATCGCGCTGGTCATCTTCGCCTTTGCTCTGGCCACACCGATCTCGCAAATGGCGAGCACGCTTACGCGCTCCACGCTGGGGATCGCCTTGGCGAGCGTGCTGCTCTCCTTTCTCATGATGATCGTGCGCAGAAAAGCGGTGCCGCAGGTGATCGGCTTTCTCGCGATGGAGAACGGGGTGTTCTTCGCCGCGACCACGGCTACCTACGGCATGCCCCTGGTGTGGGAACTGGGCGTCGCACTGGACGTTCTGGTGGGCACGCTGATCTTCGGAATATTCTTCTTCCATATCCGCGAGCAGTTCGACAGTCTCGACATCCGGCATATGGAAAAGCTCAAGCAGGACTGACGCGCCGTGGAAGTCCTCATCGTCCTCGGCCTTCCGCTCGCAGGCAGCGTCTTGCTCGCACTCACCGGCCACCGCGGCTGGGCGCCCGAGCTGAACGCGACCATGAGCTTCTCCACGTTCTTCGCCTCGATCCTGCTCACGACGCGCGTCGTCGCCGAGGGGCCGATCCTCGCGTTCAACGATCAGTTTTTCGTCGACCCATTTAACGTGTTCCTGGTTGCGCTCACCGCGTTCGTCGCCTTTACCACCGCGCTTTTCTCGCGGCCCTATATGCGCGCAGAGCAGGACCATGGGCGGGTCAACGCAACGCGCCTGCGCCTTTATCACAGCATGTACCAGCTGTTCACCTTTACCATGCTGCTGTGCCTGCTCTCGAACAACGTCGGCGCGATGTGGGTGGCGATGGAAGGGGCGACGCTGTCGACCGTGCTGCTGGTCAGCCTGTACCGCACGCCGGCGAGCCTCGAGGCGGCGTGGAAGTACTTCATCCTCTGCTCGGTCGGCATCGCGCAGGCCCTCTTCGGCACAATTTTCCTGTACTTCGCTGCGGAGAAGGTGCTCGGTCCCGGCGGGACCGCGCTTCTGTGGACGCACTTGCACGCGGTACGGAGCCAGCTCGAGCCGACGGTCCTTTCGCTCGCCTTCGTGTTCCTGCTGGTCGGGTACGGCACCAAGGTCGGCCTGGTGCCCCTGCACAACTGGCTGCCCGACGCGCATGCCGAAGGTCCGACACCGATCTCGGCGGTCCTCTCCGGGCTGCTGCTCAACGTCGCCCTCTATGCGGTGGTGCGCAGCAAGGTGCTCGTCGACGGCGCGCTGGGGCGGGGATTCTCCGGCGGGCTGATGATGGGCTTCGGGCTGCTTTCGGTCGTCGTGGCCGCGTTCTTCCTATCGCGCCAGCGCGACGTGAAGCGCATGTTCGCGTATTCCTCGATCGAGCATATGGGCATCATGACCTTCGCTTTCGGCATGGGCGGAGCGGTGGCGGCGTTCGCGGGCCTCCTACACATGACAGTGCACTCGCTCACCAAGAGCGCGATCTTCTTCACCGTCGGCCACGCCTCGCAGGCGAGCGGCACCCAGGACATGGCCTCGATCCGCGGGCTCATCCAGACAAGTCCCACGATAGGCTGGGGGCTGGTGCTCGGCAGCCTCGCGATACTGGGGATGCCGCCCTTCGGAGTCTTCACGAGCGAATTCATGGTGCTCACGACCGCCATGCACGAGCACGCCTGGGCGACGCCGCTGCTGCTGGTCGCGCTCGGCGTCGCCTTTGCCGCCATTTTCGGGAAGGTACAGCCGATGGTATTCGGCGAAACCTCGTCGGAACCTCTGAAGCACGGCCCCGCGCTGGTGCCTGTGTTCGCCCACCTCGCGATCGTGCTCGGCCTCGGGCTGTACATTCCGCCCTATCTCGCCGCCTGGTACCGGCAGGCCGCGGCGCTCATCGGCTGACCGTGAAGCTCAAGGAGCTCGACATCGAGGTCGACCCGCTGCCCGGGGCGATGCCCGTGTTCCGCGCCACGATCGACGCGGCCGAATTGCCCGAAGTGTGCGGCTGGTCGCACGCGAGCAAGGCGCGCCTTGTGGCGCTTTGGGGCAGCGACGAGACCCGCCGCGGGTCGGGCTTCGTCCTGCACGTCGCGCTCGCCTTTCCCTCCGGGCTGCTGTGGCTCAGCGCGCCGCTCGGGCGCGAGAACCCGCACTACCCCGGAATCGCCGAGATCTATCCCGCGGCCGGCCGCATGCAGCGCGCCTGCGCCGACCTGCTGGGGATCCGCCCCGAGGAGGGCGCCGACGCGCGCAAATGGCTCCGGCACGGCGCCTGGCCCGAACGCGTCTTCCCGCTGCGCAAGGACTTCGATCCGGCGGCGCGTTTCCCCCAGCAGCCCGACGGCTATTCCTTCGTCGCGGTCGCGGGCGAGGGTGTCCACGAGATCCCGGTGGGGCCGGTGCACGCCGGAACCATCGAGCCCGGCCACTTCCGCTTCTCCATCGTAGGCGAGAAGATCCTGCGCCTGGAAGAGCGGCTCGGCTACAAGCACAAGGGCATCGAGAAGCGCTTCGAGCAGATGACGCTCGCCGAGGGAGCGAGGCTCGCCGGCCGCGTGTCGGGCGACTCGACCGTCGCCTACGCCTGGGCGTACGCGATGGCGGCCGAGGGCGCGACCGGCACCGAGCCGCCGCGCCGCGCGCTCGCCCTGCGCGGGATCCTTCTCGAGCTGGAGCGCGTCGCCAACCACCTGGGCGACCTCGGCTACCTCGGCAACGACGTCGCGCTCGCGTTCGGCTTCGCGCAGTTCTGGCGGCTGAAGGAGGATCTGCTGCGGGCGAACGCGCGCCTTTTCGGCCACCGCTACCTGATGGACGCGATCGTTCCCGGAGGCGTCGCGCGCGACCTGCCGCGCGCCGAAGCCGAGGGCCTCGTGCGTGTGCTGGGGACGATCGGCCGCGAGGTCGCGACCCTGCAGTCCATCTACGAGGAGCACGCCGGCGCGCAGGACCGCTTCATCATGACCGGGCAGGTCCTGCCCGAGCTCGCCGAGCGCATGGGCCTCGTCGGGTTCGCGGGCCGCGCGAGCGGCATCAAGCGCGACCTGCGCGTCGACTACCCAACCCCGCCCTACCAGCAGCTCGATCCCCGCATGATCTCGCACACGCGCGGCGACGTCGCTGCTCGCGTCCTGGTGCGCTTCGAAGAGGTATTCGAGTCGATCCGCCTGGTCGAGGCGCTGGTTCAGGAGCTGCCGCCCGGCGAGATCCGGGCGAGCCTGGGCCGCGCCGGCCGTGCCGCAGGGATCGGATGGGTCGAGGGCTGGCGCGGCGAAGTGCTGGTCGCGCTCGAGACCGACGGGGAGCGTATCCACCGCCTGCACCCGCACGACCCGTCGTGGCAGAACTGGCCTCTGCTGGAGCACGCGGTGCACGGGAACATCGTTCCCGACTTCCCGCTCATCAACAAGTCGTTCAACCTGTCCTACAGCGGCCAGGACCTGTAGCGCCATGTACCAGCTGCTCAAGCAGATCGCGAAGACCGGAATCGTCACCGAGCCGGCGCCGGCGCCCGACGAAAGCCTGCGCCTCGCCGGGCGCGAGCTCGGCGACGCGATCCTCCGGCACTTCGGGCGCGCGCTCGCCATCCGGCACGTGGACGCCGGCTCGTGCAACGGCTGCGAGCTGGAGATTCACGCTCTGAACAGCCCGTACGCCAATCCGGAGCGCCTCGGCATCCGCTTCGTCGCCAGCCCCCGCCACGCGGACCTGCTGCTCGTGACCGGCCCGGTGTCGCGCAACATGGAGACCGCGCTCCATCGCACCTGGGAGGCGACGCCCGACCCCAAGCTGGTGGTCGCGATCGGCGACTGCGGCTGCACCGGCGGAATCTTCGGCGAGAGCTACGCGAGCTGCGGGCGCGTCTCGAACGTGATTCCGGTGGACGTCGCGGTCCCCGGCTGCCCGCCGACGCCGGCCGCGATCCTTCAGGGAATACTCACCGCGATCTCGGCAAGGAAAGCCTGATGGACATGCCGCAATTGCCGCTCGGCTTCATCGGCTGGTTCTTCACGCTCGCCTCGGCGGTGGGGCTCGTCCTCGGCGCCGCGCTCATCTTCATGCTGTACCGCGCCGGAGACCTGCACCGGCGCTATCTGAGCTACAGCTACCTGAACGACCTGGTGCTCGCGGCGGTGTGGATGCTCGGGCTGTTCGGCGGGATCGGCGTGATCCGGCTTCAGCCTTGGGGAAGGTACATCCTGGAGCTTTTCTGCTGGGCGCTGATCGTGCTTCTGCTGCTCTCGGCCGCGTCGCGGCTCTACGCACTCAGGCAGCCGGATCCGGAGGCGCCGAGGGTCAACTGGCTGGGGGCCATCGCCGGGACCACGCTGATCCTGATCCCGGTCATCGCGATCTGCGCCGCTACCATCGTCACGCTGCGCAGCCCGGAGGCGCTGAAGGCGTTTTCCTGATCAGGGCTTCAGGTAGGCGTAGCCATCCTTCTGCTGCAGGTGCGTGATCTCCACCACGCCGGAAGGGACGAAATCCACGCCGATGATGAACTGGTCCTTCTTCAGCTTGAGCGCGCGCAGCGTGAGCTCGCACGCCTCGAATTTCACGCCACGCGACATCAGGTCCTGGACGCGGGCGTCGTAGGGGCCGAGCCGGTCCTTTGCGCCCTCCATGAGGAAGAGAACGCCGTCGGCATGGGCGACGGCGACGATCTTCGCCTTGGGATCCACCTCGAGGTGGTTGTAGATGTTGCGCAGGCCCGCCGTCGCCTGCGAAAGCCCGCCGTCGAAATGGTAGACGACCTTGTCCTGCGCCCACGCGAGCGACGCCGCAAGGGAGAGCGCGAAGATTGCAACTGCCTTCTCTATGAGCCTCACGGCACGCTCCTTTGAGATTCGCCGGCCTTACTTTACGCGAACCGACTTGAGTTAGAAAATCCGCGGGTGGCGAAGCACCTGATGATCTCCGGCCTGGTCCAGGGCGTCGGTTTCCGCTTCTCGATGGCGCAGGAAGCCGGGAGGCTCGGCGCGACCGGCTGGGTGAGAAACCGCCGTAACGGGACGGTGGAGGCGGTCATAGACGGTCCCGCCGAGGCCGTCGACGCGCTCCTCGCCTGGGCGCGGCGCGGACCGCCCTCGGCGCAGGTGAGCGACGTGAAAATTTCGGAGGCGGCGGGCGCCTTCGATCGCTTCGAGATGCGCCCGACGGCCTGAGGCTTCACCCTGCCTTGCGCAGCGCCTCCCCGGTTCCCGTATCGCGCAGCCCCTCGAGTATCGCGAGCGCGCGCTCCATGGAGAAATCGCGCGTCTTCTGATCGAATGCCTTCGACTCCGGCATCATGTAGCCATGCTCGACGCCGGGAAAGACGTGCAGCTCCAGGTTCTTCGTCCGCGCCGCCGCGGCGCGGTACGCATCCAGCACCTGCGCGGGCGCCTGGTGGTCGCGGTCGCCCCAGATGATGCACACGGGCTTGGCGAGCTTGTCCATCTCGCCGAGGTAGTCGAGCATCTGCGAGCCGTGGCAGGAGATGCCCGCGTCGTACCCCAGGCGCTTGGGCCCGATGATCGCGTACGGCCCGCCGTAGCAGAATCCGATGACCGCCGCGCGTCCGTTCGACTGCGGGAGCTTGCGCACCTGAGCGAGCGTGTCGGCGAGATCGGCCTCGCCGGTCCTGATCTTCTCGAGGCGCGGCTGCGACCGCTCCTTGGTGCGATCGTCGTCGCGCGCGAGCGGCCCCGGGACGGTCCGCCAGAACAGGTCGGGCGCCGCGGCGATGTAGCCGAGCACCGCGAACTCGTCGGCGAGATCGCGCAGGTCCTCGTTCACTCCGTGCACCGCCGACGCCAGCACGATCGCGGGCACCTTTGCGCTCGAGCTCGGCGTGGCGATGTAGCAGTCGAATTCGCCGTCCTTGCCCGAACGGATCCTGACGTTTTCTCCTTGCATACCCCTCTCCTTGTCGCCGGGAACTCGGAAGCTACTCCAGGGCGAGCACCCTTGTCCAATGTCAAGGCTTCATGCCTAAGTCATTGCACTGTAACCCTTAACTGACTAACATCTCGCCTTTCACAGCGCGGATTTCACAAAAGAGCCAGGGGGCCCGCGCACCCATCCGCCAAAGGAGGCGCAGTTTCATGAGCACCAAGCACAGGATTCTCATCATGGGCGCGTCGTACGGGTCGCTGCTGGGGACCAAGCTCGCGCTCGCCGGGCACGATGTCCATCTGATCTGCCTCCCCGCCGAGGCCGACCTGATCAACAAGGAAGGCGCGATCGTACGCATGCCGGTCAAGGGCCGCGAGGGCCTGGTCGAGATCAACTCGAAGAAGCTCCCGGGCAAGATGACCGCGGGCGGTGCGGCCGGCGTCAAGCCCGGCGACTACCACCTTGTCGCGCTGGCGATGCAGGAGCCGCAGTACCGCTCTCCGGGCGTGCGCGAGCTGCTTGATGCGGTGGCGCGCGCCAGGGTGCCCTGCATGTCGATCATGAACATGCCGCCGCTGCCCTACCTCAAGCGCATCCCGGGCCTCAACGCGGAGGCCCTGCGCAACTGCTACACCGACCCATCGGTCTGGGACGGCTTCGATCCGAAGCTCATGACCTTGTGCAGCCCGGATCCGCAGGCGTTCCGGCCGCCGGAGGAGAAAGTGAACGTGCTGCAGGTGCGGCTGCCGACCAACTTCAAGTCGGCGCGCTTCGACTCCGATGCGCACACCGCGATCCTGCGCAGGCTCGAGGCCGACATAGAGGCGTCGCGCTTCGACAAGATCGAGCTGCCGGTGAAGCTCAAGGTACACGACTCGATCTTCGTTCCGCTCGCGAAATGGGCGATGCTCATCGCGGGCAACTACCGCTGCGTGCTAAAGGACAGCGTGCGACCGATCAAGGATGCGGTCCACAGCGACCTCGCGGCCTCGCGCGCCATGTACGACTGGGTGGTGAAGCTGTGCGTGTCGCTCGGCGCGGACGAGAAGGATCTCGTGCCGTTCGACAAGTACGCCAACGCCGCGCTGTCTCTCGGCAGTCCCTCCTCGGCCGCGCGCGCGCTCGCCAACGGGGCGCCCAACATCGAGCGCGTCGACCTGCTCGTCAAGACGATCGCAGCGCAGAAGGGCATGCGCTCCGAGGTGCTCGACCAGACCGTCGCGACGGTGGAGGGCTGGCTCGAGAGGAACCGGAAGAAGGCGGCCTGAGCCGCTAGCAGGACGCGCACACGGTATCGCCGCGCGCGCGGAACGCGATGTCGCCGTAGTAGGCTTCCAGCGCTCGTTCGCTTCCGTCGGCCTCGGTCATGAGGCCGACCGAGACCACCCGGCCGGGCTCCTCCCCGAAGAGCCTGCGGTAGTCCTCCTCGACGTTGCGCGATTCCTCGAGCCACTGCCCCAGCTTTTTCCGTCCGCTCTCGACGGCGATCATCTTGATGCGCGAGGTGTACTTGTTCGGCGCGACGCCGCCGCGCGGCGTGCGGCTCCCCCACACGTACATCACCCCCGCGTACGGCAGCTGCTGGCCGTTGAACAGGCGGAACTGGTCGTAGAAGATGCGGTCGCTGAAGGGCAGCTTGCCGTAGTCGCCCTCGAAGGAGACCATGATGCGCACCGGCGAATCGTCCGGGCTCGCCAGGGAAGGCGCGAGATCCATCACTTTCCAGCGCCAAGAGAAGATCGGCCGCTCGCGCGGGTCGAGGTCGACGAGGTGGAGCAGACCCGAGGCCGAGTCCTTTTGCGCGCTCCCCTTCAGCACGGTCGTCCCGCTGTCCTCGACCAGCTCGTAGCGGCTGAGGCTGCCGAAGCGGGACATCACCCAGCTCGCCCATTCGGGCGGGAGCGGCTCGCCGGGCTTGAATGTCGAGAACGGGGTAAGCCGCGACAGAACGGTGCCTGGGGCTTCGGGCGCCGAGGCGCAGGCCGCCAGGAGTCCGGCGGCGGCAGCAAGCAGGGCGATGCGCGGAAATTCCATGGGTCGCACGAATCTGAAACTATAGCCTGTGACTATGAAGGCGTCATGGCGGTTGCGGAGCCTTTGTCGTGTTTTCCCGACACTCCTTGTCCTGCCGGCCCGAATAGTGTCACGCTGAATCGCGTCGTAGCTTATGCGCAGCGCCACCTCTGGCGCATCCATCCGAACCTCAAGATAGGAGCAACCGACATGAAGGGCCTCCGACCGTACTTGCGTCGCCGGCGCCTGGGGCCGCTGGCCAGCCAGACGCACGTCTCGTACACCCCAGACCAGATAGCCGAGCTCTATCAGTTCCCCAAAGTGACCACCGGCAAGGATCCGACGATCGCGATCGTGGAGCTGGGCGGAGGCTTCAGCGGCTCGGACATCAAGAAATACTTCGGCAAGCTGAAACTGCCGGTCCCCAACGTCAACGCCGTCCCGGTCGCAGGCGGCAAGAACAACCCCGGTCAGGACACCGAGGCCGATGGCGAGGTCATGCTCGACATCCTGGTCGCCGCCGCGGCCTATTCGCACTGCACGCGCACCGCGGCCAACATCGAGGTGTTCTTCGCCCCAGACGCCCATTTCGCGGATGCCGTGAAGGCGGCAGCCGGCCACAAATCCAGGCCGGTGGCCTGCTCGATCAGCTGGGGCGCCCCGGAGAACCGGTGGCCCGCGGCGGAAGTCAAGGCGATGGAGGCCGCGCTCAAGTCGGCGGCGGATGCCGGCATGACGGTGCTCGCCGCAGCCGGCGACAACGGCAGCGGCGACGGAGAGCGCGGGCACCACGTCGACTATCCCGCCAGCAGCCCGCACGTCCTGGGGTGTGGCGGCACGAGCCTCCGCGCGTCGGGCTCGGCCATCCACTCCGAGACCACATGGAACGACGGCAGCCGCGGCGGATCCACGGGAGGCGGATACAGCAGCCAGTTTCCGAAGCCGGCGTGGCAGTCGATCAGCAGCAAGGCCCGGGGCGTACCGGACGTCTCGGGGGACGCCGACCCCTACACGGGCTACGTGGTCCTCGTCGACGGCCAGGCACAGGTCATCGGCGGGACTTCGGCCGTTGCCCCGCTGATGTCCGCGCTGATCGCGCTGCTCAGCAAGAAGAAAGGCAAGGCGCTCGGCTTCGTGAATCCGGCGCTCTACAAGAACCCCGGCGCGTTTCGCGACGTCCTGCTCGGAAACAACGGCGCCTTCGCCGCGGGCGGCGGCTGGGACGCCACTACGGGGCTGGGCGTGCCGATCGGGTCGGACCTGATGTCGATCTAGAGCGTCTACGGGTAGACAACCTCGACGTTCTCCGGCCTCAGCCACTCGCTGAGCGACTGCAGCAGCGCGTCGTCGAGGCTCACGCGCCAGTTGTCGCCGAGCTGCATCTCGACGCTCGCGCCGCCGTTGCGGTAGCGGACCTCGACCGAGCACTGGCCGTTGCGATAGGGCTCGAGCAGGCTCTTCAGCTTCGCCGACGACGACGCGCCAGCGCTCGAGGCCTGGCCGTTCATCGACAGGCGCACGGCGCGTGCGAAGCGGCTCCTCGCCCCCGCGAGATCGTAGATACGCTCGGCGGTGATGCGCGTGAACACGGCCTCGCCCTCCTCGCCCAACGAGCGGCGCACGCTACGCACCTTGGCCTCGACGACGATGACCGCGTCCTCCTTCACGAGGTCGCGGCACTGGTCGAACACCTCGTTGTATACAGTGATCTCCTGGGTGGCGGTGCCATCCGAGAGGTTGACGATCACCATGCGGCCCTGCTGGGTCCGCTGGAACCGTATCGACTCGACCACGCCCGCCATGAGCTGGGTGCGCATGCCCTCGCTCTCCACCGAGGCCGCGACGCTCTTCAGGTTCGCCTTCACGAACTTGCCGATCTCGGCGCGGTGCTCGGCGAAAGGGTGGCCTGACAGGTAGAAGCCCAGCGCGGCCTTCTCCTCGCGCAGGCGCTGCGCGTCGGTCCAGCGCTGGGCCGCAACCAGCGCGGGTTTGTGCTGCGCGCCCGAGTCCTCCGCGCCGAACAGGCTCGTCTGCATCGCGTTGCGCTCGGCCTGTCCCGCCGCCTCGAGCGCGACCCCCACCGAAGCGAGCAAGCTCGCGCGGTGCACGCCGGCACCGTCGTCGAGAAAGTCGAAGGCTCCCGCGCGCACCAGCGCCTCGACCACGCGCCGGTTGACCGCTCGCTTGTCCACCCGCGAGCAGAAATCGAAGAGATCGCGGAAGGGCCCGCCCTGCGACCGTGCCGCGAGGATCGCGGCGATCGCCGATTCGCCGGTGCCCTTCACCGCGCCCAGCCCGTAGCGGATGGTCTTGGCGTCCACCGGAACGAAGCGGTAGGCGCCTGCATTCACGTCGGGTGGGAGGACCTTCAGTCCGTTGGCGAGGGCGTCCTCGTGGAACTGGTGCACCTTGTCGGTGTCGTCGGCGACCGCCGACAGGTTGGCGGCCATGAACGCCGCGCCGTAGTGCGCCTTCAGGTACGCGGTCTGGTAGGCGATGAGCGCGTACGCCGCGGCATGCGACTTGTTGAAGCCGTAGCCGGCGAACTTCTCCATCAGGTCGAACAGGAGGATCGCCTTGGCTCGCGGCAGCTTGTTCTTCTCCGCCCCCGCCACGAAGATGTCGCGCTGCTGCGCCATCTCCTCCGCGTTCTTCTTGCCCATTGCGCGGCGCAGCAGGTCCGCGCCGCCGAGCGAGTAGCCGCCGATCACCTGCGCGATCTGCATCACCTGCTCCTGGTACACCATGATGCCGTACGTCGGCTTGAGGATGGGCTCCAGGCGCGGGTCGAGATACTCGACGCGCTTGCCGTTCTTGCGCTCGACGAACTCCGGGATCAGCTCCATCGGCCCCGGGCGGTAGAGCGCGACCAGCGCGATGATGTCCTCGAAGCGGTCGGGCCGGGCGCGCTTCACCAGGTCGCGCATGCCGCGCGACTCGAACTGGAATATCGCGGTGGTGTTGGCGTTGCCGAACACCTGGTACGCCGCGGCGTCGTCGAGGGGAATCTTGTCGAGTGCAAAGCCGGGATCGCCCATCGCCCGGATCGACTGCGCGGCCCAGTCGAGCACGGTGAGCGTGGTGAGCCCCAGGAAGTCGAATTTCACCAGGCCGATCCGCTCGACGTCCTTCATGTCGAACTGCGAGATGGTGCTCTCGGTCCCCTGAGCCGTGTACAGCGGGCAGAAATCGGTGAGCTTTCCCGGCGCGATCAGGACGCCCCCGGCGTGCATGCCGACGTTGCGCGCGAGCCCTTCGAGCTGCCCGGCGAGGGCGAGCAGATCCCGCGTTTCCTCCTCGCTCTTCTCCCGCTCCGCGAGCCGCGGCTCCATCTTGCGCGCGTCCTCGAGCGTGATGCGCTTGCCCGGCTGGAAGGGGATGAGCTTGGCGAGCTCGTCGGTGCGCGTGTAGCTCCATTCCATGACGCGGCCGACGTCGCGCACCACCGCGCGCGCGGCCATGGTGCCGAAGGTGGCGATTTGCGAGACCGACTGCACCCCGTATTTCTGCTTCACGTACTCGATCACGCGGTCGCGGCCGCGCTCGCAGAAGTCGATGTCGAAGTCGGGCATCGACACGCGCTCCGGGTTGAGGAAGCGCTCGAACAGGAGGTCGTAGCGCAGCGGATCGAGGTCGGTGATGCCGAGCGAGTACGCGACCAGCGATCCCGCCCCCGAGCCGCGCCCGGGGCCGACCGGCACGCCGCTCGACTTCGCCCAGTTGATGAAGTCGGCGACGATGAGAAAGTAGCCGGCGAAGCCCATCTTGATGATGGTCCCCAGCTCGAGCTCGAGCCTCGCCTCGTATTTCGCCCTGTGCTCGCCGGCCCGGGCACCGAAATTCGCCTCGAGGCGTCCGCCGAGGCCGTTCCGGGCCTGCTGGCGGAGGTACTCCTCGAGCGTCATGCCTTCCGGAGTCGGGAAGACCGGGAGCTTCGACTTCCCCAGCTCAAGCGCGAGGTTGCAGCGACGCGCGATCTCGACCGAGTTGGCGAGCGCCTCGGGGATGTCAGCGAAGAGCTTCCCCATCTCGGCCTGCGAGAGGAAGTAGCTCTCCCTGGTGAAGGCCCGCGGGCGGCGCCGGTCGCCGAGGACGAAGCCTTCGGCGATGCACACGCGCGCCTCGTGCGCGGTGAAATCCGCGGGCTTGAGGAATTGCACGGGATGCGTTGCGACCACCGGGAGCGCGCACTCCCCCGCAAGCCGCAGCGCGGCCTCGATGTAGTGCTCGGTCTGCGGGCTGCCCGCGCGCTGCAGCTCGATGTAGTAGCGGCCGGGAAAGAGGCGCGCCCAGTCGGCGACGGCCTGCCTCGCGCGCGCCGGGTCCTGCAGCAGCGCGCCGCCCACCTCGCCCTGGAGCGCGCCCGAGAGAGCGATCAGGCCCCCGCTGCCCTCCGCGAGCCAGGCCTTCCTCATCTCGGCCCGGCCGCGGTGCTGGTTCTCCAGCCACGCGCGCGACAGCAGCTCGGAGAGCCTGAGGTATCCGGCGTGCGATTGCGCGAGGAGCAGCAGCCGGTGCGGCTTGTCGCGCTCGGACTCGTTGGTGATCCAGACATCGCAGCCGACGACAGGCTTCACCCCGGCCGCACGCGCCGCCTTGTAGAATTTGACCATGCCGAAGACGTTGGCGAGGTCGGTGATCGCGAGCGCCGGCATGCCGTCCGCGGCGGCGCGCTCCACCGCCTCGTCGATGCGCACGATCCCGTCGGTGATGGAGAACTCGCTGTGGAGCCGAAGGTGGACGAAGGCGGGATTCGGCATCACGGGGTGCTCGGGGGCGCGGAAAATTTTACCATCGGCAATCGTAGAAAACTCCGCTCTGTTTCCGCGATCTAAAATACTGTGGAGTCTTCTTAGAGGATTTTCATGACGCTGATCAAAGGCATAGTCGCGCTGCTGCTCGCGGCATCGGGGCTCGCCGCCGCCGACACGATATACAAGTACGAGCGCGCCGACGGCAAGGTGATCTATTCCGACTCGCCGGTCCAGGGCGCAAGGCTGATCGGGCGCTTCGAGCTCGTGCCTTCGCCAGCCAGCGCGGAACCGCCCCGTCCGGCGCCGCCTGCGGCACAGGGCGCGGACAGCCGCGGCGAGGCGCTCGACGCGGCCGACGCGCGCATCAAGGCCGCCGACTCGGCGCTTACCCAGGCGCTGGAGCGGCAGCAGCAGGCGGCCGAGCCGCTGCCCGGAGAGCGCCTCGGCAACGCCGGCGGAACCACGAGCCGCCTCACTCCCGAGTATTTCGCCCGGCAGCGCGCCGCCGCCGCGGAGGTGGACGCGGCCCGCGCCGAGCTAGACGCGGCCTACCGGGCGCGAAACGAGGTGCGCGACTAGGTGCGACCAGCGGCGGGAAGGCTCAGGGTGAAGGCCGTTTCGCGGCCGGGGTCGCTGCGCACGCCGACCCGGCCCCCATGCAGCTCGGCGATCGACTTCACGATGGCAAGGCCGAGCCCCGATCCTGCCGATGACCCTTCGCGCGAGCTGGAAGGACGGTAGAAGCGGTCGAATATGCGCGGCAGGTGCTCCCGGGCGATGCCCGCCCCGGGGTTGACCACTTCGACCTCGGCCGAGCCATCGGCGCGCGCGAGCGCCCTGACGCTGACCGTGCAATCGCGCGGGCCGTGCCGCAGCGCGTTGGACAGCAGGTTGCCGACGGCGCGGTTGAGCATCAGCTCGTCGGCCCAGGCGCGCGCCCTGCCGCCTCTTTCCCCCCGGACATCGAGCGCGAGCCGGATGTTGCACTCTTCCGCGAGCACCTCGTAGTAGGAGAGGATCTTCTCGAGCGCGCTGCGCAGGTCGATCCACTGGGGCGCGGCGCGAGCCTGCGCGTTGTCGGCCCGCGCGAGAAACAGCATGTTCTCGATCATGCGCGAGAGGCGCTCGTACTCCTCGACCGCGGACTCGATCACGGCGCGGTACTCGGCCGCATCGCGCGGGCGCGACAGCGCCACCTGCGCCTCGCCGAGCAGGTTGTTGATCGGCGTTCGCAGGTCGTGCGCGAGGTCGGACGAGAACTCCGAGAGGCGCCGGAACGAGCTCTCGAGGCGATCGAGCATGTGATTGAACGCGAGCGCCGTCTCGAGGAATTCCTCCGGCGTGTCCTCGAGCGAGAGCCGCTCGTTCAGGGCGTTCGCGCTGATGCGGCCCGCAGTGGCGGCGATGCCCCGTGCCCGCTTGAGCACCAGCCGCGCGGCCCACACGCCGAGCGCCGCGGCGGCGAGCACGCTCACGACCAGGGTCTCGATCAGCCCCTTCCGGTAGCGCGCGAGCAGCTCGCGCGGCAGCGAGCGGTCGTAGGAGAGCGCGATCAGCGCGGACTTGGGCTCGCCCGGAAGCGAGACGCGGGCGAGCAGCACCTGGTACCAGCGGCCGTCCGGCGCGATCCATTGGCGGCTCAGCCCGCCGAAGCGGGCGCGCAGCTCGCGCTCAGCGGCGTTGTCGATGTGCTCCGGGAGGGCCTCGATCGGGATGGCCCGCTCGGGCAGCCCCTCGACCGGAACGCCGAAGCCCTCCGAGGCCGCGAGGATCCGCCGGTCCTCATCGAGCACCGCCAGGCCGAGCTTGCGATAGCCCATCGCCATCTCCTCGACGAAGCGCGGGCTCGCGAGGATGGATTCGCTCGGACCCATGCGCGCGAGGCGGCCGCGCAGCAGGCTCATGTTCCCGAGAAGCAGGGCGTCGTTCGCCTCGAGCAGCTCGCTGGCGAGCATGCGGTCGATGGCGAATCCCATTGCGGCGATGACCAGGAAGGAGATCAGCGCGAACAGCAGGCTGATCTGCCAGGTGAGCGACCTGCGCGTCAAGGCGTCGGCTCCTCGATCGCGTAGCCCACGCCGCGCACCGTGCGGATGAGCTTCACCTCGAAGGGGTCGTCGATCTTCGCCCGCAGGCGCCGCATCGCCACGTCGACCACGTTGGTGTCGCTGTCGAAGTTCATGTCCCAGACCTGCTCGGCGATGAGCGTGCGCGACATGACCTCGCCGCAGTTGCGCACCAGGCAATCGAGAAGCGCGAACTCCTTTGCGGTGAGGTCGATCTTCCTGCCGCCGCGGGACACCCTGCGCCTGCGCGGGTCGATCTCCAGGTCGCCGACGGCCAGGCGCGCGGCCGGCGCCTTGCCGCCGCGGCGAAGGACCGAGCGCACCCGCGCCAGCAGCTCCGAAAAGGCGAAAGGTTTGACCAGGTAGTCGTCCGCGCCGAGCTCCAGGCCCTTTACCTTGTCGGCCACGCCGTCACGCGCGGTGAGAAAGAGTACCGGGGTCTGCTTCTGCCGCCTGAGGTCGCGCACCACGGTCCAGCCGTCGACGCCGGGGAGCATCACGTCGAGGACGACCAGGTCATAGTCGGACGACAGGGCGAGATGCCGGCCGTCGACCCCGTTCTCCGCCACGTCGACCACGAAGCCGTGCTCTGTCAGGCCCTTGCGCGCGTAGGTCGCGGTCTTGAGCTCGTCTTCGACTATGAGAATGCGCAAGTGTTCTTCTTGGAGGCGAAAAAGGCGCCCGACTTCGGCGCCTTTTTTGAGAGCTGGCGGCGCCGAAAAGTTCACCTTCCGGCGCGCGCCGCGAGCGGACCTCAGTCTCCGAAGCCGCCGTCCACGGGCCCCGTGGTCTCGACGTAGACGCGCACATCATGGTCCAGCGCGCCCTCGGGAGCGATCTCCCTCAAATCGAAGGGCCGCGTCATACCGTCGAAGTTCCAGGTGAATTCCTGCGAACCGACTTTCAGCTTCACGACCTCGCCGTGGTTGACGTTGATGAACTTCGTCTCCGGCGTGACCACGATTGTGCGGTCTGCGGCGTAGTCGCTCGCGGCGGGCTGGCCGTACAGATCGCCGTTCGTCAGCGCGAACGACGAAACGCTCGCGGCGGAAAGCGCAAGGGCTGCGAAGGCTGGGGCAAACACTTTCATGACTTTCTCCATTTCGGTAGTTTCGAGGCAATCAGCGCGCTCGATGTTCCGCGCTCTGAATGTGGCGCTACTTTAGACAATGGAGCGTATCGGGAACCTGACCCGCCGATTACATTTCTGTCATCTTCAGGCGATCCGGCACTGCGGCTCGCCGGGCTTGTGCGGCTCGATCCGGCCGATGCGGAACACGGTCTCGCCCCGCGCCCTCAAACCCCGTTCGGCGGCGTCCGCGCTTTCGGCCGCGACCACCAGCGCCATGCCGATTCCGCAGTTGAAGACGCGCAACATCTCCTCGTCGGCGACCCGGCCCTCGCGCTGCAGCCAGTCGAACAGCGGCGGCCGCGTCCACGACGAACGCGCGATCACGGCCTTCAGGCCTTCGGGCAGCACCCGCGGAAGGTTCTCGACCAGGCCTCCGCCGGTGATGTGCGCCAGACCCTTGACGCGCACTTCCTTCGCAAGCGCGAGCACGGGCTTGACGTAGATGCGAGTCGGCTCGAGCAGCGCCTGCCCCAGGGACCCGCCGTGGAAATCCGCGCGCAGATCCGGCTTTGCCCGCTCGAGGATGCGGCGCACCAGCGAATAGCCGTTGGAGTGCGCGCCGCTCGAGGCGAGGCCGAGCACGACATCGCCCTCGGCGATGTCGCGTCCGTCGATGATCCCGCTCTTCTCCACGACGCCGACCGCGAAGCCGGCGAGGTCGTACTCGCCCTGCGCGTACATGCCCGGCATCTCGGCGGTCTCCCCGCCGATGAGCGCGCAGCCCGCCTGCTCGCATCCGCGCGCTATGCCCTTGACGACGTCGGTCGCGACCGCCACGTCTAGCTTGCCGCAGGCGAAGTAGTCGAGGAAGAAGAGCGGCTCGGCTCCCTGCGTAAGGATGTCGTTTACGCTCATCGCGACGAGGTCGATGCCCACGGTGTCGTGCCGGCCGAGCTGGAAGGCGAGCTTCAGCTTGGTACCGACGCCGTCGGTGCCGGAGACGAGCACGGGCTCGCGGTATTTCCTTGGAATCTCGGCGAGCGCGCCGAATCCGCCGATTCCGGCGAGCACCTCCGGACGCAGGGTTCTCTTCGCGAAGGGCTTGATCGCCTCGACCAGCGCATCGCCCGCGTCGATGTCCACCCCTGCGTCGCGGTAGGTGATCGGCTTCTTGCTGGCCAAGAGGGAGGGTTGCAGATAGAGTTACGTGCTGGCTGCAGAATTCTAATCGAATGCAACAGCTGCTGCTCGAACTTGCCCCGCCCCCGCCCCCCACGCTGGAGAACTTCTCGCAGGGAAGGAACGGCGCCGCCGTGAAGGCGTTGCGCGAGGCGCTCGCCGGCGGAGAGGGCTTCGTGTTCCTGTGGGGTCCCGGCGGAAGCGGGAAGTCGCACCTGCTGCGCGCGTTTTCGAGCGCCGCCTCGGCCGCGACGCGCGAAGCGGTCGCGGCCGACGATGTCGCGCAGCTCGGCGAGTCCGGGCAGCTCGAGCTTTTCGATCTGTGCAACCGGCTGCGCGCCTCGGGCGGCGCTCTCGCCGCGAGCGCCGAGGCGCCGCCGGCGCAGCTGCCCCTGCGCGCCGACCTGCGCTCCAGGCTCGCCTCGGGCATCGTCCTGCAGCTCCACCCCTTGAGCGACGCGGAGAAGGCCGCCGCGCTCGCGGCGCACGCCGCCGAGCGGGGCATGGCGCTCGACCGCGAGCTGATCGCGTATCTCCTCGGCCACTTCGACCGCGACATGGGCACTCAGATCTCGATGCTCGACGCCCTGGACAGGTATTCGCTGCAGCGCCAGCGCCCGCTCACGCTGCCGCTGATCAAGGAGGCGCTGCGCGCGCTTTCCGGGGAGCCGCGCCGCTGATGGCCGCCGCGGAGCTCGCTCTCTTCGACCTGGACAACACCCTGCTGTCCGGCGACAGCGACTACGAGTGGGCGCAGTTCCTGATCGAGCGCGGCATGCTCGACCGCTCCGAATACGAGGCGAAGAACGAGCGCTTCTTCCATCAGTACAAGGAAGGCCGGCTGGATATCCACGAGTTCCTTGCTTTCCAGCTCGCGCCGCTGGCGCGCCACCCGCGCGAGGAGCTCGACCGCTGGCACGCGGAGTTCATGCGAACGCGCGTGCTGCCCATGGTCCGCTCCAAAGGGAGGGAGCTGGTCGGGAAGCACCTCGCGCAGAACCATCTGTGCGCGATCGTCACGTCGACGAATTCGTTCATCACCGCCCCGATCGCGCGCGAGCTGGGGGTCGCGCACCTGCTCGCGACCGAGCTCGAGGTCCGCGGCGGCCGGTTCACCGGCAGGCCCTCGGGGACGCCCTCGTTCCGCCTGGGCAAGGTGACCCGGCTCGCGGAGTGGCTGGGCGGGCGCGGACAGACGCTCGCGTCCTTCGCGGCGAGCTGGTTCTACAGCGACTCGCACAACGACCTGCCGCTGCTCGAGCGCGTCACGTATCCGGTGGCGGTGGACCCCGACGAGGTCCTGCGCGGGGAGGCGCTCGCGCGCGGATGGAAGATCATCAGCCTGGAATGAAGGCCGCGCCCGCCGTCGTGTTGCTGCTTGTGCCGGCGAGCCTCGCGCTCGGCATCGCGTTCGGCAGCGTCGACCTGGCGCCGGCGCAGCTCTCCGACGCGCTGCTCGGCCGCGGCGACGAGATCGCGCGCGAGATCGTCTGGGGCGTGCGCGCGCCCCGCGCGCTGGCGGGCTTCGCCTGCGGCGGCCTGCTCGCTCTCGCCGGCGCGCTGCTCCAGGTGCTCCTCCGGAATCCGCTCGCCGACCCCGCGATACTCGGCGTCTCCGGCGGCGCCGCGACCGGGGCGCTCGGCGCGATGCTCCTGGGCGCGGCCGCGGCCGGAGTGAGCTTCTCGGCCCTCGCCGGCGCCTCGCTCGCGGCGCTGGCGGTCTTCATGTTCTCCCTCGGGCGCTCCGGCTGGAATCCGTACCGCGTCCTGCTCACCGGGGTCGCGCTCGCCTCGGGGTTCGGCGCGCTGGTCGGCCTGATGCTCGCGATCGCGCCCGCCGCCCAGGTGCAGGGCATGCTGTTCTGGCTGCTCGGCGACCTCTCGCCCGCGGGCGAGCCCTGGGCGGCGCTCGCCGTGCTCGCCGCCTGCGCGGCCGTCGCCTTCTCGCAGGCGGGCGCACTCGACGTGCTGATGCTGGGCGAGGACAAGGCGCGCTCGCTCGGCGTGGCGGTGACGCGCCTCCAGGCGATCGCCTTCGGCTGCGCGACGCTCGCCACCGTCGCCGCGGTCCTCCTCGGCGGCACCATAGGGTTCGTCGGGCTCGTGGTTCCCCACCTGCTGCGCCTGTCGGGCGTGCATCGCCACCGCGTCCTGCTGCCGCTCGCCGCGTGCCTCGGCGGGAGCCTCCTCGCGATCGCCGACACGCTGGCGCGCACCGTCGCCGCGCCCGCCGAGCTGCCGGTGGGCGTGCTCACGGCGATGATCGGGGTTCCGGTGCTCCTCCTGCTGCTCGCGAGGCTGCGCTGATGCTGTCGGCGACCCGCCTCGGGCTCTCGGCGGGCGGGCGCGAGCTCGTCCGCGCCCTCGACCTGTCGCTCGCGCCGGGGGAGTGCTGGGCGCTGCTCGGCCGCAACGGCTCGGGAAAGACGAGCCTCGTCCACGCGCTCGCGGGCCTGCGCGCGCCGCAGGCGGGAGCGGTCGCGCTCGACGGCGTCCCGCTCGCCGCGATCCGGCGGAGCGAGCTCGCGCGCCGCGTCGCGGTGCTGCTGCAGGACGAGGAGTCCGGCTTCTGGGGGAGCGTCGTCGACTTCGTCGCGCTCGGGCGCTACCCGCGCTCGCGAACCTCTTTCGTGCGCGACGACGAAGCGCTCGGAGAGGCGCGCCGCTGGCTCGCCGAGCTCGACCTCGCCGACCGCGAAGCGCAGGCCTACCGCACGCTCTCGGGCGGTGAGCGCCAGCGCGCGCGCATCGCCCAGGTGCTCGTGCAGGACGCGGACATCCTCCTCCTCGACGAGCCGCTGCAGCACCTCGACCTGCGCCATCAGGGCCTGGTGATGCGCACGCTTGCCGCGCGCGCCGCGGCGGGCAAGACCGTGCTCGCCGCGCTGCACGAGCCCGGCCATGCCGCGCGCCACTGCGCCTTCTCCGTTTTACTGTATGATGCGGGCCGCGCGAGCCCGGGGCGCTCAAGCGACATGCTGACCCACGCCAACCTCGAAGCCCTGTACCAGTGCCGGCTGGAAGCCGCCGGCGCGCGGAGCTTTCTGCCCTCTTGATCAGGAAACTCATCCGGCGCGTTTTCCGGCTCGGCACGCCGTCCGAGCCGAGGATCGTCCCCAAGGAAAGCCACGGGATCGGCCGCGAATCCATCTCCCACGGCTCGCGCAAGGTGTGCGAGGTGCTGCAGGAGCGCGGCTTCGCCGCCTACGTCGTCGGCGGCGCCGTGCGCGACCTGCTGCTGGGGCTGCGTCCCAAGGACTTCGACGTCGCCACCGACGCCTCTCCCGAGGAAGTGCACAGGATCTTCCGGCGCTCGCGGCTGATCGGGCGGCGCTTCAAGCTGGCCCACGTCCTCTTCGGGGACGAGACCGTGGAGGTCTCGACCTTCCGCGCGCGCGTCGCCTCGGAAACCGACGAGCACGGGCGGGTGCTCCGCGACAACATCTACGGGACTCTGGAGGACGACGCCATACGCCGCGACTTCACCATCAACGCGCTGTACTACGACCCGGCGGCCGAGACCATCCTCGACTACCACGACGGCATGCGCGACCTTCGGAGAAAGTCGGTGCGCATCGTCGGCGACGCGCGCTCGCGCTACCGCGAGGACCCGGTCCGAATGCTGCGCGCGGTGCGGTTCGCGGCGAAAGCGGGATTCGAGATCGACGAGCGCACGCGCAAGCCCATCCGCGAGCTCGCGCACCTGCTCGAGAACGTCCCGCCTTCGCGCGTCTACGAGGAGATGCAGAAGCTGCTGTTCTCGGGCCATGCCGCGACCGCGCTCAAGCGCCTGCGCGGCGAGGGGCTGCACCACGGCCTGCTGCCTTTGCTCGACGTCATCTTCGAGCAGCCCATGGGCGAGCGCTTCGTCCGGCTCGCGCTCGAGGAGACCGACTCGCGCGTGCGCTCGGGCAAGGGCGTGTCGCCCGCCTTCCTGTTCGCCGCGCTGCTGTGGCACGAGGTCCTCGCGGCCTGGAAGAAGGCTCAAGGGCAGGGCCTGAAGCCGATCCCGGCGTTGTTCAGGGCGATGGACGCGGTGCTCGACATCCAGACGGACAAGCTCGCCATCCCGCGCCGCTTCACCGCGGTGATGAAGGAGATCTGGGCGCTCCAGCCGCGCTTCGAGCAGCGCAGCGGGCGCCGCCCCTTCGCGCTCGCCGCGCACGAGAAGTTCCGGGCGGGATACGACTTCCTGCTGCTGCGCTGCGCGAGCGGCGAGGCCCCGGCCGAGCTCGCGCAATGGTGGGAGAGGTTCCAGCGCGAAGGCGAAAGCGGCCGCCAGGCGATGCTGCTCGCGCCGCAGCCCGGCGAGCGCAAGCGCCGCCGGCGCCGCCGCGGGCGCAGGGGCCCGGCCCTGCCTCCCGACGCGGCGCCGGCTTGAAGATCCAGGCGTACATCGGCTTGGGCGCCAACCTCGGCGAACCGGAATCGCAGGTGCGCCGCGCGATCGCGGCACTCGGGAGCCTTCCCCGCACGCGCCTGCTCGCCTCCTCATCGCTCTACCGCAGCGCTCCCGTGGAGGTCGGCGCACAGCCGGATTTCGTCAACGCCGTCGCCAGGGTCGAGACCGAGCTCGCGCCGCGCGAGCTGCTGGAGGAGCTCATCACCCTCGAGGCGCGCTTCGGCCGTGAGCGGCCGTTCCCGGGGGCCCCGAGGACCCTAGACCTCGACCTGCTGCTCTACGGCGATCGGACCGTCGAGGAGCCCGGCCTCGTCGTTCCCCATCCGCGCATGCACGAGCGGGCGTTCGTGCTGCTGCCGCTCGCGGAGATCGCCGCCGACATCTCGATTCCCCGCAAGGGCGGCGTGAAGACGCTGCTCGCCGCCTGTCGAGGCCAGAAAATCCAGAAGATAGGTGGACCGTGAAAATACCGGTTCTAGCGCAAACAGTCGTCCTGCTCACGCTCTCGAACGTCTTCATGACCTTCGCCTGGTACGCGCACCTCAAGGAGCTCTCAGCCAAGCCCTGGTTCATCGCGGCGCTCGTCTCGTGGGGCGTGGCGCTCTTCGAGTACCTGCTCCAGGTTCCGGCGAACCGCATCGGGTTCACGCAGTTCAGCCTGGCGCAGCTGAAGATCATCCAGGAGGTGATCACCCTCTGCGTGTTCGTTCCGTTCGCGCTCTACTACATGAACCAGCCGCTCAAGCTCGACTATCTGTGGGCGGCGCTGTGCATCGTCGGCGCCGTCTACTTCATCTTCCGCGGCTGATCCTCCGCGGGTCCCTCCTTGTGTATGATGGGCGCCGTTTTCGGGAGCCCCGGTGTCCCTCTCCAGGTACCACTACATCGTCGTCGAAGGCCCGATAGGCGTCGGCAAGACCAGCCTCGCGCGGCGCCTCGCCGCCCGGCTCCAGGCCAACCTGGTGCTCGAGCGCCCCGAGCAGAACCCCTTTCTTCCGCGCTTCTACCAGGACATGGTCCGCTTCGCCCTGCCCACCCAGCTGTTCTTCCTCTTCCAGCGGATCGCGCAGCTGCGCGAGCTCGCGCAGCTGGACCTGTTCAGCCGTGTCACCGTGTGCGACTTCCTGCTCGAGAAGGACCCGCTGTTCGCGCGCCTCACGCTCGAGGGCGACGAGCTGCACCTCTACCAGCAGATATTCGACTCGCTCAGGCCCCAAGCACCGCGTCCCGACCTCGTCATTTACCTGCAGGCGCAGCCCCAGACCCTGTTCGAGCGGGTGCGCCGGCGCGGCGTAGAATTCGAGCGGCCCATCACCCCGGAGTATCTCGCCCTGCTCGCCGACAGCTACAACCGCTTCTTCTACCACTTCAGCGGGGTGCCGGTCCTCGTCGTGAATTCTGAGAGGCTCGATTTCGTCAGGGAGGACCGCGACCTCGACCTGCTGATCGAGCGCATCGGCGCCCTGCGCGGCAGCCGCGAGTTCTTCAACTGGGGAGACTAGGATGACCCGACTGACCATCAAGGCGCTGCAGAAGCAGCGCGACGATGGGGTGAAGATAGCCCAGCTCACCTGCTACGACGCGAGCTTCGCCGCGATGCTCGACGCGGCCGGACTGGACAGCCTGCTCGTCGGCGATTCGCTGGGCAACGTGATCCAGGGGCACGAGACCACGCTGCCGGTGAAGCTCGCCGACATGGCGTACCACACCGCCTGCGTCGCGCGAGGGAGCAAGCGCGCGTTCCTGATCGCCGACATGCCCTTCGGCACCTACCAGGAATCGCCGCAGCAGGCGTTCCGCAGCGCGGCCGAGCTGATGGCCGCGGGCGCGCAGATGGTGAAGCTCGAGGGAGGCGCGGAGTTCGCCGAGACGGTGCGCTTCCTCGCGCAGCGCGGCGTCCCGGTATGCGGGCACCTCGGCCTCACGCCGCAGTCGGTGCACAAGTTCGGGGGCTACCGCGTGCAGGGCAAGGGAGACGAGGCGGAGCAGAAGCTGATCGAGGACGCGATCGAGCTCGAGTCGGCGGGGGCGGAGCTGCTCGTGCTCGAGGCGATTCCGGCGAGGCTCGGCGAGCAAGTCACGCAGCGCCTGCGCATCCCCACGATAGGCATAGGCGCCGGCCCCGGCTGCTCGGGGCAGGTGCTGGTGCTGCACGACATGCTCGACGTCTTTCCGGGGAAGAAGGCGAGGTTCGTGCGCAACTTCATGAAGGGCGCCTCCTCAATCGCCGACGCGGCCGAGCGCTACGTGCGCGCCGTCAGGGACGGCAGCTTCCCCGCGGAAGAGCACTCCTTCTAGTGGACGTGATCACCTCGGTCGGGGCCCTGCGCGAGCGGCTGCAGCGCGAGCCCGACAACGTCTTCGTCCCGACGATGGGCAATCTCCACGCCGGCCACATCCAGCTCATGCGCATGGCGAAGGAGCGCGGCGCTGCCTGCACCGTGGTGAGCATTTTCGTGAACCGCATCCAGTTCGGCCCCAAGGAGGACTACGAGCGCTACCCGCGCACCCTGCAGGCGGACTCCGACAAGATGAAGGAGGTCGGCGTCGACGTGGTGTTCGCGCCGACCGAGCGTGAGATCTATCCGGAGCCGCAGACTTTCCTCGTCGAACCCTCGGACCTGCAGCACATCCTCGAGGGCGCGTTCCGTCCCGGCCATTTCCGCGGCGTCGCCACGGTGGTGATGAAGCTGTTCAACATGGTATCGCCGCACATTGCGATCTTCGGCAAGAAGGACTACCAGCAATACGTGGTGCTGCGCGACATGGTGAAGCAGCTCGCGCTGCCGGTGGAGATCGTCCCCGCCGAGACCGTTCGCGCCGACGACGGCCTCGCGCTCAGCTCGCGGAACGGCTATCTGTCGCCCGCCGAGCGCGCCGAGGCGCCGCGCCTGTACCGGTGCCTGCGCGCCGCCGGCGACGAGGTGCAGGCGGGCAAGCGCGATTTCCGCCGCATCGAGCTGCAGGCGATGTCGACGTTGGCGAACAAGGGATGGCGCCCGGACTACGTCTCGGTGCGGCGGCAATCCGACCTTCAGCCACCCGCGGAGGGCGACCGCGAGCTGGTGGTGCTCGCCGCGGCCTTCCTTGGCCGCACGCGGCTCATCGACAACGTGGAAGTGACGCTTTAGGAGGGATACGGCTCGACCATGAGCTTCTCGACCGGGCAGCCGAGCGCCTTGGCCATCTTTTCCATCGACTGCTCGTTTACGGAGACCGGCTGGAATTCGGCTGCGCCGCCCTTGCTCTCGATGAAGGCCTTGGCCGCGTTCTCCGAGGTCCATACCACGACCGGGTCGGGCGACACGCCCGGAACCTGCACGCAGATCGGCACCCCGTCCGACTTGTACACGATTGCAAACATGGCCAGCCTCCTGAAGCCCATCCCCGGCACACCCGCGCTACTTTAACCCATGTCAATCGGAGCATCCAGTGGCGAAATGCACGACCGGGGCGTCGCGGCCTGGCTGCTCGCGTGCTGCGCGCTCGTGTTCGCGATGGTGGTCGTCGGAGGCGTCACGCGCCTCACGCACTCGGGCCTGTCGATCGTCGAGTGGCAGCCCATCGTCGGCGCGCTGCCTCCGCTCGACGACGCCGCATGGCAGGAGGCCTTCCGCAAATATCAGGAAACTCCCGAGTTCAAGCTCGTCAATCCCGGGATGGACCTCGCCGCATTCAAGGACATCTTCTGGTGGGAATACGCTCACCGTCTTCTCGGCCGGCTGATCGGCGCCGTTTTCCTTCTGCCGCTCGTGTGGTTCGCGGTGCGCGGGCGGATCGACCGCGCGCTGACGTGGAAGCTCGCGGTGATCTTCGCGCTCGGCGGGCTGCAGGGCGCGATGGGCTGGTACATGGTTCAGTCGGGCCTCGTCGACGACCCGCGCGTCTCCCAGTACCGGCTTGCCGCGCACCTGGGCACGGCGCTCCTCATCTACGCGGCGATGTTATGGGTCGCGCTCGACCTGCTCTTCCCGCGCGCGCGCGAGGCCGGACCGCGGAAATTCGCGCTCGCGCTCGTCGCGCTCGTCTTCGTCCAGATAATCTCGGGCGCCTTCGTCGCCGGAATCCGCGCGGGGCTCGCGTACAACACGTTCCCGCTCATGAACCGGCACTTCCTGCCGCCGGGGATGTTCGTGATCGAGCCCTGGTACCTCAACTTCTTCAGCAACATCGCGACCGTGCAGTTCGACCACCGGCTGATCGCCTGGCTGCTCGCGATCCTCGTGCCCTGGTTCTGGCTGCGGGAGCGCGGAGCGGCGCCACGCGTCAGACTCGCAGCGAGCCTGCTGCTCGCCGCGCTCGCGCTGCAGATCGCGCTCGGGATCGCGACGCTTCTGCTCGTCGTCCCGGTGCCGCTCGCCGCCGCGCACCAGGCGGGCGCGCTGCTCGTCTTCACCGCCGCCCTCTTCGCGGCGCACACCCAGCGCTAGCGGTCGAGGTGCTTCGCGCGCTCGGCGACCAGCGCGTGGACCGCGTCGGTCATCGGCGTGGCGATGCCCGCCTTGCGCGCGAGCTCGACCACCGCGCCGACGATGGCGGCGACCTCGAGAGGGCGGCGCCGCTCGACGTCCTGATGCATGGAAATCTTCGCGCCCGCGAGCTTCTTCGCGATGGCGATGCGCTCCTCGACGCTCACCGGGATGCGCGCGCCGTAGGCCTCGGCGACCCGCATGCCCTCCTCCATGACCGTGCGGACAAGCGCGAGCAGGGCCTCGTTGCCGTGGATGTCGTCCATGTGGGCGAGCGCGAGCGCTGCGACCGGGTTGTAGGACAGGTTGCCGACGAGCTTGATCCAGATCTCGAGGCGGATGTCGGCGGCGAGCGTCGCCTCGAAGCCCGCCGCATTCATCGCCGCCACCAGCCTCTCGGCGCGCGCCGACTTCGAGCGGTCGGGTTCGCCGAGCAGGAACTCCCGGCCCGCGGTGTGGCGCACGACGCCGGGCTCCGGAATCTGCGCCGCGGCGTGCACCACGCACCCGACGATGTGCTTCGGATCCAGCGAGCGAAGCAGCGCGCCTTCCGGATCCAGGCAGGCGATCGCTTGCCCGTCGAACCTTCCGCCTTCGCGATAGAAGTACCACCACGGCAGGCCGTTTATGGCGGGGACGACCACCGTGTCGCGCGCGAGGAGCGGTTTCACGCGCGGCAGCATCGCGGCGATCGAGGGCGTCTTGAGGCAGATGAACACGACCTCCTGCGCGCCCAGTCCGGCTGGATCGTCCGACGCGTGCAGGCGGAACACCTCGCGCCTCTCGCCCGACAGGAGCGTCAGCCCGTTGGCGCGCAGGGCGTCCAGATGCGCGCCACGCGCGACCAGGCAGACCTCGTGGCCGGCGCGCGCCAGACCCGACGCGACCAGCCCTCCTATCGCTCCCGCGCCGACGACGCAGACCTTCATGCAAGCAGGAAATCGGCGATCGGGCGGATCTGGTCCTCGCTCATCAGCCAGGGGGCGTGCCCCACGCCGGGGAATTCCACCGCCTTCACCGCCGGCCCGCGCCCCTGCATCTGCTTCACCGTGGACTCGAGCAGCAGGTCGGATTCAGCCCCGCGCAGCACCAGCGTCGGGCACTTCACGGCATCCCAGATCTTCCAAAGGTCGATGCCGAAGAAGAAATCGGCGCCGAAAGCGACCCCGGCGCCGCCGCCCGAGCGCAGCGTGCTCACGATCGCCGGGTCGTGCGCGAGCCGGTACCTGCCGTCGGGACCGCGGCGCGAGCTGTGGACGGCGAGCTTGCGCCATTGGCCGTCCTTCAGCGGGCCGAAGGACGCGCAGGCGTCGCGAAGATAGGCCTCGACTTCCCTGACGCCCGCAAAGCGGGCGCCCTCGCCGATCGACGCGAGCTTGAGGCGCGCGAGCGCCGGCCAGGGGATGCGCGGCCCGACGTCGTTCAGCACGAGATGGCGGATCGGCGAGCCGGGCTCGGCCGCGACCATCATGCCGATCAGTCCGCCCATCGACGTGCCGACCCAGTCGATCTTGTGCACCCTGCCTTCGCCCCGCATCCGTCCCATAAGCGTGGCCCTGGGCGCGGTGACGCGGGCGAGCAGCGCCGCCGCGTCGGTCACGTACTGCGCGAACCCGTAGTCCGCCTTGTCCTCGAGCCAGTCGCTGTCGCCGCGGCCGACGACGTCCAGGCACACGACGCGGCAGCCGCGCACCGCGAGGTAGTGGGCGAGCTCGTCGAAGTCGCGGCTGTTGCGCGTGAGCCCGTGGACGCACACCACCACGTGCCGCGAGTCGTGGTCGCCCCACTCGGCGTAGGCGACGCGATGGAATCCGTGGGGGCCGAGGCTGGCGAAGTGATCGAGGCGCGGTTCGAACATGAATGCTCCAGCCGCATGATATCAACCGCGCGCCGGCGTTTCGTGACGATTCCGCTAGACCAGGCCGTAATTCCGGGCCTTGGCGCCCGGGAGCACGCGCTCGATGCGCGCCCCGTCCAGCCCGTACATGCGGGCGAAGAGATGCGCCAGGACCGAGCGATAGTCGTTGAGCACCGGGAAATCCCGGTCCTGGTACAGGTGCCGCTCGTCGACCGGGACCTGCTCGCCGGCGACGCGCCCGCCGGCGACGCCGCCCCCCAGCACCCACAGCGTGTTGCCGTGGCCGTGGTCGGTGCCGCGGTTGCCGTTCTCGCGGGCGGTGCGGCCGAACTCGGACAGCACGACGACCGCGGTGCCAGGCCACAGCGCGCCCATCTCGGACGCGAACGCGGCGATTCCGGCCGCCAGTCCTTCGAGGTTGTTCGCGAGCGCCCCCTGCGCCGCGCCCTGGTTTACGTGCGTGTCCCAGCCGCCGACGTCGACGAAGCCGATCGAGTACGACGATTTGCTCGCCATCAGCCTGCCGACCACGCGCGCCTGGCTCTCGAACGCCCGCGCCGGCCCGGCGCCGCGCGCGGACTCGGCCATCTCGGTCATCAGCTGCTGCGAGACTTCCCTCCGCGTCTCGATGCCGGCCGCGGCGACCGAGGCGAGCGGCGTGCCCTCGTACATGGCCGCGATGCGCTCGCCCTCGCCTTGCGGCAGCGGCGCGCGCGCGCCTCCCCGCAGCGACACGTTCGGCACCGGGACCGGGCCCTTGAACGCAAGGGTGAGGTTGTTCGTGAACGCGACGCCACCTGCGCGTGGGTCGCTGCCCAGCGCCTGCACCAGCCGGTTGAGGAAGCCGCTCGAATAGTCGAGGGGCCCGGCGCCCCCCTGCCCCATCTCCATCAGGTCCTGCGCCTGGAAATGGCTGCGCGAGGTGTCGCCGCTTCCGCTGAAGGGAACGAAAGCGGCCTGCTTTTTCGCGTAGAGCGGAAGCAGGGTGTCCCTGACCGCGGGATTCAGCGCCCAGTCGGCGTCCAGCCGGATCGCCGCGCCGTCGCCTGCGCCGGGGCGCGGAACGGCGATGCCCGGACGGGCGCGGTAGTAGAAGTCGCTCGAATACGGCACGAGCAGGCTCGCGCCGTCGTAGGCGCCGCGCAGCATGACCACGAGCAGCTTGGTCGAGCCCGCGGCGGGCGCAGCCCACACGCGGGCCCCGGCGAGCGCGAGCGCCGCTCCGGCCCCCGCGCGTACGAATCGTCTTCGGTCCATGCAGCCTCCTAGCGGTACATGAATTCGGGAGACGCGAGCAGGAGCGCCGCCCATTCCTGCGGGTCCTCGGCGCGCGCGAGCGCCTCCCGGGTCTTCGGAGAGAGCAAAGGCGCGACCAGCGGCTCGATGCGCGCGCGCGCTATCGGGTGCGCCTGGCGAACGCGCCTGAGCTCGCCTTCGTCGATTCCCGCGTCGATGGCCGCGGCGGTGACGAAGAGCCTCGCGCGAGCGCCGACGAAGCCGCGCGCGAGCTGGAAGCGCTTGGCGAGCTGGTCCGAGCTCGTCCAGTCGCGCGCCTTCATGCCGTAGCCCTCCGGGGTCTGGTGCCCGTAGACCGGCTCGCCGAGCTGGACGAGCGCGCCCGCGAGCGGCCGCGCGTTCTTGAGCACATCGGCGGGGTAGAGGAGCCGGATCGAGGAATAGACGTACTGCACCGGGTCCTTGAACTTCTTTCCCGCGAGCTGCGGATCGGAGAACTGCGGCGAGGCGAACAGCGTTGCGAGCGTGCGCGCGATGTCGCCGTCGGTCTTCCGGAAGGTCGCCGCCATCTGCTCGACCACCTCGGCCGGGGGATCGTCGGCGAGGAAATACACGGCGAGCTTGCGCGAGACGAACTTCGCGGTCGAGGGGTGCTTGCACAGCATGTCGAGCGCGCGCTCGATCTCGGAGAAGCCGCCGAAGCCGGAGAAGCTCTGCCCGAGGAAGACCTTCGGGTCCGTGTCGTGCCGCTCCGGGACGAAGGCAAACCGGCCGCTGGGCGCGTAGATCCCGGCGCCGGTGAGGATGCGCGCGAGCGCCTCGACGTCGGCCTGCGTGTAGCCGCCGTCGACCCCGAGCGTGTGCAGCTCCATGAGCTCCCTAGCGTAGTTCTCGTTGATCTTGCCTTTGACGTTCTCGGCGTTGTCCAGATACACCGTCATTGCCGGGTGCATGAGCACGGCCTGCAGCAGGTCGCGGAACCGCCCCAGCACGTGCGGGCGTATCGCGCTCTCCTCGTAGTCGGCGAGAAGGAAGCGCACCTGCTTCTTGTTCTGGAACACGTTGAAGTGGTTGAACCAGAACCAGGTCATCATCTCCTGCAGCGGATAGGGCGAGTAGAGAGCGCGCAGCGTGCGCCGCTCGAACACCTGGAGATCGAGCTGCGCGAACTCGCGCCGCAGCTGCTTCGCCGCTTCGCGCTTCTCGTCGGCCGACTTGAATCGCGCGGCGCGGCGCGCGGCGATCACCTTCTCGGCCAGGTCCTCGGGCCGGAGGCGCGAGACCGGCAGCGCGGCGATCGCTGCGAGCGCCTCGCGCGGCAGGCCTTCGTCGCCGTGGAAGGCGAGCTGTCGGCGCAGATACGCGTCGCGCCCGAGCGCGCGGTAATCCTCGAGGTCGCGCGTGGTAGCGCCGTAGGCGATCCGGTTGAGAAAGCGGAGCTCGGCCTCGGCGGGCGCCTGGGCGAGCGCCGACGCACAAACGGTCAGTCCGCAGACGATCGCCAATGCGCGCATGGTGGTGGGGAACGCCGCAGGTGCATGGCGGGTTGACCGCGGAAACAATTGGTTTCGCTTTGGTGCCGGGAGAGGGAATCGAACCCACATGGTGTTGCCACCGGCGGATTTTGAGTCCGCTGCGTCTACCAGTTCCGCCATCCCGGCTGGATGCTGCGCGCTTTTCGCGTGCATTATAGCCGCGTGGGCCTGTCCATCGACGACTTCGACTACGGGCTGCCGCCCGAGCTGATCGCGCAGCATCCCGCCGCGACGCGCTCGGGCAGCCGGTTGCTGCGCCTGGGCGGCGAATTGCTGTCCGACCACCGTTTCTCGGAGCTGCCCCGGCTCCTCTCCCCGGGCGACCTGCTGGTGTTCAACGACACCCGCGTGATCAGGGCGCGCCTCTTCGGGCGGAAGGAAACCGGCGGCCGCATCGAGGTGCTGATCGAGCGCCTGCTCCCGGAAGGCGAGGCGCTCGCGCAGGTGCACGCGGGACGCGCGGCGAAGGCGGGCAGCACGCTC
>Ga0335085_10001153_pt1 | contig 60523 bp, 60 predicted proteins | sample Lox_Sample_45_FD_206712 | JGI IMG/M metagenome (GOLD analysis project Ga0335085, IMG submission 206712) | Soil microbial communities from Loxahatchee National Wildlife Refuge, Florida, United States - Lox_Sample_4.5 | ecosystem: Environmental > Terrestrial > Soil > Wetlands | place: USA...
ACCTTGCGGCGTCAGCCGCGCATTCTTATGGACGTTCATCCGGGGACCTTCAGGGCTGCAGTTGGTCGGTGTCGCAACCACAGCTTTCCAAGCCTACCCCGGATGAACAACCTTCATAGCTTCCACAGCTAGGCCACCGTCACACCACCGACGTTGTTTGATACCAATGAGGGTCGGCCTCGCTTTTGCCGTGTCACTGGCGATAACGCTTGCCGGTCTCAGCCCGGCGCCGGCGGCGTCGCTCGCGTTGGTGATGGCGGTCGATGTTTCGGAGAGTGTTTCGTCCGAGCGCTACGCGCTGCAGCATGACGGCATCGCCCGCGCCTTCGAAACACCGAAATTGATCGATGCGATTTCCACGTCGGGCGGTATCGAGGCCCTGGTGCTCGAATGGTCCGATCCTGACAAGATCGCGATCACGGTTGACTGGACCAAGATCACCAGCCGAGAAGACGCCGCGCCCTTTGCCGCCGCGGTGCGCGCCACCCAACGCACCTCGCACGGCCTCACCGCGATCGGCGCCGCGCTGCAAGCGGCGGGGGATGCCTTCACGCATCTCCCGGAGCCGGCGACGCATCAGTTGGTCGACGTGTCGGGCGACGGCATCGCGAATTTTGGGCCGCCGCCGGCCGCGATGCGTGACAAGCTCGTCGCGCAAGGGATCACGATCAACGGTCTGGCGATTCTGACCGAAGAGCCGTGGCTCGCCGATTATTATAAACAGAATGTGATAGGCGGACTGGGAGCGTTCTGCCTCATCGCCGAAAACATGGACAGCTTTGCCCAGGCGATGCTCGAAAAGCTTGCGCAGGAGGTGGCGGGCGTTGCTGTCTCTCGTCACCACCGCGCGAGCGGGGGGCCGCCAGGGCCAATTGTCACATCGCTTGCCCTTGGGTCCCCGCGTGCGCGGGAATGATGGTCAAAAGTCAGATGCAATAGGTCCGCATCGGCGGGAAGCCGTTGAACCCGACCGAGGCATAGCTCGACGTGTAAGCACCGGTCGACAGGATCTCGACCTTGTCGCCGACCTCGAGTTCCAGCGGTAGCCGGTACTCGGTCTTCTCGTAGAGGATGTCGGCGCTGTCGCAGGTTGGCCCGGCGATCACCACCGGACCCGTCGCTCCGCCGCGGCCGGGGGTCTCGATGCGGTATTTGATGCTCTCGTCCATCGTCTCGGCGAGGCCGTTGAACTTGCCGGCATCGAGGTAGACCCAGCGCTTGCCGCTGCCGTCGCCCTTGTCTGAGATCAGCACCACCTCGCTCTGGATGACCCCGGCATTGCCGACCAGGGAGCGGCCCGGTTCGACGATGATCTCGGGGATGTCGTTGCCGAAATGCCTGGTCAGCGCCGCGGTCACCGCGCCGGCATAGGCCTCGACCGGCGACACTTCGCTGCGATAGCGCGCCGGGAACCCGCCACCGATATTGACCATGCGCAGGTTGATGTCGGCCGCCGCCAGCAGCGAAAACATCTGCGCCGCCGAGGCCACCGCACCGTCCCACTGGCTCACATCCGTCTGCTGCGAGCCGACATGGAACGACACGCCGTACGGGTCGAGCCCGAGGTCTCGCGCCTTGCACAGCAGCTTCACCGCCAGCTCGGGCGTGCAGCCGAATTTGCGCGACAGCGGCCAATCGGCGCCCTCACACGACACCAGGATGCGGCAGAACACTCTCGCGCCGGGTGCGACACGCGCAAGCTTGGCGAGTTCGGTCTCGCTGTCGAAAGCGAAGAGGCGCACGCCCGCCGCGTAGGCCGCGGCGATGTCGCGTTCCTTCTTGATCGTGTTGCCGAACGACAGCCGCTCGGGGGTCGCGCCGTTGCCGAGGCAGAGGTCAATCTCGCCGGTGCTGGCGACATCGAAATTTGACCCCTTCTTCGCCAGCATCGCAACGACCTCCGGCGCCGGGTTCGCCTTGACCGCGTAGTAGACGGTTGCGATCGGCAGATAGCGACGCAGCAGGTCGTAGGCCTTGCCGATGACATCGAGGTCAACAACGAGGCACGGGGTCGCCGGCGCATTTTCGGCAAGAAAACGGGCGATCTTCTTGTTCATCGCATAGGGTACCTTTACGAGCAGATAGCTAGACGGGCATTCGGAATCGATCTGACTGCCCCCAAAGAGGCATTGCTTCGACAAACACCGAATGAAAGAAAGCAGCCGCGTACGGGAAACCCCGTATCGCGTCTGAGTTCTGGCTAGCTTGAACTACTCGGATCGATGACCCGGCCGCCCCGCCCGCGTAAGCGGGTGCCGCGCAGTACGGCGTCAGGGCAGGGCTCTATCGCCCAGACAGGGATTGCAACCATATCGACCTCCCTCTCGGGACCGGTGTCACCACCGACTTCCAAAAAGGACGCGTTACGTCGTTGCATAACCACCAAGGGCCATAGGCACGTGCGAGTGCGTCAACGGGCGGATAGATACGCGCAAATTCCGGGATTGCAAGCAAAAATCCGGGCCAATTGGGAAGAATGGTGATGTGACTTCCGCTTACCGTTGGCGCAGCGGAATCGTGCCGAGCAACCGCCCGGTTTGCAGGTCGATCACGAGGAGTTCTCGGGTGCCGTCGCCAAGCATGACAGCGACAACGATTCGGTCGGAGCCGGTGCTTATGCGCTCGATCGTGGCGCCGGCTGGCAGCGCGATCGGTGGCGCGGTGAACGCGATTGCCGGCGGCGCCGTGCGGTGCCCGAGCCGCGCGGCGATCGTCACCGCGAGCACGACGACACCGACCACCAACATCGCCCCCATCACAGCGACAAGTACTTTGAGGAAACGGAGGTTCATGCGTTCGTGCGTCCTTCGAGGCTCCGCCGCGCGGCGCGCCTCAGGATGCGGTAAGCTGGTGCCGGTGACAAACCTGCCTCATTCCGCGGAGAGCGCGGCGCGTTTCGAAGCACCAACGGCCGCGACTGTCTGCGTCGATCACGAAGGTGAACGGCTCGACCGCGCCTTGCAGCACCACCTGCCGGAATTGTCCCGTTCACGTCTTAAGCAGCTGATCCTCTCCGGCCAGGTGAGCAATGACGGAAACGTGATCCGCGACCCGGCGCGCAAGGTAAGGCGCGGCCAAACTTTTGTCGTAATCCTGCCCGAGCCTGATGATGCGACGCCCCAAGCGCAGGCGATCCCGCTCGATATCCGCTTTGAAGATGCACACCTCATCGTCATCGACAAGCCCGCCGGGCTTGTTGTCCATCCCGCGCCCGGCAATCCGGACGGCACGTTGGTCAATGCGCTCATCGCGCATTGCGGCGACAGTCTCGCCGGGATCGGCGGCGTGCGCCGGCCGGGAATCGTTCATCGTCTCGACAAGGATACCAGCGGCCTCATGGTCGTCGCCAAGACCGAACCAGCACATCATGCGCTGTCGCGCGATTTCGCCGCGCGGCGAATTTCGCGCGTTTATGCGGCGATCGTCTGGGGCGTGCCGCTGCCGGCCGAAGATGAGATAAGCGGCAATATCGGACGCAGCATGACCAACCGAAAGAAAATGGCGGTGGTCGGCGCCGCGCGCGGCAAGCCGGCCGTCACCCGCTACAAGGTCAAGCGTCCGTTCGGCGACAAGGCGGCGCTGATCGAATGCCGGCTGCTGACCGGTCGGACACATCAGATCCGCGTCCACCTCGCCGAGCACGGCCACCCGCTGATCGGCGATCCCGTCTATGGCGGGCGCGCCGCCCGCCGCTTCGCGGCCGAGAACAACGCCGTGGCCGGGTTTCCGCGCCAGGCGCTGCATGCACGGCATCTCGGCTTCAGCCATCCAGCGACCGGCGAACCGCTCGAATTCAGCAGCGATCTGCCTACCGACATGAAATCTTTGTTAGCCAGTTTAGAGGGACTTTAAACTGGACCAAAGCTGACTATTTTAGTAGGGTATCGGAACGCCGCACTGGACCGCGTGTCTTTGGGTAACGGTGCGGCCAAGGAGGGGAAAACACTATCTATGCCAAGTCTTTCCGTACCTTCGCTTTCCGGAGAAGGAAGCCTGACGCGGTATCTCCAGGAGATACGCAAATTCCCCATGCTCGAGCCGGAAGAAGAATACATGCTGGCCAAGCGCTGGAAGGAGCGCGAGGATTCCGACGCGGCGCACCGCTTGGTGACCAGCCATCTGCGTCTCGTCGCCAAGATCGCGATGGGCTATCGCGGCTATGGCCTGCCGCTTTCCGAGCTGATCTCGGAGGGTAATGTCGGCATGATGCAGGCCGTCAAGCGCTTTGACCCGGACCGCGGTTTCCGCTTGGCGACTTATGCGATGTGGTGGATCCGCGCGGCGATTCAAGAATACATCCTGCATTCGTGGTCACTGGTGAAAATGGGCACCACGGCCGCGCAGAAGAAGCTGTTCTTTAACCTGCGCAAGCTCAAGGGCCAGCTGCAGGCGGTCGATGACGGCGACCTCTCGCCCGAGAACCTCAAGAAGATCGCCACCGAGCTCGACGTGCCCGAGGCGGACGTCATCAGCATGAACCGGCGGCTCGCCAGCCCCGATCATTCGCTCAATGCGCCGCTGCGCGCCGACAGCGAAGGGGAGTGGCAGGATTGGCTAGTCGATGAGACCGAGAGCCAGGAAACCATGCTCGGTGAACGCCAGGAATTGGGGTTGCGCCGCGACCTGCTGGAAAAGGCACTAACCCACCTCAACGAACGCGAACGCCACATCCTCGGCGAGCGCCGGCTGAAGGAAAACCCGACGACGCTCGAGGATTTGTCGCAGCAATACGGCATCTCGCGCGAGCGCGTGCGGCAGATCGAGGTGCGCGCTTTCGAGAAGCTGCAAAAGGCAATCAAGGCCGCCGCGCTCGAACGCCGCTTGGTCGCGTAAAATCGCTGAACGTGACGATCCGCCCCGGCTAAGCCGGGGCGGATGTATTTGTAGCGAAGGCGCCTTACCTTAAGGTGCCGCCTTCCCTGCGAATGAGAGCCTTCCCGTGACCGCGACTGTAGAGCATTCCGGCCATCCTCATCATGCTCGCGGCGGTGAGGTCGATCCGGTCTGCGGCATGAGTGTCGACCCGATGACGGCGCGGCACCGGACCTCGCATGGCGGCCGGGATTATTTCTTCTGCAGCACGCGCTGCAAGGAGCGCTTCAGCGCCGATCCGGCGGCTTTTCTCGCGCCGAAGCCGGCGCTGACCGTGCCGGCGGGCAGCGGGCAATGGACCTGCCCGATGCACCCGGAGATCGTCCAGCCGGCGCCGGGAAGCTGCCCGATTTGCGGCATGGCGCTCGAACCGATGCTGCCGAGCGCGGAAACCGGCCCTGATCCCGAACTGCGCGCGATGACCAACCGGCTGTGGCTCGGTGCAGCGCTGAGCGTGCCGCTGCTGGTCATCGGCATGTTTGGCATCTCGTTTCCCGGCGTGGTCTGGCTCCAGCTCGCGCTGGCGACACCGGTGGTTCTGTGGGGCGGCTGGCCGTTTTTCGCGCGGGGCTGGGAGTCGGTGAAAAGCCGCCATCTCAACATGTTCACGCTGATCGCGCTCGGCACCAGCATCGCCTATCTCGACAGCCTCGGGGCGGCGTTGGCGCCGGATATCTTCCCGGCGACATTCCGGACGATGAATGGCGGACCGCCGCTGTATTTCGAGGCCGCCTCGGTGATCGTGACGTTGGTGCTGGTCGGCCAGGTGCTGGAGCTGCGCGCGCGGGCGCTGACCGGCGGGGCGATCCGCGCGCTGCTCGATCTCGCGCCGCGCACCGCACGCCGGCTCACCGACGCCGGTGGCGAGCGGGACGTGCCGCTCGACGAGGTCGCGGTCGGTGACCAGCTGCGCGTGCGGCCGGGCGAGAAAGTACCGGTTGACGGCATCGTCACCGAGGGCGGCAGCACCGTCGACGAATCGATGCTGACCGGCGAGCCGATGCCGGTTTCCAAAGGCGTCGGCGACCCCGTCACCGGCGGCACGATCAACAATGCCGGCAGCTTTGTGATGCGCGCCGAGAAGATCGGGGCCGAAACGCTGCTTGCCCGCATCGTCGCGTTGGTCGCCGCGGCGCAACGTTCCCGCGCGCCGATCCAGAAACTTGCCGATAAGGTCGCCGGGCGCTTTGTGCCGGCGGTGATCTCGGTCGCGGTGCTGGCCTTCGCGGTCTGGGCGATCATCGGTCCGCCGCCGTCGCTCGGCTATGCGCTGGTGGCGGGAATTTCGGTGCTGCTGATCGCCTGCCCTTGCGCGCTGGGGCTGGCGACGCCGATGTCGATCATGGTCGGCACCGGCCGTGGCGCGGGCGCCGGTGTGCTGCTTCGTAACGCCGAGGCGATCCAGCTTTTGGAGCGGGTCGACACGCTGGTCATCGACAAGACCGGGACGCTGACCGAAGGCAAGCCGCGTCTGGTCGGGGTGACCACGACCGGCGATATCGCCGAGGACCAGTTGCTGCAGCTGGCGGCGGCAGCCGAGCGCGGTAGCGAGCATCCGCTGGCCGCGTCGATCGTCGCCGGCGCGGCGGCGCGCAGCCTCGCGCCGCTGCCGGTTTCCGCCTTTCGCGCGGAGCCCGGCAAGGGCGTCGTCGCGACCGTCGCGGCGCGGCGCATCGCCATCGGGAACGAAGCGCTGTTCGCCGCGCTCGGCATCGACCCGGCACCGCTTGCCGCCGAGGCGGGTCGCCGCCGGCAAGACGGCGAGGGCGTGATGCTGATCGCTATCGGCGACCGCGCGAAGGGGCTGATCGCGGTCGCCGACCCCCTAAAGGACGGCGCCGAAGCGGCGCTCGCCGCGCTGCGCGACGACGGCCTCAATGTCGTGATGTTGACCGGCGACAGCCGTCGTACGGCCGAGGCCGTGGCCCGGCGGCTCAGTATCGACGAGGTAATCGCCGAGGTCTTGCCTGACGGCAAGGCCGCCGCGATCACCGAGCAGCAGCAAAAGGGCCGCGTCGTCGCGATGGCCGGCGACGGAGTCAACGACGCACCCGCGCTGGCGCAGGCCGAGATCGGAATCGCGATGGGAACCGGCGCTGATGTCGCGATCGAGAGTGCCGGGGTGACGCTGGTCAAAGGCGATCTGATGGGCATCGTCCGCGCCCGGCATTTAAGCCGAGCGACGATGCGCAACATCCGGCAAAACCTGTTCTTCGCCTTTGTGTTCAATACGCTGGCGGTGCCGATCGCGGCTGGCGTGCTCTATCCCGTCGCCGGCATTCTTCTAAGCCCGATGCTCGCCAGCGCCGCGATGAGCGCCAGTTCGGTCCTTGTCATCGGCAACGCGCTCCGGTTGCGCAATATCCGCCTTTGAACTTGCGGCGCCGAACGCCCCGGCCACCTCCGGCGCCACCGTCCGCAAATGCAGGTCGCGCTGCGGGAACGGGATTTCGACGCCGGCCTCCTGCAGCACTTCCCATAGCGAGAGATAGACGTCGCCCTTGATGTTGGCGACGCCCTCGAACGGATCCTCGATCCAGAAACGCAGCACAAAATTGACCGAGCTGTCGCCAAACCCGGTTATGTGGCACAGGGGCGCGGGGGCCGGCAGCACCCGCGCGGTACCCTTCGCCGCGTCGATCGCCAGTGCGCGCACCCGGCGCGGGTCGCTCGCATAGGACACGCCGAATTCGGCGTCGATACGCACCAGCAGGTTGGAATAGGACCAGTTGACCACCTCGTTGGTAATGAGGTTTTCGTTTGGGATCAGATATTCCTTGCCGTTGCGGCCGCGCACCGAGGCATAGCGCGCGCCGAGCGATACGACCTGGCCAAAGGTGTTACCGATCTCGATGACATCACCCGGTTTTATCGACCGCTCGACCAGCAGAATGATGCCGCTGACAAAGTTGGAGACGATTTTCTGCAGGCCGAAGCCGACCCCGACGCCGATCGCGCCGCTGAACACGGTGAAGGCCGTCAGATCGATGCCGACCGTATTGAGGCCGATCAGCACCGCGATGGAGATGAGCGCGATCTTGATCAGGTTGCCGATGAGCAGCTGAACCGACCGGCTCAAGCCCTCGATATGTTGAATGCGGCTGCTCACGAGTCGCGACACCAGCGTCGCGCCCCACAGCAGCACCGCCACGACGATCGCCGCCTTGCCAATCAGCAGCACCGAGAGGCGCAAGCTCCCGATGGTGATCGCGAGGTTGTCGAGCACGCCTTCGGTCGGTTGCAGCAGACCGAGCAGGTCGAGCGCGAACAAAACCCAGGCAATGGTCGTGATCAACCGCGCGATCAGCGCGTCCCGCAGGATCGCGGTGGAGAACCGCAGCACCAACCATAACGCCGTGAGATCGGCAGCGATCTGCGGCAGCCGCCAAGCCGGTCCCAGGCCCCCTCCGGCGCGCGCGGCCACGGCAAGCAGTAGCCACAGATAAATCAGCGGCATTTGGCGATCGAGGACCTGAGCGAGCCGCAGGTTCGGAAACCGGCGCCGCACCAGTCCCACCAGATGCGAGGTCCAGGGGCGGGTCGCTGCGCGCAGACCCCAGGCGACGAGGACCGCCACCGCGATCACGACAAGCTGTAGCGCCAGAAGTTCGACGGTGTGCCGCGACCCGAGAAACGCACTGAGGCGTTGCAGCCATCCGTCGATGTCGAGATTGGCGAAAAGCTCGTGCAAAACCTTTCCCTTTTTGCCGAGCTCAACGCTGTCGCATCACCCGCGTCGCCCAGAACGCGCAAATATTGATGTTCGAGGAGCCCGAGTTTCTAAATGGCTCCTGCGGCCTTGAGCGCGCCTATGTCGTCGGCGGAAAGGCCAAGCCAGTCACCGTAAATCTCGCTGTTGTGCTGGCCGACTTTGGGGCTTGGCACCATCGGCGCCTTCGGCAGGCCGTGGAGGCGCAGCGGATTGGTCGGGACGACGATCGGCCCCAATTCCGGGTGTTCGACGCGCGCCAGCATGCCGCGCTCGTGCATATGCGGGTCGTTCATCACCTCCGGCGCGGTGCGCACCGGCGCACACGGCACGCGGCCGGCCTTCAGCCGCGCGAACACCTCCATCTTGCCGAGCGTTCGGGTCCACTCGCTGACCACCGCATCGGTCTCGTCCATATGCGCGACGCGGTCGGCATTGGTCTTGAAGCGCGGGTCGTCGCCCAATTCCTCGCGGCCCATCGCCTTGATCAGGTTGGTCCAATGGCCCTCGGTGACGACATGGATCGCCACATGCCCGTCGTTGCACGGATAAACATTGTAGGGCGTTGACGAGAGCCCGGCCTGGCGGTTGCCGGTTCTCGGCGGCGGGTTGCCGGTGCGTTGGTAATATTCAAAGCTCGCCGCGAGGCTCGAATACACGGTCTCCTGCATCGCCACCTCGACCAGCCGCCCCTGCCCCGATTTTTCGCGGTCGTAGAGCGCGGTCATGATCGCGGCGTAAAGGTGGATACCGCCCATGAAGTCGACGAGGGTCGGACCCGCTTTCATCGGCGGCCCGTCGGGCGCGCCGGTGACGCTCATGATTCCCGACGCGGCCTGGATCGTCAGGTCCATCGCCAGATTGTCGCGATCGGGGCCGCTGATCCCAAACCCGGTGCCGGTGGCATAGATGAGCCGGGAATTGATCTCCCGCAGCACCGCGTAGCCGACACCGAGATCATCCATCGTCCCCGGCGAGAAATTCTCGAGCAGAACGTCGGCGCGGCGCACCATTTCGAACAACAGCTCGCGACCACGCGGGTGCTTGAGGTTGAGCGTCACCGCGCGCTTGTTCTGGTTGAGCATCGCGAAGGGGAGCGTCGCGCTCTTGCCCGGCTGCGCGCGGCGGCGCAGCGGTTCGCCGGTTGGCGGTTCGATCTTGATCACGTTGGCGCCCGCCTTGGCGAGCAGCAGGGTCGCGTAGGGGCCCTGGAAAATCTGGCCGAAATCGATGACGGTGATCCCGGCCAGTGGCAGCGAAGCCGTGTCGTCTGATGCCGCGGACATGGTCGTTCCCCCAAGCTGCGATTAGCTGTCACGTTTTACCCGATCTTCACCGCTATGACGCTATCGAGGTGGCCCAACCACCCGATGGAAGCGAACGCGATGGCCAGCTTGCGCACCGCCTTGGGCCTTATGGCCATTGGCGGCCTTTTCGCGGCTTGTGCCGACCGCCAGGTCGCCTCCGAACCAGGCCAGATCTCGGCCGCAGCGTCGATCAGCCTGCTGCCCGGCAGCTACGGCCGGCTTCCGGGTTGGTCGAGCGACAACGTCGCGCAAGCGGTCCCCGCCTTTGTCAAATCCTGTGCTCGTTTTTCCCAACAGCAGGCGGCGGGCGCGCCGCTCGATGCCAATGCCACCGATGCGAATTTCGGCACGATGCGCGACTGGCGTCCGCTCTGCCATCAGGCCGCCGCGCTGCCGAATGGCAACGAAGCTGTCGCGCGGCGCTTCTTCGAGACCCATTTCACGCCGGTGCTGGTTGCCAGCAAGGGAACGAGCAAAGGCCTTTTCACCGGCTATTGGGAGGTCGAACTTGACGGCTCGCGCACACGGGGCGGCCCGTATCAGACCCCCGTCTACCGCCAGCCGAAAGACCTCGTCGCCGGCAATCCCTATCTCGATCGTGCCGCGATCGAGGACGGCGCGCTTGCCGGCAAGGGGCTCGAGGTGCTGTGGCTGAAGAGTCCGGACGATTTGTTTGTGCTGCAGATGCAGGGCTCGGGCCGCATCCGCCTCCCCGACGGCGGCATCGTGCACCTCGTCTACGAAGCGAATAACGGCCGGCCTTTTGTCGACATCTACAAGATGATGCTCGACCAGGGGCTGATCCCCAAGGACCAGTTCTCGGAGAGCGCGGTGCGCGCCTGGATGCACGACAACCCGGAGAAGGCCAAGGAACTGCGCCGCAAGGACCCGCTCTACGTGTTTTTCCAGGAGCTGAAGGGCGACGGCCCGGTCGGCTATCAGGGCGCGGTGCTGACGGCCGAGCGCAGCCTCGCGGTGGACCACAAATACATCCCGCTCGGCGCGCCACTCTGGCTCGACGCGCATGACAAGTACCGGCCCGTGCAGGTACAGCGGCTCGTCGTGGCGCAAGACACCGGCGACGGCATCGTCGGGCCTCTGCGCGGCGATTTCTACTGGGGCAGCGGCAAGGGCGCGCAGTCGCGCGGCAGCAATTTCTACGCCGATGGCCAATACTGGGTGCTGCTGCCAAAAGACGTCGCGGTGCGCATGGTCGCCTCGCGCTGAGCGGCTTTCTCTAAAACTCTCACGAAAACCTCTCCCGTCGCTGCATCCGCGTGGATGGCCGCCGCGTAAGGCCGGCGACGGGCGATGGCCTCGTCCAGGGGCTTCGTGCCGTCACCGGCAAGGGAGAGGATTCATCCATGAAAATCAAATTATTGGTCACCAGCGCCGCGCTTGCTTTGACGATCGGGGCCGGCGCGATGGCGGTGACCGACCCGATGGTCGGCGGCGCCGCGATGTTTCCCACCAAGAACATCATTCAGAACGCGGTCAACTCCAAAGACCACACCACCCTCGTCGCGGCGGTCAAGGCGGCCGGGCTGGTGCAGACGCTGGAAGGGCCGGGGCCGTTCACGGTCTTCGCCCCGACCAACGAGGCTTTCGCCGCGCTGCCCGCCGGCACGGTCGACACGCTGCTGAAGCCTGAAAATAAGGCCAAGCTCACTCAGGTGCTGACCTATCACGTCGTCCCGGGCCGCTACGACAAGATGGCGATCGACAATGCGATCAAAACGGCGCCCGGCGGCAAGCTCGCGTTAAAGACCGCCGAAGGCGAGACGCTGATGGTTGAGAATGCCAACGGCGCGATCTGGGTCACCGACCAGAAGGGCAACACCGCCCGCGTCACGATCCCCGACGTCTATCAGAGCAACGGCGTCATCATGGTCGTCGACAAGGTGCTGATGCCGTAACCGCGCTTTCAACAGAGATCGCGTAGCACATTGCCATCGCCCCCTGGTCAAATCCGGGGAGGCGATGGCTTTAGCGAATCGCCTGCCGCTTTCGCTCGCGCATCGCGATGTAAAGGCCGGAAGCGATGATAACGAGCGCGCCGACCCAGGTCAGCGCGTCAGGAAAATTGGCGAAAATCAGATAGCCGAGGATCGCCGTGCCGATCAGCTCGACATAGCCGAGCGGCGCGATCACCGAGGCCGGCGCCGCCCGGAAGGCCTTGATCACCAGGAAATGGCCGAGGCCGCCCAGGCAGCCAAGCGACAGGAACATCGCGAGGTCCAGCAGGCTCTTCGGCATCACAAAGATGAATGGCAGCACCAGCGTGGTGCCGAGCGAGCCCAGCAATGCGGCGAAGATGATGCCGGTCGCGGGGCTGTCATGCGCCATCACAAAACGGGTCGCGATCTGATAGAGCGCGTAGGCGCCTGACGAGACGAGCAACAGAAGCACCGCAGGATCGTGCAGGCCCGTCCCCGGGCGGATGATCAACAGTGCGCCGCAAAACCCGACGCAGACCGCGCTCCACCGCCGCCAGCCGACCTGTTCGCGCAGCAGCGGCACGGAGAGCGCGGTGACGATCAGCGGCGAGGTAAAACCGATCGCCGAGGCGGTCGCGAGCGGCACCTTGCCGATCGCGGCGACGAACACGCCGTTGCTGACCAGCATCAGCGCCGACCGCGCGAGCTGCACGAGCGGCCGGCGGGTCTCGATCAGCCGCCTGCCGTGTTGTGGCAGGAAGATGATCAGCATCACGATCAGATGCCCGGTGAACCGCGCCCAGGTGATCTCGATCACCGGGTAGTGCGCGGCGAGCAATTTGACCTCGGCATTCATCAGCGGAAACAGCGCGACACCCGCGCACATCAGCAGAATGCCGCGCAGCACATCCGGGGTCGATAACGCGGCGTCCTGACGAACGGTTGGCAGATTTGATGTCAGCCTCCACCTTCTCATTCCGGGGTACCGCGCAGCGGCAGACCCGGAAGCCATGAACACCAGCATTGTCGGTCATGTGGCGGCGTTGCGGATTTGGCGGATCGGTCCGTGTTCATGGGTTCCGGGTTCGCGGGCGTGTGCCCGCGTCCCGGAATGACACAATTTGAAACATCATCGAATCAGAGAAAGCTGCGCATCGTCGCGGCGGTCGCGGCCGCGGCGCTTTGCATGAACGAAAGGTCGCTGCCGGGCAGTACAAGCCGTACGCCCATCTCGATATAGCGCTTCAGCAGCGCCTGGTCGGCGATGCCGCCGACCCCGGCATGCTTGCCGTGCTTCCTGCAGGCATCGACGACAGCCTGATAGGCGGCGACGATGCGCTCGTCGCCGAACCCGCCGGGTATTCCCAGCTCCATCGCGAGGTCGTTGGTGCCGATCAGCAGCGAGTCGATGCCCGGCACCGCCGCGATCGCGTCGGCGTTGGCGATCGCCAAGGGGGTTTCCAGCATGACGATAACCATGGTGGCGGCGTTGATCGCCTTGCAGGTCTCGCTGAGAGAATGCTGCTCGTAGCGCAGATGCGGCAACCCGCCCGCCACCGATCGGTGGCCGAGCGGCGGATAGCGCAAAGCGGCGGCGATCGCCCGGGCTTCCTCGGGCGTATCGACATTCAGCATTACGATGCCGAGCCCGCCGCCGTCGAGCACCCGTGTCGCCATCCACAGCTGGCGCGCCGGCACCCGCGCGATCGGCGCGATCCCGCAACCAAGCGCGGCCACTGAGATCTGCACTGCCATGTCGAGATCCATCGAGTTGTGCTCGAGGTCGAGAAACAGCCAGTCGTAGCCGGCCGCCTTCATCACCGGCGCGACATCGACGGTGCGTGACTGACGCAAAATGACCCCGAGCGCCAATTCGCCCGCCGTCAGCCGCTCTTTTGCCGTGTTCTGCACTACCGCCGGCATGATGTTCTCCTTGTCGCTGAATTCGGCGTGATTCTAGCCGGTTCGGGACCCGGCGGAAATGCGCCGCGACCGTGCACAAATTGCTTTATGCGGCACGGCTGACCGTGCCTAAAATTGCGGCGGAGAACGATTTGCGCGGTATTCGCATGCGATCGACGCGACCCCGACAACCCAAGCCTCTTAGCCCGAAGCAGCCGGCTTATTGCCGCAGCCTGGGCGAAGCGTGCCGTGAACTCCAGCTCGACTCCCACGGCATGCGCTGCCCAGCCTGCCCGCTCAAGGTGCTGTGCATGACGGAGACACGATGGCGGGTGCCGCGCGACCCGCAACAGCGCTATCTCACGTAGCGAGGTTCGCCGCCTACGCCATTGCTGCGGGGCGCCTTTAGCGAGCGACACGGCGGGAACCGACTAGCCCTTCCCGTTGACGCGACTCCGACAACGAAGTCGTGCGCGTGCGCTTCCTTCTCGGGGAGCTTTTCATTTTCCGGCGAAAGGGCGCTATTGTTTTTTAATCGTCGTGGGGTGGTCCGACCCGGTTATCTCCCAGATCCCCGGGGCAAGCCAGCAGGTGACCACAAAAGGATTTGGAGGGGCGTGATGAAGGCGATGCTGCTGACCGGCCATGGCGGGGTCGACAAACTCGTTTACGGCGATGCGCCCGATCCCGTCGCCGGACCGGGTGATGTCGTCGTCGATATCCGTGCCGCCAGCATCAACGCGGCTGATTACAAGATGCGGCTCGGCGGCTCCCATTACGCCGCCGGTAATCTCAAGTTTCCGCATATTCTCGGGCGTGATTTCTCGGGTGTGGTGAGTGCGGTCGGGCCGGGCGCCGACCTCAAGGTGGGTGACGCGGTGGTTGGTGTCACGATCCCCGGAACCGAGGGCGCCTATGCGGAAAAGATCGCGATCAAGGCGGCGATCATCGCCAGGAAACCGGCAAAGCTCAGCCATGCCGAGGCGGCGGCGATGGCGCTCACCAGCCTCACCGCGATCTGGGCGCTCGAAGACACCGCCAAGCTGCAAAAAGGCGAGACCGTGCTCATTCAAGGTGGGGCGGGCGGCGTCGCCGGGTTCGCGATCCAACTCGCCAAGCATATCGGCGCCCACGTCATCACCACCGCCAGTGCCCGGAACCACGACTACGTCAAAAAGCTCGGCGCCGACCGGATCATCGATTACCAGAACGAGGATTTCACCAAGCTCGGCCGGGTTTGTGATGTGGTGTTCGACACGGTTGGCGGCGAGGTGCAAGTGCGTTCCTACGATGTTCTGAAGCCGGGCGGCCGGCTAGTATGGATCGCCGCGGCGCCGGCCGGATTCACGCCGAGCCGCAGCGATGTCCAGGTGCTGCGCCCCAAGGTCGACCGCGACCGCGCGCATCTCGACCGCATGGCCGAATTGCTGGCCGCGGGCGCTGTCTGGCCGCCGGCCATCACCCGCTACAAGCTCTCCGACGCGCCCGAGGCGCACCGCGTCAGCGAAGGGCGCCATCTGCAGGGTAAGCTGGTGTTGGAGGTGTAACCCGCGGCTTCGACGCCGCTTCCCGGCTTCCGCCGTGGAACGATTGAAATTGTCCCCTCGGTCTGAGACCGTACCAAAGACGTGGCAGCGAAATCACCAAGGGAGAAAGACGATGGCAGGCAACGGACAGATGATCATCGACCTCGACCGCAAGCGGATGACGGCGATGGCCGAGAAGGACATCAGGACCCTCAACGACATCATCGCCGACGATCTCGTCTACACCCATTCCTCGGCCCGGCTCGACACCAAGGCGAGCCTCATCGGCAACATGGAGTCGGGGTCAACAGTCTACACCTCGGTCGTGCCGTCAAACGTCAAGGCGCAGGATCTCGGCGACACCGTGGTGCTGACCGGCGAATGCAAGATCAGCGTCATGTCGAACGGCAAGCCCAACAGCTTTGGCGTGCGCTTTACCGATGTCTATGCCAACAAAGGCGCCAAGTGGCAGATGGTCACTTGGCAATCGACCCGCACGCCGGACTGATCGTTCTGATGGATTGCCCCGGCTCCGGGCCGGGGCGATCTGCAGAATAACAATCCTAATCTGCTAAACATTTAAATTTGCAGATTTATTGTCGTCTCGCGCTACAAAACGTCCATCGTTGATGTATTAAAAGAAATTCTACATCATTGAGAACAAACATAAAATAGAGATGACCGCTTTACTGTTGCGTTCTAATCTTCCGACTTCTTGGTCGCGCTCTCAATGTCGGGAGGCATCATGGCTGGCGGGATCGAGCGCCTGCGGTGCTTTATTGGCGAGTTGACGTCATTGGTCGATGCCGGGGCGGACGAGCCTGCGATCCTCGACCGCGGCGGAGCGGCGCTGAAATCATTGGTGTCGGCAGATGATTGGCTGCCGCCCGAGTTTGCCGAACCCAACCCCGAAAGCTATCGCCAATATCTGCTCTATTGCGACCCGTGGGAGCGGTTTTCGGTGGTGAGCTTTGTCTGGGGCCCGGGACAGCGTACGCCGATCCACGACCACACGGTGTGGGGCCTGATCGGCATGTTGCGCGGCGCAGAGATTTCACGCGATTACGCGCTCGATGCGGCGCGCGGGCTGGTCGCCGGTGATGTCTGCCGGCTGGAGCCAGGGGCGGTTACCGCCGTCTCGCCGCGGATCGGCGACATCCACACGGTGGAGAATGCGCTCGCCGACCGGCCGTCGATCAGCATCCATGCTTATGGCGCCAATATCGGCGCGGTGGCGCGGCATGTTTTTGCCGCCGAGAGCGGCACGGCAAAACCTTTTGTCTCGGGCTACGCCAACCGGCTGACGCCGAATCTGTGGGACCGCTCGGTCGAAACCCGCGCGCGGCTGGGGATCTAGCGCGGGCATCGCGTCGCGCGCCGAGGCAGCAACCGTCACGCAGTCACAGTGGATTTTGGCCGCCGGACGTGGCCAGATAACCCCGATTGTGCGAACGCCGGACTTGCCGGGCCGGCGATTTCGGCGCCATCAGGGAAAGCACGGGATGCAATACCGTGAAAAGGCGACGCTCTACCGCGATCTCGCAGCGCAGCTCGCGTCGCTGATCGAGGGCGAACCCGACCGCATCGCCAATGCCGCCAACATGGCGGCGCTGGTCTATTACGGCCTGCCTGATCTCAACTGGGCGGGGTTCTATTTCACCCAGGGAAACGAGCTGGTGCTCGGCCCATTTCAGGGCCAGGCGGCCTGCGTGCGCATCCCTTGGGGTGGTGGCGTGTGCGGCACTGCTGCGGCGTGCGGCGCCAGCGTGATGGTGCCGGACGTCCATGCGTTTCCCGGGCACATCGCCTGCGACCCTGTCACGCAATCCGAGCTGGTGGTCCCGCTGATCGAGGGCGGGCGGGTGACCGGCGTCCTCGACCTAGACAGCCCCAAGCTCGGCCACTTCGATGTGAAGGATCAGGCGGGATGCGAGCACCTCGTGAAAGTCTTTTTGCGGCGCTAAGCTACGCCTCGCAACACAGGGAGGCGGCAATGGGCGCGATGATCGAATTTTCCCGGCCCGACGGCGGCAAAACCAAGGGCTATCTCGCGAGCGCCGGCAATGGACGGCCCGGTGTCGTCGTGATCCAGGAATGGTGGGGGCTCAACGACCAGATTTGCGGCGTCGCTGACCGCTTCGCCCGCGCTGGCTACAACGCGCTGGCGCCTGATCTCTACAAGGGCCGGCTGACCGCCGTGCCTGACGAAGCCAACCACCTGATGACCAACCTGAATTTCCCGGATGCAACGTATCAGGATTTGCGCGGCGCGGTGCAGCACCTCAAGGGCACGAGCGGCAAGGTCGCGGTAATGGGCTTTTGCATGGGCGGGGCGCTCACCGTCGCTGCCTGCGTGCACATCCCGGAGGCGGCGGCCGGGGTGTGCTTTTACGGCATCCCACCCAAGGAATTCGCCGACCCGGCCAAGATCACCGTGCCGTTCCAGGGGCATTTCGCCAACCAGGACGATTGGTGTACCCCGGCGGCGGTCGACCAGCTGGAAACGGCGATGGCCGGCAAGAGCCCGGAAATCTTCCGTTACGAAGCCGCGCACGCGTTCTTCAATGAGCGCAGCGCCGCCTACGACGTCGCCTGTGCGAACCAGGCTTGGGACCGTATCGTCGCCTTCCTCCTTGCGAAATTGTAGCGGTCAGCGCGTCGCGCGGGCGTTGGCTGGCGCGCTCAGCGGCCACAGCGCTTCGCGCCAGCGCAACGCGATGAGCGCGGTCAGCACGCTGCCGACAAGGCAATAGACCGTCACGGTGGCGACAAAGCCGATGTGGTCGATCAGCAGCCCGGCCGCCAGGAGCCCCGGCGGCACGCCGTAGATCGCCAGCGTTCGCACCCCCATTACCCGGCCGCGATAGCGCTCGCCGGCGCTGTGCAACAGCAGCACCGACATCGGCACCAGGCTCAGCGCCTGCGCCAGCCCGGCGAGGACAAGCGCCACTCTTCCGCTCGCCGGCGCGGGCATCTCGGCGAAGGCGAGCAGGAACGCGTACCAGGCGAGCGCGCAGACGATCATCATTCGCGCCGGGCGCAGCGCCCGGCCGGCAAAGCTCACCCCAATCGAGCCGATCAGCGAACCAAGCGCAAAGCTCGCGACCAGCGTGCCGAGGCCAGTCTGGTCGATGTGATACACCTCGCGCGCGACATAGGGCAGCAGACCGCCGGTCAGCGGAAACGCGGTCAGGTTGACCAACAGCGCCAGCCAGATCGCCGCCAGCGATACCGGCGTGTCCCAGACATAGGTCAGCCCGTCGATCAGGTCGCGCCAGATCGGCGGTCGCGCCGCGTCGCTCTGCTGGCGCCGGCCGCCGACGCCAAAGGTCAGCAGCAGCCCGCCGGTGTAGAACAGCGCTATCACCACATAGACCGCGCTCATGCCGAACACCGCGAACAGCCCTGCGCCGACCAGCGAGCCGGCGATGCGCGCCGAATCCTGCGTCGTGCGCGAAATCCCCATCGCCGGCATCAGCCCTTGCAGCGGGATGGTCTCAGCGATCAGCGCATTGCGCATCGTCTGGTCCGACGGGCGAACCAGCCCCGACGCCGTAGCAATGATGAAGACGTGTACCGGCCGCAGCCCGCCGCTCGCCGCCAGCGCGGTCATCACCAGCGCCAGCAGCGCATAGACGGTTCGCATCGCGCAGAGGATCGCACGGTGACCGATTCGATCGCCTACCATCCCAAACACCGGCGCGAGCAACGTGCCGAGATATTGCAGCGCCCAGAACAGGCTGAGCAGCAGCACCGAACCGGTCTCGACCAGGATGTACCAGCCGAGTACCAGGTTCTCCATCTCGATGCCCCACGAGGTCAGCAGATCCGCCGGAAACTGAAAGCGGAAGCTCCGGACTCGAAACGGCGCGAGCACCGTCGACAGCGCTGCGGTCATGCGCCGCTGTCCCGCATGGCGTTTCCCCCGATGGTGATTATTACGGACCGGACGGTCCGCCTTATTGCGAGCCTGATTGCCTAAAACTTGGTCACCGTCATCCTGAGCACGGTTCCGAGTGCGGCATCAATGGGCGATTTGTCAGATATGCCATTCGCGGGGTGCCGGCGGCGGCGCGGCATCCCATCTATGCGGCAATCGTCCCTTGCCGGAGTTACCCGATGATCGAGTTGCGTCCCTATGCCAGCCTGGGCGGCGCCCAGCACGGCTGGCTCGACACGCGCCACCATTTCTCGTTCGCCGATTACCGCGATCCCGCGCGCGTCCATTGGGGCCGGCTGCGGGTGTGGAACGATGATGCGATTGCACCCGGCACCGGGTTCGACCCGCACCCGCACCAGGACATGGAGATCATCACCTATGTGCGCGAGGGCGCGATCACGCATCAGGATTCGCTCGGCAACACCGGGCGCACCGAAGCCGGCGACGTGCAGGTAATGAGCGCTGGAACCGGCATCCGCCACGCCGAGTACAACCGCGAGCTAGGTACGACGCGGCTGTTCCAGATCTGGATCATCCCCGACGAGAAGGGCGGCGCACCTTCCTGGGGCGCCAAGCCCTTTCCCAAAACCGATCGCGCGGGGCGTTTTGTGACGCTGGCGAGCGGTCTCAAGGGCGACGACACGACAAGCGATGACGGCGCGCTGCCGATCCGTACCTCGGCGCGGGTGCTTGGCGCGACGCTGAAGGCGGGACAGGAGACCGAATACCGACTCGCCGGAAACCACGCCTATCTGGTGCCGGCGAAGGGGACGGTCGGGGTCGACGGTGTCGTGGCTTCGATTGGCGACGGCGTCGCGATCGCCGACGAGCGGGTGATCCACGTCGTGGCCAGTGAGGACGCCGAACTGGTGTTGGTCGATACGATCTAAGCGGATTGCTTACTGCGCGGTCCAGCCGCCGTCGATCGACAATGCGGCGCCGGTCATCGTCGACGCGGCCTCGCTGCACAGGAACACCGCCAGCCCGCCGATCTTCTCCGGTGTGGTGTATTGCAGCATCGGCTGTTTTTCGCGCAGCAAATCGTCATGCGCTTGCTGGTAGGGGATGCCCAGCGCCGCGGCACGCGCCTCGATCTGTTTCTTGACCAACGCGGTCAGCACCCAGCCGGGACAGATCGCGTTGCAGGTGACGCCGGTATTCGCGGCCTCGATGGCGATGACCTTGGTCATGCCGACCAAGCCATGCTTGGCGGTGACGTAGGCCACTTTCTCGCCGCTGGCGACGAGACCGTGCGCCGAGGCGATGTTGACGATGCGGCCCCAGCCTTTGGCGGTCATGTGCGGCAGCGCCGCCTTCGCGGCATGGAATGCGGCCGACAGGTTGATCGCGATCACCTGATCCCAGCGGTCCTCGGGGAAATCGACCACGGGCGCGACATGCTGGATCCCGGCATTGTTGACCAGAATGTCGACGCCACCGAGCTGCTCGACCGCCATCGTCACCATGCCGCGGATATCGGCCGGCTTTGACACGTCCGCCGGCGAATACGCGACCCGGACATGGTGCGTGTCGCCTAGCCGCTTGGTGGTCGCGGCGATGTCGGCCGCATCGCCAAACCCGTTGAGCAGGATGTCGCAGCCTTCGGCGGCGAGCGCGTCGGCGATGCCGAGCCCGATGCCGCTGGTCGAACCGGTGACGATTGCGATCTTGCCCCTGAGCATTCGCCCCACTCCGAAATGTTATTTCCTGGACATAGTGCCTCGCACGAACCCCGCCAATCGACAAGCCTTCGCGACGCCGCAATGATACCGCGCCGCCTCGGATCGCGGCGGAGAAGGCGATGAAGTCTTTATTGCTCTCGTGGCAGCTCTGGGCGCTGCTATCCGCGGTGTTTGCGGCCCTGACGGCGATCTTCGCCAAGATCGGCGTCGAGAACGTCAATTCCGATCTGGCGACGTTCATTCGCACGCTCGTCGTGGTGGTCGTGCTGGCCGGTATCCTCGCCGCGACCAGAGAGTGGCAGCCGCCCGGTACAATCGGCCGCCGCACCTATCTCTTTCTGGTTCTGTCCGGCCTTGGAACGGGCGCGTCGTGGCTGTGCTATTTCCGCGCGCTGCAGCTTGGCGACGCCGCGCGCGTCGCGCCGATCGACAAGCTCAGCGTTGTGCTCGTCGCCATCTTCGGCGTCGGCTTTCTCGGTGAGCGGTTATCGGCCGTGAACTGGCTGGGTATCGCCGCCATCGCCGGCGGTGCCGTGCTGGTCGCGATCCGCGGCTAGCTCGGCACCGCCGGGATGCGGCGCAGCGCGACCGGCTCGGCAAAGCCCTTGATTTGCACCGTCTCCTGCTTGGCGCGGAGCGGCGCGAGAAGCTCGGCAACGCCGTGCTCGGCGGCCATCGTCTCGGACAGCACGATATCACCGCCGGCGCTTTCGTGCTCCAGCCGCGCCGCGAGATTGACCGTGCTGCCGAAATAATCGAGCCGATCGTTCAAGGTCACCGCGATGCAGGCGCCGCTATGCAGCCCGATCTTGACGAGGATCGCCACCCCGGCGCTGCCCTCCTCTTCGGCGACCTGGCGGTTGAACGCGGCGATCGCATCGCGCATCGCCAATGCCGCGTTGAGCGCATTCACTGGATCGGTAAAGGCCGCCATCACGGCGTCACCGATCGTCTTTACCACCGCGCCGTCATGCTCGCGCACGGCCCGTGTCAGCACTGCGTAATGCTCGCGAACAAAGCCGTAGGCGCGGGCGTCACCGACCCGGTTATAGAGATCGGTCGAGCCCTTGATGTCGGTGAACAAAAAGGCGATGCGGCCGATCGCCACCTGATCGCCGGGGCGCAGCACGGCATCGGCGAACAGGTCGCGAAACGCCTGCATCGTCGTCGCCTCATGCGCGGTCAACGCATCCTGTGCCCAGCGCCGGTCTTCGATTACCAGCGTCTTCGCCGCATGTCCGTCATTGCGCGCGACGATACGGTCCGGTTCGCCCAGCGGGCCGAGTGTCGGCGGGCCGTCGCCAAGCGTGATCTCGGGCACCCGGCCGTCTACGATCGCCATCTCGACATTGTCGCCCGGTTCGATCGTTCGCGCCCGATAGCTCCCCGGCGGCAAGCCTGCTTCGATAATCGTCTGGCAGCCCGGCTCGACATGCTGCTGCACCTTGATGTGCTCGGACAGCAGAGGGTTCGCCAGGCAGTAACTGCCCGCGCCGATTTCGCGCACCGATGCGGTCGGCTCAAAGGTAACCTCGACATTGCGCGCGAAATCGCGGTCGTAATCGATGTTGCAGGACGGGCAATGCGCGCCTTGTGGCAGCTGGTCGAGGCTCGTCGCGGTGACCTTGGCGCCGCGGCATTGCGGGCAAACGAGGTCCCAGCGCAGCGTCAGCAACCCGTCATGCACCGCCGCGAGACAGGTCTCAATCGCGGTACGCGGCGCCACGTGCCAGCGCCGCGCAAGCGCGCGCGGCCGCATACGCTCCAGCTCGCGATCGGACGCGTCGAGCAGATGCGCGCAAAGTTGATGCGCCGCCGCGTGACCGCGCGCCGCGAGCGCGTCGCCCTGCGCCGCGACGCGCGTTCGCACCGCCTCCGGCACCGTGCTCGGCGTGTCGGGGAAGTCGGGAGGAGCATTTATCTCGGCAAAACGTGCGACATCGCGGAACAGGCGATCGAGGGCACTTCCCATCCATGGCAATCCGGCCCAGCGCAGCGCCAGCGCCACCGGCCATGGCGCCTCGAAGGTCGCGCGATAGCGCACGCGTGTTCCGCCGGGCTCGGGGTCGAACAGAATGCGGCTGGCAAATCGGCGCAACAGCCGGCTGTGAAACCGCCGCTGGTGGCGATAACTGCGCCCGGCCACCCATTCCGGCACGCCTTCGTCCCAGGTGAGCGTTCTCCCGAATTGTTTGGCGCTGCCGATGCGCTCGACCGTGCCATCCGGGCGTGCGATGTCGGTGATCGTATAGCGCGGCGCGCCGACAGCCTCACCGATCCGCCCCGTGTCGGCGATGAGCGGCCACAGTGCCTCCGGCGAGGCCGCAAAGTGCCACTCCCATTCCCGCTCGACCACCGGCATCGCGGCGTTTCCGTTCCCGAATAATGGCGGATGAGTATACCCGGGTTTCGCCGCGCCGGTTGCATCGCCGACGGCGCGGGTCTAATCAGGCCTCATGCCACCGAAACGCAATCCGCTCAACCTCAACCCGCTGCAGCTCAAGACCTTGACGCTGATCCAGGCCTTGGCGGTGCTGCCCGATGCAAAACCCGGCGAAGCCGAGGGCAGCGTGCTGTTGACCAGCCTGCCCAACCCGCACGGGGATCATTTCCATCTCGGCGACGCGGTCGTCGCGGCAAAGGATGCGACCGGGCTGCGCAACCCGGCCGTCTGGGCCGCGCTCGAGCGCAAGGGGCTGGTGAAGACGCAATTCCCGGAATCGGCGACCTTGCTCGCTGCCGGTCGCGATTACGACACCGGCCTTACCGAGGCGATCCTCCACCGCGCGACGCATTAGGCGCGCGGAAGCGAGCTACCAGATGAACCGTGCCGCGGCCATGGTCGGCTGCGCGCCGGCAGCAGTGGCTGCAGCTTCGATTCGAGCGGCGTCAGGCGTTCCGTTCGGCGCTAACTCGTCGGCGTGGATGCCTTGGCCGGCGATCAACAGACTGTCGAGCCCCGCGCCGTTGGCTCCGGCTATATCGGTGCGCAAACTATCGCCGACCGCGAGGATGCGGGATTTGTCGGCGATGCCCAGCAGTCGCAGGCACGAATCATAAACCGACGCGTACGGTTTGCCGTGCCAGCGCACCCGACCGCCGATCTCCTCGTAATGCACCGCCAGCGCACCGCCGCACAGCGCCAGCTTGGCGCCATGATTGACCATCAGGTCGGGGTTGGCGCAGACCATCTTGAGGTCGCGTTCGCGCGCCGTGGCAAGTAGCGGCGCGTAGTCCTCGATCGTGTCGTCCCAGCCGGCGGGGCCCGTATTGAGGATGAAATCCGCTTCCTCGGCGCGCTCGACATAGTCGAGGTCGAGACCGTGGCGGATCTCCAGGTCACGATCCGAGCAGATATGCAGGCATTTCCCGCCGAGATCCGCATAGAACGGGTCGTCACGCCGCTTGAGATGCTCCCATGCCTCTTCGCCGGACGACATCACCGCGTGGTAAAGCCCTTGGGGCACGCCGATTGCGGTGATGCGGTTGACGACGTCATAGGCGCGGCGCGGCGCATTCGACAGCAATGCGACGCGTTTCCCCGTTTCCAGCAGCGTCTTGAGGCAATCGAGCACGCCCGGATACGGCCTCACGCCGTCATGGATGACGCCCCACAAATCGAGCACGAACCCGTCATACTCGGCGGCGAGTTCCCGCACGCCGGGAATTTCACGCAAAATCATGCCTGTCTTCTGGATCGCGGCTGGTCCGCCGAGGCTAGCACATGATCGGCGCGGATGGCCTCGGTGATCGACAAAAAACCGTCGCGCCGCAGCATTTCGGCCCGGTTTTAATCGCTGGCAGGTAGAGGCGTTAGTCCACGCAATCCGTAGTCGCGAGGCGGATTGCTTGCTCGCACAGGAATCGGGGCGGCGACGCGCCCATTTTTACGGTGATTTGCGCCCACAGCCTCGGAAATATTTGTAAATCCATCGGCGGTTAGCAAGCGGATCAGGCCTGATTTGAGCCGACCCACCAGACTCATGCCAGCGAAGATTAGTGCAGTGTGCACCTGCAATAAGGACGCGCCGGAGCGAATCTTCGTGTAAGCTTCCTCAGCACTCGATATCCCGCCTACACCGATTAACGGGATACGACCAGCTGTTAATTTATAGATATCAGACAAGAGTTCTGTGGTCGCATCAAATAAAAAGGGTCCACTTAAACCCCCTTCATAGCCAAATTCTCTTTTATCGCTAGACGGACGCGTAGTGGTTGTATTGGCGATAATAATTCCGTCTATACCCGTTGCAAGACTCACGGCAGCAATATCGGCTCTCTCATCAGCAGATAAATCAGGGGCTATCTTAACCAAAAGCGGTGGTTTTGCTTCGGCTTTTCCCCTTGTAATCATGACCTGAGAAATCAATGCCTCTAATGGCTCGCGTCGCTGAAGATTCCGTAGGCCCGGTGTGTTTGGTGAAGAAATATTAATAACGAGATAATCTGCTAATGGTGCCATTCGTCGAACACCCTCAGCATAGTCAGAAGCCGGGTCAGTTGTATTCCTATTCTTGCCGAGGTTAACACCAACTATTCCGCTTCCACGGTGCCTTCTAGCGAGGCGTTTTTCGACAACCTCAAGTCCAGCGCTGGGAAATCCCATACGATTGATGATTGAGCGTTCGGCGTCCAACCGAAATACGCGCGTGCCATCGTTTCCGCGTTGCGGTCTCGGCGTTACAGTACCAACTTCGACCGCGCCAAAACCGCAGCGCAAAATCTGCGTAGGGACGAAAGCGTCCTTATCAAAGCCCGCTGCGACCCCCACCGGATTTGCGAACGTCAGGCCCCAAAGCGATTGTCTTAGGATTTCGGCGTCCGGGCGACGTGACTGTCTGTCCGTGACGAAAAATCCCAAACCGAGGTGAAGCGCCCATAATGCTGTTTTATGAGCGGTTTCAGGCTGAAGCCGCCAAAGCAATTTCCGCGCAAGGGGATAAAAATCCGGCATGTTCACCCGCAGCGCTAATTAGCGGGTGCGTACGTAGCACGAGATATTGCGGCTTAATCGCTCGAAGGCACAAGTCATTGTTATGTGATTCAAATTCCTGGCACGAAGAGCAGGGCAATTACGCCAATTCGCGAATCGGCCGAAGACATATCACAGATGATCACATTAACAACCCGCCGATAGCGCATGCGTGCCAGATGCATCAGCGCCATCGGGTCACACCGCGAGGAATTCCGCGCGGCCCAGCCCCGAAACGTCGACCACCGCATGGTCGCCCGGCTTGGGAAACTGGATCGGCACGACGCTGCCGGTCATCACCACCATGCCGCGGCGGAGCGGCCGTCCGTCCGCGGCGAGCCTGTCGGCCAGCCAAGACAATGCGTTGAGCGGGTTGCCCATGACATCGGCGCCCTTGCCCGCGCCGATCTCGACGCCGTTGATCGAAAGCCGGTAGGTCGCCGCCGTGAGGTCGAGCTTCTGCCAGTCGTTGACCGGTGGGCCGAGCACGCAGCCGGCGTTCCAGACATTGCCGGCTACCATCGAGCGCGCCGAGAGCCGCTTGTAATCGTGCCGCAAATCATCGAGCACCTCGATCGCCGCCATGCAGCTTTCGACCGCCTCCACGACTCGCTTGTGCCCGCCGCCGTCAGGGAGGTCGGCGCCGAGCCGCATCGCGATCTCGGTCTCGATCCCGACACGGCAATAATCGGCGACCCGCACCTCCGCCGGCGATTGGCGGATCTCGCTGGAAAACATCGCCCCGTAACACGGCTCGTCGACACCGCAGAGCTGCTGCATGATCGGCGTCGTCAGCCCGATCTTGTAGCCGACCACCTTGCCGCGCCGCGGCGCCTCGATGGCTTCATAGGCTTCGCGGACGCGATAGGCCTCGTCGAGCGTCGCGGGGATCAGCGTATCGGGCAGCGCGTCGATCGCCTGCCGTGCGCGGAAGATTGCGACGATCTGTTCGGCTGCCTGCCGAGGGTCGAGTGCGGACATGGAGGTGCCTCCTTCTGCGTCTAGCCCTAACCCAATTCGTCATGCCGGCGAAGGCCGGTATCCACGTTAATGCTGCACGAGCTGCGTAGAGGTCGGTCCCGGCCTCCGCTGGGACGACAGCCAACCGACTCTCCCTTGCCCAGGTCACCCGCGCAGCCTATACGGCGCGGCATGGACGCAATCGTTCAGCCGACCCTGGCCTTTATCGCCGCGCATGCGCACTGGGCGGCGATGATCATGTTTATCACCGCTTTTGGCGAGAGCTTCGCGTTTTTGAGCCTGCTGTTTCCCGGCACGACGCTGCTTATCGCGGCGGGCACGCTGATGTCGGGGGGCACGCTGCCCTACACGCCGGTGCTGATCGGCGCGGTGCTGGGGGCGACGCTCGGCGATTCGGTTTCCTATTGGATTGGCCGGCGGTTTGGCGTCGGCATTGCGTCGCTCTGGCCGTTCTCGCGGAACCCGCAATTGTTGCCGGCAGGCATCCGCTTTTTCGAGCGACACGGCGGCAAGAGCGTCTTTATCGGCCGCTTCTTTGGCCCGGTCCGGGCGGTTATTCCGCTTGCCGCTGGCATCATGCAGATGCCGCGCGGGCTGTTCTGGTTCGCCAACGTGACCTCGGCGCTGGTTTGGGCGCCGATGCTTCTGTTTGTCGGCGACGCCGCCGGCGATATCGGTGACCGGCTATTCGGTCAGGGCAACACCTTTGTGTTGCTGTTTGGCGGGCTGACCTTGTTCGGGATCGCCGGCGTCGCCTGGGCCCTGCTGCGCGCCATCAGATCGAAGAACTGACGGCGTCACGCCCGGCCACGCACCGGGGCCGGTTCTGCGCCGGGTGCGCGCAGGTGATCGCCGATATAGGTGTCGACATGCGTCGTTATCACATCAAGCTGATCGGCGAAGAAATGATCGGCGCCGGAGACCTTGCGGAAGTCGATCTTGATGTCGCGCTGATGCGCCAGCTTGTGCACCAGCTTTTGCACGCTCTCCATTGGCACCAGATTGTCCTGGTCACCTTGCAGCACCAGACCCGATGACGGGCATGGGGCGAGGAATGTGAAGTCATACTGGCTCGCCGGTGGCGACACGGCGATGAAGGATTCGATTTCCGGCCGGCGCATCAACAGCTGCATGCCGATCCAGGCGCCAAACGAATAGCCCGCCACCCAGCACGAGCCGGCATTCGGATTATAGGTCTGCAGCCAATCGAGCGCGGCCGCCGCGTCCGCAAGCTCGCCCTCGCCGCGATCAAAGCTGCCCTGGCTGCGGCCGACCCCGCGGAAATTGATCCGCAGCGTCGAAAATCCGCGTTTCACAAAATTCTGGTAAAGCGTGTAGACCACCTTGTTGTTCATGTTTCCGCCGTGCAGCGGATGCGGGTGGAGCACCAGCGCCATCGGCGCCGGCCCTGAGCGAACATGATGGTAGCGCCCTTCGATGCGGCCCTCCGGGCCGTTGATGATTACATCAGGCATGGCATTTCCGACAATTTCAGTCGGGTTTGGGAGATTGTCGCACCGCGCATATCGCGCAAGTTTCCGCCAGATACTTGATCGTTGTAGTCGGACAATTATATCTCGATTCTGACACCGCGTTGGGCCGGGGGATTCGCGGCTCTCTTTCGCGGCGGCCACGATAGCACAGTGAGCGCGATGCTATTCAAGAACCTGCGCGACGAAATCGATGCCACGCGGGCCCGCGACCCCGCCGCTCGCTCTTCGTTAGAAGTGGTGTTTTGCTATCCCGGCTTCCAGGTCTTGCTGTTTCACCGGCTGGCGCATTGGCTGTGGACGCATCGCTGGTACTTTCTCGGCCGCTATGTCGCGCATGTTGGCAGGGTGCTGACGGCGATCGACATCCATCCCGGCGCGACGATCGGCAAACGCCTCTTTATCGACCACGGCATCGGCGTCGTCATCGGCGAGACCGCCGAAATCGGCGACGATTGCACGATCTATCAAGGCGTCACCCTGGGCGGGACGCGCCCGAGCAAGGATCAAAGCGGACACAAGCGCCACCCGACGCTCGGCAACAATGTCATGGTCAGCTCCGGGGCGCAGGTGCTAGGCCCGTTCAAGGTTGGCGACGGGGCAACGATCGGCGCCGCCGCGGTGGTGCTGAAAGAAGTGCCGCCGGGCGCGATCATGGTCGGCAACCCGGCGCGGCAGATCACCCGCCGCGCACCCGGCGAGGTGAAAAGCGGCTTCACGCCCTATGGCGTCAGCGGCGAGGATATTCCCGACCCGATCGCTCGCGCTCTGACGGGACTGCTCGACGAGGTCGCGAGCCTGCGCGCGCGGGTCAACGAGCTAGAAAGCGAACAAGCCTTGTCGCAGTCGACGGGGCCGCACGGCATTGCCGACGAAGCCGAGAGCGAGTGTCGGGCATGAGGGTGAGGCCATGAAGCTCAGCACCAAAGGCCGGTATGCGGTGATGGCGATGGTCGATCTCGCGCAGCACAGCGACGCGGGGCCGGTGTGCCTGTCCGATATTGCCGAGCGACAAGAAATATCGCTGTCCTATCTGGAGCAGCTTTTTGCCAAGCTGCGCCGCGGCGGCCTCGTCAAGAGCGTGCGCGGGCCGGGCGGCGGCTATCTCCTTGCCCACGGCCGCGGCGCGACGCGCATTTCCGACATCATCCTTGCGGTCGACGAGCCGATCCGCGCGGTTCGGTGCAAGCCCGGCGCGACCCTCGGCTGTCGCGGCGATCGCAGCCGATGTCTTACCCATGATCTGTGGGAGGAGTTGAGCAACCAGATCCACCTGTATTTGAGTTCGGTGACCTTGGATGATGTTTGCGAGCGGCGCGTGCTTGGCACCAGCGGTCTTGCCTATCGCACCAATGCTGCCGCTGCGCAGTGACGGAGAACTCTACCCTGAAACTGTGCACAGAAATCGTGAAACTGTGAAACCGTGACCCGGCGCGAAACCTATCTCGATTGGAATGCCACTGCCCCGCTACGCCCGGAGGCTGCAGCGGCGGTCGCTCATGCGTTTGCGCTGGGCGGCAACCCATCCTCGGTGCATCGCCGGGGTCGCGAAGCGCGACGGCGCGTCGAGGTGGCGCGGGAAGCGGTCGCCGCGCTGGTTGGCGCGCCCGCCGACGGCGTCGTCTTTACCAGCGGGGGCACCGAGGCCAATCATCTGGCGCTCCTTGGTGCTGGCCGCCCGCGCGCGCTGGTCTCCGCGACCGAGCATTCCTCGGTGCTGGGAGCTGTTCCGGATGTCGAGCGCATACCGGTCGACAAGAATGGGCTTGTCGATCCCTGCGAGCTTGCCGGGCAGTTGGCGGCAGATACGCGGCCGGCGTTGGTCTCGGTGATGCTGGCCAACAACGAGACCGGCGTGATCCAGCCGGTGCGTGAGCTCGCCAACGCCGCGCATGACCATGGTGCGCTGTTTCACTGCGACGCAGTGCAGGCCGCCGGGAAAATCCCGCTGTCGCTGGCCGAACTCGGCGCCGACTTCCTCACACTGTCGGCGCACAAGATCGGTGGCCCGACTGGGATCGGCGCGCTCATCATGGCGCCCGGCATCGAGATCGCGCCGCTGTTGCGCGGCGGCGGGCAGGAGCGCAACCGCCGCGCCGGCACTGAAAACATTGCCGGGATCGCCGGTTTTGCGGCTGCCGCGACCGCATGTGTGCCAGCCGAGTACCAAGCCGTCCGTGTCCTCCGCGACCGGCTCGAAGCGGCGCTGCCACCCGACGCCATCGTCATCGCCGCCGGCGTGCCGCGTCTGCCCAATACATCCGCGATCGCGATGCCGGGCGTTTCGGCCGAGACGCAGGTCATCGCGCTCGACCTTGACAGTGTCATGGTCAGCGCCGGCGCGGCCTGCTCATCGGGCAAGGTCGGGCCGAGCCATGTGCTCGCGGCGATGGGTATCGCGCCCGACATCGCCAATTCCACCATCCGCGTCAGTCTCGGCTGGCGCACCACCGAGGCCGATATCGCCCATTTTATCGATGCCTGGACCGAGCTTTACCGCCGGACCCGCAGCCGAGCCAAAGCCGCATGAACGATATCACGCTGAATTCGCTGCCGATCTATCTCGACAACCAGGCCTCGACGCCAGTCGATCCGCGCGTTCTGGAAGCGATGATGCCGTATTTCACGGTCGATTACGGCAACCCGCACAGCGAAAGCCATGCTTATGGCCACCGCGCGATGGCGGCGATCGACGAAGCGCGCGCGCAAGTCGCGGCGCTGATCCACGCCGATCCGCGCGAGATCGTCTTCACCTCGGGCGCGACAGAGGCCAATAACCTGGCCTTGAAGGGCGCGGCACATTTCGCCCGCGAGCATCCAACCGGCGGCGCTCCAAGAGACCACATCGTCACGCTCAAGACCGAGCACAAATGCGTGCTGGAAAGCTGCGCCGCGCTCGAACGCGAGGGGTTTTCGGTCACCTATCTCGATGTCGCGGAAAACGGCCTGCTTGATCTCGCCGCTTTCGAGGCGGCACTGACCGAACGCACGCTGATCGTCTCGATAATGGCGGCGCATAATGAAATCGGCGTGATCCAACCGTTGGCCGAGATCGGCGCCCTGTGCCGTTCGCGCGGTGTGCTATTGCATACCGACGCGGCGCAAGCGCTGGGTAAAATTCCACTCGACGTCGAGGCAATCAAGATCGACCTGATGTCGATGTCCGGCCACAAGCTCTACGGGCCAAAGGGCGTCGGCGCGCTCTATATCCGGCGCCGGCCGCGCGTGCGCCTCGTGCCGTTGATCGATGGCGGCGGGCAGGAGCGGGGTGTGCGCTCGGGTACCTTACCGACCCCGCTTTGCGTTGGCTTCGGCCAGGCCTGTGCGCTCGCAGCAGAGGAAATGGAAGGGGAGGGCGTGCGGCTCACAGCGCTGCGCGAGCGGCTGCGTAGGGGTCTTGCCGAACGTGTGCCGGGTCTGGTCGTCAACGGTGACCTCGATCATCGCTTGCCGGGCAGCCTCAACGTCTCGGTGCCCGGCACGACCGCGCCTGACCTCATCAAGGCCTGCCAGTCGATCGCGATCTCGACTGGTTCGGCCTGCACCTCGGCCTCGGTCGAGCCCAGTTATGTGCTGCGCGCGCTGGGGCTCAGCGATGCGCGCGCCAACGCCTCGATCCGGCTGGGGCTGGGCCGTTTCACGACCGAGGCCGATGTCAATTTCGCAGCCGATGCGATCGCCGCGGCCGCAGCGCGGCTGCGGGTTAAATCGGACGAAACCAGCCCTACATAACGTTGACGGCGATGATGGCGGCGGCAATATGGCGCCGTTGAGCAAGACGAGGCGAACGATGGCTTTGGCAGCGCGACCCCCGGCTCTTTTGGTGACCGATGCGGCGGCGGCGCGCATTCAGGCGCTGCTCGACAAGCGCGGCAAGCCCTCGGTTGGCGTGCGCGTCGGCGTGCGCTCGCGCGGTTGCTCGGGCCTCAGCTACACGCTCGAATACGCCGACGAAAAGGGCAAATTCGACGAGGTGGTCGAGGACAAGGGCGTCATTGTTCTGGTCGACCCCAAGGCGGTCATGTTCATCCTCGGCACCGAGATGGATTACGTCGAGGAAAAGCTCGAATCGGGCTTCGTGTTCCGCAACCCCAACGAAAAGGGCCGCTGCGGCTGCGGCGAGTCATTCCACGTTTAGCGGTTTTGTCGGTTGCGAGGAGCGCGTGAGCGCGACACGGCAATCCCCCTCCGGTGGGAGGACAAGACTGGCTAGAGATTGCTTCGCTGCGCTCGCAATGACACTAAGTAGCCGATGAAGCTGTTTCAGATCGAAGAACCGGATGGTTCGCCCGTTGATCCCGATGCGCCGGGCGCGGCAATCGGCATCGACGCCGGCGGAGACCTTGCCGAGGTGGCTTTTTCGATCGGCGGCAATGCGGTGACACTGACCGACCGCGAGGGCTATGAGCACGCGCTGCCGGTGCCCGGTCCCGACGCGCCGCTGGCCGACTGGCAGGCGCTGTTCGAAGGTGCAAAGCTGCGCGCCGAGCGCGCACTGGCCCGCCCGGTGACCCATGCCGTGCTGGTCTTCGCCGCCGCGCTCGATCCCGCGCTTGCCGCCGAACTGATCCAGGCCAGCGAGGCGGCCGGAATCGAGTTGCTGCGGATACTGACCACGCATGAGCTGGAGCCGGGATTGGCGCCAGCCGAATCCGCGGCGATCCTGGCCGAGGACATGGCGCCGCGCCCGCCGACCCCCTGAATGAGTATCTGAATGCCAAAGATGATTTTTATCGAGCGCGACGGAACCCGCCGCGAGGTGGACGCCCCGCTTGGGCTGTCGGTGCTCGAAATCGCCCATCGCCACAAGATCGACATCGAGGGGGCGTGCGAAGGTTCGCTCGCCTGTTCGACCTGTCATGTGGTCGTCGATCCCGAATGGTACGACCTGCTGAAGGACGCGACCGAAGACGAGGAAGACATGCTTGACCTTGCCTTTGGCCTCACCGCCACCTCGCGCCTCGGTTGTCAGATCATCATGACGGAGGAACTCGACGGACTGACCGTGCGGCTCCCCGCCGCCACCCGGAACATGATGAACGCTTGAACCGGACCCGCGCGCGTCCCGCGCCAAACGGGGCGAGCGGCCTGCCTTAATGGACCTTCATCTCGCCGAGATAGGCTTCGCGGATCATTTCGTTCTCGCGCAATTCGGCGGCGGGGCCACTGAGCACGACCTGTCCGGTCTGCAGCACATACGCCCGGTGGGCGATCGACAGCGCCATGTTGGCGTTCTGCTCGACCATGAAAATCGTCGTGCCCTGTTTGTTGATCGTCTGGATGATGTCGAACACCTGTTCGACAAAAACCGGCGACAGCCCCATCGACGGCTCGTCCATGCAGAGGAGCTTGGGGCGCGCCATCAGTGCCCGGCCGATCGCCACCATCTGCTGCTCGCCGCCCGACAACGTGCCGGCGAGTTGCTTCAGCCGCTCCTCGACACGCGGAAACAGGCTGAAGACGCGCTGCAAATCTTCTTCGAAATCGGGACCCTTGGCGCGCGTATAGGCGCCCATTTCAAGATTCTCGTAGACCGTGAGGCGCGGAAACAAACGGCGGGCCTCGAGCACCGGGGCGATCCCGCGCTTGACCCGTTCGGCGACGCTGACGCCCTTGAGCGAGCGGCCCTCGAAGATGACATCGCCGCGCGCCGGAACGACGACACCCATGATCGCCTTCATCGTCGTCGACTTGCCGGAGGCGTTGCCACCGAGCAGGCTGACGATCTCACCGGCGTTGATCGTGTAATCCACAGCTTTAAGGACGTGCAGGTCGCCGTAATAGGTGTCGACCGACTGAAAGGCGAGCAGCTCAGGCAAGGGCCGCACTCCCCTTTGGGGCGCTCCCCAGCGCGGCGCTGCGGCCAAGATAGGCGCGGATCACCTCCTCGTTGCGCCGCACGACATCGGGCGGGCCTTCGGCGATCTTTTCGCCGTGGTCGAGCACCGCGACATTGTCCGCGAGGCTGACCACGACATCGAGCTTGTGCTCGATCAACACAATGGTCAGCCCTTGATTGTGCAGCCCCTTGATCTGGGTCGCGAGTTCCAATGTCTCGGCCGGGTTCATCCCTGCCGTTGGTTCATCAAGCAGCAACAGCTTAGGGCTGGAGGCGAGCGCGCGGGCGATCTCGACGCGCCGCCGGTTGGCGTAGCTGAGGCTAGAAACGACATGGTCGGCCCGCGGGATGAGCCGGTTGCCGAACACCGTGAGGATTTCGAAGCAACGCTCGCGCGCCTCCGCCTCTTCGCGCTGCGTGCCGGGCAGGCGAAACAGCGCGCCGGTCGGGCCGGTATGCAGCCGGGCATGCATGCCGATCATCACGTTTTCCAGAACCGTCAGGTTTGGAAACAGCCGGATGTTTTGAAACGTGCGCGCCATACCGCGGCCGAGCACGACGTGCGGCGGCAAGCGCTCGATCGGGTAGCCGGCAAAACTCACGCTTCCGGATTCCGGGGTCACCAGTCCGGTCACGGCGTTAAACAGCGTCGATTTGCCCGAGCCGTTCGGGCCGATTACCGCGATGACCGATCCCGCCGGGACGGTCAGCGACACCTCGCGCAACGCGACCAGACCGCCGAACCGCACGGTCAAGCCCTTGATGTCGAGCAGCGGCTCGGTGCCGTGATAGGCGAGGTCGCTGAGTACCCGCAGCTTGTCCATCGGCGGCGGCGCGGTCAGCTCGACCTGCGCCGTCTGCTGCTGCAAGGTGAGTGCCTGCACGCGGCGCGACGCGGGGATCAACCCTTGCCGCCGGTAAAGCATCATAAAGACAAGAATGACCCCGAAGATCAGCTCGATCGACGAGGCAAGCTCGATCCGCTGCAGCCATTCGACATGAATCAGCCGGCCCAAGGCGTGCAGCCATTGCGATAAATCTTCGAGAAACCATGACTGCAGGATCTGCAGGATTATCGCGCCGACCACCACGCCCCAAACGCTGCCGATGCCGCCAAACACCACCATCACCAGCAGCATCACCGATACCGGGAACATGAACATTTCCGGCGTCGCGGTCTGCAGCTTGGCGACGTAGAACGTTCCGGTCGCGCCCGCGAAGGCGGCGCCGATGGCAAAGGCCAGCAGCTTGTAATTGACAAGATTGACGCCCATCGCCGAGGCGGCGATTTCGTCCTCGCGGATCGCCATCCAGGCCCGGCCGACGCGGGAGAGCTTGAGCCGTGTGCTGGTGAAGATCAGCACCGCGACCAACGCAACCCCAACAAAATAATACGGCTGCGCGCCGATGCCAAAGCTGTGGCCAAACAGTTGCGGGGCCGCGACACCGTTCAGACCCATCGCGCCGTTGGTCACCGAGGGCCAGTTGCGCGCGACGATCGGCACGATCTCGCCAAAGCCCAGCGTGACGATCGCCAGATAATCGCCCTTGAGCCGCAGGGTCGGCGCGCCGAACAGAACGCCAAAAAACGCCGCCAGCACCGCCGAAATCGGCAGCATCAGCCAGAACGACACCGTGAAACGGACGAGATCGCCGCCGTCCTGATGCACCCGGGCGACAAGGTGAAGCCACTGGAAGGGCTCCCAGAACGCGCTCCAATCCGGCATGAATTGGGCCGAGGCGAAAAACCCGTAAGAATAGGCGCCGATCGCGAAAAACGCGGCGTAGCCGAGGTCGAGTAGCCCGGCGAACCCGACGACGATGTTGAGACCGAGCGCCAAGGACGCGAAGGCCAGGGCGTTCGCGGCAGAGTCGATGTCGGCGTCGTTGCCGTCGATGATCAGCGGAAACACCAGCGCGACCAGCGCGACCAGGGCAATCAGGCCGCGTGATTGCGGAGGCTGCGAGACCCAGGCGATTGGCGAGGCACGACGCAGATACGCGAAGACCTCGGAGCCGATCGTGTTGCGGCGCAGGGCAGCTGTGTCGTGTTCCGCCATGGCTGCCCGTTGCCTCAGGATTTGGTCGGGTTGGCTCGACCCATCAGGCCGGAAGGCGCGAACACCAGCACCAACACAAGGATCGAAAAGATGATCACGTCGGTCCAGCGCACGGCGATGACCTGCCCGCCCAATGCCTCAATCAAGCCGATAAGTACGCCGCCGATCATCGCCCCAGTCACGCTGCCGATGCCGCCGAGAACCGCCGCGGTAAACGCCCGGAGGCCCGCGGTGTAGCCAATGATGAAGCTCGTATAGTTGTAATAAAGGCCAAAAATCAGCGCCGCCGCACCGGCCAGGGCCGAGCCGAGAAAAAACGCGGTGATGATGACGCGGTCGACATCGACCCCCATCATCCGCGCCGCCTCGGCGTCCTGCGCGGTGGCCCGCATCGCCTTGCCGAGCCGCGTGCGGCTGACAAAAAAGTGGAGGCCGAGCATCAGCACCAGCGCGACCGCCCAGATCAGCAATTCGCGCAGTTCGAGCCGCGCGCCGGCGACATCCCATTCGATCCGCGGCATCGGGTTTGGGTAATTGAACGACCCCGCGCCAACCGTCAGCAGGATGATGTTGAACAAGATATAGGAGATGCCGATCGTCGTGATCATCCCAACCGTGCCGGGAATGCCGCGCAATGGGCGCAGCGCGAACCGCTCGATCCCCACGCCGAGCAAGCCGGCGGCCAGCATCGTCGCGACAAACGCGACGATCAGAACGCCGACCAGAGCGAAACCGCCGAGGACATGGCTCTGGCCCGAAAGTCCGAACAGCTGCAGGACCGCCATGCCGATAAACGAGCTGATCATGAAGACATTGAAATGCGCGAAATTGATCAGCTCGAGAATGCCGTAGACGAGCGTGAAACCGAGCGCCAGCAACGCATACATCGCGCCGAGACTCAGCCCGTTGATTACCTGCTGAAGATAGACCGCTTCCCAAGCCATTACGTCTGTCCGGGGTTACCGCTCACCTTGGCCTTCTGCTGCCTGTTAGCAAGGAGAGGGCCAAGGGGCGGTTCGGCGCGGCGGAAGCGCGAATGGCCGAGATTGCCGGCTCGGCCCAGCCGACGCATCAGGCGCCGGTCGCCGGCGCTACCCCCACATATTTGTATTGGTGCAGCACGTCGTCAGTCGGGAACGCCGGATCGTGATGGATCTGGAAGACCGAGACGACGCGGCTGGTGATGTCACCGTTTTGGTCAAAGCTGACTGTGCCCTGGATCGTCTTGGCTTTTGATGCCTGGATCGCGTCCCGAATATTGCCGCGATCGACCGGTTTGCCGGCTTTGGAGACGGTCTCGATCGCGTCGATGATCACCAGCGCGGCGTCATAGGCGGTGATCGAGTAGTTTTCGGGCTGCTCACCGTATTTCTTGGCAAATTGCTCGACAAACGGCTTGGCCTCGGCGCTGGCGAGGATGTTGGGCGCGGCGATCGTCGCGTAGACGCCTTCCGCCGCCGGGAACCCGGCTCCCTTGAGGATTTCGGCGCCGTAAACGCCGTCGCCGCCGGCCCGGATGATCTTGGGCATGATGTCAAAGGACTGCTTGACCACCTTCACGCCGGCCTGGGCGACGCCGCCGTAATAAAGCGCATCCGGGCTCATCGATTTGATCTTGGTGAGGACCGTCGCGTAATCGGCTTCCTTGGGGTCGAGCTGGTCGTGGCCGAGCACCTTCATACCGCGCTTTTTAGCCTGTTCCTCGTAGGCGTTGGCGAGACCGACACCGTAGGCGCCGCTGTCGTCCAGGATGTAGACCGACTTCACCTTGAGCGTGTCCATCATGAAATTGGCCATGTTCGGCCCCTGGAACGCGTCGGTCGTCACCGTGCGGAAATAGATCGCCTTGCCGCCCGGCATGTAGGTACTGGCGAATTTCGGATTGGTGATGTCGGGGTTGGTCGAGCTGGGGGTGACCGTCGCCAGGTTGCCTTGGCTCAAGATCGGCGCCATTGCCTTGCCCGAACCGCTCATCTGCGGGCCGATCGCCGCGACAACGCTGCTGTCGGCAACCATCTTGCGGGCATTGGTGGCGGCCTGTGCCGGGTCATATTGGCCGGCCGTCGCGGTGCCGTCGTCGAGCAACATCACGTTGAGCTTATACCCGGCGGCGCCGCCTTTGGCGTTCGCCGCGTCGATCGCAAGCATCGCGCCTTCCTTGATCAGCTGGGCGTCGTGTGCATCGGCGCCGGTAAACGGCAGGTTGATGCCGATCGTGACGGTTTTGTCGGCGGCAAACGCGCGGACGGCGAACGAGCCAACGAGCGCCGCGGCGGGCGCTCGGACGATAAGGCTACGGCGTGACAGCATGGTCAGATCACTCCCCCGTTGAATCGCAATTGCGCATACTTAACGCAAGTTTCAGGCCGTGCGCGGTGGTCCGCCGGCGGGCGACACCGGGTGACCGGGATCCCCAGTCACCTCGATCATACCTCAACCGGGTGGTTTCATCGCCACATCCAGCATCACGTTCGGCAAAATCTCGCGAATGACGCCGCGCAGGGTCGCTTCGTCGGAGGCGCTCGCCAGCGCCAGCAGACGGCGAGAGCCCCGTCGCAGGATGCGCGCTGTGGCGCGGCCGTCGCGATCCGCGCGGATCGTGGCGAAGGCGTCCGACGGTTCAATCCGCCGCAGCACACGCTTCAGCGCCTGAACGCCTTCGGCGGTCTCGACATTGTGGGCTGGCGCCTCGGCGCTCTCGGGCTCCGATTCTTCCTCGAGCGGTGCGTCGATCGCCTCGACCGGGCGATGCCGCGACAATGATTGGTAGATCACCCTGCCGCCCTCGGTGTCGATGCGCGACTGCAGTTCCCAGCTTTCGCCGCGCGCCGACAATTCGCTGATCAGTGCGAACAGGTCGTCGCAATCTGATTCATGCGTGCAGGTGAGGAAGGCCAGTCGCCCGTCATGCTCGATCACCCGGTCGTCGTCTTCCAGAAAACCCAACTCGTTCAGCGCCATGTCGAGCGCGCGGCGGGATGCAACGAGCAGCACGGTTACGTGCAGGTGTCGGGTGGCCTCGCTCGTCTCGGCGTCGGATTCGTTATCCGCCATGTCCTGTCCCGCAATCGCCTCCTTGTTGGATCAGACGACCTGGCTTTCGCCGAGTCGCGAGATGCGCACATCGCGATGGATGCTGACATTCATCAGCAGGCCAAACCCGAACAGCACCGTCACCATCGCGCTGCCGCCATAGGATATCAGCGGCAATGGCACGCCAACCACCGGGATCAGCCCGATCACCATCGCCGTATTGATAAACACGTAAAGGAAGAAGTTGGTTACCAGACCAAGACCAAGAATGCGGCCGAACTGGTTGCGGCTGTGCAGGGCGATGCTAAAACCATAGACGATGACCAGTGCGTAGAGCGTCAGCAGCGCCAAGCCGCCGACCAGCCCAAACTCCTCGGCGATCATCGTGAAGATAAAGTCGGTCTGCCGCTCGGGGAGAAACGCGAGATGGGTTTGCGTTCCGGCCAGGAACCCCTTGCCAAAGATGCCGCCTGAGCCGAGTGCGATCTTTGATTGCAGAATATGATAGCCGGCGCCGAGGGGGTCGGTATCGGGTGACAGAAATGTCGTGAGCCGCGCCCGCTGGTAGACGCGCAGCATCGACCAGACTAGCGGTGCGGACGCGGCCGCAGCGAGCACCGCGGCGCCGAACACCCAGAGCCGCACACCGGCCAGGTAAAAAATGGTCGCGCCGCTCGCCATCAGCATCATCGCGGTGCCGAGATCGGGCTGCTTCAGCACCAACCCAACCGGCATGACGATCAGGCCCGCCGGTACGAACAAGTCGATAATTCGCGGCGTCTCTTCCGTTGGCAGGCTGTGGAAATATCGGGCCAACGCGAGGATGAGCGCGATTTTCATCAGTTCGGACGGCTGCAACTGGATAAAGCCGAGATCGATCCAGCGCTGCGCCCCCATGCCGGCGAAACCGCGCAGATCGACGGCGACGATGAGCAACAGCGCCAGCGCGTAGAGCCAATAGGAAATCCGGAACCAATATCGGATATCGATGAGCGCTGCGGCTATCATGGGGATAAAGGCGACCGCGAAGCGCGCCATCTGCTTTGATGCCCAGGGGTGCCAACTGCCGTTCGCTGCCGAATAGAGCATCGCGAAGCCGACGCAGGAGATCATGCACAACAGCACAATCAGCCCCCAGCTGAGCCCACGCAGCCGGTCGGCGAAGGTCAATTCACGATGGCCGATCTCGACCGAGAAACTGCTCATCCCGGCGGCAGGCGGCTATTGCTGTCGGACAAGGGCGGCGTCACCGGCGGCGTTATCTGCGCCACCGCATCGGGGTGCGGCACGCGTCGTGCCGGATCGCGCTTTTGCACGTCCAGCAGCACGTCGCGGACGATCGGTGCCGCCACCGCTGAACCACCGCCGCCCTCCACGCCGCCATGCTCAACGACAACCGCGCAGACATAGCGCGGTGCTCCGACGGGCGCGAAAGCGACAAACAGCGCGTGATCGCGATCTTTCCACGGGATCTGGTCTTCCTTGAGCAGACCGTGATCGCGTTCCCATTGGGTGATCCGCCGCACCTGCGATGTGCCCGATTTTCCGCCCATGGCAAAGTTGGGGTCGGTGATGCGTGCGGCATAGGCAGTGCCGCCCTGTTCGTTGACCACCGCATTCATCCCGTCGAGTACCACCGAGATCGCGTGCTGTGGGAGGCCGAGCGGCGAAAAACTCGGCGGCCGGCGGTCGCCGCCCGCGGGCAGCAATGCGCTGCGAACGAGATGCGGCACGATCTGACGCCCAGTTACCAGACGTGCCGCCATCGTCGCGATTTGCAATGGAGTCGCGAGTACCGAACCCTGGCCGATCCCGGCGTTGAGGGTCTCGCCTTGCTGCCAGGGCACGCCGGTCGTCGCCAGTTTCCATTCACGGTCGGGCATCAACCCGCCACGCTCGCCGGAAATATCGAGGCCGAGCGGATCGCCAAAGCCGAAGCGATGCGCCATTGACGCGATATGGTCGATACCGGTGCGCCGCGCGGTCTCGTAAAAGAACACGTCGCACGATTTCTTGATTGCATCGTGCAGGCGCAGCGCACCGTGTCCGCCATGCTGCCAGCAATGAAAGGTCGCATCGCCGAGTTCCAGATAACCGGGACAGGTGATCACGGTATCCGTGGTAATCGCGCCAGACATGAGACCGGCCAGCGCCACCACCGGCTTAAATGTCGAGCCGGGCGGATACAAGCCGCCGATCGCCTTGTTCGACAACGGGTTGCGCGGGTCGGTCGATAACTCCTGCCACGCGGCCTGGGTCAGCCCGGTAGAGAACAGCATGGGGTCGTAGCTGGGGCTCGAGACGAGGGCGAGCAAATCGCCGGTTATCGCATCGAGGACGACGCAGGATATGCTTTGCTCGGCGCTGCAGCGTTTGGTGGCGAAATCCTGCGTCGCGGCATCGATCGACAGCACGACATCCTGACCCGGCTGTCCCTCATGGCGCGCGATTTCCCGCACGACGCGCCCATAGGCGTTGACCTCGACCTGGCTGGTTCCCGCCGTGCCGCGCAGCTTGAGGTCCTGCGATTTCTCGATTCCGGCCTTGCCGATACGAAAATCCGGCAGTTCGAGGAGCGGATCGCCGTTGAGTTCTTTCTCCGAAACGGCGGCGACGTACCCCAGCACGTGGGCTGCGGTCGGGCCGAAAGGGTAGTAGCGGATCAGCCCCTGTTCGATTGAGACGCCCGGCAATTCCGGGATCGCGACCTCGATCCGCGCCATCTCATCCCAATCTAGGTTCGAGCGCACGACCACCGGGATAAAGGAGTGTTGCCGCTTGGCGTCGCGCAGCGCATGCCGGCGGTCGGTATCGGTGATGGGGATAAGCTCGGCGATCGCACTCAGCGTCGCGTCGATGTCGGCGGTTTGCTCGGGCACGATGACGACACGGTAATTCTGCCGATTGTCCGCCATCTCGGCGCCAAAGCGGTCAAAGATGCGCCCGCGTGGTGGCACGAGAAGCCGCAGATTGATGCGGTTCTCGTCGGCCATCACCCGATAGCGATCCTTTTCGAGAACCTGCAGTTGATAGAGCCGGGCGGTCAGCGCGGCGCCCGCCAAAACCTGACCGCCGGCCAGCAGCAGAGCGCGCCGAGTCAGGGATTTCTGCTGTTGGGTATCGCGCGGCACAGCCCGGTCAACTTCCGGCGGTCAGCCGGTGCCCATGACCGCGCGCTGGGCCCGGCCGAGCATAAAACTGGCGACCGGAAAGATCGCCACTGTTAGCGCCGCGCGAATGACCGCGTTGCGGAAGTCGAGCAGGCTGAGGTTGAGAATGCAGTGCAACAGCCACAGCGCGAACATCGCCAACACCGTCAACAGCGCAAACCCCGTCCAAACAAATGGAAAATTGCGGTTGACGAAATACCGCCGATAGCTCAGCACCGCGACCCGCGCCAGCAACAACAGCAATGCGTTGACGCCAACCGGCGAGCCGGCGAGCAGGTCCTCGCTCAGACCGACGGCGAATAACGCCGCGGGCGGCAATAGATCGGGGCGGTAGATGGTCCAATGATACGCCGCCATCAGCGTGAAGACCGGGGTTAGCGCAGCATAACCCGGGATCTGCACCGGGAGGACTGAAATCACTGCGGCCAATAGCGTCGTCGCCACTGGTAGCAACCGGGCCGCGCTGTTATTGACCCGCGGCAGCGCCGGTATGCTGAAAACCTTGAGCGCCATCAGCCGCTAGTGTGTCGCCGCGGCTTCGCCGGCGCTCCTGGCATGTTTGTTCGGTCGCGACAACATCGGCAGTGGCTGCGGCAGTGAGCGCGCCAGGCCGTAATCGACGACCAGCACATAACTCAGTTCCGACAATTCGACATAGGGTTCGACACGCGGTCCGGTCGAGTCAATCGCCGTGACCACACCCACCGGCAGGCCTGGCGGGAACACGCCGCCTTCGCCAGACGTGATGATCCGGTCGCCGATCTTCGCGCTACCGGCAGATGGCAAGTATTGTAGCCGTGGGCGCTCGGAATTATCCCCGGCCAACACAGCGGGCACATGCGTGCTTTCGATCGTCACCGGAATCCGCGAATTGAGGTCGGTGATGAGCAGCACCCGTGACGCGCGCTCGCCAACCTCGGTCAGCCGCCCGACAAGCCCTTCACCGGTGATCGCTGCCTCGCCGCGCGAGACATGATCCTCGCTGCCGGCGTTGATCAAGATCATCCGCACAAACGCGCCGCCCGAATTGGCGATAACGGGCGCCGTCACGTAGGACAACGCGGTTTGCGGGACGGCTTTCAGCAAGCCGCGCAGCTCGCGGTTTTCGGCGGCGAGGTTGCGAGCCGCCTGCTGCCATTGCATCAGTCTGGAGTTCTCGGCCTCCAGCCGAACATTTTCCTGATAGGTCATCACCGCCAGTCTGACGTGATCGACCACATCGTTGACCGCGTTGAGTGGGCGTGCCAGCGCGTCGAGGACGGGCGCCGCGCTGTCGCTTACGCGAGTGCGCAGCGAGTCGAACAGCAGCTGATCGGCCTTGCCGAGAACGATAAAGACCGCGGACAGCAGGACGAGGATCGGCAGAGTCGTTCGCTGAATTGCCGAACGCATCTGCGGCGACAGCCGGATCATCCTTCCCCCGCGATTTCGCTGGCGCCGCCTGTGTTTTCAGGCTGCGCGACAGCATACGCGCGCATGGCTCCCCCGTTCGTCACGCTTGCGAATGTCCCGGGATAAGAGACCGTCACCACATGTTGATCAACAGGTTTTTTAACGTTTTCATTTCTTCCAGCGCTCGCCCCGTACCGAGCGCAACACAGCTCAGCGGATCATCGGCGATCGACACGGGCAGTCCCGTCGCATGCCGCAGCACAAAGTCGAGATTGCCGAGCAGCGCTCCACCGCCAGTCAGCACGATGCCCTTGTCGACGATGTCGGCGGCGAGTTCCGGCGCGGTGTGCTCGAGCGCGACCTTAACCGCCTCGACGATCGATCCCACCGGCTCGGCAAGGCTTTCAGAGATCTGGCGCTCGCTGATCACGATCTCCTTGGGCACGCCGTTCATCAAGTCGCGGCCCTTGATCTCCATGATCCGTCCATCGCCGTCCTCGGGCATGCAGGCCGAGCCGATATCCTTCTTAATGCGCTCGGCACTGCTCTCGCCAACCAGCAGATTATGGTTCCGGCGGATATAGGCGATGATCGCCTCGTCCATTTTGTCGCCGCCGATGCGCACCGAGCGCGAATAAACGATGCCGCCCAGCGACAGCACCGCGACTTCGGTCGTACCACCGCCGATATCGACGACCATCGAGCCCGTCGGCTCGGTGACCGGCAAACCGGCGCCGATCGCCGCCGCCATCGGCTCCTCGATCAGAAAGACCCGGCGCGCGCCGGCGCTTTCCGCCGATTCCTGGATGGCGCGGCGCTCGACAGCCGTCGATCCCGAAGGCACGCATATGATGATCTGCGGGCTCGCGAAACTGCGCCGGTTATGTACCTTGCGGATGAAATGCTTGATCATTTCCTCCGCGACTTCGAAATCGGCGATGACGCCGTCGCGCAACGGCCGGATCGCCTGGATATTGCCCGGCGTGCGGCCCAGCATCAGCTTGGCCTCTTCGCCGACCGCCAGAACCTGCTTGCGGCCCTTAACCATCGCGATGGCGACGACGGAAGGTTCATTGAGGACGATACCGCGCCCTCTCACGTAGACCAGGGTGTTCGCCGTGCCGAGGTCGATCGCCATGTCCGCCGACAACAGGCCGAACATCTTTCCAATCATGTTAACCGCAAACCTGTGGTTGCCATCGCCCCGCTGGCCTTCGCCAATCCGGCGCTACGCTGCAAAATCTTCTTGTCGATCAATGACATTATTGATCGCCGCGAGCAACAATCATCGCGATTGTTATCCTTGATGCTCGCGCCGCCGAATCTCCCCTTTTCGCGGCGCCGATCCTTGCCCGATCGGCGGGCCAGGATCAAGCCGTCTCGGCTTTCTTGACCAGCGCCTCGATCGTACGGCAGAGGCCGGCTTCCTGGTTGCGCGCGGAGTTGATCTGCATCTCGCGCAGCCGCGGCCCCATGATCAGATGCGTGCCGAGCGCGCCGAGCCCCTCGCGTTCCAGTCGCTCCCGATTGCGGATCGTTGCCGGCAGCGTTTCGGTGGTGGTGTCGCGGAATTCGACGATCTCGAAGCCGGCAGCTTCGAGATCGGTGGTCATCTCCTCGATGGTTGCGAGAAAGCTGGTCGCCCCCGTCTCGGCCCAGGGCACGGGATAGATGAAATCGCCCGCCGCGCCGCGGCATAGGTTTGACAGCGCCAGCAGACCGCCCGGCTTCAGCGCGCGAAACGCCTCGCGGTAGAATTGCCGCTTGTCGGCGATATTCATGACCACATTCTGCGAATAGGCGCGGTCGAACTTATTGTCGGCGACCGGCAAAGCCAACGCGCTACCGTTTTTGATCGTGATGCGGCCGGCGAGGCCGGTTGCGCGGTTGAGTGCCTCGGCGGCGGCGCAAAATTCGGGTGTGAGATCCACACCGGTCACGTGCACCCCGCATTTTGCCGCGAACCAGCGCGCCGGACCGCCAATCCCCGAGCCGATATCCAACAGATGCTCACCCGGCTCCGGCTTGAGCAGTTCGACCAATTCCTTGGTGGCGAGGATGCCGCGCCCGTGAAAATGATCGAGCACCGAGAGCGCGTCGACCGTGACGGACACCTCCGGCCCGTGGGCGTCGCGCAGCGCGGCCAGCACGCGTTCGGCGATCCCCGCCTTGCCGTAATGCTGTGCGACATCGGTTTCGATCGCCATCAACTTTCTCCCGCTTGGCTTCTGCCGATGGCAATGCTAACGCCTTCGCGATCGCGGATGAACTGTGTCGGGAGACGAACGATGGCCCTGAAGATCGAACGCTTTCAGCCGCCGGGGATGGATGTGCGGATGCAGGAGGGCAAGCCCGCCTATTCGCACGTCGTGACGGTTACCGATCCTGGCAAGATCATCTACGTCGCCGGGCAGCTCGGTCGCGACGCCGACGGCAACATCGTGCCGGGCGGGATGCGCGGGCAGCTGGAGCAATTATTCAAAAACCTGGAAAAATGCCTGACCGCGGCCGGCGCCACCTGGGCCGATGTGGTCAAGACCAACACCTTTGTCACGGACTATGCTGCGTTCTCCGAATGCCGTGATATCCGGATGCGCTATTTCGGCGTCGCTGTGCCGACCAGCACGACGATCCAGATCAGCGGCCTCGCCCAGCCCGGCGCGATGGTCGAGATCGAGCTGGTCGCGGTCGTCGCGTAACTCGGTGGCGGGTCACTCGCTCTTTTTGACGACTTCGTAGAGCCGCTGGTCGTAGAGCGCGCCCTCGAACGGCGCGATCTTGGTGCGGAACGCCTTGGTGTGATCCGCCGCCATATGCGTTTCCAGGCTTTTGCGGTCGGCCCAGGCTTCGATCAGGTGGAAATGGTTAGGATGACCATCCCACATTACTGCGTCAAAGCGCTGCACACCCGGATCGCCGGCACTCTGCTCGCACTGGGTCTTGACCATCGCCGCAGCCTCGTCTTTGCCGGCGGGGAAGACGTCGACATGGGTCAGCACCCAGATCGCACCCGAAAGGTCAGCGTTGGCCTTTGGCGCTGCGATCGAAAGCGGCACGAATACGCGTGCGTCAAATGGGCTGAGCAAGATCGCCTGCATCTTGTCGCCGAGCGCTTTCATCGCGGCGTCATGCGCGTCAAGCGCCGCCTTGTCCTTCCACGCCTCGACGATCGCGAACCGGCCCGGCCGCGCGATTTCGTGCAGCACGGTCAATTCGGTATTGCCGTTTTCTTTGCGCGTCGCTTCGGCGAACTGGCGCAGCAGGCTCGACGCCTTGCGCGAAGTTTTCGGCGCCACATCGAAATACGTGACCTTGTAGACGGCGGGATTGGTCATGGGTGGCGTCTGCGCCTCTGCGGGTTGGATCAGCCCCGTCAGCATGATCGCCCCGACCATCAGCATCAATGACAATGCCCGCATCGCGCCTCTCCCTGTCCATGCCGCTCGATGGCGGGTTAAGACGGGATGCTGGCACAACGCGGGGGCGCGGCGCAAATGCGCCGCACCGGTCAATTGAATTTGGGCATCACCTCGTGGCAGATCAGCTTGAGCGAGCGCATCATCACTTCCGCCGGGATCGCCGCGCCAAAGTTCAGCTCGAACAGAATGCCGTCGATGGCGAGCTCAGCTTCCAACTCCTTCAGCCGGTCGATCACGGTATCCGGGTCGCCGACGATGACCTTGTCGCGGATCACGTCGTCATAGGTCGCGCGCTTCACCTCCTCCACCTCGGCGCGTCGCCGGGCGTTGGGTGAGCCTTCGAGCCGGTCGATCAGCGATTTATAGCCCGCCATGATGCTCGGCTCGCCCTCGGTGCGGGCCTCCTCGTCCGTCTCGCCGCAATGCATCGACAGCCGTAGATAGACCTCCGGCTTGCCCGGGTTGCCAGCCTCCGTCCAGGCGTCGCGATAGGATTTGAGATCGGGCTTCAGCCCGACAAGCGAGCCGCTGCGCACTGAGACAAAGAGCGGATAGCCAAGCCGCCCCAGCGTCGGGAACGTGTCTTCGCTCGCGCCTGCGATGCGGATCGGCGGGTGCGGCTGCTGATAGGGCCGCGGCACCGCCTTGGCTTCGTTGAAGCTGTGGAATTTGCCGTCATAGGAAAACGTGTCGTTGGTCCAGGCCGTCTTCAGAATGTCGAGCGTCTCGTAGAAGCGCTCGCGGCTTTCCGAATAGGGCACGCCATAGGCCGCATAGCCGCGCGGATTGCCGCTGCGCCCCGCCCCGAGGATAAAGCGGCCGCGGCTCACCTGGTCGACCGTTGCGGTTTCCTCCGCGAGGCGCAGCGGATGGGTCAGCGGCAACACATGAACCGCAGTGCCGATCTTGATGCGCTTGGTGCGTGCGGCGATCTGACCCGCGACGTTCATCGGCGCGCTGAGTACCGAGCGCCGCGCCTGCTGATGGATTTCGGCGAGCCAGAACACGTCGAGCCCCCACTCGTCGGACGCCTCGACCTGTTCGAAGCCTTGCGCAAATGCGTCAGCGTCGGATTGACCCGGCACCTGCCGGTGAAATTCGTGGTACCAGCCGAATTCCATCGCTTCGTCCTCGTGTCCTCGCGCCTGATGGCGCCTAACTCAACCCTAGGCCGCGCCCTGCCATCAAACAAATACTGTTGTTTGATCCACCCCATACCGATAGAGCATGACTAGAAGATATGTTCGCGCCCATGACTTTGACCCGGCGCATTCAAAAAGGGTGCTGTGATGGAATTGCGCAGCCTGCACTATTTTGTCCGCATCGCCGAACTCGGCAGCATCACCCGCGCCGCCGCGCATCTTCATGTTGCGCAGCCGGCGCTAACCCGGCATGTGCAGCGGCTCGAAGACGAACTCAACGTCGCGCTGTTCACCCGCGCCAATCGCGGCGTGCGGCTGACCGAGGCCGGGCAGAAGCTGCTCGACGGCGCGACCCGGATTCTGCGCGATATAGAGCGCACTGGCGACGAAATCCGTGCCCAGGACGCCCACCCCTCCGGCAAGATCATCCTCGGCATCACCCCGACCTTATGCCCGGTGCTCGTACCCGAGTTGTTTGCCTGCATGCGCCGCGACTACCCGATGATCGAACTGAAGGTCATGCATGCCGGAATGGTGCGGCTTGAAGAATTCATCATCGACGGCCGCGTCGACATTGCGCTGATGTCCGAATTGTCGCGCAGCCGTTTGATCCAATCGACCCGCCTCGCCGCGGAGGAAATGGTTCTGGTGACTCAGCCTGGCGCGCGTCCGCCCGGTATTGTCGGCGGCGACGAATTGCGCCGCACGCCCCTTATCCTCGGCGATGGGCTGCGCGCCGCGATGGACGCGCTGCTCGCCGGCCACGGCGTCGAGTTGAACGTCGATACCGAACTCAACGACCACGAGACGATCCGCCTGATGGTCGCCGCGGGGGCCGGCGCGACGGTGCTGCCTCTGTCGGCGGTGTCGCGCGAATACGGCCGCGGGCTACTCGAACCGCACCGCATCACCGACAGCGGCGTGTTTCGCACGCTGGCGCTCGGCGTGCGCGCCAGTCGCAACGCCTCGCTGGCCCGTGAGGCCGTCGCCCGCACGATCCGTGCGATGGTCGAGGACATGGCCGACCAAGGCCGCCTGGCGATTACCGCCAAGCGGCCGACCCGGCGAAAGCTCCGGGTCGCGTCGTAGGCGACGGCATTAGGTCTTTTTGATCGTGATGTCCTCGAACGGTGCGGTGTAGGCAAAGCCCTGTATAGTACCAAATGCCGATTCGCCGACCCTGGGCCCGATAGCGTTGATGAACGACAGCTCGAAGATCGGCGCCATAATCGACTTGTCGTAGACCAGCTGCTGCATCTTATCGAGGATCGCGCCACGCTTCTTCGGGTCAAGCGCGGCGGCTTGCTGCGGGTACAGGGCGTCGATATCGGGATAGCTGCCGTAGACCCAGGCACCGCCCTTTACGATGAACGCCTGCAGCCGTGTCGCGGCATTGCCGCCGGCGGCGCTGGCCACCTGCATGATGCCGTGAAACTTCTTACCTGTCCCGTTGGCAAAGAAGGTCGCTCGCTCGACCGGTTCCATCTTGGTGTGGATGCCGATCGCTTCCAGGTTTTGGACCGCGACCTGTGCAATGTTAGCGTACGAACCGTCGACAAAATAAGCGCCGGCATCGAAGCCGTCCGGATGCCCCGCCTCTGCCAGGAGTTTCTTGGCCTGGACCGGGTCGAACACGGCCGCCGGGGGTTGCCAGTAATACTGGTAACTGTCGGGAATGATGCTGTTGTTGACCTTGCAATAGCCGAGAAACAGCGCCTTGTTCATCCCGTCGCGATCAAGGCAGAGATTGACCGCTTTACGCACTCGAACGTCGTGGAACGGCGATTTCGGGTCCCATTGCTCGGTAAAATAGAGATACCATGGTGCCGGCAACAGCGCCGGCTTCAGGGTCAGACCCGGCGTCTTTTGAACCTTTTCCGCGAGCTCGCCGCGGATCGAGTAAGCGATGTCAAGTTCGCCGCGGCTCAACGCGGCAAACCGCGTCTCCTCGTCCGGGATCACTTTCATCACCAGCCGTTTGACGCTCGGCTTCTTGCGCCAATAGCCATTATAGGCTTCGAGCACGAGCTCGACGCCGGGGTTGAACGACACGAACTTGTACGGCCCCGCGCCGATCGGGTGTTTAAGAAAGCCCTCGTCGCCGACCTTCTCGACGTATTTTTTCGGCACGACCCAGCCGGCTCCTGTCGCCGTCGTCCCGTAAAAGGTCATGAAGTCGGGCCAGGGCTCTTTGAGCTTGAAGCGGACGTGTTGAGCGTCGGGCGTCTCGATGGACGCAACGGTGTCCTTCAACTGCTTGTTGGCTGCGCCGTGATAACGCTCGAACGAGAATTTCACGTCCTCGGCGGTGACCGGGTCGCCGTTGTGAAAGGTGATCCCTTTCCGCAGCGTGAACTCGTAAGTCATGCTGTCTTCCGACATAGTCCACGACTCGGCCAGCGAGGACGCCTGCGCCTTCCCCGGCATCGGCTTCACCAGCGCGTCATGCAGCGCATAGAGCACCATGAACGGCGTGATCAGGCCGGGAGTGGTGGCCGGGTCAAACCAGCGCGGCGCCAGCGAGACGTGAATGCCCCAAGTCAATTGATCCGCTGACGGCGCGGCAAAAGCCGGCCGGACGCCGCTTCCCGCCGCCAATCCGAGGGCGGCGAGGGCGATAAGATCGCGGCGACTGACATCGTTAAGTGCGGACGTACGGATACCCTTGCGCTCGACCCATGCGCTCATGTTCTGCTCCCTGTTCTTCGGCCGCCCCTTTCGTGGGGCGTTGCCTAGCCGCGAGCCTAACCGTGTCGCGCCAACCGAGGCATTCGTCTAAGGCATGATCGAATGGTTATGACATGCCGCAGGACGATCACGGCGACAGAAGACAGGCATTTTCAACATGAAGGCATGCTGAACGACTATGACTGCGATAATCATCAGGCATTTTGAACATCGCAGGAGCGCGCCGTAAGCTTGTGCCCACAGGTAAGGGAGCGCATTCATGCATTTCGGGTTGTTCGGCAGCGCCGCAGCACGGCGGCCTACCAGTACGGATGCCGGAGAGTTCGACAGCGCCGAGGGGTTCCGCGATTTCATCGAATACAACGTCGAGGCGGAGGCGCTCGGTTTTCGTTCGACGTTTGTCGTCGAACACCACTTCACGGGCTATGGCCAGGTTTCGGCGACGCTGAACCTGCTCACCTGGCTTGGCGCGCGCACAAGGACGCTGCGCCTCGGCACCGCGGTCATTGTTCTGCCCTGGCACAACCCGGTACTGCTGGCCGAGCAGGCCGCGACGCTTGATCTTCTTTCCGGCGGGCGTCTCGATTTCGGCGTCGGCAGCGGCTATCGCTACAACGAGTTCCGTGGCTTTTGCGTCGATATGGACGAGGCCGGGGCGCGCTTCGACGAATGCCTCGACGTGATCGTCAAATCCTGGACCTCGGACGAGCCGTTCTCGCATCGCGGGAAATACTGGGCCTTCGACAATGTCGTCGTCGAGCCGCCGACCGCACAGCGTCCTCACCCGCCGATCTGGATGGGCGCCGGTGGCGAATCCTCGGTCCGTCGCGTCGCTGAGAAGGGCTACAACCTGCTGCTCGGCCAATATGCCCAGCCCGCCGATGTCGGCAAATCGATCACCGCCTACCGCGCCGCGGTGGAGGCGCAGGGAAGACGGTTCGATCCGACGATGGTCGGCGTGACCCGTGCCTTCTTTGTCTGCGACAAGGAAGAAGACCGCGAGGCCGCGCTTCAGCGCCGCCTCGCTAACCGCGTGCGGCAGTTGAAGTTGGCGACGCGGCCCGACGGCACGGTGCATGGCGGCCCCGACCGCGCCACCGGTGATCCCGACACAATCAACCGGGGCAGTGCGATGTATGGCAACCCTGACCAGATCGCCCAAAAGCTCGACGAACTGCGCGCCGCCGGGGTTGGCTATGTGCTGGTCAATGGTGGCGGCTCGGGCGGCGGTGAGCGCGGCCGGCAGAGTATGCGCCGCTTTGCGCGCGAGGTGATGCCCCTGTTCGCCGACGCGTTACCCGCCAAGGCTGCCGAATAAGGGAGGATGCGATGGCGATGAAAATCCACAACCTCTACACCGACGAAAACGGCGAATCCCATTTCCGCGACATCGAGATCGATTGGGCGGAGGAGCGGCGAGGGAGCAAATTGTCAAAGAAACTGTCGGCGACCGGGGTGATCTTTCGTGAGACCGAGGCCGAGCACAACATCACCTGGCATCCGGCACCGCGCCGGCAATACATCGTCAATCTCGACGCTGGCGTAAAAATCACCGCGAGTGACGGCGAAAGCCGCTTCATTAAAGCCGGCGAGGTGATCCTCGTCGAGGATACGCACGGCAAGGGCCACCTGTCGGACCATATCGAAAACAAAATCCGCCATTCGATCTTCATCCCGATCGAATAGGCCGGCTCGCGGGCGAAAGCTCAGAACCGCTCGGCGCGGAACGGGGCCGGGTCGATGAAGGGGACGTCGCCGGTCATCATCTCGGCGATCAGCCGGCCGGTCGTTGGGCCGAGCGTAAAGCCCTGATGCGCGTGGCCAAAGGCGCACCATAGATGCGCCTCGCCCGGCGCGCGGCCGAGCACCGGCATCATGTCGGGCATGCAGGGCCGCACCCCCATCCAAGCCGCCGGCTCGACCGGGTCGCCGAGCGGAAAGATCGAGCGGGCGATCGGCAGCGCGCGTTCGAGCTGCACCGGGGTCGGCGCCGCGCCGCGGCGGGTGAATTCGGCGCCGGTCGTGACGCGGATGCCGGCCCGCATGGGCGCCAGTAAAAAGCCGTTCGAGCCCACCGGACGGGTCAAGCCGGCATTGCCCTTTGGTGTGAAATGCATGTGGTAGCCGCGTTTGCCGAACAGCGGTGGCGCATAGCCGAAACGCTTGGTGACCTCGCTTGACCAGATGCCGAGCGCGATCACCGCCTCGCTCGCCTCGATGGTCGAGCCGTCCGGGGCGGCGACGCGCCACCCAGCGCCGTTGCGCTGCAAGGTGCCCGCGTCGCCGAGTGCAAATTCGCCGCCCAGCCGCTGGAACAGCCGGAAATAGCTTATCGTCAGCGCATGCGGGTCGTTGACCGCATAGGGGTCGGTCCAGTGCATCGCACCGGCGAAATCGGTGCTGAGATGCGGCTCCATCTCAGCCAGCTGAGCTGCGGTTAGCGGCACCGAATTCACCCCGAACGCGCGGGCCTTCTCGGCTTTGACGCGGTCCGCGTCGAACGATGCGGTGTCGTTATAGGCGCGCAGATAGCCGACCGGGCGCAGCAACTCGGTCGAGCCGGCCTCTTCGGCGAGCGCCTTGTGCTCGGCGGTGCAGGTGGCGATCAGCGTGCTCCACTGCTCGCTGATCCGCGCGTAGCGGCCCGGCGCCGAATTTCGCCAATAGCTGAACAGCGGCCCAGCGAGGCCCGGCAGGCCCGAGAGGTGGTAGACGGCGTCGATCGAGCGGTTTTTCGCGATGCGCCACAACTCGGCGACCTCGCGCGGAAAAGGGTGTGGGAACACGGCCTCCCGCTGCACCAGCCCGCCATTGCCGTAGGAGGTTTCCTCGCCCGGCTGGCGCCGATCGACCAGCACAACCGCCTTGCCGCGCTTGCGCAGGTGGACGGCAATCGAGGTGCCGACCATTCCGGCGCCCAAAACCACGACATCGGCTTGCATCGACCCGCCCGCTTCGCCCGCGAAAAATCAATCCAAGCGGGCTTGCGCCCATTTGTCTACGCTCGGTTCACCATTCCAGACTGATCTTCCTTGGGAAGTGCGGACGCTTGGTCAGGCGGCCATTGCCCTTTCTCTGACCAGGGGCATTGCGTGAGGGGAGCTCGTAGTCAGAACGGCCGGTCGCCCTCGATGGTCACGCGGTAGCCGTGGCGGCGCTGCGGGTAATAATCCCACATCGCGTGGTGCTGGACGCAGCGATTGTCCCAGAACGCCACCGAGTTCTTTTGCCAGCGGAAGCGGCAGTGGAATTCGGGCGTCTCGGCGTGGCGGCAGAGCATCTGCAGCAGCGCGTCGCTTTCCAGCCTGGTCAGGCCATTGATCTTGGTCGTGAAATTGCCGTTGACGAACAGCGCCTTGCGGCCGGTCACCGGGTGCGTGCGCACGACTGGGTGCTCGGCGCGCGGAAAGCCCTTGTCGCCCGGCGTGTAGCCGAAACGACCGCGATAAACCGGTTCGCCATCATGCGTCGCGGTCAGCCCGTCGAGAAACCCCTTCATCGGCTCGGACAGCTTGTCGTAGGCCGCGTACATGCTGGCGAACAGCGTGTCGCCGCCGGTCTCCGGGATCTCGGTCAAATAGAGGATGCTGCCCATCGGCGGGTTGGCATCGCACGACACGTCGGAATGCCATTCCTCGCCGGCGACGTGCTTCGAGCTTTCGTCGGCGTGGATGGTGAGAATTTCTGGATGCCCCTCGGGTGAATGGCGCGAGGCGGGATGCGCCACCAGATTGCCGAACAGCCGGCCGAAATCCTTGTGCTGGTCGTGCGTCAGATGCTGGTCACGAAAGAAGATCACCAGGTTTTCCATCAGCGCGTCGTGCACTTCCTGGAATTGCTGATTGCCGAGCGGGCGCGACAGGTCGACCCCGCCGATCTCGGCGCCGATATGCGGCGTCAGCTTGGTGACCTCGATCGTCTGATACGCCATCCGGTCCTCCCTCCGCGTTAGGCCCGGTAGTGGACCGGGTCGTCCTCGATTGTGACACGCCAACCGTGGCGGCGCTGCGGAAAATAATCCCACATCGCGGTGTGCTGCGCGCAGCGATTGTCCCAGAAAGCAACCGAATTCTCGCGCCAGCGGAAGCGGCAATGCAATTCGGGCGTCTCGATATGACGCCACAGCATGTGCAGCAACGCATCGCTCTCAACTTTGTTGAGGCCCTTGATGCGGGTGGTGAATTCCTGGTTCACGAACAGCAGTTTGCGGCCGGTCACCGGGTGCGCGCGGACGATCGGGTGCTCGGTTTCGGCAAAGCGGTCGCCGCTGCGCGGCTCGAGGCCGAGCAGACGGAACCGCGCTTCGCCGTCATGAACGGCGACGAGCCCGGAGAGGAAATCCTGCATCTTGGGCGACAGCGCTTCATAGGCGGCATACATGCTGGCGAACAACGTATCGCCGCCGACCGGCGGCAGTTCGGTGATGTAGAGGATGCTGCCCATCGGCGGCGCGGCGGCGAACGACAGATCCGTGTGCCAATCCTCGCCCGCGACATGGGTGGAATTTTCGTCGGCGTGGATAGGGGTGATCTCGGGGTCGACGCCCATGCGCGGCTTCACCGGGTGGATCATCAGCCGGCCAAAGCGCCGTGCGAAATCCTTGTGTTGGTCGTGCGTCAAATGCTGGTCGCGAAAAAAGATCACCAGATGTTCCATCAGCGCGTCGTGCACTTCCTGGAATTGCTGGTTGCCGAGCGGACGCGACAGGTCGACCCCGCCTATTTCGGCGCCGATATGCGGCGTCATCTTGGTGACCTCGATCGTCTGATACGCCATCCGACACCTCCAACGGCAAGAACGTATCGGGAAGTTCGCAAATTGAAGGCCAAGCGGCGCGGAGTTTGCCGCTATCCCAGCATGCGCACGATGCGGGCGGGGTTGCCGACCGCGAGTGTATTTGCAGGGAGATCGCGGGTCACGACGCTGCCGGCGCCGACGACGCAGCCGTCACCAATCGTCACGCCGGGAAGCACGATCACGCCGCCGCCGATCCATACGCCATCGCCGATGCGGATCGGCTTGGCGAATTCCAGCCCGGCGGCGCGGGTGGCGCGGTCGAGCGGGTGGCTCGCGGCGTAAAGCTGTACCGCCGGGGCCATCTGCAGATCGTCGCCGATGTGGATCGGCGCACAATCGAGAAAGACGCAGTTGTAATTGATGAAACAGCGGTGTCCGAGCCGAATATTATAGCCGTAGTCGCAGTGAAAATTCGGCTGGATATCGGGGCTGTCGCCGACCGCACCGAGCAGTTCTCGCAACAGCGTGAGACGACCGCCGGCATCGTCGGGTGCGCTGGCATTGTAGCGCGCGAGCAGCCGCTGCGCGCGCTGTCTTTCGCCGGTCAGTTCGGGCCCCGTTGCATTGTAAAGCTCGCCGGCCAGCATCTTCTGCTTCTCGCTGCGCTGGGTCATCGCCTCGCTCCCGGATTGTCATTGCGAGCTTAGCGAAGCAATCTCGCTCTCTCGCCTCGTATTTTCAATCACTTAGTCTCTAATTCCACCATCGTTCCACCCTGAATTCCACCTTCCGGATTACGATGAGAGACGATGTTAGACGGTGAAAATTCATGCTTAACAGGTAGCTTACCAGATATTGGGCGGCGCACTGCGCGGGCTGAAGCAAACGAAAATTTTTCGCTTGTACAAGTTTAGCGGCTAGCTGCCGCTAACCTTGTAAGCACGCCCGGCGGGATCAGCGACGATCCGTTGCGAGGGGCGAGTCATGCCCGGCGGCGCTTGCTGCCGAGCGAAGCTATCGGCGCACCGATCTGCTCGATCAAGCGCCGCGAGCTGGCGACGGCGTGGTCAGCGCACTGCAGCGCCCAAGATCGGCCCTCCTCACAGCGGTAAAGGGTTCAAATCTCCGAGGGGACGCCAAGGGTAATCAAAAATTTAGAGATATAAAGGTCAGGGTCGTGTCCCGCCGGGTGGTGTAGGAGCGGTTGTCTAATCGCACTGCACCAGTCAACTCCTTCACTTCGTCGATCACCGTCAGGTCGTCTCGCCGGGGTTCATGGTTGTCTCCGCGGTCGCCACGGCAGGCGCCGCATGATGGCGGTCGAGAACTCGGACTTCCGAGGTGGGTAGCGCGGTCCTATCGATGGGCCGCAGGGCTCCTGAGCGGAATGTCCTCGCCCACGCCCCCGGCGGGGGACGCCCGGATCTGATCGGCGTCGATCCAGATTGCGTTAAATGTTGATGGCAGCCGTCATGCCGGAACAGGCACTGGTGCCGGAGCGCCACATGGCATGGAGTACAACAGCCATCTTTCTGGCGAGCGTCACCGCAGCGCGCTTGAAGCCGAGGCGCTTCTTGAGCACCAAACCCCATCGGCGCAACGCGCTGTCGGCGCGGACACGCGTCAGCAGCCTCATGGCGGCCTCGTAAAGAAGCGCCCGCAAACGACCGTCGCCACGCCGCGAGATATGGCCTTCATAGTCGACCTCGCCTGACTGGTATCGGCGCGGCGTCAAGCCGAGCCAGGCGCCAACGTTGCGCGAACTGGCGAAGCTCTCCGGTCACTCCACGGCGGCGACGAACGACGTCGCGGTGACAGCGCCCGGACCCACGTCATACTGCCCATCTCGCTACATTATTGAAAGATAAGGGTGTGCTGATCTGAATTCGATGATGGCGGACCCTTGCGGCCGGTCTTGAGACGCGCAATCAGATTTTGGTCCTCGATGTCCTGTCGCCTGATGACCCAGGGCGCGCCCTTGCAATGCTGCTTGGCAGGAATGATTCCGGCGCCAATCTGGCGGAGCACAGTCACGGGGCTGAGATCGAGTATCTTGGCTGCTTCCGTCAGCGTTACTTCGCCACGCTCGGCCCATTCGTCCTCCCTATGGACCGCGATACCGTGCGTGTTGCGGAAGCCACGCACGCGCGACTGCGTCCATCCGTTCAAGCGGCCCGTTCGCTTTCCCGTTCTGTTGAGCATGCCAGCGATCGCTTTATCAGGCATCAGGCGCGCGCAAGTACGGATCAGGTCAACGATTTCGGGCTCGACGACCCAACGTGTTTGGCCTCTCCTGTTTTTCTTGACCGTGAGGCGGGTATGATCGCCGCCCTGCCAGTGCAGCAGTAATTGGATTTGCTCGCCCTCGACGCGCGCGACCACCTCGCGCAACACGACACGGACGATACGCTTGCGGGTGATGACGGTGGCTGCGGGGTGACGCCAGGCGGCCTCCAAGTCAGTCCCTAGTTTCAGCAGTCGTCCGCGCTCCTCGGTGCTCAGCACTGTCGGGCGAAGCCGGACCAGCGATTCCAGCTCCTTTTCCAGCGTGTCGACTGTCGCAAGGGCGGCATTCCATCGCCGCTCAAGCTCCCCGGCGACAAGGCGATTGTCGGGATCGACCACGTCATATTGTCGCCGCGCTCTGGCCGCCTCGTATCGTGCCTGCTCCAGCGCCAGCTCGATCTGGCGCTGTTTTTCGGCGGTCTGGTGCTCGCTGTCTGCGATCGTGCGCATCGCCGCTTCGACGCCGAGCGGCTGCAGCAATCGCACGATCTCGGCTCCCACCGCCTCGTCGACCCGCAGCGCGCCAAACGAGATACAGGGAGGGGCTCCGGGATTGCTGCGCGTCGCGTCGCAATTATAGCGGCCGATGTCGCCCTTCGTGCCGTTGTAGCTGACCAACAGCCGGCGTCCGCAATGACCACAACGCAGGAGGCCGGCGAGCAAAGCCTCTCCGCTGCGCACCGCGCCGCGGACCATCATGCCTTTACCGGTGGCATTGTCGGCGATCAGCCGCTGGTTCCTTTCATAGTCCGTCCAGGACAAGTATCCCTCGTGATGGTCAACCAGCAAGACCGCCCAGTCCGAGCGATCCTTGCGATAGCCGCGCAGGATACGCTTGCGGCCGTTTTCGATCGTCGTCCGGCTGCCGGTTCGGCCAAACGCATAGGCCCCCGCATACACCGGATTGGTAAGAAGGTTACTCACGGTCGTGTAGACCGGAAGCTTCCACGACAGTTGATGCTGCTCAGCGCCTCTAGAGTCGATGTATGGCAGCGCGATCTGGTCGGCGCGAAGCGACAGGAACACTTGACGGATGCTTTGCATCTCGGCGAATCGAGCGAAGACCAGCCTAATCGCCTCGCGTACGCGCAGATCAGGGTCCTGTTCGATTTTGTCGCGGCCTACTTTCACATAGCCGACGGCCACCGTGAAAAAGAGCTCGCCCCGCCGAGCCTTCTGCTTCAGAGCTTCCATGGAACGAGCGCGGAGGAGAGACAGTTCCAGTTCGCTCATCGTCCCCTTCATGCCCAACAACAAGCGATCGTTAGGATGCCGCGGCTCATAGACACCGTCTTCATCGACAATCACCGTCCCGACCAACCCACAAAACTCGATCAGCGTGTGCCAGTCCCGTCCATTACGCGCCAGACGGCGGCGATGGCCTCGGCACCGTCGAGAAGGGCACGGACGTTCCTCTCGAAGACGCCCCCGCTGCCCTTTGGCACGACCAATCCAAAGGTCTTCATGACACCGCGGATCTGGTTCGAGAGGGTCGTCGCCATGGTCGTGAGCTGGGCGCGGGCGCCGGCGAGCACCTTCGAGAGCATTGCTTCCGGGCCCTTGACGCGCACCTCGCGATACCAGCCGGAACGGACGATGTGGGCGAGACCCTCGGCGTCGTTGGCATCGGTCTTGTTGGGGCGCATGTCGAGCGCGCGCTTGGCGTGGCGCGCGTCTAGGCAGACCATCGGCAGGCCGCGTCCCGAGAGCTCCGTCCACAGCCAGGTGGTGAGCGGACCGGTCTCCAGACCGATGCGCTTCGCCAGCGGGGCGTGCTTGCGCAAAACCGCCTCGATGTCATCGGGATGGCTTCGGCACCTGCCGCGCCACACGCGCTTCCCCTCGCTATCGAGAACGTGGATCTTAGTCTCCTCCATCGCGACATCGAGTCCAACATACTGTTCCATGGCTGCTCCTTTTCGAGACGCCGTTTGCTCTGATGTGAGCTATGCGGTCCATCACCTTCATGATGACCGCCGGCGCCGAGGAGCAGCCGCTCCGGTCTCTTTTGTTCGATCGGGATCGATCGTCTCTTCCGTCCCGATCGCCTTTCCGATCCGCGCCGCGCGCAACGGAGGGCAAGGCCGGCCCGGAGGGCCGCCGCGTTAGCGGCTTGGCCTTGCCCGCAGAGAGCACGGCGCCATCAGGGCGCGAAAGGGACCGCTCCCAGGCGATTACGCCATGTGGGTAAGTAGCCCGCCGCAGCGACCGCCACGAGTCAGACGGCGGCGGGCTACTTATCCACCGCGATGGTCATCGCAGGCCCCGGTAGGGTTTTGGTCGCACCCCTCAACGCGAACCAAGGACCCAACGATGACCGACGAGATGATGAGCCTTCGCACACTGCTGGAGAAGAGCGCCGACGCCGACCTGCTGCGCGAGATGATTGGCTTTGCCGCACATCGCTTGATGGAGGTGGAAGTCGAGAGCCAGATCGGC
>Ga0335085_10001154_pt1 | contig 60520 bp, 79 predicted proteins | sample Lox_Sample_45_FD_206712 | JGI IMG/M metagenome (GOLD analysis project Ga0335085, IMG submission 206712) | Soil microbial communities from Loxahatchee National Wildlife Refuge, Florida, United States - Lox_Sample_4.5 | ecosystem: Environmental > Terrestrial > Soil > Wetlands | place: USA...
GGCCTGCGGTACCGGCAGCGGCGGCACATTTGCATGGACGCCGACCGCTTTTGGTGCGACAACCTCAAATGCGACCTCGACCCTCATCGGCTTCCTCGACGGGCTCTACGCGCTCGCCTCAAGCACCGTTGGCGACGGCACCCAGGCGGGCGGACTCACCATCTCGGGCGGGGCGACGACGACGGGGAATGCCTATGTTGTGGGACACATCGGCATCGGCACCACGAGTCCGGCAGCGCTCCTGGGCCTGCAGGGAGCAATCGGCGTGAGCGGCTCCCAGTTGTATCTCACGGCCGCAGGGCCCGTCGGCGTAAACACCACCAACCCCACCTCCAATGATGCCGGCGCCAAACTTGCCGTGGCGGGCGATGTTGTCGCCCAGTCGGTACAAAACTTAAATGTAATAAAAAGCATCGACACCACAACGAACGGCTCGCTATCCTATTCCATAAACGACACCTACGGACAAATGCTCACCACGTCCAATTATCCGCTCGGTCTCGGAGCCAACAACAGCATTTTGGAGTATCTGACAACCGGCGGCGCGGTGACCATTGGCGCGGGAACGAGCCAGAGCCGGGCGATTAATAACATGGTGACCATCGTCGGTACCACCACCGACTCGAACGCCAACGCGCTCGATGTGCAAAACTCCTCTTTTGTAAGTCTCTTCCGGGTGCGCAACGACGGCAACGTCGGCATCGGCACCACGAGCCCGGCGGCGCTCTTTACCGTGGTGGGCGGCGGCGGCTGTTTCTCCGGGACGGGCGCGACGGTGGCCTGCGGCAACACGGCGGGTAACCTCTACTACCGTGCCGCCAACACCGGCACGTACGACGTCGCCGAATCTTATTTCGTCGACCGTCCGGCCTCGACCACCCCGGGCACTATCGTCGGGCTCGACCGTACGGCGCCGCGCAGGCTCGATATCGCCACAACCAGCGACAACATGATAGGCGTTATTTCAAGCGAACCGGGGCTTTTGCTCGGTGGTGCCGATCCCGCGGCGGCATCAAGCAGCAGACCGCTGGCACTCTCCGGGCGCGTGCCGGTAAAAGTTTCCTTGGAGAATGGACCGATAACCGTAGGCGACCGCATCACGCTTTCGTCCGTCCCTGGCGTGGGGATGAAGGCCGGTCCGCTCAGCGCATCAATCGGTATCGCTCTCGAGGCGTATGACGGGACGAATCCGACACAAGCAGGGCCCGGCATGGTGGAGGTGTTTATGAAGCTGCAGTCCGCCCCCGACCCCGTGGCGATAGGGAATGCACTGCTCGGGATAAGCGCCGTGCCGGGCAGTACGGCAACCAGCACGCCCGGCGCGGCCACCGCGTTCATGTCGGCGCTCTATGCAGGCTTCATCACACTGCTGGCCGACGCCGGCAACGGCATACACGATTTATATGCGACGATTATTCACGCGAGCGAGATACACGCCAAAGAATTGTGCGTCGCCAAGTCCGACGGCACCGAGGTGTGCGTGACCGGCGACCAGCTTGCCGCGCTTTTGGCGGGACAGACGGCGTCCGCTTCGACCACTTCGGGAGGAAGTTCAGGCCCGGCCGTTTCAGACACGACCGGCTCGGCTCCGTCCGCCGCCACCGGCACACCGCCCGTCATCTCGATAAACGGCAACAACCCCGCGGCTATCGAGATCGGCGCCACCTATGCCGACCTCGGTGCCGTTATCACGGGACCTGCGGATGATCTAAATTTGGGCATTGAGGCATCGGTCGACGGAGGAGCAACCACGACGGTCGATCAGATACACATTGATACGCACGGCGCCGGCACCCACACGATTGTATACAGCGCGACCGACCAGAGCGGCCTCACCGGTACCGCAAGCCGCACGGTGAATGTGATTGATCCGAACGCCACCGCGCTGCCAATCCCCGATCCGGCGGCGACGAGCACGGCTCCGGCAAGCGTACCGCAGGCTGCAAGCAGTACGCCGGCCGTGATTGACGCGACGGCAACCAGCACGGCGGGCGCTCCATCGCAGTAAAGAATGTGCTAAAGTGTCGGCGACGGGGCGTCGTATACCGGTAGTACGCCTGCTTTGGGAGCAGGTAGACCCAGTTCGATTCTGGGCGCCCCGACCAGCGACAATCATGAAACGCATAACCTTAACCACACCACCAAGCAGGGACTACGAACTGCTCGACTCAGGCCAAGAAGAAAAGCTTGAGCGCTACGGCGGCGTGCTGTTGAGCCGCCCCGACCCGCAGGCTCTGTGGGAGAAGCGGTTGCCCGAAAGCGAATGGGCAAAAGCGGCCGGCCGCTACGAGCGCAAGGGGCGGGAAGGGGAGTGGCACGCTAAACATTTGCCGGATGAATGGCCGCTGGAATTCGGGGGATTGAAATTTTTGATTAAACCGACTTCTTTCAAACATACCGGACTCTTTCCGGAGCAGCAGCCAAATTGGGAGTGGGTGGAGGCAAAGATAAAAGAAAAACCGCAGTCGAAAGTGTTGAATCTTTTCGGCTACACCGGCGGGGCGTCTTTGGCGGCCGCCAAGGCGGGGGCCGAGGTGGTGCATGTTGACGCGAGCAAGACGGCGGTGGCCTGGGCGCGCGAGAACGCCAAGCTCTCGGGTCTTGAGAGTGCGCCCATCCGCTGGATTATTGAAGACGCGCTCTTGTTTGTGAAGCGCGAAGTGAAGCGCGGCAACACGTATGACGGCATCATAATGGACCCGCCGGCTTTCGGCCACGGCCCAAAAAATGAATTGTGGAAGATTGAGGAGGATTTGCTTGAGCTTATCAAACTCTGCGCGCAGCTCCTGAGCGACAAACCGCTCTTCTTTTTGATAAACGGCTACGCGGCGGGCTACTCGCCGCTCGCTTTCGCCTATAACCTTGAGCCGCTCATAAAAAAATTCGGCGGGGGGCTTGAGTATGGCGACCTCACAATAGAAGAAAAGGGGGGCCTGCCCGGCCAGGGCGGCCGCTTGTTGCCCTGCGGCATCTTTGCCCGGTGGAGCAGTATTATGGCTTAGGCAGATAGGCCTCAAGCGCGGCGGTTTCCACCGGGGCCGTATTTTTCGCGAAATCGGCGGCAACTTGCGCCAAATCGGGTTGCTGGAGGAACGGCTCTATGCCGCCGAGGCCATCGGCTCTGAGACTGCGGTCGATATGTCCGAGAGTGATAGCGTTAAGCTCGCGCTGGGTGGTCGTACCGACCGCGGCAGTGGCGATGATGCCCAACAGCGAGCCGCTGGGTTCGATAACCGCGCCGCCTGAAGAGCCGCTCTGCGATACGACGCTTCCCGAAAGTGAGAACAAATCGACATGTTGCGCGGCAGTGTAGGAATAGAGTGTGCCGACCGTTGAGAATGCCGAGCTTTGGTAAAGATTTTCTTGAATGGTTGTGCCGCCCAAAAGTCCGGCGGGGTAGGCGGCAAGCAAGACCTCTTCTCCCGCAATGGGCGTGTCGAGCGTCATGGGAAGCGCCGGGAATGGGGAGGGAAGCGCGCCGCCGGGACCCGCGGGTCCGGTGACGAGCAGAAGCGCGTAATCATACTGGCCGGTGCCGGTCGGATCGGAGGTGTTGATTTTAGAAGCGTTCGCCGCTATCCACGACGGCGGCAGGTACAGAAGCTCGGCAACATAGGTTGGCTGGGCGGGGCTCCCCGTGCGGATGACACACTGCACATTGTCAGAGTGACCGTAGTCACGCAAGAGAAAGAATTGGCCTACGTGAGCATTGGTAAGGATGACCCCGCGCGTGTCGATAAAGACGCCGGAGCCTGAAATAGGGTTGAAGTAGCCGCCGCCGCCCGTCGTGCACAGCACGTTCACGAGCGCCGAGCGTGCGGCGAGGTTAACGGCCTGGCCGCTTGCGTCGGTGAAGGCGGGCGGCGGCGCGGCGCTCTTCGTAGGCGCGAGAGGAGAGGTTTGGTGGACGGTGGATGCCGCCGTTGCGGGCTTTATCACCGCCGGGCCTTCTTTTGAGCTTGAGGATGCGCTCGCGGGCGCCACCGCGGCGGGCGTGGTCGTGGCGGGCAGCACGGTTACTGCCTGCGGCGCGGCGGGTTGAGGCGCATAAGAAACATTGGCGCCGGACGTGCCTACGAGCATGGCGACAAGCGCCGCGACGCTCAAGGCAAGCGCCTTCAGCGCGGCCAGCAGTGAATTGTAAAAGCTCATAGAGACAGTATATTGGATAGATGCCCGCGAGCGTAGTACAGCGGCTAGTACGGCTGCCTTCCAAGCAGCAGATGCGGGTTCGACTCCCGCCGCTCGCACCGTAAGAAATTCGGGGTGTAAGCCCAAGAAAAACCCCCTACTTCGCCGGGACTTTGTAGGGGGTTTTTCTTGCGAGAGGAACTATTTAACAGCTTCTTTGAGTGCTTTTGCCGGCTGGAACTTCGGGACGCGCATAGAGGGCACGTGAACCGTCTCGCCCGTGCGCGGGTTGCGCGCGGTGCGGGCGGCACGCATCTTGGTCTTGAAGATGCCGAGACCCGCGATGGAGACCTCCTCGTTCTTTTTGAGGCTCCCGACGATGGTTTCGATCATCGTCTCGACTGCGCGCTCGGCATCCGCCTTGGTCGTACCAAGAACGCCGTGCACTTTTTCCGCAATATCCTGCTTATTCATAGTGTTTTTGTTAATGGATAATGTATTAACCCTGCAAAAGGTAGTATACCCCCGCTGAAAAACCGTGCAATAGAGCCATGCTTTGACAAAAATGGGTCGTGGTGTGTTATGCTTGGCAAAATATGGCTCAAAACCGGACATCCAGACGCACGGCTACCTCCACCCGCAGAAAAAAGCTTGTGATTATTGGGATTTCTGGGGCCTTCGGGAGTTTCAGCGAAGAGGCGGCCCGGACGTATATGCACAAATTAGGGCTGAAAAATCAGAAAATTGAGCCTTTAATTACTGTGGAGAAGGTTCTTGCGGCACTTGAAGCGGGAAAAATAAAGCTGGGAATTTTTCCTATAGAGAATTCCAACGGCGGCATCGTCATAGAGGCGGTTCATGCGATGGCCCGACACCGTTTTGCCATAAAAAAGATATTCGAAATAGATGTTCACCACTGCCTTTTGGTGGCACCGGGGGTCAAAGCGGATGAAATCCGTACCATCGTATCCCATGACCAGGCCATTAAACAGTGCCGGATGTACCTCAAGCGGGTTTGGCCGAAGGCCAGGCTGCGCGAATACCCGGACACCGCAATTGCAGCCGCCGACCTCTCAAACGGCAAACTTCCCTCCAGTGCGGCGGTCATCGCCTCGCGCGCAGCTGCGGCACGTTATGGCCTCGATGTACTTGAGGAGTCCATTCAAGACCTCAAGTTCAACTATACGTCGTTTATTGTGGCGGGCGCCGTTAAACAGGACTAGCGGGCAAACTCAATGGCGCGGGTCTCCCGTATGACCGTCACCTTGATTTCTCCGGGATATTTGAGGTCCTCTTCAATGCGCTTGGCTATGTTGCGGGCCAGCTCGCGGGCCGCAAAGTCGCTCATTTCCTCGGGTTTGACGAATACACGCACCTCGCGGCCGGCCGAAATGGCGTAAGACTTTTCAACTCCGGTGAAGGAATTGGCGATACCTTCGATGTCGGCGAGGCGCTTGAGATAGTTCTCGACACTGTCGCGGCGGGCACCCGGCCGCCCGCCCGAAATGGCATCGGCAACCTGGACGATGACGCTCTCGACCGTTTCGTAGGGGTACTCTTCATGGTGGGCTTGCATCGCTTTGACCACCTCTTCGCTGACGCCGAACTTTTGCAGTATGCGGCGGCCGATTTCCACATGGGTGCCTTGCACCTCATGGTCGAGAGCCTTGCCGATGTCGTGCAGGAGCGCTCCCGCGCGCGCCACGGCCGGATTGGCGCCCAGCTCTTCGGCTATCATGCCGGCGATGTGAGCCATCTCAACACTGTGCTGCAAGACGCTCTGGCCGTAACTCGTTCGGAAGTAGAGGCGGCCCAAAATTTGAATGAGCCGCGGGTCGAGATTGAGGACTCCGGCCTCGAACGCGGCCTGCTCGGCCTTCTCCTTTATCATTTTATTGATCTCGTTCTTGGCCTTTTCGACCGTCTCTTCGATTTTGGCGGGCTGGATGCGGCCGTCGATGATAAGATTTTCAAGCGCGATGCGCGCCACCGCGCGGCGCACCGGATCATAGCTTGAAAGCACGATGGAGCCGGGCGTGTCATCAATGATGACCTCGCAGCCGGTAGCGCGCTCGAAGGCCTTGATGTTGCGGCCCTCTTTGCCTATGATTTTGCCTTTAATTTCGTCGTTGGGGATGGTGATGGCGGTGGCCATGGTGTCCGAGGCAACCGAGTTGCCCAGCCGGTGGATGGCGGTGGTCAGAATCTCCTTGGCGCGGTGCTCAAGCGTTTCCTGGCCGAAGCGCTCGAGTTTTTGCACCCGGAGCATCAGGTCCTCATTGGCTTCACGCTCAAGCTCGGCATGAAGCTGGCGCAGCGCCTCTTCTTTGGAAAGGCCAGCCACGCGCGCGAGCTCTTCGCTGCGCTGTGCCAGCACGCCCTCGGCGCGCTCTTTTATCTGGCGCACTTCCTCTATGCGGCCTTTGACCGCCTCTATCTCTTTGTCGAGTTCCTGCTGTTTTTTATCGAGCGCCTCTTCGCGCTTGAAGACGCGGTCCTCGGCGCGCGCGAGCTTTTCCTCCTTTTCGGCGAAAGTCGACTCGGCCTCTTCGATCCTCGCTTTGGACTGCGCCGAAGCCTCGTCGAATATGCGGTCGGCGCGCTCGCGCGCATCGAGGAGTATTTGCTTTACCTCTAATTCTATCGAGCCCTTACGCGCAAGAACAAGGAGCCAACGGAAGACGTACCCAATGACCGCGCCCACGAGAGCCGACGCTCCCAGGAGCGAGAGTAATAGTTTTAATGACATAAGAAGTGGACATCATATGTTTTTATATAAGAAAACGCCCCAAAACCGTATTAAGAACGGTTTTAGAATAGCAATTTTATTATTTTTTAGCAACTGAGGCGCCCTTTTGAGTAAAAATCTCGTCGATAAGGCCGTATTTTTTGGCCTCCTCCGCCATCATGAAATAGTCGCGGTCGACGTCTTTCTCTATCTTTTCAAGAGGCTGGCCGGTCGATTTGGCGAGGATTTTGTTGAGGCGCTCCCGGGTGGCTACGATGTGCTTGGCGGTTATCTCAATGTCCGTGGCCTGGCCCTGCGCTCCGCCCCATGGCTGGTGGATCATCACCTCGGCGTTGGGGAGCGCGAAGCGCTTGCCCTTTTCACCCGCGGCGAGTATGACCGCGGCGGCCGAGGCCGCGATGCCCACACAAACCGTTGCGACGTTGGGCTTAATGTAGTTCATCGTGTCGAGAATGGCGAGACCGGCCGTGACCGAGCCGCCGGGGGAGTTGATGTAGAGCTGAATATCCTTCTTCGGGTCCTCGCTCTCCAAAAAGAGAAGCTGTGCGATGATGAGGTTGGCGGTGTGGTCTTCAATCGGGCCGGCCAAGAACACGATGCGCTCTTTAAGAAGGCGCGAATAAATGTCGAACGCGCGCTCGCCGTAGGGGCTTTTCTCGACCACCATGGGGACGAGCTGGGCAAATTCGTTGTGTTTATTTTGCATAGGTATGAAAAGTATACTGTGATTTTGCGATTTGACAAGTTTGATGAAAATTGGGAGAATTTTACCACAGGGCAAGTCTTTCTCGCGCCGTTCCGCTCATGGCAACTGGCGCTTTCACAAACGGAGGTCGAAATGTTTGCCACGCTTCTCGCTCGGGTCCCTCGGTGGGCCCGCCCGCTTGTATGGCTCATTGCACTGCCTTTCCGGATTCTCGGATGGGCGCTGCGCGAAATGGGTACACAGGCAAAGGCGGGGGCAAAGCGGACTCTCGCCCCCATGCTGTGGCCTGCAGCAGGAATCTTGGCCCTCATCGCGCTGTATGGCGCGCTTGGCCCCCAAGGATTCCAACTCATTTTTTCTGAGCTTCTCGTCCTTGTCCTCGTGCTCTACGGGTTCAAGGTGATGATGTTCGGTTTCAGTAAACCGAAGAAAGAGAGGAAGAAAAAGTGAAAGGCGAAGTTCTTTCGTTCACAAAGCATCTTCGGATGCTCAAAGGGCCCCGCTTCGGCGAGGCCCTTTTTCTCTAATGCGCGTGGTCGTGGGAGCTCGGGGTGAGCGGCTCGCTTGAGCCCTCAAGCATCCGCAATACTTTTTCATTGCGCAGCACGGTTTGAATGTGGATGCCGAGGAGCTCGGGATTTGCGTCGGGGAAGTGCTCAAGCGCGTGCTTTATCTCGGCCTCAACAAGCTCCGGCTCCACCTCAACTTTTTCATCCTGGGCCAGTTTGTTGAGCGTGAGCTGGAGCTTGGCGCGCTTCTGCGCCTGCGCTTTAAACTCGCCGCGGATATCGGCCTCGCTTTTGCCGAGGCGCTTGAGGTAGTCGTCAAAAGTCATGCCGAAGCGGCCCACATCTTCACGCATCTGGCTTAACATTTTTTCAAGCTCGCTCTCGACAAACACATCGGGAATATCAACCGTCACCCCCTCCAGGAGCGCGTCGATTATTTTGCTGCGGCGCGCGTCTTTGGCCGCGCGCACCTTCTCTTCGCCGATGCCTTTTTTAATCTGCGCCCTAAGCGCGTCAAAATTTTCAAACGCACCGAGGCTTTTGGCGAACTCGTCGTTTAACTCAGGCAGCGCGGGCGGCAGGGGTTTGCCGTCGGCACCGACAATGTCGCTCGGTTTAGCCCTGCTTTGGCGCAGCGACTCAACCGTTTGGTTAACCTCTTCGTCGGTTGCCTCCGGTGCGGCCTCAAGCGGCATTTTTTCGCTCAGTGCCTTCCAATTTTTAGGAAGCGTCACTTCGGGGTAGGTAGCGACGGTAATGACAAGTGAAACGGGGTTGCCGGGCGCCATTTTGGTGATGCGGATGTCGGGGCGCCCGACCACATCGAGCTTTTTTAATTCAACGAGCTCGGGGTAGAAGTCGCGCATAAAAAGCTCAACCGCCTCCTCAAGGACGCCCATTTCGCCAAGCTTCTTGAGCGCCAGGTCGTGGGGGACCTTGCCCTTGCGGAAACCGGGGAGCTCCATCTCCTGCGCCAGCTGGGTGAGTGCACTTTGGCGGTACTCGCTGATGAGGGCGGCGGGCACGTCGCCCGACATTTCAACCGTTGAGCGCGGCTTTCTCTCAAGCGAAAAAGCCTTCGCCACATCTTCAAATTTCATCGGGAGACTATAGCACGGCGGCAATTATTTGCCGAATTTTTGTTTATAGAGCGCGACCGACTTCTTGACCGCTTCGAGTGCGTCGGCTTTTCCTTTTATGTCGCCGATCACAACCGGCGCGGGTTTGCCCTTGAGCGCTTTGTAGGTTTCAAAAAAATGTTTGAACTCTTTGAGATTGTGCTGATTGAGGTCGCCTACATCCTGAACATCCTCCCAGCGTTTGTCTTCAACCGGCACCGCGATTATTTTGTAGTCACTCTCGCCGCCGTCATTCATCTCCATAACCGCCACTGGGCGCACCGCAACCAAAATGCCGGGAGAAAGCGGGAAGGTGGTCATCACGATAACATCAAGCGGGTCGCCGTCATCCCAGAGCGTCTGCGGCGCGAAGCCGTAGTCAAAGGGGTAGGGCGCCGAGGAGTAGTTGGCGCGGTCAAGTTTAATGAGGCCGGTTTCTTTATCAACCTCATATTTATTTGCTGAACCGCGCGGGATTTCAACGATGACGTTTATCTCTCCCGGCGCGTCCTTGCCCAACGGAATATCATGCCAAAGATTCATACGATGTAGTATAGCGTAACTTTTATTCTGCGGCTTCCGCTTCAGTTTTGGGAGCGGGCATCTCTTCAACCTCGCCCTGCTCGTTTGCCTCTGCCACCGTCTTGCCGCCGATTGACTGGATGTCGATGCGCCAGCCGGTGAGTTTTGCCGCAAGCCGCACGTTCTGGCCGCCGCGGCCGATGGCGAGGCTCTGCTGGTCTTCGGCAACCTTAACCGTCGCCTTGTGTTCGGCCTCGTCGAGCTCAACCTCGGCAATGCGCGCGGGGGAGAGCGCCTCTTCGATGAACGCTTTTATGTCCTCGCTCCATTCGACGATGTCTATTTTTTCGCCGCCGAGCTCCGAGGTGACGGTCGAAACGCGCACGCCGCGCTGGCCGACCAAAGAGCCCACGGGGTCAACGTGCGCGTCGGCCGAAGCCACCGCCACTTTGCTGCGGCTGCCGGCTTCGCGCGCGATCGCTTTGAAGATGACGGTGCCGTGCGCGGCCTCGGGCGCCTCCATTTCGAACAATTTTTTCAAAAAGTCCGGATGCGCGCGGGAAAGGCGCAGGTATATGCCGCGCGGCGATTCTTCCACCTGATACAGGAGCGCGCGGATGCGCTCGCCCTGGCGGTAGCGCTCGCCGGGGATCTGTTCGTCATACGGGAGAATGCCGGTGGCGCGGCCGAGGTCGATATAAATATTGCCGCGCTCCATGCGCTGCACCGTGCCTGAGACGATTTCACCCTGCCGGGCGCCGTATTCCGCCACCACACTTACTTTTTCGGCCTCGCGGATCTTTTGAATGATGACCTGTTTGGCGGTTTGTGCGGCGATGCGGCCGTAATCATCTTTGGCCTCAAGCGGGAAGACGAGCTCGTCGCCCACTTTTGCGTCGCGCTTGATGAGTTTGGCGTCCGCGAGCGTGATATGTTGCTCGGGATTGAAGCGCGGCAAAAGCGGGATGGGATTGCCCGCTTCGTCGAGCTCCGGCTCCGGCTCCGGTTCATCTTCGTGCACGAAACGCACGGTTGAATCGTCGACCACCTCCTTGACCTGCTCGAAGCCGGTCGTTCCCGTATCCATATTAATGTGGGCGCGGATTATCTGTCCGCGTTTGGCGTATTCCTTTTTGTACGCGGTAGCGAGCGCCGCCTCGATAGCTTCAAGCACTTTTTCGCGCGGAATGCCGCGTTCGTCTTCAAGCTCGCCCAAAACCGAATTTATTACTTTAAGGTCAAACATAATTTAAATCGTTAGTGATTAGTCTCTGGCCTCGCCCGTGGCCGGACTACGGCCGAGGGAAACAAAAAACCGCCCGCTCGGGGCAGTTACCAGATACCCACACCTTACTCCTGTGCACACGCAAAGTCAAGCGCCGTATATAATGAGAGCAATGGACAAAGAGCTTTCGTGGCTGCAGAGCGAACTTTTGGGTGAGGATGAGGTGCGGCGCGCCCGCGCCCACGCGCTGGGCGTGCCTTTCGTGGTGCTTGAGCGGCACGACATTTCATCCGAGGCACTGTTCCTTATCCCCGAGCCGCTCGCGCGCATGCACAGCGTCGTGGCGTATGCCCGCGGCGAAGACGGCAGCGTTGAGGTTGCCCTGCTTGATCTTGCGGCGCTTGAAGCGCTCGAGTTTTTGCGGCCGCTGAAGGTGAAGCCGCGGTTCACGACACGCTCGTCGCTCAAGCAGGCGCTCTTTCTCTATCAAAAACATCTGAAGGAAAAATTCGCCGGCTTGCTCGAGCACGGCACCGCCGCGGTAGATTCGCTCATGCGCCACGCGCTCATGAGCGGCGCTTCGCATGTGCACCTGGAGCCCTCGCTCACGGGGTTTTTGGTGCGCTACCGCATCCAGGGCCTCTTGACCGAAGCCATGCGGCTTTCGAAAGCGGCAGGGGAAACGCTCGTGGTGCGGCTCAAAGAATTGGCCCGGCTCTTTCCGGTCGAGACTGCGGCGCAGGAAGGAGGCTTCAAGTTCGAGCATGAAGACGGGCGCGTGGCCGTTGGGGTCGCCACCGCTCCCACCGCACGCGGCGAAAAGCTCACCTTGCGCATCGCGCAGGAAAAGCGCGGACAAAGCGGCTTTACGCTCTCGGCGCTCGGACTTCACGGCCGCGCACTCGAGCGCGTGCACGGGGTTTTGCACATGCGGCGCGGCCTGCTTGTCACTGCGGGGCCTGCGGGTGCGGGCAAGACGACGCTCCTCTATACTTTGCTCGACGCGCTCGCGTCGCCTCAATACTCCATCGCAAGCATTGAAGATCGCATAGCCGTGCGCCTGCCCGGGGTTTTTCAAACCAAAACGCGGCCTGAAATCGGATTTACAACCGCGGCGGCGCTGCGCGCGGCGCTCAAGACCGACCCGGACATCATTATGCTCGACCCGCTCACCCCCGAAGCCGCGCCTGCCGCGTACGCGGCGGCGCGGCGCGGCATCTTCGTGCTCGCGGCGGAAGGGGATCCTCCCGCTGAAGCCGATGTGCGCATTAATCTCCGGCTCATGCACCGCCTCTGTCCGTATTGTCGCGCGCGCTACAAACCCGCGCGCGCCGAACTCGCGTTTCTCGAGCGGGAAGGCGTACGCTTCAGCCGTGTCCTTGCCGCGCTTAAAGAAGAAGAGGGGCTCGGTCAGGATGCACAGTGGAAGGATGTCGAATTTTACCGCCCCGATGGCTGCGGCAAGTGTGAGCGGGGCTTCCGGGGACGCGTCGGCGTGCAGGAAATCCTCCCCGTGCAGGGCCCGGAGGATCTCGCCCTGCGCGAGGACGCGCTCTTTAAGGCTGCGGCGGGACTCGTGGCACTCGAGGAGATAATTTCCCTATAAGTGGTATAGTCTTGCCATGGCAAAAAAGAAGCTCATCATCGCCAATTGGAAGCTTTATATAGAAAAGCCCGAAGAGGCAAAGCAATTTGCCCGGGCATTGCGCCTGAAGACGAAGATTTTTTCCCGTGCTGTGGTGGTCGTGGCACCAAGCTACCCGCTCATCCCGGTTGTGGCGGCCGCGCTCAAAGGCTCTCCCCTTAAAATTGGCGCCCAGGCGGTATCGTCATTCACCGGAGGAGCTCACACGGGCTATGTGTCGGGGGCGCTGCTTAAAAATTCGGGCGTTTCGTACGCGATAATAGGTCATTCGGAACGCCGCGCCCAAGTGCTCGATGGCGTGCAGGCGGCTGGCGAAACCGACGAAGTGATTGCGGCGCAACTGCGCGCCGCGATTGCGGCAAAGCTCATCCCCGTACTGTGTGTGGGCGAGCGCGAGCGCGAGCAAAGCGGCGCGCACTTTTCTGTTATCGAAAACCAGCTGCGCGCCGCGCTCACGGGGCTCCCTAAAAAAGGCATACCGCTCGTCATCGCCTACGAGCCTGTGTGGGCGATAGGGAAGACCGCCGCCGAGGCGATGAAGCCCGCCGACATGCGCGAGATGGCCATCTTCATCAAAAAGACGCTCGCGGGCATCTTTGAGCGTACCGCGGCGCTGCACACGCCCATACTCTACGGCGGCTCGGTTGAAGAAGAAAACGCTGCGGCGCTCATCAGTGAAGCTGAAATAGACGGTTTTTTGATAGGCCACGCAAGCGCCGCGGTCAGTTCGTTTGCCGGTATCCTCAAAGCCTGTCAATAATTTCTTAACCTCCATAGCCAGTTAATCCAAAAAAGCCTTATTTTTAGGGCTTTTTTGTTATATTAGGCCAACAATACTTGACAAACGTCAAGTATTGTGTATAATGTACGCAGTAATGCTCACCAAATAGGTTGCTCAGCGCCATTAGAGGAGGCGCTCTGTTGTCCGGAATATTATTTTCAGGACCAATAGGCGGATTCCTCATGACGAGTCGAGTCCGCCTTTTTTCGTGAACTTCTTTGACAACCCAATAGCGAACAGGAAAAACGCTGAACAATACGCGCGCAAGCGCGGACAGATGTTGTTCCTCGTCGCCCCACTAACCTCACACAGGTTGGTGCGGTACGAGGGATCGCACACCGACGATCTCAGGTTAGCAAAAGGGGAACGGGCAATGTGTAGGGAAATCACCGGCCGGGTCTTCGAGTCGGCCACACTGGGGCGCTGCGAAGCTCCCCAAAGCGGATATCTGCCGAGGCGTGAAGCTCTGGATCTGGTACGCAAGTGCCAGCCCAAGCAGAAGCGCCCCGCAGCCGCCCGGCTTGAGGCGGAAGTGATGAAACATCTCGGCATTACCGCGGAGTTCTTTACCGCGGTGAGCTCGACGCTCGATCACTTTCACTCGGTCGACGCGTTCTTTGTGGTTGGGGCTGTGATCGTCACTATCGACGTGACGACCAACCCCCACAAGTGCTTCGGCAAGGCCGACGTCATCATCCAGGCGGATGATTTCGAAAACCTCGCCGCACTAGCCGGGCGTATCGCGAACGAGTGCAAGCGTCAGCTCGCGCTGTGTTCGCGCCGACGCGCGGCGTAACTTTTCGGGGCGAACGTGCGGCACTCCCGCACGTTCGCTCCCTGTCTTCCTCCCGCAACCATGACGGTTGTTGGAGCGAATCACAGGGGAGACTGGTTATGATTGCAAAATTTGGCATTCAGTTCATGCCGCACAGCGTCCCGTCCCGTGTCGGATGGCCGTCTAAGATCGGTCTGTGCCATATCAGAAACGTCCGGCGGATGAAATTGATCCTGCCGGAGGAGCGCGGGCTCAAGGTACGGTTCATCAAGGGCGGCATCATGTATGCCACCCAGGTGCTCCGGCCGGGTAAGCCTGCGGTGCCGGCGCAGAAAAAGCCGCACGCTGCGGCTCCTGCGCGGTTCGGGCAAAAGATCGCCCGGGCTCCGCAAAATCCGGCGCCGCGTGAACTCCACCTGATGCTCGGCAGTCTCACGGCAGTCGAGCAGCAAAACCGCGCACAGGCGCTCAAGACGGCGCGTGCCGCCGGTTAGTTCTTCTGTGCTATTGAGACGAGCGCTCCCACGCTCGTCTCCCTTATCTGCTTCAGGAACTTCTCAAGTTCGTGGAGCGGTTGGGCAATGTGAGGAGGGCAAGATCATGGATATCGGGTTCGTCACACGCGACAAAAATCGTGTGCCGGCATTAAAACTCGGTAGCGGCCTCTTGAGGCCGGTGCCGGAAAGTGTCCGCGCGATTGCGGTCGTTGTACATGAGGAGCAGTGCGTGAGAGCGCTGCAGCACGCCGTCGCGATGGGCCGCATCGACTTCGACACGGGGTATTTCCGTACGGAGGAAAAGCCCGTCACGGTGGTAACCCGCGGCAGAGCCCCCTCCTCACAGTGGGGCGGCAATGCTGCAAACAAAAAGTTTGAGTCGGAGCGGACCCGTTTGGAAAATGCGGATTACTTCTGCCAGAAGATCTACGGGCGTCGGGACAACTGCTGGAAGTCGCACCGCAACCACCAGTATCGCTAGGAGGAACCCATGCGATCTCTCATCGTGTTGCTGCGTCGTTGGCGTCGCCAGCGCATCATACTGCGCGGCGCTCAGCTTCGCGGGCGGTGAACTCAGAGCTTTTGAGACGAGCGCTCCCACGCTCGTCTCCCTTTTCTGCTGCAGGAGCCGTGACGGTTCGTGCGGCAGTTGGGAAACAACAGGAGGACGGACAATGACCCCCGCGCGGATCCGGGAAATATTCAAAACTCGCGGCTATGATGCCGCGGCGCAAGCCGCACATCTCACCCAAGAGACCGCTCTGATCAATATGGTCGAAGACATGGAAGAAAGAGCGCACCGATTCCCGTTCATGGCCGCCACGCCGGCCATGTGCGAGGCGCTTTCGTGCCGGCACGGCTCGCGTATTAACGAGGATTCCGGCCAACGGTTGGCCGGGCTCCCGATGATGCGGGTGCCGTTGCGCTGCGCCGCCTGACGGCGGCAAAAAAACAGGGTGAACGCGCGCTCCGCGTTCACCACCCTTTCAAGCTTTTGAGCGAATCGAAAGTTTGAAAGGGGAATAAAGAAGACGCCAGACGGCTGTGAGTGCCTCTAACACTCGCAGCCGTCTGGCGTTTTTGTTTGGGTATAATGGCGTCATGCAACTCAAGAGCGTTCGCGATGCGCAGGTGTCGGGAAAACGCGTGTTCTTGCGGGTTGATTTCAACGTGCCCCTTGAGGGCGGGGCGGTGCGCGACGACGCGCGCATTAAAGCCGCGCTGCCTACCATTAACCTTTTACACGAGCAGGGCGCCACAAAAATAATCGTCGCTACGCACCTGGGCCGGCCGGACGGGCGGGTGGTCGAGACGCTGCGCACGGCGCCGCTTGCCGCGCGCCTCAAAGAGCTCGCGCCCTTTCCTGAGATCGAAATGCTCGAGAACCTGCGTTTTAATCCAGGTGAAGAACATAATGATGAAGCCTTCGCCCGCGAGCTCGCCGCGAAGGCCGATATATACGTAGACGACGCGTTCGCTAATGCGCACCGCGCGCACGCCTCAATCGTGGGCGTGGCGAAGCTTTTGCCTGCCTACGCCGGGCTTCTTATGGAGCGGGAGGTCGAGCGGCTCTCGACGGCGCTCGCGCCGCAGAGGCCGGCGCTCGCGCTGGTGGGCGGCGCCAAGTTTGAGACCAAAATTCCGCTCCTTTCAAAATTGCTTGAAAGGTATGACGGGGTACTCTTGGGCGGCGCGCTTGGTAACGACGTCCTGCTCGCGCGCGGGCTTCCCGTGGGAGCCTCGCTCGTCTCCGACACCGCGGTGCCCGAGGCCCTCGCGGGCAATGACAAACTTGTGGCACCGCTCGATGCCGCAGTCGTCACCAAAGACACCAACGCCGGCCGCACCACGCTCATCAACGACGTCCGCGCCGATGAATTGATCGTCGATATCGGCACGCGCACTATCGAATCGTGGGTAGAAAAGGTAGCGCAGGCACAATTTATCTTATGGAACGGCCCGCTCGGCATTTACGAGCGGGGCTATACCGAGGGGACCGATGCGCTCGCCGGAGCAATAGCCAAAGGGCAAGCCGCCGCCGTCTTGGGCGGCGGCGACACCGAAGCCGCTCTCGCCAAATTTACCTTCGACCCGGCGCGGGTGTTCGTTTCCACCGGCGGCGGCGCCATGCTTGAGTTCTTAAGCCAAGGAACCCTGCCGGGGCTTGAGGTCCTGAAAGCCTAGCGTCCAACGCGCACTCCCAGCAAATATTGACAGCATACTTTTAATATGCTAATTTAGTTTTGGAAGTTTTCAACCCACTCGAACTATGATGGTGATGCTATGGGCGTAGTCCCGCAACCCAAAAAGCTTCTGTCGATTGAGGAGTTTCTTACCTCTCTCAACCAGAGCAACCCGGCTATCAGCCGGGTGTGTGAAATTTTCAATCAATACAGCGGCTCTGTCATGCGTATCTACAAGAAGGATTCGTCGCTGTACAAAATGGTGATGGAGAGTCTCAGTCCTCACCGTCTGCCTATCATCGACAAACCCTTGCAAGTTGTTGTTGAGGCAAGGGACGACCACCAATACCTCACCGGCGCGTTGTTTTGCTATCACCATGCTGCCAGTGCTCCGCCCAACAATGACCCCGATATCTACGATAGCCGCATCTGGGGCCAGCTCTATTACCAGCGCGGCTACGGTTACTACTTCTCAGGTGCATTCGGTGGCACCAAAGATGTAATCATCGATGAACGATACAGGCCGGATGTGTTCGACAAAGACCTTATGATCGAACTCGGAGTCCATCAGTGAGCCCAGCCCGCCATGTCGCAAGACCTCTGGCGGGCTTTAGTTTTAATTAATCTAGAGCTAAAGCGGTTCCAACTTCGCGCCAGACTCCCCGCTAGCTTGACTTTTATAACTGTTCGTGGTAGCATCTTTCCACCGTACCAAGGACTGATGGTCGTGACAAACGACTACAGGAGACCAAGGACGGAACAAGAGGAGTTCTTCCCAATGTCTATCCGGATTTGGCTGAGTGCCGCCGGCGTCGATTCCCTCGACGCCCCGCAAGAAGGTCGAGCCGACATTCTGAAAGTCGGCGACGCAAACTTGCGTGTCGACACCGAAAACGGCTGCAAATACGTGACCCTCAACGGCGACCCGAATGATCCTTCGACGGCCATTCCTGCCATCGAGCGGAAGTTCATCCGTAAGGTGACTTACGTCGAGAAGTACTACAGGGGGTTTCGTACCGACGGGCTGTATCGCCATAAAGGAGCGACAGCTCGGGTCGAGACGCGAGAACATCATCACAGCTTCGAAGATGTCACCATCGAGAGCCACCAAAACATCTCGATTTCCGCAGGGAGCATCCGAACCCTGAAGGAAATCTACTCGAAGGTGCGCGCAGGCGAACTCAAGCCCGAAAGCGACTGGGCAATCAGCCAAGCGGCTATTGACCGTCGGGAATTCGAGGCAAAGCAGGCCGCGGAACCGCAAACCGAACACTAACTCCAATGGGTTTTGCCAGTTGTCCCTAACAACTGGCTTTTTCTATTTCACAGCTGTACCGCATACTCTAGCTTAATTTTTTAAATAATTAGTTGTAGCCGACTGCTGGGTTTCGACAAGTTACGCCCATAACACGGTCGCCACGAGGCCGCTCTTCACCGGGCGGCCTCTTCTTTTTGGCGCTTTAAATGGGCGTATTTGGGGCAGATTTTTTGACAGCTGCGGTGGGGTGTTCGGCAGTGGGTTATGCACACACATTTTTAGTGCATATGTATTGACGGGTATCTATAGTATAGATACTTATCAATGTAATTAAGTCGAGTTATGCGAACATCCGCAGCGCTCCCCGGTACCCCCCGATTTATCACTAAACGCAGCGGCGAAACCGTGCCGTTCGACGAGCAAAAAATCGTCGCCGCCCTCAACCGAGCCTATGCCGCGCTCGGGCTTGAAAAGCCCGCCATGGCGCGGCGCGTGGCCGACGAAGTCGTCGAAGCCCTGAGCCTCCCGGCCCGGCAGAACAAACCCCCGAGTGTCGAGCAGGTGCAGGATTTGGTGGAGCGCAAGCTCATGGAAGAGCGCGAGTTCCCGGTCGCCAAAGCATACATGCTCTACCGCGAACAGCACGCCATCATGCGCCGGATGTCGGCCGAGGTGGGCCCGCTCGCTCTGGTGGAGCGCTACCTCAACAACACCGATTGGCGCGTGCGTGAAAACAGCAACATGGCGTTCTCGCTGCAAGGCCTCAACAACTACGTCGCTTCCGATATCAGCAAACAGTACTGGCTCAAGCATATTTACCCCAAAGAGGTGCAGAAGGCGCATGAAGAAGGCAGCTTTCACATCCACGACCTGCAGGCGCTCTCGGTTTACTGTGTGGGCTGGGACCTTTTTGATTTGCTCAAAAAAGGATTCACGGGCGTGCCGGGCAAAGTTTCAAGCGCGCCGGCCAAACACTTCCGCTCCGCGCTCGGGCAAATCGTCAATTTCTTCTACACGCTTCAGGGTGAGGCGGCCGGCGCGCAGGCGTTCTCGTCGCTCGACACGTTTTTGGCGCCCTTCATCCGCTATGACGGCCTCACGTTCGATGAAGTGAAGCAGGCGCTGCAAGAATTCGTCTTCAACCTCAACGTGCCGACGCGCGTGGGCTTTCAAACGCCGTTTACCAACGTGACGCTCGACGTCGTCGTCCCCACGGCGCTCAGGGGAGTGCCCGCGCTGCGCGGCGGTAAAGCACAGCAGGAAGTATACGGACAGTTCCAGGAAGAGATGAACATCTTCAACAGAGCGTTTCTCGAGGTCTTGGCCGCGGGCGACGCGTCGGGCCGCGTATTCACGTTTCCCATACCGACCTACAACATCACGCGCGATTTTGACTGGGACAACCCCGCGCTCGATTCGCTCTGGGAAGCGTCGGCCAAATACGGCATCCCGTATTTTTCCAACTTCGTGAACTCCGACATGAACCCGGAGGACGCCCGCTCCATGTGCTGCCGCTTGCGCATCGACAACCGCGATCTGGTGAAGCGCGGCGGCGGGCTTTTCGGCGCGCACCCCCTAACCGGCTCCATCGGCGTCGTCACGGTGAACCTGCCGCGCATCGGGCTTGAGAGCAAGAGCAAAGAAGAATTCTTTGCCCGGCTCGGGCGCGTCATGGAAGTGGCCAAAACAAGTTTGGAAATAAAGCGCAAAATGCTCGAGCGGCTCACCGACCGGGGCCTGTACCCCTATACCAAGTTTTATCTCGCCGAAATGCGGGAGCAAAACGGCGTGTATTGGAAGAACCACTTTTCGACCATCGGGCTCGTGGGCATGAACGAGGCGATGGAAAATTTCCTCGGCCGCTCTATTGCCGAAAAAGAAGGTAAGGAGTTTGCCGAAGAGGTGCTTGAATTCATGCGCAACAAACTTTCGGATTTTCAGGAAGAGACGGGCAATCTCTACAATCTCGAAGCCACGCCCGCAGAAAGTACCGCCTACCGGCTCGCGCTCCTCGACCAAAAGCGTTTTCCCAAAGCACGCTTCGCCAACGGCACGGGGCCGGGCACGGTGCACCCGTTCTACACCAACTCGACGCACCTGCCCGTCAATCATACCGACGACATGTTCGAGATTCTTGATTTGCAGGATGAGTTGCAGACCAAGTACACCGGCGGCACGGTCATACATTTCTTCATCGGCGAACGGGTGAGCGACGCGCGCGCGGTGCGCGAGGCGGTGCGTATTATCTGCAACAATTACCGTCTGCCGTATTTCACCATTACGCCGACCTTCAGCGTCTGTCAGAGGCACGGCTACCTGCGCGGGGAGCACCAAAGTTGTCCCACCTGCGGGGAAGTGTGCGAAGTATATTCGCGCATTGTCGGCTACCTGCGCCCGGTGGGGCAGTGGAACCAGGGCAAGCTTGCCGAGTTCGGCATGCGCGAAACCGTCTCACCCGTGCGCGTGGGCGAGGCCGCCGCCGCGCGTACGTGAGTATGCGCATCGGCGGCCTCCAACACTCGTCGCTCATTGACTACCCCGGCGAAGTGAGCGCCGTCATCTTCACGGTCGGCTGCAACTTTCGCTGTCCGTACTGCCACAACCCGGAGCTTGTGTTCGAATCGCCCGAACGCGAGTGGACGCAAGAAGAAGTGTTCGATTTTTTGCGCAAGCGCCGGGGTGTCCTGCCGGCGGTCACGGTAACCGGCGGTGAGCCTACCGTGCATGAGGATCTGCCCGGGTTCTTGCGGCGGATGAAAACGCTCGGCTTTCGCGTGAAGCTCGACACCAACGGCACTAACCCCGCGATGCTGCGCGCGCTTATCGCCGAAGGGCTCGTTGATTATGTAGCCATGGACATTAAAGCGCCGCTTGAGAAGTATGCGCAGGTGACCGCGAGCCCCGTTACTGTCGAAGCCATACGGGAGAGCACGGCGCTCTTGCGGCGGGGATTGGTGGCGTATGAATTCCGCACCACCATCGTCAAGGCGCAGCTTTCGCTCGCGGACCTTGAGCATATCGGGCGAGAAATTGCGGGTGCACGGCGCTATTACCTGCAGCCGTTTAACCCCGCCAAAACCCTGCACCCCTCGTTCCATTCATTGTTCTCGTACACAAAAGAAGAATTACTCGCCGCCGCCGCGCGGCTTAACCGATATGTCGAACACTGCGAACTCAGAGCCTAAAAAAAGAATTTACCTCGACCACGCCGCTTCGACGCCGGTCGGCGCCGCCGCGCGCGCCGCGATGGCGCGCGCGGCCGGGCTCAGGGGCAATCCCTCATCCATTCACGCCGAGGGCAGGGAAGCGCAGGCGCTCCTCGCCGAGAGCCGCGCACGCGCGGCGGCGGTCGTGGGCGCCGCGCCCGGCGAAATAGTATTTACCGGCTCGGGAAGCGAAGCCGACGCGCTCGCGCTTCATGGTGCGGCATATGCGCGGCGCGCGCTCGGCCGGCATCTTGTTGTTTCAAGTATCGAACACAAAGCGGTTCTCAAAGCCGCCGAAGCGCTCGCGCGCGAAGGTTTTGAGGTGTCCTACGCCGTGCCCGGGCAAGACGGCACCGTTCTTCCGCAGACGATAGGGAAACTTCTGCGCAACGATACGACGCTCGTGTCGGTCATGTACGCCAACAACGAAGTGGGCACGGTGGAGCCCGTGAAAGAAATAGCCGCACTCGTGCACGCGCGCTCGCGCGCACTCGTCCACACCGACGCATGCCAGGCCCCCGGACAGCTTTCAGTCAACGCAGACGAACTCGGCGTCGATCTCATGAGCCTCAACAGCTCAAAGGTCTACGGCCCCAAGGGCGCGGGAGCGCTCTATGTGCGCCGCGGCGTTATGCTCGAGCCTTTGGTGGGCGGCGAGCAGGAACGCGGGCTGCGCGGCGGTACCGAAAGTGTCGAGCTCACCCTGGGCTTCGCCGCGGCGCTTGAAGAGGCGGAGACACTGCGTGCGCAAGAAGCGCCGCGGCTTTCGGCGCTGCGCGATTTGTTAATTGCAGAAATTGAAAAACGTATTCCGGACGCGCAGTTAAACGGTCATCGCACGAGGCGCCTGCCGAACAATGTGCATGTGTCGATCCCCGCCATTGAGGGCGAGGCGATGCTCCTCATGCTCGACGCGGCGGGCGTCGCCTGCGCCACCGGCTCGGCCTGTAACTCGTTTGATTTGGCGCCCAGCCACGTGCTTTTGGCGCTCGGGGCCGAAGCCGCACTCGCACACGGAAGCGTGCGCCTGACGCTGGGCCGCGAAACCACGCAGGCGGAAGTGCGTTTTGCCGCGCGCGAGCTCGCGCGCGTGGTCGGCGTTTTAAAAAGTATATCGGCGCTCACTGCTCCCGCACTCGTATGAACCGCAACCCTTCGCCAAAAAACATCGACGTGCTCGGCGGCTCCTGCGGCACCCCGGCCTGGGCCTATAGCGAAGCGGTTAAAGAGCATTTTTTCAATCCGCAAAATGTGTTGCGCGACGGCGAGGCGTTTGAGGCAGACGGCACCGGCATGGTCGGGAGCCCCGCCTGCGGCGACGTCATGCTCGTGTTGATACAGGTCGACAAAAAAACAGAGCGCATCAAAGCGTGCCGCTGGCGCACCTTCGGCTGCGCTTCGGCCATCGCCTCAACCTCGATGCTGTCGGTCATGGTCACTGAAAACGGCGGCATGAGTCTCGCGCGCGCCAGGCGGCTCAAGCCCGAGGAGATAATCGAGCGCCTCGGCGGCTTGCCGGACCGCAAGTTTCACTGCTCGGTTTTGGGCCACCAGGCGCTTTATGAAGCCGTGAGCGATTTTTATTCCCATGCGTGAGCTCTACCGCGGGCACGCGGTGGTTAAAAAAGAGGAGCTTTCGCCGAGTGTCGTAACGCTGTGGCTGCGGTCCGCCGCAGGCGCGAGGCCCGCGTTCGTGCCCGGACAGTTTGTTAACGTGCTTCTGTCCGGGCATGGCGCCGACGCGAAGTCGTATTCCATTTCTTCAACGCCGCGCGATGAAGATTTTTCAATCACGGTGCGCGCGGCGGGCGCCTTTTCCCGCGCGCTCACGGCGCTTAAAGAAGGGCAGACGCTGCAGGTTTCAGAACCGTGCGGCTATTTTTATCCCGTCGATGAGACGACGCCGCGCGCGTGTCTCGCGGGCGGCATCGGCGTGGCGCCGTTTGCGTCAATCGTGCGCAGCGCGCTTGAGGAGCAGAAAATGCCGCCGACCGTACTCCTCTACAGCAACCGCACGGCGCTTGAGGCGGTCTTCAGGGATTTTTTTGCCGAAGCGGCGGCACAGGAGAAAAATTTTTCGGTTGAGCATTTTATTACGCGCGAGGCTCCGCCGCCCGGCGCGCACGCGGGGCGCATCGGCCCCGCGGCGCTTGCGGCCGCGCGCGAGCGCTACGCGGCCGCGCACTTCTTTTTATGCGGCTCCATCCCCTTTGTGCGCGATATAAGGCTCAACCTCAAAGCGCAAGGCGTCCCCGAGGAGCGCATCTTTACCGAGTCGTTTTACTGACCACCGGCCTGTGATATATTGGCAATTACCTATGGGTAAGGCCAAAGACACGCACGGCAAAGATACCAAAACCTACAAGCGCCCCGCCTGGGTTAAGAGCGGCGAGGAAGAGCTCTGCCCCGAGTGCTTTAAAGTGGTGGGGGACCGCAGCCGCTACAAACTGGTGTGTATGCTCGGCAAAATGCCCAAGGGGATGAACGTTGCCTCGCTCACTAAAGAATTAAAATTGGCGCAGCCGACTGTGACGCACCATCTCAACGTGTTGAAGTCGGTCAAAGCGGTTGAAAGCAAAGAAGCCGGCCGCGAGCGCATCTATACCCTCAACCGCGACGCGCACTGCTTTGAGGAGTGCAAAATTCCGTATTAATTTTTGGCAACGGCCATTAGAGCCGTTGGTCTAGATTTTGATTCCCAGTCTTCCAATAAATGGCGATCATTGAAAAGAAGGCCTATAAAAAGGAAATACTTCATTGGCTCGGATCAGCTGATGAAGATTATTTAGCTGCCCGTTTACTTTTACTTAATGGCTATCTCAAACAGGGGACTATATTTAGTAATACTGCCATTGAAAAATACCTCAAGACCATAATTTTTGCTTTTGGAGATGTCATTCCAAAAGAACATGACACTTTGAAATTATACGGCATTGTAAGTGCAAAAGCCCCAGAATTAAAGGTGATAAATGTCGGGTTTCTTTTGTTATTATCAAAAGCCTATCATGTGCGTTACACCGATCAACTACCCATTGGTTACAACATTCATCTAGATCAAATAAAATTACTTGCAGAACTGGACAGAACAGTTTTTATTCTTAGAAAAGATTTTAAGTTTCAAACTAAAGGACAGACTGGAGATAAGAAAATTATTACTAGACTCGACGTTGAAGCTGAAGAAAATAACCCAGTATTCCTCGATAAAAATATAGCTTTTGGAGACTATGACCCTATACAACTTTTTAAAGAGAAAACAACTTGGCTGTCATTATTAGTTTACGAAGCGCATAATATCATCGAAGGTATGGGTGATAATGAGGGGACTTTAGATGACGGCAAATTTGATATTGTTGGAATCAAACAAGGGCCTTAATGAATTATTAGTGTTGTTCGGGCGTCATTCGCACTCCTAATAAATTGACTTTCGTCATATAATTTAGTCTACTGGGTTCAGAAAAGAACAGGAGACTGCCATGAAAATCCACGTAGGCTCAAAAAACATCACGAAAGTCGCCGGGGTACGAGACGCGGTCGCTCTTTACCCCAAACTCTTTCCCGAACCCGAAGTCATCGGAATCGATGTTCAAGTTGAAGAATTTGGTCATCCAAAAAACATCGAGGAGACCATCGAAGGAGCGATAGAAAGAGCAAAAAAAGCCTTCAATAGCGAATGCACCTACGGTGTCGGCGTTGAAGGAGGCCTCATTGAAATACCGCGCACTCACTCTGGTTATATGGAAGTGGGCGCATGTGCAATCTATGACGGTAATAAAATCGCTCTGGGACTTTCCCCAGCCTACGAATGGCCAAAAAATATCACAGAGATGATTTTAAGCGGCGGGACTGACGCAAGCACTGCATTTAAAAAGCTCGGCTATACCGAGCATAAAAAAATCGGCAATGTGCCAGGTGGAATTATTGGAGCACTCACCGATGGCAAAATGCCAAGAGAAGAATTCACCAAGTATTCTGTCATGATGGCTGTTATCCAAATCGAAAAGAAGAATATGTACTAAAAGCCGCCCTCACCGGGCGGCCTCTTCTTTTTTAAATCGCGGCTTTTATTTTGGCGGCGATTTTTTCAGCCTCGCCTTCTTTGTATGCTTTGCCGTGCCAGAGCGCAAAGCCGTCGCCTTTGTGGCGCGGCATTACGTGCACATGCGGGTGGTCCACCACTTGCCCCGCGTGTTCACGATTGTTCATGCCCAAATTAATGCCATCGGCGCCGAGCGCCTCGTGCAAGACCACGGCCATCTTGCGCGCCACCTCGGCCACCGCGGCCCAGTCCTCCGGCGCGATGTCTAAAATGTTGTATGAATGTTTTTTTGGGATGACGAGCGTGTGCCCGGGGTTAACGGGGTGGATGTCTAAAAACGCGAGCGTCTTCTCGTCTTCATAGAGCTTGTGGGCCGGGATTTCACCCGCGACAATTTTGCAAAAAATGCAATCGGTCATGGCTCTAGTATACTAAATTACTAATGAAGCAGTACCGCCTGCGGGAGCGCACCCACGAAGATTTGTTAGATGACCTGCTCGCCGCGCGCGGTGTGAGCCCCGAGAGCCGCGAGGTTTTTTTAAACCCAAGCTTTGAGCGCGACTCACACGACCCGTTTTTGTTGCCCGGCATGAGCGCGGCGGTTGAGAGAATTTTGGCGGCACAAAAAAATAACGAAAAGGCCGCGGTCTGGAGCGACTATGACTGCGACGGCATCCCCGGCGGCGTCATGCTCACCCAATTTTTGCGCACGCTCGGGCTTGAGGTCATTCACTACATCCCGCACCGCCACACCGAAGGCTACGGCCTCAACCTCGAGGGTCTCGACGAATTAAAAAGCCAAGGCATCTCCCTCATTATTACGGTTGATTTGGGCACCACCGATGTTGAGCCCGTCGCGCACGCCAAAAAATTGGGCATCGACATCATCGTGACCGACCACCACATCGTCTCGCCCGGCCACGCCGAGCCCCTGGCGCTCATCAACCCAAAACACCCCGACTCGCAATATCCGTTTGACGGGCTGTGCGGCGCGGGTGTGGCTTGGAAGTTGGTGCAGGCGGTTCTTTCTAAGAACCGCCCCGAGGGATTTCTCGAGGGGCAAGAAAAATGGTTTTTAGATTTGGTGGGTCTCGCAACGCTCAGCGACATGGTGCCGCTGCGCGGCGAGAACCGCATGCTCGCCCACTTCGGCCTCACGGTGCTGCGCCGCGGCCGCCGTCCCGGCCTCGCCGCGCTTTTGGAGTTATTGCGCATCAGGCCGGCGGGGCTTACCGAAGACGATATCGGCTTCATGGTTTCACCGCGTCTCAACGCCGCCTCGCGCATGGATACGCCGCAACTCGCGGCGCGGCTCTTGGCGGCAAAAGAAAAAGCGGAGGCCGAAGCGCTCGCGCGCGAGCTCGACAAAATAAATAACGAGCGCAAGGGGCTCGTCGCCGCCACCGTGAAGGAAGCAAACAAGCGGCTGCACGCCTCGGGACTGGTTGAAAGCCCCGTCATCGTGATGGGCAACCCCAATTGGCGGCCCGGCGTTTTGGGACTCGTGGCAAACAAGCTCGCCGAAGCGCATCAAAAGCCCGTGTTTCTCTGGGGGCGTGAAGGGGGCGAGCTTATCCGCGGTTCGGTGCGCTCGGGCGGCGGCGTGAGCGTGGTTGAACTCATGCGCGAAGCAGGAGAAGCGTTCGAACATTTCGGCGGACACCACGCTTCGGGCGGCTTCTCGCTTGATGAGACGCGGGTGCACGAGTTGCCCGCGCGCCTGCGCACCGCATATGAAAAAATCTCGGCCGGTGCCTGTGCCGCCGAGCCGGTCGTCATTGACCGCGAGAGCTCGGTGGCGGAGGTGCCGCACGCGCTGCGTGAATTAAAAAAGCTCGCGCCCTTCGGCACGGGAAATGAAAAGCCGCTTTTTCTCTTCCCCAATGCCGCCATTTCACGCGTGCGGCAATTCGGCAAAGCCAATGATCATCTTGAGCTCGGGTTGGAGCAGGGCGGCGCCTCGACAAACGGCATCGCGTTTTTCTCGACGCCCGGGTCATTTAATAAAAAGATTGAGACCGGCGCGCGCGCCGACGTGGTGGGGCATATTGAAAGCGACTGGCGCGGGCAGCCCCGCGTGCGCGTGGTGGACATTTTATAAAAAGAAACGGCACCCGTGTTTCAGGGTGCGTTCAAGTTTCATTTTTTGATTTTCTCGAGAGCTTTTATCTCTGTACGGACTTTTTTTAATTCCTCCGACAGGCGCCGCTCTTCTTCATATAGCGGCTTAAGATACTCATCGGCTACGCCGTGCTTGGCGATGATCTCGAGCCGTCGACGCCGGCGCTCCTCGTCTTTGCGTTCGTTTTCCGCTTTCATCGCGGCAGGCGTTGGGCCGCCTATCATTGTGTTTGTCTGAAGCTCTGGCGCAGAAGCCAACGAAATAATCTCGAGCCTTGCCGCCTCGCTTGGACTAAAAGGCGATGGCTGAAGGGTGATTTTTTGCATGTGAACCTCGTTTCTGGTTGCGTCTGCCGACACTCTACCTCTTCCGCGTTATACTGCAAGCAATGGAGAAGATTATTATCCATACCGACGGCGGCGCGCGCGGCAACCCGGGGCCCGCGGGCATCGGCGTCGTCATCGCCGACGCCAAAGGCAATTTGCTCGGCACCGTCGCCAAATATATCGGCGAGCAGACCAATAATTTTGCCGAATATGAGGCGCTTATTGTGGCGCTCGCGGCCGCGCGCGAAATGTTCGGCAACAAATTGCGCGACATGCAGATCTCGGTGTATATGGACAGCGAGCTCGTGGTGCGGCAGTTGAGCGGCACCTACCGCGTTAAAGAGCCGGCGCTCAAAGCGCAGTTTGCGCGCGTGGGGCAGTTGGCTGCGACACTTAAACACATTTCATACAATCACGTGCCGCGCGAGAAAAACGCCCACGCCGACGAGCTCGTCAACGACGCGATAGACAACGCCAACAGATGAGGTAAGCTCGCGCCTGTGAGGAGCGGCGCGGTTTTATATACACTGTGCGTTTCATTATGCGCCGGTTTGGCGCTGGGTCTTTTGTTTCATCTTTCACCCCTGGTACTCGCGGCGCTCTTTGCTATCTCGGGCGCGCTTCTGCTTTGGGCGGCACTCATCCGCAAGAAAGCAGTTATTCTTGTTGCGTTGGCACTCTTCTCGCTCATGCTCGGAGCGTGGCGCGCCGGCGCGTTTCTTGAACAAGAAAATCTGCACGCGTTTGACTCCTATCAAAATAAAACCGTCACCGTAAGCGGCACGGTGGCAAACGACCCTGACGTGCGCGCTACGCAGGTGCGCGCCAACCTGAACGTCACTGCGATAGACGGCACGGCTGTGCAGGGCAGGGTGCAGGCGGTGTTCCCCCCGTCAGCAACGCTTGCCTATGGCCAGGGGGCGGAAGCGCGCGGCACGCTTGAGGCGCCTCAAAACTTTGTGGGCGACAACGGCAACGAGTTTGACTATCAAGATTATCTGCGCGTGCAGGGCGTCTCAACGCTCCTCAGTAACGCAAAAATAATTTCAAGCTCGCCGGCGCCGCTCTCGCTCCTTGGCGTGCTCTATGCGCTCAAACACCAATTTAATATTTCGCTTGAAAAATTATTTCCGCAGCCGGACGCGTCGCTTCTTGAGGGCATCTTGCTCGGCGAGCGCCGCGGCATCCCGCAGGATCTGACGCAGGCGTTTGTGGTCGCGGGGCTCATCCACATTGTGATTCTCTCGGGCTACAGCATGTCGGTCGTGGCCGAGGGCGTCTTGCGCAGTTTGAAGTTTTTGCCTAAGCGCGCCGGGTTTGCCGCCGCGTTTGTGGCGCTCATTTTGTTTGTGGCTCTTACGGGCGCTGCGGTCACCACCGTGCGGGCGTGCGCGATGGCGCTCGTGGCGCTCGTGGCCCGCTACTTCGGCCGGCAGGCGGTGGCGCTGCGCTCTCTGGCGGTGGTTGCCGCGGCAATGGCACTTCTAAACCCGCTCATTCTTTTGTATGACGTGGCGTTTATCGTGAGCGTGCTCTCGACCTTCGGGCTCATCGCGTTCGGTCCCTGGGTTGAGCGGCACATACCGCGCGCCGTCGCCTCAAAAGAGCTGCGCTCGATTCTCGCCTCAACCGCGGCGGTTCAAATTTTGGCGCTGCCCGCGCTCGTCTACTTCACCGGCACTGTTTCAATTTTTTCTCTGCCGGCCAATGTGTTGGTGCTGCCGCTTTTGCCGCTCATCATGCTCGGCGGTTTTTTAAGCGGCCTGCTCGGGCTCGCCTCTGCGGCGCTCGCCCTCGCACCCGCGCTCATGACCGACGCGCTCCTGCGCTATGTGCTGCTCGTGGTTGAAAAAACCGCGTCGCTGCCGCTGAGCCACGCGAGCATCACGCAGTTTCCGCTCTGGCTCACGGCGCTCTTGTATGTGCCGCTTGTGGCCATCGCCGTGCGGCTCGTTCAAAAAAACAAAAACGCAAAAGAAAAATCAGTTCGGCTTCCAGCTTGAGAGTTTGTTGAAGCGCTCTTCAATGACGCCCCAGTTGAGATTATTGAAGAAGGCGTCAACATATTTGCCGCGGCCCGAGGCGCCGTAGTCTAGCAGGTAGGCGTGCTCCCACACATCAAGCGCCAAGACAATCGGGAGCGCCACAAAATGACCCTGGTGCTGCTCGCCGCTGAAGCCCGCGAGCAGTTGTTGGCTCAGCGCATCCCAATAGAGAATCGCCCAGCCCGGGCCGCGGATGCCCGCGATCATTTTAAAATAGGGGAGAAAGTGCTCGGCTTTCTTATAATCTTTTTCAAACTGCTTCTCTAATGCGCCGCCTGTGGTGAGCGGGGTCGAACCGCCTTCAAACTGCGCAAAATAATATTCATGAAGCCGCATGCCGCCGAACTCAAAACTGCGGCGGCGGATGAGCTCGGCGAGCGCGAGCGCGTTTTTTTCGTCCCCGGCGAGCGCGGGCATGAGCGCCGACATGGCGTTGAAATTCTTCACATACCCGGCATAGAGCCCCAGGTGCTGCTTGACCGACTCATCTGAAATCCCCTCAAGCGAGGGAATGGTAAATTTTTTCTCCTGATATTCCATACCCCAAGGATAGCAAAAATAAGCCTATTTTTAAGGTGAATTTGGGGATAGCGGCTTATCCACAAGGCACTTGACTTATGGCTTGATGGTGCTATAATTAATAACGGATGAAGTCTCCCGACGGGAGACACCACGTTTCCCTAGGAGGGGATCATGAAAAAGCTTCTTATCGGCGCCACAATCGCCGGTACCTTGTTTGCCGCAGCCGTGTTCGCTGCTCCGGTTGCTGTCGTCGCGCTTGTGAACCCGCCGCCGGCAAAAAGTGAGTTCGGTCCGAATTGGCCCAATGACAAGTTTGTCATCGACCGTCCGTTCGGTAATGGCGGCCGCATCGTCCTCGAAGGCACCGTCACCGCAGTGCAGACCGTGAATCGTGCCGCCAAGGCCGACCGCCTGCCCATCGCCCCGCCGGCAACCGCCAAAGCGGCGCCGAAGCCGGTGGACTGCTGGGTCCACTACTGCGTGTTCGTCAGTCGCTGACCGATGGCACCAAACAAAAACCGCCCCGCGCGTTGCGAGGCGGTTTTATTTTTTCTAAGTTTGGTGTTAGGGTTGCTTCGGATTGAAACGGGGAGGAACAGATGCGCTACTGGCTTGAATCGGTGCGAATGCTGCAGAAATATCCGCCGCGCTTTCATGACATCTGGACCTATGCCGGCGTGGCATGTATGTGCGGGGTGTTCACGGGGATTATCCGTGGCGTAATTATGTATCCGCTCATGCGCGGATATCACAATGACACGCGGATTATGGCGGCAGCCGCTCTTACCTTTTGCCTCGTTTGGTTGATGCTCAAGAAAATGGGACTGCACAGCTCCTTCTTCATGACCGTGGGCGGCGTGTGTATGGGTGTGCCGTTTTGGCCCACCTACCGCCTCACCTTTATGACGCCGCTCCTGGATGTGTGCATGTTTGTGTTTGGGGTATGCGTGTCGTTGCCGCTCTTCATGCGGGAGATTCAAAGTATCCGCCCACATGAGCAATAAAAAACCGCCGCGGTTTTAGGATCGCGGCGGTTTTTCTTTTTATCTAAAATTTATATGACGCCGGCCGCTTTGAGCGTCTTGTAGGCGCCGTTCTTGGCGATGGTCTTAATGGCCTGGGTTGAAAGCGTCACCGTGACGCGGCGGTTGAGCTCAGGGACGAAAATGCGCTTCTTTTGCAGATTGGGCTGCTTGCGCTGCATGCCCGAGGGGTTGAATTTGGTAGCACGAACACGGTTGCTGTAGCCGCCCGCAACCTTGGAGCCCTTTTTGGTGACCGGACAAATCTTTGCCATGACGCGCCAAAATGTATCACATTTGTTATCATTGGGCAAATACGCCCATGGATCTCCTTTTTTCGCTCATCATTCTCATTTTCTCCGTCATCCTCCACGAAGTGGCTCACGGCTATATGGCCGATTGGCTCGGCGACCCGACCGCGCGGCTCCAGGGCAGGCTCACGCTCAACCCTATCAGCCACATCGATCCGCTGGGCTCCGTCATTTTGCCGGCCATACTTGTCTTTACGCATTCGCCGGTTTTAATCGGTTACGCCAAGCCCGTGCCGTATAACCCCTATAATCTGCCGGGGAAGTATGATGAGCTTTTGGTCGCGGGCGCGGGGCCCGCAACCAATATTTTTTTGGCGCTCATCTTCGGATTCGCCATACGCTTTATCGGCGGCCCGGAGACGCCGCTCATCGACGCCTTTGCCATGATCGTATACATAAACATGCTGCTCGCGGTTTTCAACCTCATCCCCGTGCCGCCGCTTGACGGCAGCAAAGTGCTTTCGGGTATTTTGCCCGGTGCGTTGGGCCGCGCATACGACGACTTCCGCTATTCCTTCGAGCGGCTCGGGGTCCTTTCGGGCACGCTCCTTATATTGATAATATTCTATCTGCTCGCGCCGTACTTTTATGCGCTTTTGGCCGCGCTCTTTCAGCTTTTGACAGGCACGGCGCTTTAATATAGAGTGTGCAGAACGCCGACAGGGCGTTTTATTTTCGAAATGGCACGCATTTCCCAACTCATCCGCAAGGGCCGCAAAGAACGCCCGAACAAGTCAAAGTCGCCCGCTCTTGGGCGCGGCTTCAACCTGCTCAAGAACCGCCCCGTCTACTACAACTCGCCCTTTAAGCGCGGCGTGTGCACCAAGGTGACGACCGTGACGCCCCGCAAGCCCAACTCGGCCATCCGCAAAATCGCCCGCGTGCGCCTCACCAACGGCCAGGAAATCACCGCCTACATTCCCGGCGAGGGTCATAACCTCCAGGAGCACTCGGTCGTCATGGTCCGCGCCGGCCGCGTGAAGGACATCAACGTGCGCTACCAGGTGGTGCGCGGCAGGCTCGACGCCGCGGGGCTTGAAAAGCGCCGCGTCTCACGCTCGCGCTACGGCGGCAAGAAACCCAAAAACTAATTTTATTTTTATGCGCCGCCCCGTTAAAAATCGCAATATTGCCGGCCCGGACATCAAGTACGGCTCGGTTCGCGTTGAAAAATTCATCAACTCGGTGATGTGGGACGGCAAAAAGTCGACCGCGCGCAAGGTGGTGTATGACGCGCTCGACATCATCAAAGAAAAAACCAAGACGGAGAACCCGGTTGAGCTTTTTGAAACGGCCATCCGCAACGTGGGCCCGCAGATGGAAATCCGCTCCCGCCGCGTGGGAGGCGCCAACTACCAGGTGCCCAGGGAGGTACGCCCCGAACGCAAGCAGGCGCTCGCCTTCCGCTGGATCTTGGCGGCCGCGCGCGGCGCCAAAGGCAAGCCGATGGCGCAAAAACTCGCCCAAGAGCTCATGGCCGCCGCCAACAATGAAGGCTCGGCAATCAAAAAGAAAGAAGACACGCACCGCATGGCCGAGGCCAACAAAGCCTTCGCCCACTTCGCGTGGTAGGAATTAATTTTTTAAGAAAAAAGGCCATCGATGAGGCGGCTTTTTATATGTGGATAAAGGGGAGGCGGCAAATTTTGGAGGCTTCATACTTTAAGGTATGTTTCCAAGCTTTAGCGGTCGCGTAAGCAGGAAGAATTTTTTTCTTGGATTACTCACACTTTGGGTTTCCACCTATGTTCTCGCTTTTTTCATCTCATTTGTGCTGGCTAGATTAAGCGAAACACTTTTCTATGTCTCAGCTGTTGTCCTGGTGGCTGTATGTATATTTTTGTCACTCTCTTTGAACGTACGTCGGGCACATGATTTAGGCTATACAGGTTTTATTATTCTTCTGGGATTGTTGCCGTTTGTGAATCTCATTCTTTTAATTTGTTTCCTCGTTATGAAAGGCGATGAAGGTGACAACCAATATGGCCTCTCCACTGCGAACCAACCATTCCGCGCCGCCTTTTGGCCCAGCACAACTGACGCAATAACACAAACGGCCACGCCTCCGGCCACACGGGCCGACTATCTACCACAATTTCCGGGCGGGCCGAGGACACAGCCGCCAACCGCACCGCCCCCCGCTCCTCCGCCCGCGGCAGTATAAGCCTTCGCCCACTTTGCCTGGTAATTTTGCGCTAGCAAAATTATCCTGAGCGAAGTCGAAGGATTAAATAAAGCAGAAGCGGCGCCATTTGGCGCCGCTTTTAGTTTCGGGACAGAGTTTGTCCGACGATAGAAAGAATCTCCCAGGGGGCCATTACGTCGCTGCGTGGCCAGTGCTGGGCAGCGGTGAGTTTGCGAATTTCAGCGAGAGCTTCCTCAGCCTCTTTTGGGTGATTCGGAAGCGCCTTGCTCACGCAAAACGAGAGGCTCGTGAGGTCGAATTTGTCGGCATAAGGTTTCTTTGCCTTTTCAATCTCCGCCTCAACGTAGGCGTATACTGCGAGTAGTGCTTCCCGCATGTTCATTGGCTTTCTCCTTCTTCTCCGCCCGGCACTCTACCGCAAATAAACAAAAAGGAAAACAGCGCCCGCGGGCGCTGTTTTTTATTTCTCGAACTTGCTAATCGGCTGCTAGGGCAGCGGCGTTGCGAAAAGCTTCGCGGTATTCATCCCACCAGGGTCTTTCCAGGCAGCCAAGAGCTTGAGCCTTCTTTTCGAGGGCTCGGAGAAAATCTCCGTGTCCGTCGCACCCGGCGTTCATCAGAGTGATGGCGACCTGGGTATAGGCATAGAGCTTGCCCGTGTTGTCGATAGTGCTAGTGTCGGGAATCTCGCGGACTTTTTCGGCAAGAATTTTTCCGACGCCGTCTCCAAGGAGCGTCTTTCGCATGGGTCCCTCCAAGGTTCAAGTGCCGAGGGCACTATAGCAGACTCGTTGCTTTTTTCCAGTTTTCGGTTATCCTACACAGCAACGCCTTTGGCGCATTTTATTTTATGGCAGACGGCAGAGACTACCCCCTAGAAAAGGTTCGCAACTTCGGCATCATCGCGCACATCGACGCGGGAAAGACCACCACGTCCGAGCGCGTTTTGTATTACACCGGCTCGCAGCACAAAATCGGCGAGGTGCACGAGGGCGAGACCACGACCGACTGGATGGAGCAGGAGCGCGAGCGCGGAATCACCATCACCGCGGCGGCCATCACCTGCTTCTGGCAAAAAACCGAAGAGCCCGACAAAAAAGACAACAGCAAAAAATACCGCTTCAACATCATCGACACGCCGGGCCACATCGACTTCACCGTTGAGGTGAAGCGCTCGATGCGCGTTTTAGACGGCGCGATTGTGGTGTTTGACGGCGTGGCCGGCGTCGAGCCGCAGAGCGAAACCAACTGGCGCTATGCCGACGAAGCCCAGGTGCCGCGCGTGTGCTTCATCAACAAAATGGACCGCATGGGCGCCTCGTTTGAAAAATCATTTCAAAGCATTCTTGACCGCCTCAACAAGAGCGCGGTGCGCATGCAGCTGCCCATAGGCGCTGAAGAACATTTTGAGGGCGTCATCGACCTGCTCAAAATGAAGGCCTACAAATTTGAGGGCAGCATGGGCGAGCAGGTCGTTGAAATGGACGTGCCCGCCGACATGCTCGAGGAGGCCAAAAAATACCGCGCGGTTTTGGTTGAAAAAATCGTCGAGCACGACGACGCGCTCATGACCTCCTACCTCGACGGCAAAGAGCCGACCCTCGACGAGCTTAAGGTCACGCTGCGCAAGGCGGTCATCGCCAACAAAATCTTCCCGGTCTATACCGGCTCGGCGCTCAAAAACAAAGGCGTTCAGCTGGTGCTCGATGCCGTGGTTGACTACCTGCCCAGCCCGCTTGATATGCCGCCCATAACCGGCATCAACCCCAAAACCGGCGAGCCTATTGAGCGCCACGCGGCAGACGACGAGCCGTTTTCTGCGCTCGCGTTCAAACTGCAGGCCGACCCGTTCGTGGGCCAGCTCACGTTCTTCCGCGTTTACTCCGGCACCATTGAGGCGGGTTCATACCTTTATAACTCAACGACCGGCAGCAAAGAGCGCCTCGGCCGCATCGTGCGCCTGCAGGCCAACGAGCGCGAAGAGGTGAAAAAAGTGTACGCCGGTGAAATCGCCGCCGCGGTGGGTCTTAAAGACACCAAAACGTCTCACACGCTCTGCGATGAAGCCAACCCGATCATTTTGGAGCAGATTAAATTTCCCGAGCCGGTTATTTCTTTGCGCATCGAGCCCAAGACCAAGGCCGACCAGGAAAAAATGGGCATCGCGCTTAAAAAACTTTCCGATGAGGACCCGACCTTCCGCGTCACCAGCGACCAGGAGACCGCCGAGACGCTCATTTCAGGCATGGGCGAGCTTCACCTTGAGATTATCGTCGACCGCATGAAGCGCGAGTTTAACGTTGAGGCAAACGTCGGCAAGCCGCAGGTCGCCTACCGCGAAACCATCCAAAAAGAGAGCGAGGCGGAAGGGAAGTACATCAAACAAACCGGCGGCCGCGGCCAGTACGGCCACGTGCGCCTGCGGCTGAAACCGCTTGAGCCGGTGGTTGAGGGCAAGAAGCAGGCCAAAAACATCACGCGCGAGGAGCATTTTGAATTCATCAACAACATCAAAGGCGGCGTGGTGCCCAACGAATACATCCCCGCGGTTGAAGACGGCGTGCGCGAGGCGATGGAGCGCGGCATTGTGGCGGGCTTTAAGATGGTCGACATCTCCTGCGAACTCTATGACGGCTCCTACCACGACGTGGACTCTTCTGAAATCGCGTTTAAGATTGCCGCTTCGATGGGCTTTCAGGATGCGGCCAAAGCGGCGCGCCCGGTGTTGCTTGAGCCCATCATGCGCGTTGAGGTGGTGACGCCCGAGAAGTTCATGGGTGACGTGACCGGCTCTCTCAACGGCAAGCGCGGCCAGATTGAAGGTATGGAAGAGCGCGGCCTCAACCGCGCCGTGAAGGCCAAGGTGCCGCTGAGCGAAATGTTCGGCTACACCACGCAGCTGCGAAGCATGACCGAGGGCCGCGCGGGCTTCACCATGGAGTTTGACCACTATGAGGTGGTGCCGCCCAATGTCGCGGCGACCATCATCGCGGGCCGCAAATAGGCCCGCCTGCCGGGACGGAAGGGGTTGCGCTTTTTTGGCGCTTTGGTTACTATACCCACAACGCACAAGGGCGGGTTTTTTGTTTGCGCTCCGCGTTTGGCATTACAAGTTAGCAGTTAAGTAACATTACTATGGCAAATTTTGAGAGAGAGAAGCCGCACCTCAACGTAGGCACCATCGGCCACGTTGACCACGGCAAGACGACCCTCACGGCCTCGATTCTCCATGTGCTCGACATGGCGAAGGATAAAGGCTACGGCGCCCGCGTTGAAGGGGTTGAGGGTATCGACAATGCGCCTGAAGAGAAGGCGCGCGGTATCACCATTGCGCTCCACCACTCGGAGTACTGGACGCCTAACCGCCACTACGCGCACATTGATGCGCCGGGCCACGCCGACTACATCAAGAACATGATCACCGGCGCCGCGCAGATGGACGGCGCGGTCTTGGTGGTCGCCGCAACCGACGGCGCGATGCCCCAGACCCGCGAGCACATCCTCCTTGCCAAGCAGGTGGGTGTGCCCAAGATTATCGTCTTCCTCAACAAGGTTGACATGGTCGACGACAAAGAGATGCTCGATCTCGTCGAGGCCGAAGTGAAAGATCTCCTCGCCAAGCAGGGCTACACCGATGCCCCGGTCATACGCGGCTCGGGCCTCAAGGCTCTCGAGAGCAAGAGCCTCGACGATGAATACGCCAAGGCGGTCTTGCAACTTGTCGACACGCTCGACAGCTACATCCCCGAGCCCAAGCGCGAGCTCGACAAACCCTTCCTCATGCCGATTGAAGACATCTTCTCGATTGAAGGCCGCGGCACCGTGGTGACCGGCCGCATCGAGCGCGGTGTCGTGAAGGTGGGCGAGGAAGTTGAGATCGTCGGTCTCGTCCCCACCCAGAAGACCACCATCACCGGCATTGAAATGTTCAACAAGCAGCTTGATCAGGGTCAGGCCGGCGACAACGCGGGCATCCTCCTGCGCGGCACGCGTAAGGAAGACGTGCACCGCGGCCAGGTTTTGGCCAAGACAGGCTCGGTGACTCCGCACACGGAGTTTGAGGCCGAGGTGTATGTCCTCACCAAGGAGGAGGGCGGCCGCCACACGCCGTTCTTCACCGGCTACAAGCCGCAGTTCTACGTCCGCACCACCGATGTGACCGGCGAGGTGACGCTCCCCAGCGGCACCGAAATGGTCATGCCGGGCGACACCATCACCTTCAAGGTGAAGTTGGTTGCTCCGGTGGCGCTTGAAGCGCAGACCCGCTTTGCGGTGCGCGAGGGCGGCAAAACGGTAGGCGCCGGCGTCGTGACGAAAATCATCGCTTAATGTCCAACACTCGGTGTTGGACACGGGACAAGATATACTTTAAAGAGGAAGCCCCGCCGTCAGGCGGGGCTTTTTCGTTGTTCGTTTGCGGGTCACGACCGCCCGTACATATCCTCGAAGCGCCGTATATCGTTTTCGTCGTAGGCGCCCCGCATGATTTCAACCAGGATGCCCCCCTCCGGTCCGCCGCGCAGCCGGTGTTTGGCGCCAGTTGCGATATGAAGCGGTTCGAACGGGCGTAGCTGCACGTCTTTGCCGTCGAGAGTTGCCGTAGCCCCGCCCGCAACCAGGGTCCAATACTCCTCACGAAGAGTGTGGGACTGCAGGCTTGTAGCCTGGTTGGGCAGTACGTGCAGAGTTTTTAGCGCCCAGCCGTCGCCTTGGGCATAGAGGCAGTAGTGCCCCCACGGCCTCGGATACGAGGTGTATTTCTCGAACACTCTCTGAACGAGGCTCGACGAGGATTCGACCTTGCCGCCGCCCACGCCGAACACCAACGTAATCCCGAGCCTGTCGCAAAGCTCCATCTCGGGCGTATTTTCATTGGTACGGTCGCCCCCGTTGGCGAAGATGTCCGGTTTGAGCTTCGCAAGCTCGCGGCACACGCTCCGGTCGGGATCGTCGGGAACATGTTCGGTCAACATCACCGCATCGACCCCGCGCACGCCTTCGAGGATTTCCTTCCGCTCCGTTTCTGGCATGAACGCAAAACGCTTCTTGTGTCGCAGCCAGTTGTCGTTGTTCATGATGACGACCAGTTTGTCGCCCAGTTTTTTTGCCTCAATGAACATCCGCAGATGTCCGGGATGCAGCGGGTCGAACCCGCCGGAAACAGCCACCACAGTCACGAGAGCCTCCTTGATTATAGAACTCCGCAGTTACTATAACACCTTTGCCGCAGTGTTGCGCACGGGACAATTTTGAGGCATACTCAGGAGCGTTCGTTTATTAACTGTAAGCGTAAGCTAACCGGGTATAGGTTATCCTTCGACAAGCTCAGGACAGGTCCCGGGCACTGTCGGGGGAACAACTAGACCCAAACACCATGGCTACCGAATCAAAAGAAAAACCCGCCTCGCCGCAGACGTCGAGTCGAGGCGGGAAGGCGCCGGCCGCGAAGTCCGTAGCGCCGAAAGCGGCGCGCGCTCCCCGGGCGAAAAAGGCCGCTGAAGCGCCCGTGCAGCGCCTGCGCATCAAGGTGCGCGCCTATGAGCACAAGGTGCTCGACGCGAGCGTGAAGCAGATTTTAGACACCGCGCTGCGCTATGACGCCAAGGTCGCCGGGCCCATCCCCTTGCCGACCGAGATTAAAAAGTATACGGTCAACCGCTCGACCTTCATCTATAAAGATGCGCGCGAGCAGTTTGAGATGCGCGTCCACAAGCGCCTCATTGAAATAGTCGACCCCACACCCAAGGTGATTGAGGCGCTCACCAACCTCTCGCTGCCCTCAGGCGTCACCATTGACGTAAAGATGGCCTAAAAATCCCCGAAAGGGGATTTTTCTTGTCCACAGGGGGATATTTTCATGTGGTAGGCTGGTTCAAAGCACATCAACAAGGAGGGGTGAATGGCACGTACAAGCTTGACGAAAGCTCTTGAAGAAAACCGGACTAAGAAACTCCAAACCTATTGGGACCACGGCGGCATACGCGGTCCCGAGCCAGCAGTAAGCCTTCCCTCAGAGAAGGTCATTTTTGATTCAAAACATGGCAAGGTTTTTATCACTCTTCAAGATCTCATCAATGTGGTCAAAGAAATATTACGGGAATAAAAACTTAAGCCCGGCTTTTGCCGGGCACTTTCTTGCATAAAAAAACGACCTGGAGTATATGAGCCTCGACGCTCATATAACCGTCGCTCCGGTCAGAATGCAAACAAGCTTGCATTCCTCCCTACGCTAGGTTATAGTCCTTGGGACGTTAGAAATAGCGTTGCTGAGCGTCCCGCTTCTCATAAGCAATAGGGACCTACCACAACATCATGAAATTCATCCTTGGCACCAAGGGCAAGATGCTCACGGTATTTACCGACGACGGCCGGGCTTTTGCCGCGACCGTCATTAACGCCGCGCCCAACACCGTGACGCAGGTTAAGACCGCTGAAAAAGACGGCTACAGCGCCGTGCAGGTCGGCGCTATTGAAAAGAAGCCCGCCCGCGTGGCCAAGCCGCAGCTCGGGCACGCCAAAGGAAAGGCGCTCGCGGCTTTCCGCGAAATGCGCCCGCGTATGGGCGGCACCGTTGAGGGCGTTGAGGCCGGACAAACCATTGACGTGAGCGCGTTTGCGGTCGGCGACAAAATCACCGTCTCGGCAATTTCAAAAGCGAAGGGCTTCGCGGGCGTCGTGAAGCGCCACGGCTTTCACGGCGGGCCGCGCAGCCACGGCCAAAAGCACTCCGAGCGGTCGCCGGGCTCGATAGGCGGCGGCGGCGGGCGCGCGGGCGGCCGCGTTGCCAAGGGCATGCGCATGGCCGGCCGCATGGGCGGCGAGCGTGTGACCGTGCGCAATCTGGCTGTCTTGCAGGTCCTGCCTGAAACCAACGAGCTCGTGCTCGCGGGCGCGGTGCCGGGTCGCCGGGGGACTTTGGTTGAAGTGCGCGGTCAATAATTTTGAATATGGAAGCCAAACTCTACAACATAAAAGGTCAGGAGGCGGGGAAGGTTACTTTGCCCGAAGCGCTCTTTGGCCTGCCGTGGAATGCCGACTTGGTACACCAGGTCGTGACCTCGATGCAGAGCAATGTGCGCACCAACGTGGCTCACACCAAAGACCGCGGGGAAGTGCGCGGCGGCGGCAAGAAGCCCTGGCAGCAAAAGGGCACCGGCCGCGCACGCCACGGCTCCATCCGCAGCCCCATTTGGAAAGGCGGCGGCGTTACGCACGGGCCGCGCAATGAAAAAGATTTCTCGCGCAAGATAAACCGCCAGGTGCGGCAAAAAGCGCTCCTCGTGGCGCTCTCGCGCAAGCTGCGCGACGGCGAGCTCATTTTTGTTGACTCACTCTCGCTTGAGACGCCCAAAGCCAAAGAGGCGAAGGCAATTATGGTGGGGCTCGGCAAAGCGGGCGTTGTGTTTAAGAACAAAAATGCGGCGCTCATCGCGCTGCCCTCGGCGCACACGCCAACGCAAAAGAGCTTCGGCAACTTCGGCAACGTGGCGATTGAAGACGTGCGCAACCTTAACCCGGTTTCGGTCTTGAGCCACAAATATCTGGTGATTGCCGATCCCAAGAGCGCCATCGAGACCTTGAGCAGGAAAAAGGTGATCGCAAACAAATAACATGAACCAGCATGCCTCAAAAATTTTACTTTCGCCGCGCGTCACCGAGAAAGGTGCGTATATGAGCGAGCGCGGCGCGTACGTCTTTAATGTTTCGACGTTCGCCAACAAGACGCAGATAGCCGCCGCGGTGAAGGAGATTTATAAAGTTTCGCCGCGCAAGGTGACGCTTGCCGCGGTGCCGCGCAAGCGCACGGTCACGCGCGGCCGCACGGGCGCTCAGCGCGCCGGCTCAACCGCGGGCGGCAAGAAAGCCTACGTCTTTCTTAAAGCGGGCGACACTATCGACCTCGCATAACATTAAGAAATTTTATGAAAACCTACAAACCATACACCAAATCGCGCCGCCACCTTTCGACCGTCACCTTTCGCGGGAAGCTCACGGCAAACGAGCCTTATAAGCCGCTCACCACAGGCGGCAAGCGCGATGTGGGCCGCAACAACGCGGGCCGCATCAGCGTGCGCCACAAAGGCGGGGGACACAAACGCCTCCTGCGCGATGTCGACTTTTTTTACGACAAGCAGGTGCCCGCCAAAGTCGAGACGGTTGAATACGATCCGAACCGCTCGGGCTTCATCGGCCTGCTCTTGTACCGCGACGGCTCACGCCGCTATGCCCTCCTGCCCAAGAGCGTGAAGGCGGGCGACACCATCGAGACCGCCGAAAGCGCGCCCGCGACCCCGGGCAACCGCCTCATGCTTAAAAATGTTCCCATCGGCGCGTTCGTCTATAACGTCGAGGTTAAGCCCGGCAACGGCGGCAAGCTCGGCCGCGCCGCCGGAGTGCACATTGAAGTGATCGCGCGCGACGGCGGCTATGTCGACCTCAAAATGCCCTCAAGCGAAGTGCGCAAGGTTTTGGAGACCTGCTGGGCCACCGTGGGCGAAGTCTCAAATGAAGAGCACCATTTGGTGGTGGTCGGCAAAGCGGGCCGCAGCCGCTGGATGGGCATTCGCCCCACGGTGCGCGGCACCGCGATGAACCCGGTTGACCACCCGCACGGCGGCGGTGAAGGCCGCCAGGGCCGCGGTTTGCGCCGCGCCAAGAGCATGTGGGGCAAACCCACCGGCAAGGGCCAAAAGACGCGCCGCCCCAAGAAATACAGCAACTACCTCATCGTCTCGCGGCGCAAAGTCGGCAAACGCGGCCAGCAGCAGTAAAAATAAAAAAGTTAAACCACCGCCAACAGGGCGGTGGTTTTGTTTGTCCGCAGACCCTACTTCTGCAAGCCGTTTTGCCACAAATTGAGAATGCCCGCTAATCTTATAGTGGCTCCCAATCGGCGCCAGAAGGACTGGGTTGGGTCGTTCATGATTTCCTTGCACTTGTCAGCTGCGGCTTTGTACATTTCGTCACGACCCTCGCCGTACAACGGATTCATTTTTCTCCTCCATCAACAACTGCCTGGACTATAACATATCTACAAAAAAGTGAACGCCCCGGAAATTTCCGGGGCGTTTTGATGTCAGGCATAAAGCTCATAATAGTGTGCTTGCTCGTACTCCTCAAGTGCGTTGCGTATGAGCTGATCTTTGCGCCACTCCGTGCTAGAGAATTTCTTCTTCAGGAGGCGCTCAAACCAGTCGCCGCCGGATTTCTTTTCAACGGGGATGACCACCGTGATGTCCTCGGGCTCGTTTCGCCTAAGGGGCACCACATTATCGTCTTGAGGGACAAACCGTGCCGCCAATTCAGGATACTTCCTAATCAAGCTTCCCCAATGAGGCGCCCAAATGTTTGCTCGGTCGGCATAGCGACGCAAGACGCAATACACCGCTGCCTCATGTGATAAGGTTTTGGTGTGCTTTTGTACGCGGTCGAGACGCTGGCGTAGTTCATTTGCCACCACGCGCACCTGGTAGTAGTCGATAGGATAGACGGGGGCGATTCTGAGAGTTGCTGCTACCATTGTGGCCTCCTTGTGAAAGTGAAACTGCCTCTGTCGCGACTATACCATAAAAATGAAGAACGCCCCGGCTTTTGGCCGGGGCGGTTTTGTCAGGTACCGCGAATGATGGTTGGGCGGCCAACGCCTTCATCGGGAACCTCGAACATTTTTTCTGCCGCGTGACCGAGCGCATCGATGTCATGTGGCAGGCCTTTCTCGAAAGCGACATTCACCGCATTGCGATCGTAGTCGCTCTCCTGCCACTCAGGCATGTCCTGCGCGGCGCCCAAAAGAGCGGGTGTGTCGCCGCGCGCGGCGCGTTTTTCCGCAGCTTCGCGGATACGCTGGCCCAGCGGTGCGCCGAGCTGTTTTTCCGTATCGGCTGCAAACCGTTCTTCGACATGCTTTGCCGTTTTCATTGCACCCGGCAGAAGTCTGTCGTTCGTTGCCTGAAGCTCTTCGCTGGTGGGTTCGCCGTGTTTGTCGGGCATCTATGCCTCCCTGGTTCAACTTCCGCGACTATACCACAAAAAGAAGAACGCCCCGGCAAGTTGCCGGGGCGTTTTTGTTTCAGGCGGCTGAGCGATACCGCTCGATGTTTTCTTCAATTGTCCGCACAAATTCAGGTGGGCCCACCACCGCCAACACGTCCTTGAGTGTCCAATGCCGGCCCGGTTGAGAGACGACATGTATGGTGCCTTCGCGCCAACCGATGCCGGCCCAAACCCGGCTCATCGGGTTGACCCGCGGAAGCGGATCCTCCAAATCCCAATGAGCTTTTGCCTTGTCGAGCAGCTCTTGAGTGATTGGGCCGTCGGGCAAAAAGCCGTGTGATATCAGAAACCACGTGCTTTTATGCCAAAGGATGAGACCGTTTTTGAACATCCACTTCCGGCCGCGTTCGGTGCGTCTGAGGGCTATGCCCCAGGCGCATTCTTGCAGGTATGACAAATTGAACCCCCTTCGTTAGTACTCCTGTCGCGACTATACCACAAAAAAAAGAACGCCCCCGGTTTCACCGGGGGCGATCTGCCTACTCATGCTCAAAATCGGCAGGCTCTCTGAAATGATCTATCCGAGGCAGGCCGATTCGATTTGCGATAGCTGCTTCTTCAGGGGCGAAGGGTTCCCGTTCGACTGTCAGATAATCAGCGCCGTCGTCGGTTGTGCCGACCACCCACTTCGGGACGAGCGCCGGGTGTTCCTGCGGCGGCTCGGGTGGGATGGTTCCATGTTCCTGCCAATACACCAGTGCCTTCTTGTCGATGACGCCGCCGTGTTTTTTGAGAAAGCCGGGCAGCGTCGAGTAAAACTCCGCGTGGCTCGCCGCTTGAATGTGACCTTCTCGTCGTGATGTGCCGGTGGTGTACCAAAACCAATATGTGCGCATGAGCGCCTCCTTGCGGTGCTTCTTCCGCCTCCTACCCTAACTTTTAAGCAAAACTTGCGCAAGGGCGGGCTTTCCTGTAGAGTGTCTGCAATCCCGTGCTGCAAGGCCTAGGCGCTCGCTGCCCAGGCGGGCAGGGGAATTTCTATTGGATTTTAAAGTATGGCACGATCGCTTAAAAAAGGTCCGTATGTTGACGAAAAGCTCCTCAAGAAAATTGAGGGCAAGAAGCCTATGGCAACAGAGGTCATTAAGACCTGGGCGCGCCGCAGCCAAATCGCCCCTGAAATGGTCGGCTTTAAATTCGCCGTCCACAACGGCAAAACACACATTGAGGTCTTGGTGAGCGAGGACATGGTCGGGCACCGCCTGGGCGAGTTTTCTCCCACCAAAAAGTTCACCCGCCACGGCGGCAAGATGCAGAAGGAGATGGAGGCAAAGGCCAAAGAGGCTGAAATCGCCGCCGCACAGGCCGCCAAGGCGGCGGCCGACGCTTCGACCAGCAAGGGCGCTGCCGCTAAATAACATATGGCTGACGCAACCGCAAAACTGAAGAATTACCGCCAGGCGCCCCGCAAAGTGCGCCTCGTGGCCGACCTCTTGCGCGGCAAATCGGCCTCACGCGCGCTTACTATTCTAGCCACCTTGCCCAAGCGCGCGTCTGAGCCTCTGGAGAAACTCATCCGCTCGGCGGTCGCCAACGCGGGCGCCCCGGCCGAAGAGCTCTATATTTCAACCATCGAAGTCAATGGCGGCGTGGTATTCAAGCGCTTCATGCCGCGGGCACGCGGCCGCGCCAGCCAGATACTCAAGCGCACGAGCCACATCACGCTCGGGTTGAGCAAAAAGGTCTCCAAGAAGGCGGCCGCACAAAATTAATATGTCTAAAGTAGTCCATCCATTTGCACACCGTCTCGGAGTCCTGCGCGACTGGCGTCACCGCTGGTTCGCCGAGGGCGACACCTACAAGGCCAACCTCAAGGCCGACATTTTGCTGCGCGAATATCTGCTTAAAGAGCTGCGCGGCATGTATGTCGGCGGGCTTGAATTTGAGCGCAACGCCAAAACGCTGCGCGTAGTCGTTAAAACCTCGCGCCCCGGCCTCATCATCGGCCGCTCGGGCGAGGGCTCAACCAAGCTGAAGCAAAAAATCGTTTCATTTCTCCAGGACAAAAAGCTCGCGGTGCCCGAGATAAAGCTCGACATTGAAGAGATCCGCAGCCCCGAGAGCAACGCCGCCATCGTCGCCTATATGGTCGCCGAGAGTCTTGAGAAGCGCCTGCCGTTTCGCCGCGTGCTCAAGCAGACCATTGAGAAGGTGATGGCCAACCGCGACGTTAAAGGCGCGCGCATCGGCATTTCAGGCATGCTCGGCTCCGGCTCAATGTCGCGCACCGAGTTTCTTAAAAAGGGGCAGATTCCGTTGCAGACGCTGCGCGCGGACGTCGACTTCGCCAAAGAGCGCGCCAACTTGCCTTTGGGCGTCATCGGCATCAAGGTGTGGATCTATAAGGGCGAGGTGTTCAATAAATAATTTATATGTTGCTTCCCAAAAAAGTTAAATACCGCAAGTGGCACACCATGCGCCGCAACGCCAAGAAAGGGAAGGTGGAGACCCGCGGCATTACCGTTGCCTTCGGCTCCCACGGGCTTAAGGCCACGACGCACGCGCGCGTGCGCAGCAACCAGATTGAGAGCGCGCGCAAGGTGGTCGTCCGCAGCCTCGGCAAAACCGGCAAGATGTGGTTGCGCATCTTCCCCGACAAGCCCTTCACCCAAAAGCCGCCTGAAGTAAAGCTCGGCAAAGGCAAGGGCGACCCGCAGGGCTACGAGGTCGAGGTGTGGCCCGGCCGCGTCATTTTTGAGGTGGACGGCGTTGAGGACAAGCTCGCGGTTGAGACGCTCACCAAGGCCGCCAAGAAACTGCCGCTTAAGGCCAAGGTCGTTACCCGTGCGCACTAAACATCGAGTATGGCAAAGAAAGAAAAATATCACGGCGCCGATACGGAGCAACTCACGAAGGTGGTTGGCGAAAAGCGCGAAGCGCTGCGCGCCTTGCGTTTTAACGTGGCGGGGAGTAAAAACAAGAACGTTAAAGCCGCGAGGGAGCTGCGCCGCGAGATAGCCCGCGCGCTGACGGCTTTGAACGGAACCCTTCGACAAGCTCAGGGTAAAAATTAGGAAATTTTTATGGAAACCAAAACACCGCACAAAAAGACGCTCCGGGGCAAGGTCATCTCAAGCAAGATGACGGACACCGCCGTGGTCGCGGTTAACCGCTACGTGAAGCATCCGAAGTATAAGAAGTACTACAAAATCACCAAGAAGTACCACGCCCACAATCCGGGCAACCAGGCCAAAGAGGGCGACACGGTCGTCATCCGCTCCTGCCGCCCGCTCTCAAAAACCAAATCGTTCGAGATAGTCCAAGAAAAATAAAGAAGCACTAATATGATTCAAGACCGCTCACTCGTTGTCATTGCAGATAATACCGGCGCCAAAATCGGCCGCATTTTCAAGGTGCCCGGTTCGTCAAAAAAGCGCTACGCGCGCATCGGCGAGGTGGTGGTCCTCTCGGTCCAGAGCGCCGAGCCGCGCAAGCAGATTAAAAAGAAAGACGTGCTCAAGGCCGTGGTGGTGCGCCAGCGCGCGCCCTTCCGCCGCAAGGATGGCTCATACCTGCGCTTTGACGAGAACGCGGTCGTGGTGATTGAGGGCACCGGCAAAAACGCCAAAGAGCCGCGCGGCGGCCGCATCTTCGGCCCCATCCCGCGCGAGCTTCAAGAGCTCGGCTATCAGACCATCATTTCCCGCGCGCCCGAGGTCGTCTAACCATTGTATGAATACGCTGCATATCAAAAAAGGGGATACGGTGGTCGTGCGCTCCGGCGTCGACCGCGGCAAGAGCGGTAAGGTGACGAAAGTTCTGCCGAAGCTCGGGCTCGTGGTTGTTGAGGGCGTGGGCATGCGCAAGAAGCACCAAAAGCCGCGCCGCGAAGATCAGCAGGGTCAGATTATCGACAAGCAGTTTCCCATTGCGGCGAGTAAGGTCGCTCTCAAAAAATAATTATGGCACTCATTCAAGAACAGCAGAAAAGCGCGTTTAAAGACCTCAAAGGCAAATTTGGGTGGGTGAGCGTCATGCAAACCCCCAAGATTGAGAAGATTGTCGTTTCAGTGGGCGTAGGCAAAATGGCAAAAGAGAAAGGCAAGTTTGAACTCGTCGCGGACCGTCTCGCCAAAATCACGGGCCAAAAGCCGGTCGTGCGCGGCGCCAAAAAGAGCATCGCCACCTACAAAACGCGCGTCGGCGACACCGTGGGCTACCAGGTCACCCTGCGCGGCAAGCGCGCCGAGGACTTTCTTAACCGGCTCGTCAACATCGCACTCCCGCGCACCAAAGACTTTAAAGGTCTTTCAACGGCGGGCATCGACGCGATGGGCAACTATACGCTCGGCATCAAAGAGCACTCGGTCTTTCCCGAAACCTCAGACGAAGATATTAAAGACGTCTTTGGCATGGCGGTGACGATCGTCACGACCGCCAAGACGGCAGCGCAGGCAAAAGAATATCTGGCCCACCTCGGCCTGCCGTTTAAGAAATAAAAAAGAAGAACCCGCCGGCGATGCGCCGGCGGGGTTTGTTTTTCAGGCCACTTCCTGATATTTGTTCCAGATCTTGATGTCGGAGCGGCCATTGCCGATCTCGATGAATTTCACCGCGAGAGAGACACGGTTTTGTTCATTGAGAGCCAGCCAGTATTCTTCCGCAACCGACTCAGAGTCGCCTTGCAGTGGCATCAGCAAAGGTTCGCCGCGGAACGGCGGCAACGGATTTCCATCGCCAGAGTACGTTGTCACACAGAAGCCGAATCCAGCACGCAATCCGCGGTACAGATATGCCGCCGAATCACAGCTGCTGTTGAAGAGGGACCTTCGCAGGATAGAAATCTGGATGAAGGGACCAAACTTATGCAGTCTACTTGTCGCAGTAATGCGCTGAGTGAAGTTTGGCTCATCCGGTTCGTATTCCCTGTCACTGAGCGCTTCTTGGAGATAAAACGGCACCTTGTAGCCTTCAAGCACCGTGTCGGTCTGGTCGCCATTGCTGACGACATAATGTGAACCCTGCTCCAGCATCGCGTTATAGATGATGAGCGAGGGGTCTTTCACTTTTGCGGGGTCAGCAGGCGCCGTATAGAGCCGGCCGGTGCCGTCGTCTTTTTTGAATACACGGTTGCGGCTGTTCTCGCTACGGCCCATAATCCAATAGACCTGGACAAGGTGTTGGCCGGTCTCGCTGAGACCCGCCACGATACCACGGCCGGGATAAGGATTATCGCGAAGCCAGCCGAAATTTTCATCAGCAAGTTTGTCGGGCGACGTCATTGGTCACTCCTTTAGATTGAACGTCCGCCCCCAGCCTAGTTGGCTTCGGTGAATTCGTCAAGAAAATATCCCGCCGGTGATGAGCCGGCGGGGTTTTTGTATTGAAGCACCGTTGTCAGCCAAGGTGATGGTTGTTGTGATGAATATCCCTGGCTCGCTTGAGCAACTCACGCGTTGTTGGCGGTGATTCTCCGCGCGCCTCGATCTCCGCTTTGAGCTGCCGGGCGATCTGCTTTATCGCCAGATACTCAACAGTGGGCTTGTGATAGGGGAAGGGCTTAACTTCCTCGGGTTTATCCACGCACTCAACTCCCTGGTTGTTGCACCTACTTTCTATACGATTTTAACCCAAAAAAGGTTGCACGTCAATGATATTTGCATAAAATCAACCCTTCGTGTATATTGCCCTCAGCCCGTTTGGGCTCCTTTTTTCTGTTAGGTGCCGCTTAGTCATTTTGGCGAGGCAGACCGGCAGAATCATCCTCCGACCGGCGGGCAACCGGCCAGATCGGAGCAAAAGGCGAATATTCAATGGCAAAGAAATCTACAGTCGCGCGCTCAAACCGCCCGCCGAAATTCAAGTCGCGGGTTGTTCGCCGTTGCTTCCGCTGCGGGCGCAAGCGCGCCTTCATGCGCGACTTCGGCCTGTGCCGCGCCTGCTTCCGCGAAGCCGCCAACGAGGGCCTCATCCCGGGCGTTAAAAAATCGTCATGGTAACCGACCCCATTTCAGATTTGCTCGTGCGCATCAAGAACGCCTCCCTGGTTGGGAAGGAGCGCATTTCGCTGCCGTACTCACAAATTAAATTCGCCATCGCGCAGATTTTGGCGCGCGAGGGCTACGTTGCCGAAGTTGAAAAGAACAAAAAAACCGGCGAGCTCTCCATTGCGCTGAGCTACCAGGCCGGCCGCCCGGCGCTCAATGGCGTCAAGCGCATCAGCAAACCCTCCCGCCGCATGTACCTGGGCGTGCGTGATGTGCACCCGGTGAAGCGCGGCAAAGGTCTGCTCGTGCTCTCGACCCCGGCAGGCATTTTGACGGGCCAAGAGGCGCAGAAGGCGCGCGTCGGCGGCGAGGCCCTGTTTGAAATTTGGTAATCATATGTCACGCCTCGCTAAACAACCCATAAAACTTCCTCCTTCAACCGAATTAACGGTTGCGGGCGGCGAGTTGCGCGTCAAAGGCCCCAAGGGCACGCTCACCCGCCGCGCGCACCGTTTAATAAATATCGAAAGCGGCAAAGAGGGCGTGCAGGTCTCAACCGCGTCGCAGTCTCTTGAGGCGCGCGCGGCGCTGGGCACCTATGCGAGCCATGTGCGCAACATGCTTGAGGGCGTCACCAAGGGCTTCACTAAGCGCCTCCTCATCGAGGGCGTGGGCTACAAGTGGGAGGTTAAAGGCAAGGATCTCCAGTTGGCGCTGGGCTTTTCCCACCCGGTGAAGGTCGCCATTCCCGAAGGGCTCACGGTGACGGTCGACAAAGGCGTGCTCGTTGTCTCGGGCAATGATGTCGAGCAGGTCGGCCAGTTCGCCGCCAATATCCGCGCACTCAAGAAACCCGAACCTTACAAAGGCAAAGGTATCCGCTACGAGGGTGAAGTTATCCGCCGCAAGCAGGGCAAGAAAGCCGCATAAAGAATAAAAGACGAATTATATGGACAACCGTGAACGCCGTCACAACCGCATACGCGCAAAAGTAAAAGGCACCAAGGAGCGCCCGCGCCTGTGCGTTTATAAATCAAACCGCTATCTTGAGGCCCAGCTCATCGACGACGAGGCCGGCCGCACGCTCGTGGCGGGCAAGATGGACGACGCCCAGAAGCTCGGTAAAGAAATCGCGCAGCGCGCCAAGGCCGCCGGCATTTCTGCGGTGGTGTTTGACCGCGGCGGCTTCCGCTACACGGGACAGATTGCAGTCCTTGCGGATGCGGCGCGCGCGGGCGGACTCAAGTTTTAATAAAAATTATATGGCTGAAGAACAAACACACGTTATAGAGACGGCAATCGAGGCTCCCCTGGCCGGGCAGGCGGTTGAGGCGGGAGCGGTTCCTGCCGCTCCCGCCGAAGGCGTCAAGAGCGACGCTCCCCGCCGCGGTGAGCGCGGCGGGCGCCGGGGACCCCGGCAGCCGCGCGGCGGCCGCGGCCGTCCGGAGCGCAAGAGCGAGTTCGATACCCGCATGATAAACGTGCGCCGCGTAGCGCGCGTCATGGCGGGCGGCCGCCGCTTTTCTTTTTCGGTGGCGCTTATCATCGGCAATAAAAAGGGCAAGGTCGGCGTGGGCCTCGGCAAGGCGGGCGACACGACGCTCGCGATAGACAAAGCGACCCGCAACGCCAAGAAAAATCTCATCACCGTTGCGCTCACTAAAGACAATTCAATAGCGCACGAGACCTCGGCAAAATACTGTGCCTCGCGCGTCTCGCTCATGCCGGTCAAGGGCCGCGGGCTGGTAGCGGGCTCTTCGGTGCGCCCGGTGCTCGAACTTGCGGGCATTACCAACACGGTTGCCAAAATCCACTCGGGCTCGAAGAACGGCCTCAACAACGCCCGTGCGGCTATTGAGGCGCTCAAGTCATTGAAATCCTAATCCTTCGACTTCGCTCAGGATAATTTAAGAAAATTATGCAACTCCACGAACTCAAACGCAAAACTCCGCACCAGGGCAGCAAGCGCATCGGCCGCGGGCGCGCCTCGGGCAAGGGCAAAACCTCCGGACGCGGTACCAAGGGGCAGAAGGCGCGTGCCGGCCACAAGATCTGGCCGAACGTCCGCGAGCAGCTCAAGAAGCTCCCCAAGCTGCGCGGTTACAGCTTCGCGAGCATCCAGCGGAAGCCTTTGGTGGTAAATGTCGGCACGCTCGAGCAGTTTTTTGCCGCGGGCGATGCCGTTAACCCCAAGGCGCTTCTTGAGCGCCGTGTCGTGCGCGCACCGCGCGCGAAGTCCGGCGGCGCCGTCGAGATAAAAATCCTCGGCGACGGGGCGCTCACCAAAAAGCTCGCCGTTTCAGGCTGCAAGGTTTCGACCGCCGCCAAGGAAAAGATAGAAAAGGCCGGCGGGACGGTCGCTCAGTAACACCATGAATTCGTTCACCCAGAAAATCGCGCTCGTACTTTCGGACGCAGCGTTGCGCAACCGCCTGCTCTTCGTCATGGGGGCGTTGGCGGTCTTCCGCATTTTGGCGGCAATACCCATCCCCGGCATCAATCCGGCGCAGCTGCAGAATTTTCTCAATAACAACCAGCTTTTCGGCCTGCTTAACCTTTTCTCCGGCGGCGGACTCTCGAGCCTTTCGCTCGTGATGCTGGGCGTGGGTCCCTACATAACCGCGAGCATCATTATGCAGCTTTTGACGCTCATGGTGCCGTCGCTCAAGGCGCTCTACACTGAAGAGGGCGAGCTCGGCCGGCAGAAGTTCAGCCAATACTCCCGCTGGCTGACGCTCCCCATCGCGGTAATTCAGGGACTCTCGTTCATACTCATCCTCGAACGCCAGACGGTGCTGCCCGCGCTCTCGCTCTTTCAATTGAGCGTCAACGTGCTCATGATAACCGCGGGCTCCGTCCTGCTCATGTGGATAGGCGAGCTCATTTCTGAATACGGCCTCGGCAACGGCGTTTCGGTCATCATCTTTGCGGGTATTGTCGCGCGCCTGCCGCGCAGCTTTTCGCAACTCCTCTTTGCGTTCGATTCGACGCAGATACCGACCTATCTCGCGTTCATCGTGGCGGCGGTTGTTATCATCGCCGCGGTGGTCGTGATATCGGAGGCGGAGCGCCCCGTGCCGGTCACGTATGCCAAGCGCGTGCGCGGGATGAAGTTCTTCGGCGGCGCCTCCACGTATCTGCCGCTGCGTCTCAACCAAGCGGGCGTTATACCGATCATCTTCGCCATTTCGCTTATTATTTTGCCGCAGATGTTCGCCACCTTCTTCCAGGCGTCAAGTCACGCGTGGCTTGTGGCCGTTTCGCAGTTCATTCTCTCGTGGCTCCAAAACCTCACGTTCTACGGCATCGCCTACTTCATCCTCGTCTTTCTCTTTACCTACTTCTACACGGCGGTGACCTTTGACCCGCATCAAATTGCCGAGAACCTCCAGAAGAACGGGGCCTTCATCCCGGGTGTGCGCCCCGGCGTTTCCACGTCTGAATATTTGGCAAAAGTGATCACCCGCATAACGTTCGTCGGCGCGCTCTTCTTGGGCGTCATCGCGGTCCTGCCTATCATCATGCAGAGCCTCACGGGCATACAATCGCTCACCTTGGGCGGTACCGCGCTTCTCATCGTGGTGCAGGTTATTTTGGACCTCGCGCGCCGGGTTGACGCGCAAATCTCCATCCGCGAGTACTAACAAAAACCCCCGCCTCGCGCGGGGGTTCTTCTTTTGTTATTGTTAGTGATGTGAATGAAATCAGGACATTCTTAATGATGGGGCGGCCCGGGGCGGGAAAGGGCACCCAGGCCAAGCTCCTGGCCGAAAAAATCGGCGGCCAGGTCATAGATTCGGGCTCGCGCTGCCGCGAGTTTGCCGCGCAGGGCACCTTCTTCGGCCGCAAGACCAAAGCGGTTATTGAAAGCGGGGATCTCATGCCCGAATGGTTTTCTATATATCTGTTTGAAGATGCGCTCATCCGCCTTGAGCCCGCGCAGGCCGTGGTGTTTGAAGGCGCGGGCCGCAAGCCTCTGGAGGCGCAGGAGTTTGACCGCGCGGCCGCGTGGCTCGAGCGCTCATACCGGGTCGTCTACCTCAACGCGCCTGAAGATATCTTGCGCGCGCGTCTGCTCGAGCGGGCCAAGATCGCCGGGCGCGCGGACGACGCGGCGCACATCATAGACAACCGCTTCGCGCGCTTTAAAGAGGACACCGAACGCTCGCTTGAATTCTTCCGCGCGCGGGGCGTGTTGGTTGAAGTAAACGCCGACCAGCCCATCGAGGCGGTGCACGCCGCCGTCCTCCAGGCGCTCAATTTCGCATGATAGTCACGACACCAGAAGAACTGGCCAATCTCAGGAAGGCTGGAAAGATTCTTGCGGGCGTGCTCAAGGAGCTTGAGGCGCAGGTGGCGCCGGGTGTTTCGACCGCCACGCTCGACCTTTCGGCGGAGCATCTCATCCGCGCGCGCGGCGCCGTGCCGGCGTTTTTGGGTTATAAGCCCGACGGCGCGCCGTATCCGTATCCCGCGACACTGTGCGTTTCGATAGACAACGAGGTAGTACACGGCATACCGCGCGAAACCCGCGTGCTTAAAGAAGGCGAACTCGTCATGCTCGACCTCGGACTTTCATACAACGGCTTCTTTTCAGACATGGCGGTCACGGTGCCGGTGGGCCGCGCGGATGCAAAAGGCCAGAAGCTCATTAATGCGGCGCGCGAGGCGCTCTCTGTCGCCGTTGAGGCCGCTACGCCGGGCACACACATGGGCGACATCGGCGAAGTCATCGAGCGTACGGCAAAAAAATACGGCCTCGGCGTCGTCGATGAGCTCGGCGGCCACGGTCTGGGACGGGTGCCTCACGAGCCTCCCTATGTAGCCAATGTCGGCCGCGCAGGCGAAGGGGAAGTTCTTGTCGAGGGCATGGTGCTGGCCATCGAGCCCATTTTTACCGAGGGGAAGGGGGACGTCGTGCTCGCGGAGGACGGTTGGACGTACGTCACCGCCGATCACTCCCGCAGCGCGGAGTTTGAGCACACGGTGCTTATCGCCAAAAATGGCGCCGAAATTTTGACCCTTCAGTAAGAAGCCGAGCTTGCAGTTGAGCCATATATGCGGTAGAGTGCGGCCATGCAACTCCCGAAGGAAGAAAAGACGTTCGTGCTCATCAAGCCCGACGGCGTACGCAAAGGGCTCATCGGCGAAATCATCCGCCGCATGGAGCAGCGCGATCTCAAAATCGTGGCTCTTGAGATGTTCCAACCGTCGCGCGCGCAGATGGACAAGCACTATCCCAATGACGACAAGTGGTTGCGCCGCATAGGGGAGCGTACGCAGGCGACCTACACCAAATACGACCATGATATCAAGCGTGATTTCAGCACCGCCGATCCGTTGCGCGTCGGCAAGACCGTGCGCCGCTGGCTCGTCGACTACATGTCCTCGGCGCCTTTGGTGAAGATGGTGGTGCAGGGCGTGCACGCGGTGGATATGGTGCGCAAAATAGTGGGAGACACCATGCCGTATCTCGCCGAGATGGGCACCATACGCGGCGACTATTCAGCAGATTCTGCGATAAGCGCCAACATAGAGCATCGCGCCATATACAATCTTATTCATGCTTCAGAAACTCCGGCCGAAGCCAAGCATGAAATTCAGCACTGGTTCGGCAAGAATGCGGTCTTCAAGTATAAGCGTTTCGGCATAGATGAATAAGTTCGCTTGCGTTTTTTACAGGAGTGCTATACTTAAGACAGGATTTCGGAAGCAAAGTCCTTAATCATTGAATCGGGAGCTCGGGGTTGAGGTGCACCTTGGTGCCCCTCACAGGGCACCCACCTGGTGAAAACCAGGACGAGCTTCCGGGGTCCTGCAAAATTCTCCACCGAACGGTGGAGAATTTTGCTTTTTGCGGGCTTCTCGTATTATTTTTTGCTTTATAATACGTTGGTGCAATCGACCATTTATTTTTACGGCGGGGCGGGCACCGTCACCGGCTCCAACTTTTTGCTCGACGGCGGCAGCGCCAAATTTCTCGTTGATTGCGGACTCCTGCAAAGCGAACATACGTGTGAAGACAGCAATTGGAATCCGTTCCCCTTCGATCCGAAAGAAATAACCGCGCTCATCATAACGCACGCGCACATCGACCACGTCGGCCGCGTGCCGCTTTTAATAAAGCGCGGTTACACCGGGCCTATCATCTCGACCGAGGCGACCAAAGCCATCGCCGGACCGCTTTTGCTCGATAGCATGGAAATACTGGAAGCCGAGGCGCGCCGCTGCGGGGCCGAAGTGCTCTATACCAAAGAGGATATCGCCCGGGCCATGGAGTACTGGGACACCCTGCCTCTGCACGAGCCCAAGGCGCTTTCGGGCGGCGTGACGCTCGAGTTTCTTGATTCGGGCCATATTTTGGGCTCCGCAATGGCGAAGTTCACCCGCGGCGGCGCCTCGGTGGTCTTCACGGGGGATTTGGGCGGAGGAGGCAGCCCGCTGCTGCCGCCGTGCGAAGTGCCGACGGGTACGCAGTATCTCGTTATGGAAAGCGTCTACGGCGACCGCGTACGCTCCGCGCAACAGCAGCGCCGCGATGCGCTTGAGGATATTATCGAGAACAACGCGGCGCACAAGGGCACGCTCCTCATCCCGGCATTTTCCACCGAGCGTACGCAGGATCTCTTGTTCGAGATACGGGAGCTTATGGTGGGGAAGCGGGTGCCGTCCATGCCGGTGTTCATCGATTCGCCTTTGGCGGAAAAGATAACCGAATCGTTCCTGCGGTACCCCCAATATTTTTCGCCTGCGGTGCGAGGGCGTGTCGAGACGGGGGAAAATATCTTCGCGTTCTCCGAGGCGAAATTCGCCGCTACGCTCGATGAATCGCGCGCGGCCGATGCGGCGCCCGCACCCAAAATCATCATCGCCGGCTCGGGCATGAGCCAGGGCGGCCGCATCCGCGAGCATGAAAGCCACGTACTGCCGGATGAAAAGTCGACGCTCCTCATCGTCGGTTATCAGGCGGCAGGCAGCCTCGGGCGCAAGCTGGTTGAAGGTGCCAAGAAGGTGCGGGTCGGTCAGCATGAAGTGTCCGTGCGCTGCAAGGTCGAGGCCATTTATGCTTATTCGGCGCACATGGACGGCGAGCAACTCGTCGATTTCGTCAACAAGTTTCACGATTCGCTCAAGCAGGTTTTCGTCGTGATGGGCGAGCCGGTCGCCTCAGCGACACTCACGCAGCGTCTGCGCGATTATCTCGGCGTGAATGCGCGCGCGCCGGCGGCGGGGGAGAAAGCGGTGATAGACTTTTGATATGGCGGATCTTTCAAACATCCATCTCCATTTGAAATTGGGCATCTCGGGCGCGGCCGAGACGGGCCACTGCGGCCCCAACGCGTATGAAAAAGGCATCGCGCTGGGGGCTGAAATCGCCAAGCACGGCGCTATCACGGTTACCGGCGCCACCACCGGTTTTCCGCTGTGGGCGGCCATGGGGGCCAAGCAGGCGGGCGGCTTCGTGCTCGGATTTTCACCCGCCGCGAGCGAAAAGGAACACATCGAAACGTATAATCTTCCGGTTGAGTATCACGACATTATCGTTTACACCGGGTTCGGCTATCCGGGCCGCGACCTCATCTTCACCCGCTCAACCGACGGCGTCTTCTTCGGCTGCGGGCGCATCGGCACCATACACGAGTTCACCATTTCATTCGAGGACCGCAAGCCCATCGGTATCCTTGAGGCGCAGTGGCAGACCGACGAGGTCATCAAAAGCATCCTCGAGAACGCGCACCGCCCCAATGACCGCATTGTCTTTGACGAGAGTCCCAAGAATTTGGTCGAGAAAATAATCGCGCTGGTAGAGAAAGACCAGATAAACCGGGCAGCCTTTCATTTCGGCCTCACCGACGAAGCATAAAAACTCCCGCGAGAGGCGGGAGTTTTAAGAAACTTGTTTGACGACCCGGGCAAAGGTCTCGGGAGATTTTGCCGCCAGCTCGGCGAGCATCTTGCGGTTGACCTTGACGCCTCTTTTGTTCATTGCTCCGATAAACTTGCTGTATGAAAGTTCGCCGCTGACTCCTTCAAGCCCCGCATTGATGCGGACATTCCAAAGCTTGCGGAAATCGTTCTTCTTATCGCGGCGGTGGGCGAAGGCATGTTTGCCGGCGTGAAATATCGCCTCCTTCGCCATGCGCTCTTTCTTTGAGCGGCCGAAGCGGTAACCCTTGACCATCTTAAGGACATTGCGCCGGCGCTTCAAACTTATTTTGCCTCCCTTTACGCGTGCCATAACAGTTATTTAGATGCGGTAGTAATGTAGCGCTGCATCACTTTGGCGGGAAGATGCAGGTTCTGCGTGCGGCGTCCGGCCATCTGCTTGTGGCGCGATTCCTTGGCGTTGAAATGATTCTGCCCCGGCTTGCGCGCGACGAGCTTCCCGCGGCGCGTTATCTTGAGGCGTTTAGTGAATGATTTGTTGGTTTTCATGATTTTCCGGTTCTCTCGATTACCGTTGCAAGACCTTTGGGGCTTTTGGCGATGGGCTCGGCAAGCTTGAATTCGTGCGGAATCAGCTTCAAAAATCGCTCGAGACGCTCTTTGAGGAACGCGAACTCCATGTACTTGTAGCGGCCCCAGAGGAAGAGGTCAACCTTGACCCGGTGCCCCTCCGCAAGCCACTGCGCCGCTTTTTTGGCCTTCAGCTGCATGTCGTGCTCGCCCGTTCCTATCTTGACCTGGACGCTCTTCGTCTCGGTCGTGTGCGATTTCGCCTTTATTTCACGGCGTTTTTTCTGCTGTTCGTAGGTAAACTTACCATACTCCATGATTTTTGCAACCGGTGGCTGCGCATTGGGGCTTATCTCGATGAGATCGAGCCCCGCTTCCTGCGCTTTCGCCAGTGCCTCCGAAAGCGACAAGACCCCGAAGTTCTCCCCTTCGGGGCCTATGACGCGAACCTGGGCCGCGCGTATCTGGTGGTTTACTCGGGTGTTATCCAAAGCGTTAGATGCTCCCTAGCATACCACACGGCGGCGGCGGACGACAATTTTAGTGCTTGATACCGGAATCAATGTCGGCATAGGTCTTGTCTACATCGCTGCAGGCTTTGGTGTAGCGGTCGTCGTGCGTGTAGTCCTTTCCGTGGTGTGAGTCGTCGTCGCGGTCGTCATTACGGTCGTTGTCGTACTTATGCAGGTCGCGGCAGTCGGAATAGAGCCTGGCGAACGTGTTCTTGTCGTAGATGAGCTTGTGATTGTACGCGTCGAGGATGTCGTCCTCGCAGTTTCCAATGGAAGGCCCGATGCGGAAATTAACCGTGGCGGAAGCCGTATTCCCGTAGGCGTCGGTAGCGACGACGGTCGTTGAAGCGTTGCCGAGGCCGGCCTTCGAGAGCGGCAGCGGCTTGGCCGGATCGACAGGTTTGCCGTTGAAATAGTAGAGCACGTGGGCGATTGCCGACTGGTCGGCAATGGTCGCCGTGAGATAAACCGTGTCGGAGCGTGCGTAGAGCTTGCCTGCAACGGGGCTGGTGATGGTGATTGAAGGCGGCGTCGTGTCGGGCGCGGGCGGTGCCACGATAGTGAAGGTCACGGCGCTTGTCGTCGCGTTGCCGTACTGGTCGGTCGCCGAGACAGCAAAGATTGCCGTGCCGGTGGGCACAGTCGAGAGCGGCAGCGGCTGGCCCGGCGTCACGGGAATGTTGTCGAGCGTATAGGTGGTGGTCGCCACGCCCGAGGAGTCGGTAACCGTCACTGCGGACACAACCGTATCGGAGCTCAGGTAGCTGTTGCCGGCGACCGGATTCGTGATGACAATGGCCGGCGGCGTCACATCAGGCGAAATAATGTTAAAGGTGACGGTCGAGGAGGAAACGTTGCCGTACTGGTCGGTCGCTGAAACGGAGACAGTCGCGGGGCCCAACGGTGCGCTCAAGAGCGGCAAAGGCTGCGACGGGTCTATACTCGCGCCGTTGAAGGTGTAGTTGATTGCGGTGATGGGCGCCGTGTCGGTGACGGTCGCCGTGAGGTAGACGGTGGCGGTGTCGATGAAAGTCGCTCCCGCGGCCGGACCGGTGATGGTGATTGAAGGCGGCGTCAGATCAGGCGGCCCGACGGTGAAGGTGCTCGTGGCATAACCCGTCTGACCGTAATCGTCGGTTGCGGAGACGACGAGCGTGGCGGTGCCTTGCGGCACCGAGGCGAGCGGCAGAGGCTGACCCGGATCTATCAGATTGCCGTTGAGCGTATAGGTGGTCGTGGCGATGGGGTTGCTGCTTGAAGCGCCCGCTTCGGCGAAAATGGTGTCGTTCTGCAGATAAGTGCTGCCGCCGGCCGGCGTCGTGATGGTGACGACCGGTGCTTGCCCGCTCACCACCAGGAAAGTGCTCGTGGCGTAGATGGTGTTGCCTCCGGCATCGGTGGCCGCAATAACGAGCGTTGAGGTCCCCGTGGGCAGGGACGGAAACGGCTGGCTCGGATCGACGGCAACGCCGTTGAGTTCGTAGACGACCGTCGGGTATGAGGCAAGATTTTGAATAACCGCCTGCGGCACGATGGTGTCGGTCGAGAAGTAGGTCGAGCCGGAAAGGGGCACATTGATGGCGATGGGCGGCGGGGGCGGCGGATACATCCCATCATCACTAATCTCATAGTACGGCTCCGTCCCCGCAGCGTTCATGGCCACGTAGATGTCGTACACGTCCGCCGTGGAAATGGGGTAGATGAAGAGCCGGTAGGAGGTCCCCCCGTATACGTCA